>Ga0169931_10003488_pt1 | contig 24896 bp, 24 predicted proteins | sample Kivu_15m_20L_FD_129675 | JGI IMG/M metagenome (GOLD analysis project Ga0169931, IMG submission 129675) | Freshwater microbial communities from Lake Kivu, Western Province, Rwanda to study Microbial Dark Matter (Phase II) - Kivu_15m_20L... | ecosystem: Environmental > Aquatic > Freshwater > Lake...
AGGAGTTAGCTAAAATAGAAAATAGATTAAATGCTCTATTGGGGGAGACAAATTGAAGACAATAATGGTCGTTTATGGCACGCGGCCTGAAGCCATCAAATTAGCTCCTTTAATTGTCGAGCTTAGAAAACTTGACAACATTAGGACAGTGGTTGTCTGCTCAGGTCAGCATAAAGAAATGCTAGCTGGCATTCTAGAGCTTTGGTCCCTCACTCCAGATGTGACTCTGGAGTCGAACTTTAAGTCTTCTCGATCGTCTGCTATTCCAGGTCTTATGCTTCTACTCGAAGATGAATTTCTCCGAATTAAGCCAGACTTAGTTCTTGTTCAGGGAGACACTGCTACCGCTGCCGCTGCTGCGCTTCAAGCGCACGCTCTCCATATTCCTATAGGTCATGTTGAAGCAGGCTTAAGGTCGGAAGACATATGGAATCCATGGCCAGAAGAATCAAATAGAAGATTAATTGACTCGACCTCTTCGCTACATTTTGCCCCCACACATGAGTCATTCAATAATCTAGTTCGGGAGGGCAACTCCAAATCCACCTATCTGACGGGCAACACAATTGTCGATGCTTTGCAGTTTGCAACAAAATTACTGGATCAAGATCGAAGTATTCGCTCTAACCTTGAGAACCTTCTTAACTTTAACCTTGACGATCCCTATATATTGTTCACTCAACATAGACGCGAAGGATTTGGCGAGGGGCAAGACAAGGTGTTCGAAGCGATCGTCCAATTAGCTAACGAGGGTTACAAAGTGATCTTCCCGGTTCATTTGAACCCCGCAGTCCGAGCAAAAGTTAATGAGAAGCTTGATCGGAATCAGAATATCCTGCTCATTGAACCACAAGGTTACTTGCCTTTTCTCCAACTGATAAGAAAATCCAGGCTTATCATTTCTGATTCTGGGGGGATGCAAGAAGAAGCTCCAAGTTTCAATAAATTCATATTGATAACCCGTTTACGAACAGAACGCCCCGAAGTTGTGGACGCCGGCTTTGGGCACATTGTTGGTTTTGATCACAAAACGATCACTAAAAAAGCTGTTGGGCTTTTCGGGAAATCGCCAACAAATTTGGAAAACCCTTTCGGTGATGGTCAAGCAGCTTCTAAAATTTGTAATTTAGCCAATGATTTTCTTGACGAATCGAAAGTGAGAGTCTGATGTTTAATTGTGTTCTATGTTTGATGCGGAATAGCTAATTTCGATAGAGAGTCTTCGCTTTGCCGCGGTTGATCTTCAACTTGGCGCGCAAGGTCTGTAACTTTAACAGTTATTTCTGGTCTGGGTTATGATCCCTCCGGACTTAACAGTGTAGATTCAGATTAGTCTAGGATTGGCTAGATATAAGTGATGATGTTGAGGTTGCATTACGCCTTTCTACACAATTTTTTTACACGAACCCTTTCTTCGATGGGTTTCAACATCTAGACAACAGAGATATTCCATCCATCGCAAAGGATTCATTTGAGTTTGTCTCATGCTCAGACGTATTGGAGCACATCGATAAAGAAAACTCCGAAGCTTTTCAAGGCTTGCGATCACATGTCAGTCAAGATGATTTTGTTGCGGTTACCGTTCCAATTACCAGGAAAAGAGCAATTCAGAATTCTATGCCGATCTTGATCAGTTCGAAATTGAACCGGCCGGCGTTCATCGGGTTAATTCAAATGGTGCAAGATTCATCGACAATTCTCCCGAATTCCCTGGAAGGTGTGGCCAGAATTTTGCATTCTAGCAATTCAGCGACCGCTCGAAAACAATTCGCTCGATTCCGCCGGTTTTAGTCATGTAATTAATCTTGGTTATTCTTCTGAGCTAGGTGTCCCGGAGATGGAATATCTGGGTGCTAGGATCGTTCGATGTTAAGTGAAACAGTCCCATGAGCCAAAGGATTTACTTTATTTGTTTGGCTTGCTTTCGACCTACTTTTACGACAAAGATTGCATTAGGAAGAGAAGCTCAGAACTGTACCTGGTGCAAATCAACTTCACGAGAGCGAGCAATATTATTCCAAATCCATAAGCAAGTGCTGTTGAAGAAAGCCAGGCACCCCTTCCGTAAAGTAAAAATTTTAGGTGTATCGGATGGAGACTTAACAGCCACAGTGTTAGCTAGGGTTTACAAAAAGCGATACACAAATTATCATTATCACATTGAACCTAAGTTGGATATTACAAATATCCCACAAAGTCTAACTGCAAGTGCGGATATTGTTTCCTGTTCAGAGGTACTCGAGCATGTACAGCCACCTATCCAAAATGCATTTGATGGTCTGTATCAAATCCTTAAGTCCGATGGTGTACTCGTATTGTCTGTACCTCATACTGACATAAACGGAGAACATATAGAGCATTTTCCAATAATGACTGACTCTCGATTGCTCGAAAGCGGAAGTAAATATGTCCTTGTGGGTAAAAGCCTTGATGGAAAAAAGCTAGAATTTGCGAACCTAACATTTCACGGGGGGATTGGGACAACTCTTGAATATAGGATTTTTTCACAAAAAAGTTTGATAAAATCTTTGGAGTTATCGAACTTTAAGAAGTTGATTTCTTGTAAAAATATAGGGCTTTTGGGGATCAACTGGGAGCCTTGGTCACGCGTTTGGACTGCAAATAAATGATTACTTGCGTCATGTGCCTAGTCTTGGCGAGAATTTGAATTTATTGCACTCATGGATTTCATCAAGAGCTTTTTACGCTATAAACATAGCGCACTGCTTGCAGTTCTTTTCGGTCTACTTTCGGTTTGGAATACAATCAAAGACCTTTTCCCAAGAGTTGAGTTTGTTCAGTGGCTTGGCAGGGGTAGAGAAAGTTTTAGTCTATTAGAAGTAAAGGAAGCCTTTGCAGACCTCTTTCATCTCACTTATAATAATCCAGGAAAGTACAACGCAAGAAATTTCTCATGGGTATTTGAATCTGGAATTGGCTCAGTTTGTAATACCAATATAGCTTGTGTAAACACTATTGCCTTTGTTCCAGTCGCACTATACATACTTGCCATTTTCTATATTATGCAGCATATTGGCTGCACTCCGTGGGAAGGTGCGATAGCAGCAATCGTAGTATTGGCATCCTTTCCATCAGCCTCGATACTTGGCTGGCAGGCTACAGTGCCAGATCGTTTGGCGGCGTTCCTATTCTGTTTGAGCCTTGCGTACTTATACAAGAAATTGGAAAGGAGTAATCCTTCTACCCTAAGCTCAGTCCTCACGGCGGTTGTATTCTTTTGCATTAGTCTATTAGCAGTTTCAAGCAAAGAGGCAGCATGGATCCTATTACCAATTACACTAATTTTACCATTCTTATTTCTTCCATTGAATTTTCATGAAATTTCCAAAAGAATTCTGATTACTCTACCGTCTGTACTATTCATGAGTTTTCACATAATCGATAATTATGTGAAAACTCTAAAAGATCCTCACTTGCTTGGTGGAATACCCATAGACAATTTTCGTCAACTAAGTAGTCACCTGTTCCAGTTTGAACATTCATATATTTTCATCATATTAATTGGGATAGCTATTCCTACTCTCTTGTTTCAGATAGTTTCAAATGAGCAGAATCTTTCTCAAAAAATATTCAAAATTCGGATTCTGATTGTGCTTTTCATCGCTTTTGTTGGATCCTGGGTCATACCGATAAGAACTCAATTCGCCTCACCGTTCTACATGTGGCTACCTACTGGTGTGACAATCGCTTCCATACTTATCTTGTTCAATTTTTCAAGGTTCTCACACGAAATAGTCCGACCAACTTACATTCGCCGCATGATTCAAAGAGTTACCGTGGTAGCTGTATACTTCTTAGTGTTGGGAACATCTGTTCAACAATTTCCCGCAAATGGTGGTTACATACTTAGAATCGATCGAAATTTCCAAAACTCTAAACAGGAACTGGTGAAATATAGGATTTCTCACCCTAATTATAGAATTGGATTCTGGGCACCCAATTCAGTATTTATCGCATATCAATTTGTATCCTCGGATCCCGCTAGCCATTTTTGGCACTTTGTTGGTGGCTCTAATGTCGATGATAAGAATTATCCGAGTCTATTATCCGATTCAAAATGTGGAACAGTCGCATCAAAGACTGCAATTGCAGTCTTTGATAATGACTTTAAATTAGTTGAAATTTGTTCCAAGTAACAACTAAATCAATTTGATTATATGTGATTGCTAGCAATTGCCGATTTAATCCATGGAATTACTTCGTCCAACATTTCATCCAATGAAGTAGTGGCTTCAAAATCTAACAACTTCTTAGCTTTAGTTACATCCGGAATTCGCTTTTTTACATCATAAGGAAATCCAGCGACTTTTTCGTAAGCAAATCTAGTTATGTCACCATGAATTTTGTTCCAAATAAGTTCAGCTAGTTGTAAGACTGACGTAGTTTCAGCTGTAGATAGATTAAAGTCGTTATTTTGGCTGTTTGGATTCTCTAAAGACTTAATGATTCCTCTAGCTAAATCGCCACCATATGTATAGCACCTGAGTTGATTTCCATCTCCAAGAATTTGGACTGGATTTTGGCCTTTGAGTATCTTCTGCACCAGATCAGGAACAACATGACTCATCGCTAAGGAAATATCGCCCGATTTGATGTCAACATCTCCCATTGCTCTTCTTTCACCAATTCCAACACAATTGAATGGTCGCAGGATGGTGTATGGTAATTTGTATTGATCCCAAGCCGCTCTTGCAAAGAATTCGACTGCAAGCTTCTGAAAACCATAAGAAGAAAGTGGAGGAGGAATTTCTAATTCATCCCCTTCTGTGCTTGGCCACTTTTCGGTGGATTCATAAACCATAGAGGAAGATAAATAAGTGACTTTCTTCAGTCGCCCAAATTTGTATACTTCTATTGCTGCATCACAGGTTGCTGCCATAATTCTCTCGTTTGTAGCGAGTAAATCGTAGGCATAGGTATGAAAATATGAAATTCCTCCAATCATCGCAGCTCCCGCAATGATGTGATCAGCTTCGGCAAAAATGGGCTCAAGGAATCTCGAATCTTGTGCATCGCCAATAACTAACTTGTAATTTGGATTCTTACTGAAAGTTCTTGTTTCTTCACCATATTTACTTAGATTGTCAATACCAATAACATAAAAGCCTTGTTCTAAGGCTTCTTGAACCACATAACCACCAATAAATCCTGCTGCTCCTGTAACTACAACTATAGATTTATTAATCATTTGGTTTCCCCTTTTTTGATGCCGAATGCATATAGGTACCATTTGAGATACCTTGGTAGCCACCGCCACATTTTAAAGCTTGATTTCCCATAGTTTCGCTCAAGCCAAATTGTAGGCACCTCTGCAACTGGAAGTCTGTACCTCTTTGCCTTTGCCACTAACTCTAATGCAATCTCAAATCCATGAAGTGATTCAATACTTACATCGTTAAGAAATCTAGAGTTATAGGCTTTAAAGCTATTGGTCGAATCATTGGTTCCCACGCGACGAAATAGATTGAGTGTTTTACCAGCAATTCTAGAGAGCAATGATTTCATAAAGGGCGCACCTACTTGTTGGCCCCCAGGCATATATCTTGAAGCAGCTGCTATAACCACACCCCGCTCGACTAAGCTTACTAGCTCAGGTATGTCTGTTGGATCATCACTTCCGTCTGCCATTGTAACTACAATGACATTGCTTAATGCACTCTTTACTCCATGTTTAATGGCCGCAGCTGGGCCCGGTGGCTGATTGTTCACCAGAATTCGGAATCTCGAATCTAGGGCTGAATATTCCAAAACAGGATCATAAGTGGAGTCAGTCGAACTATCAATTACAACTAAACATTCAAAATCTATCAAAACGGCTTCTTTGATTCTGTCTAACACACTAGTTATTCCCAGACCTTCTTCGCGCGCGGGTATCACAATAGAACATCGCGGGACAGTCAAATCAGTACACCTTTCTGAAGCAAATTCCAGATATCCACCACTGGCTTTTCCGTTTGTATTGAAGTGAAGACCGAATGGGGTGCACCAATTATCAGCAAATCAGATCTTTGAATAATCTCGGTGTACTCAACAAATCTTTCATCCAAAACATAGGGGTCATGCATCAATACTTCTTTACATCTGAAAGCCAACAATTTCCGCAGCTTAAATGCAAGTGAATTTCTAATGTCATCTACATCACCCTTAAATGCCATACCAAGAATTCCAACAGTTAACTTGTTTAGTTCATACTTTCTCTCTAGGCGAGAAACAACATACCCTGGTGTTCCCTCATTGATCATCATTGCTGACTGTCCTAATGGGAAGTTTTGTTGGACAAGCGCTGAAAGTTGCATAGTGTCCTTGAAAAGACATGGACCAGCTGCAAATCCAGCTCCAGGTATGTCGGCTGCGCGAGGATATTCGAATGAAATGGCATGTCTGACTTTTTCGTAGTCAACATTAAGATCATTGCACATCATCCAGAATTGATTTGCAATCGCAAATTTTATGTAACGCCAAACATTGGTATAGAGTTTTGCGAGTTCCGCTTCTTCTATAGAACACTTGACCGCGCTAACCCCAAGTTGCTCAAAGATTATCGATGCCCTCCGGAATGAAGATTCGTCTAATGCTCCAATAATCTGTGGGAGTGAAGTGAGTTCAAAGAGTGCATTCCCCTCAACGATTCTTTCAGGGCAGTATGCCAAATCGATTCCTGGAAGTGTGTGGGATACAAACTCACCAATTCTCTTTGAAACACCTGGAAATACTGTAGACCTTAGTATTAACAACTGATCAGAACGTAAATAGGGTGAAAGTTCTTCGATTGTTGAGACTACTGTGTTTGGATCTGGACTTAGATGTTCATCAACTGGTGTCCCTATCACAACAACAACAACATCCGCCACCTTCAAGCAATCTGGTTGATCTGATGCGACAAAACTTTTGTTCTTTAGCACCTTTAGCAAAAGAACCTCTGCTCCTTTCTCCATGAAAGGAACTTGCCCGGAATTCAACATTTCTACGACTTTTGACGAAATGTCATAAGCTGTAACGGAAAATCCTACATTTGCCAATGCCAAACTTAGGGGTAAGCCCACATGGCCACCGCCTCCAACGACCACTATACGATTATCTTTCAATTCATTCACAACACAAACTTATCTTATTCTTAGTACGAATTGTTGAGACACAGGCTGGTTTCTAACTTTTCAACGCTTCTCTAATCAGTCATAGCACCAACGTGATAGCGAACCACCAGTGTACTTATATTTGAGGGTAGATATCTGGGTAGCCCCAGATCCTGCATCGAGTCAGTAACAATAATAAAAGTGCCTGGTAATTTTCCTAACTTTTCAACTAGTTGGGCCCCATTAAGTCCACCAGAATTCCAAAATCCAGCAAAGCAATTGTTTGAGATGTTTGGTTTTTGGGTTAGTGAATTCAGCCATCGGCTATTCAAATCAGAATCAAAAGGTTTGACGCGAAAAATCAAACAAGGAGTGCTTTTTTGTGCGGAGAGACTTTCTGTGTTTAGAGTAGCCAACATCCAATTTGCATTCACAACTTGTGTATTCCAATTTTCTTGACGTAAGGTTTGGGTAACCACTCCCGAAACTGTACCCATGAAGCCAGAATTAAGCGCTTTAGGTACCATGCTCGGAAGAATGAGAACTAAACTTGTAACTAAAACAAGTATTGATTGAGTGGTTACGGCACTTCTTCCTTCAAGCAAATATTTGCAGACCACTATCGAGCCAACTGCAAGTGCAACATAGGCCTGCTTTACCGCATAATATTGAATTGATCCTGTGAGAAGAAACGTAAGGGAGCTCAGCAATCCGACAGATATCAGACCAGAGACTGAAACAAAAAGCAGTAGATCTTTCATTAGTTTCTTGCGTTGTAATACAATCACCGCTAAGTAACCAGTGAACACAGCAGCTACTTGCACAACACTAGGCTGGCGTATGCCACCTGGAGCCAAGATTTGTCGCCAACCATAAGTGGCAGTGGTTTTCTGTTGAATCCACAAAATGATAATCAAGAGCACTAAACTAACGATTATTGAAATCGCAATTTGCACAAATTGCTTATGTGATAACATCTTTTTCATTTCATGAAATATCACAAATGCACCAGGCAACAGAATAAAAGCAAGTATTGAAGGACTCACCAGCATAAGAATCAAAGCCGCTAAACCAAACGAGACTATTTTAGAGAATGATTTCTCGAAATAATTGTATGACTGTACAAACACCAAAAGAAGTAAGAGTCCAAAGAAGTAAGGTAGGAATCCATTGGTAAACAAGATTAATGAAAAAGCAAAACTAATTAGGACTGATAAAATCATTGGGAAAAGAGACACTTTTATGAAACCACCAGAAGAGGGTCTTAATTGGAGGAAAATCAAATAGATCATAAGAAAAATACTGGTAGCTAAAATCAGACTATACGCAGCGAGGTTGTCAGTCGGGTTTGCTGAGTTTCCAATCAATGGTTCTGCCAGGAATGACCAGAGTGCGGATTGACCTGTCGGATAAGTGAGGAACATTCCAAAATCGGTTCCCCATTCAGATCCAAATCCAAATGGGAACCATGTGGAAGAGCGAAAATATCGATAAATTGCAAAATGAAAAGCATTATCATACCCAAAACTAAATATTTGAAGGGTGTACTCACTAACTTTCTTCAGTAATTCTGCAATAAGAATTGAAATCAGAGTAATGTTCAAAATTTTTGCTATAGATATTAAGGATATCCTCTTTCCTTTTTCTTGGTTTAGGAGAAGAAGAACACAATTGTAGGCAAGCAAGATTCCCCATCTAGTTGAATTTGAAATTGGGAATAGAAAAGAGAGGAGAACAAGTGTTATAGTAAAAATTGGACTGGTTGCAAGATTTCTACTTTGGGTGCCTTTGAAGACTAAAACAGAGGCAATCAAGGAAACTTGGGCAAAAACAGTTCCTAAATGTTGCAGTTCGGGTGATCCGATAAAAAACGTTCCTAACAACAATAAAAATGTTACAAAAAAAAGTATTACCCTCCCCCATTTATGGTTTTTGCTGGTTTCTGTCATATAAACAAACCATCGCTAAAGTAACGCATAAATGCTAGGAGTTAGGATGAGTAAAGGAGCGTCGTCTAGGAATATTTGAAATGTCATATGCAAAAAAGCCAAGGAATAACTGCAAACCCGATAGGAATGTCATAGCCGTGAGAATTAAAGTACCGGTCTGAGTGGGAACTCCCGTATTCAAGGACTGGATCCAGCCGCGTCCACCCACAAATACCCCAAACACAATAAGTAAGCATCCGAGCAATAGTTCCAGTGAAGCTAGATTAAACTCTCTCAAAAAATAACTGTAGAAGATTCGCTTAAAAAAGTTCCTTGTATGCTTGTAGGTAAATTCAAAAATACTTGAGAAAATTTTTAGGTTACTCACTTCTTCGCCATAAATCGGTTCCATTGGTACATCAACAACCACAGCCCTTGTCAGGTTCAGCCGGAACAACATGTCTGATTCAAAGAAATATCGATCACTTATTTTGGAAAGAGGCAACTTGACCGCGGTTTCCGATCTGATTGCAACGAAACCATTATTGGGATCAAATACATCCCAATAACCGCTCGATAACTTAGAAAAAAAAGACAGACCTAAATTCCCTAGAATCCGAATAGGGGGCATATCCCTAATCTTTTGAACATCAAAGAAACGATTTCCCTTCACATAATCTGCAGTACCATCAAGTAGGGGTGCGATAAGTTTAGAAATTAGAGATGGATCCATTTGGCCATCACCATCAATTTTTACGAAAACTTTTGCACCGTCATCCATCGCAGCTCTAAAGCCTGCCTTAACTGCGCCACCTACTCCGAGATTTTTCTCGTTCTTAATTACTTGAAGACGCGGATCACGGCATTTATCAGAAACCAGTTTTCCAGTTCCTTCCGGACATGCATCATCAACTACATAAATTTTATCAACTTCAGGTCCAAGTCTTGACAAGACATCCAAGATATGTTTAGAAACCTTGAAAGCAGGGATAATTACTGCGATACCAGAATTCCTACTAACGATGCTTTTTTTCCCCACACAGGTAGATTATCAGGATTTCAAGAAACCTTAAGTATTACACAAATGGCAAGGGGTTCAAAGTTTCAGGTTTGCTTTTCTAAGACAATTAACCAATGTATTGCAAACTTATCGAATATCACTAGGCATTTTTCCAACTTCGCAACCGTTGGAAAGGACCATTTTGGAGCAATACGTCGAAAATTTAACCCACCAGTTAGTAAATATCGAAACCCACTTCTAAGCGGTAGGGTTTCAACTATTTTTAACATTGGATTTTCCCTTTCAAAAATTTCCCGGTCACGAACAAAGACAATATAGCTCAGGGCTTGATTGGCGCCGATCATTGCGTGGGGAGAGGCATCATTCCAGCTTCCATTTATTTCAAAACATTCGGTTGCAAAAAGTTTTCTGTAGAGCACTCTTGAAAAAAGATTATGATTGGGATCAACAATGACAATCCTACCTCCCGGAACCAAAACACGCATAGCCTCGCTGAAGAAGGCTGCCGGGTCTGGAATGTGGTGAAAGGTGTTTTGAAGGAACAACCCGCCAACTGAGTTATCCTTTAGTTCCAATTGTGTAGCATCAAGTACTCCATCCAAGTGTGATGATTCAATCACATCAGTAGAAGTTACAGTCTCAATCCAAGAACTCATGGGAATAACTCCCGCTCCTAATTCAATAAAAGTCAATTTGGAGTTGGATACCTCTAGATCAACCATCATTTTTTCTAACATCAACGCTTGAATGTCCCGCACTACTCCTACAAATTCTGGCTTACTCATTGCTATATCCATATCGGTGGATACGCGGATAGCCTGATCATCTAAAACGTTTCGCTTCTTTTTATCTCTAAACATACTGAAAACGAGATTTGCAATACTAATTTTCAATTTGTCTCCAATTTTGTGGTTGTCACACTCACCAGGGAATCCTTTAGATTACGAACTCGCAATGAGAAGAAACCGCCAAGAATTAGGTAGCCTCTAATGAGCAAATATGGTACTGGAATCGCTAGTCTAGAATTACCTAGTAGATCTCGCGTTGTAGATATTGAGGACACTAGTGTAAATGTCTGAGAAGGATTCCTCTCACGAAAGTCAGCCTCCAACCATTTTTCTATATAATCCTCGAAATCACTCATCCTTGTAACGTTTACTAGACATGGCAACTGGGGATAAACTCCAATTAACTTTTTTGAAACTCCCGCATAGCGATTAGCCTCAGGAATTAGACCAAGCCTCAAATTGAATCCATTTTCCTTAGCCACAGATTCCTCGGCTTTGAGTTTTGCTAAGCCATACCTAGAGTTGCTTGATGTGGCCACGCTTGAAATAAACAAAAACGGAACTCCAGCATCTCTTGCTGCGGATGCAAGTGTGGCAGTTCCCCCAACGTTCAAGTGAAAATCATTTTCACGATCCGACAAGGACCAACTCAGATGAATCAACACATCGACTTGTGACAGATGTAGAGGAGAGGGTCTTACTCCTAAAGTCCAATCTATATTTGAGTTTTCACGACCAAAAGTTACTACTTGGTGATTAGACACTAGATACCTAGTTAAAAGTTTTCCAATCCTTCCTGAACCTCCTGTTACTCCAATTCTCATTTGCTATCCCATGTAATCAGAGCAGCATTCAGAGCCATCGAAGTGAATGTATGCGCTCCTGGTTTAATAAATGGTAACAATGACACATCAGACACATGTATATGTTTAGTGCCTCGCAGTAATCCAGTCTCATCTACGTATTCTCCACCCAGAGTTAGAGATGCGCCGCTATGAAAACCTTCACCAGGTTTTGGAATGATTGCCATCCTTGAAAAAACTAATAGACCATTTTTTCTCAGGTATCGAGCAATAATCTTTAGGGCTTGCATTACCAAAATTCTAGAGCGAGGGTTCAAATCCGTGGATACACTAACCCTGTTTTCGCTATTGCGGTTCAATAAGATTTTGCCACTATTCTTGGAATCAAGAAATCCAATTCCTAAGAATAGGAATCTATCGACAAAGCTAGGCACTACAACCCTCAGTCCATACATTTTTGTCGCGATGAGGTTAGAAATTCTCTCTCGAACTTCTTCGTTACATAAATACAATGAGGCAGAAAAAGGGTTATTGGAATCTTTAGATGCTTCAAGGGTTGCTTGCGACAAAGCAAACTGCTTTTCCTTAACCGCATGTGGCACTTTTAGGCCCATGAAGTAAAAAACTTGGCTATCAGCGACTTCAACGTATGGTCTCAGGAATCCTGATTGCATTAGGATTGCTGGGGTGCCAATAGCGCCAGCACATAGATAGACGTCGTCAAAGTGAATTGTTGCCTGCTCCCCATTGGTTTTCATAAGGCGGACAGCTACTGATTCACTTACTTCAGTTACCGCCTCTACCACCCCAGTTAGATATTTAAACTCTTGTTTACTATATCGGCGATCAAACTCTATGCCAGAGTCAAAAATAGAACCATAAGGGCAACCTGACAAGCATTGACCACATCCCCGGCAACTATTTGATCCTTCTGTGCTTACAGCTAAAGGAGTTGGGAACACCTTAATCGCATCTTCAGATTTCTTCATCAAGAATAAATTAGCTAGATATGTTCCGGGCGGAAGTCTCTTACTCTCGATGAGATAGTTCTCTGGAAAATTCAACGTCTCCCTATCGCCTGAATACTCCATTCTTGTAAGCAACTCTTTCGCTTCACCATAAAATTTATCAACTTCAACTCCTAAACAACTGATTGAATCCTCTGACCAAAGCCGAATTCCAGCACCCCATACAGTTGATAGGCCGCCGTGAGCCAGAGAGAAATTTGATTGTCCTGAGAAAGAAAGCTTGCTACCAACAGTGTCATACATGTGACTCGATCCAAATTTCCCCTTTTGGCCTGATTTAAAGTTAGTAGTCGAACATGATGCAAACCGCTTACCCGCATCAATGATTGTTAATTCGCAAGAATTCGGATGAGCCGAAAGTGCATGAAACACAGACCACGAGGATGGTCCAGTACCAATTATCGCAATTTTTTTTGTCAACCGACTGAACCTTTATCCATGTTTTCTCCCGTGACTACGCCGCGTTGTTTGTTAGCAAGAGTATCTGATTAGCAAATTGCCCGCTACAATTATGCTTGAAACGGCTTGTTTTCGTAAAAAAGCCTTCAAGGACTAGTACCCTTTCCTCTATGGGGAAAGTTTATGGAAAAAGAAAATCATCTGCATCCGAAGTAAGACGTAAAGCCCGCAAAGAAACCTTCAAACGAATTTTAAGCGTAGTACCAATTGCAACTTTAATTAAGTATCTCATATTTACTATTTTTGCAATTAATCTCTTTCGAGCCTTACGAATTCGTTACTTTAGTCAAACAGGCGATGCAGCAGGTTTTGTGGATGTCCTGTCAAACACAAGCGATCCAGGCTCGCTGAATTTTGCTTATGGTGTGGGCCTCCAGTCTATTCATCAGATGGTTGTTCTCGGAGATAATTTCAGTTGTCCCGCATCCATTCCAGCTGGGACCGATGTAAATTTTTTTTACTACCATGCGTACATAATCGGGTTTGTATTCAGATATTTCTCCGCCCTATTTCCTGATCCCACAATACCCACCCTAGGTTTACTGGCCGTGAGTATTGCAACGGGCTTGATTGCAATTTATAATTTTTTGAGAGTTAGAGGATTATCAGTTGTCATTGCGAGTATCTTTCTTTTAAGCGTACTAATTAGCCCATTGTTCTATCAAGGGCTTTCTTGGAACCCATATATAAACAGACTCTTTTTTGGACCAGCAATCTATGTAGTTTTAGGCTTACTGCGCAGCAATGAATGTACTAGACCAAGGTATATCAGGATTTTTCTGGCTGCTATTTTCTGCATAACACTAAACGAAAGAGCTAGTTTATACATTGGTATTGCAATTTTGCTGTGCATGCTTGTGCAAGGATTCGGTAATTCTAAATTTGATATACATCGTGTTATTCTTCTATCGATTTCATTCAGTGGAGTAGCCTGGTATGTGATTTGGACATACTTTATCTCAAATAATGCAGACTATAGATCCAAATCTCTGTCTAGTATGTTTATTAATTTTACTTCCGCGATGACCGGTCACCGGCTCAGTTCATTTCTAGTACTCTTAACTGTTCTTTTGCCATTTATATTTCTTGCAGCTACTAGTTTTAGATTGCTCCTAAGTGTAATTGTCCTATTAGTCCCTATAGTGGTTGTAAATGATAGCACCGGCAATTTAGATTCCTTCTACGCCCACTATCAATCAGATTTTTTTCCTTTGATTGTGGCTTTTGCAGCGGTTGGTCTGGCAAGTTTAAAGAAAATGAGTGTTTCGAAGATAGCCTTACCAGTTTGGATTTTGGTTTCTTTAATATCTATTTCAATCTATAATCAGAGTAATTATCCTGAAACTAAACTTTCATCATCGTTTTCAAAAAGTTTTCCTGAGGTTGTAAACTCTTTGGGCTTCTACTTTTTGCCAAATAACTTCGAAGATGTAAAAAGTTATTTACAGAATAGAAATGAAGTCAATTCGGTTTTCAAACAAGTTGCCGAAGCAGTCACGAATGTTAATTCAAGCATCAGCGCTCCAGAAGAACTAATGCCGGCACTGATCTATTCTAGAAAAGCGAACATCGACTACTATCCGGTTGGCGTTGGGACTAGTGACTACGTTATTGCTTCGTATTCGTCAGATTCCCCAAATATGCCGGACGTATCAATATATGGGGTGGTTCCAGCGGAAATACGGCCAATTTGGTCAAGATGTATCCAACAGGTCCTTGTTTCGAATTACGCATTGGTTAGAATTTGGAAAATAGGTGATGGATTTGTCTCGCTCCATAGAAAGCTAGGGCTTTAGGCCTGTGTAAATTTTATCAAAACTTCCTGAAATGAGTGCCGAGAACTATACACTTAGAAACGTGAATATCGAGCGACCATCTTGGATAAATCAAAATAGGATTGTTGATAATGCCGGCTGTTTGCAAATCCTAGAATTGCCTTTTCATTTCAACAGAATCTATTACATGCATGGAGTGCCAGATGGTGCGGAACGCGGTTTTCATGCACATAAGTCATTGCACCAGATCTTCTTGATGCCAAAGGGTAGTTTGTCCCTTGAATTAGTCACACCAACAAGCAGCCAAGTTTTCGAGTTGGAGAGTGGCTCGCCAAGGGCTCTGCACGTCCCACCGGGATATTGGCGCGTGTTGTCAAAATTTAGTCGAGACGCTATTGGATTAGTCCTTGCATCAGAACATTACGATAAGGATGACTATATCCGAAGTTTTGATGAATATGTGAACTGGTATAACGAGGTGATGCGTCATGAGAGTTGACTTCTATAGTACAACTGCGATGCCTAGTTCCCTCAAGGGTGAGTACTTATCCATTTTTGAAGCAACTCTAAACCAGGATAATTTGATTGACGGTAATGCTTGTCGAGATTTTGAGCACAATTTCTCTAGCTACCAAGAAGTTCCTTATGTTATTGGTGTAGGGAATGGATTTGATGCAATAAAGATAGGGTTGCAGGCACTCGGTGTCGGTGTCGGAGATCGCGTTGCAGTACCTGCTCATACCTTCATTGCAACTTGGTATGCAGTATTGGCAATAGGCGCTATCCCTTTAGGGGTGGATGTGACATCTGATGGACAGATGAATCTTGATGAACTTGAACACCTTAGTGACCTAAGAGCTGTAATTCCAGTACACATGCATGGAACTCATTGCGATATGAGCAGATTAACTAAATGGGCAACAGCAAATAACGTACTCGTACTCGAAGATTGTGCACAAGCGGCTGGATTAGACATCCAAGGAAAAAAAGCGGGCTCTTGGGGTGACGCTGCCGCCTTTTCTTTTTATCCTACTAAGAACCTGTTCACGCTTGGGGATGGGGGGGCAATCGCTACCTCAAACCATAAGGTTTACGAATTAGCGAAGAGTATTTCTCGGTATGGTTCTAAAATCGGAAACAAATACGAACACGTGCGTCTCGGCCAAAATTCACGCCTGGATACAATTCATGCCGCCTTTCTGAACATTAATCTAGAGTATCTTGACTCCTGGAATGAGAGCCGTCGTCGTATTGCTGATACTTATAATTTGGCATTTAAACCAACTGAACTTGCTCCAACCTCTCATGTCTACCATCACTACATAATCTATATTGAGAATCGCGACTCACTACGCCTTAATTTGCAGGAACTAGGAATTGCCACAGAGGTTCACTATCCAAATTTTGCAGCCGGAGAAGTGAATCAAAAGAACGATTCGAATTTTCCTGTGGCTAAATATCTCTCGAAGGCGGGCCTTAGTCTGCCCATTAGTCCGTGGCAAGAAATTTATGAAACAGAGTATGTGATTGAAAATGTACGCAAACTCCTGAAGTCTCAGAGTAATGCAACTTGAAAAGGGGAATTTGAGTGACTAATGTCGAATTCAAAAACTTAATGGCGTCTATTCCAACTTGTGTGGCGGTAGTTTGGGGTATCACAAAGTCTAATGCAATGTTCGGATGCACGATTTCTTCCTTAGTCAGTGTTTCGATTCAACCAAATGCCGAAGAGATATTGTTTGTTCTCAAGCGGGTGTCATCAACGGGAGCAAATCTAAGGGATTGTGAAAGGTTCAAGATTTCTGTATTAGAGGAAAACCAAAGTCACATCGCCAAGGAGTTTTCCGAAAGGTCACCAGCGAATGAACCCTATCAGATAAAACATCTTGGTACTTGGTGGGATGAAGTTGTCGCTGAGTTTACCCTTGAATTAAGTGGTGCGTATGAGAGAGAAAACGCAACTTTATTTATCGCTAAAGTTATTTCGATTAGACATAATCAACATGTAAAACCTTTGGTTTATGTCAATAGAAGTTATCAGAAAATCGAAAACTAAGATCTGAGTATCAATTTGTAAGCTTCTTTGCAATACAAAGCTTTTTGGAAAACCCCGGCAGCGTTAGTCGGAGCAGGCGATCATTCTAGCGGATTCGACAATCTTCATCGTTAAAGCAACTTCATTCCTGACAGAAGCTAAATCACGCCCACCAATGTACGTCCCACGTGCATATCTCTAAATAAGAGATTAAATGAAGAATTAATTTGAGAATATTGTCTTTTTTAAGGAAGTGATTGCACCAAGATTTTGCTTGAATCGGTGAAGACCCTCATTTAATGAACCATTACTTGACGAAATACCAAGATCCAAAAATTGAATGCCTTCTTTTCGTGCCTGTTCCACTAACTTTTCGCACAATAGAACTACAGGACTATAATTTCTGAGACTCAAATTATCGGACCAGTAGAGAACATATCGAACTTTAGGGTAAATATCGACGGTCAGGCACATTGCCGCAACCTTTTCTCCCAATTCAAGATACATGATTTGGTAAATATTCGGAAAGTTTAAAACTGCATCCTGAACCTCAGAAAGCGTCATTGTAACCTGAGCTCCGATCGCTTCACGATTTAGAGCAAGTACTTCATAGCATTTCAAAATGTCATCTGTGGTCGCAGTTTTCAGATTCATGCCAACCGAGACAGACTGCCGCAGTTTCTTTTGATTTCCTTTACTCATCTTTTCGGTTTTCCATTGAGTAACATCTATGTGCTGATTAAAATCTATGATTTCGCTGAAAGCCGCGGGATTTGATAACTCATTCTGGGCAAGGAATATTTCAGGTGAAAGATATTGTGGTGGGAGCTTCCATTTAAGCATTCGTCCCGCGCTGGATTCGTTTCTGAATACCTTCATTAGTTCTCGTGACTCTTCTCGACTAACTGACTTCTTATCTCTAGGAAAGAATCCACCAAAAGTCAGTCGCCCAGGTACGAGAAGGCTGTCTCCCGCGATTTGATAATTCAAAAGAAATGTTCTTCCATTCGAGATCAGAATGTCTGCAATAGAAAACTTATGGTGGCGCGCAAAATCACGATCCCAAAAAAGTGGAGAGGATGGCATGATCACAGTCGGACAATTGCATCAAATCGAAAATCAGAATATATCTGAAATTCAGGTTGATTTTTAAGGGTGCAAGAATCAAATCCTAAGTATCTACTCAGCTCTGAAAGCCATTCAAAGGTCAACCAAGTACCTATAGTTTCTTTTCCATCTCGCAAATTGTTAAAGTAACTCTCATATCGATTGTCACTAGACAGAAAAGAGTCCCTTTGATAGATATCTGGTACATCACCGATGAATATAATTCCACCAGGTACTAATACCTTCTTAAATTCTACAAATATTTTGAAGATTTCCAATTCCGTGAAGTACTGAATTCCTGCGTAAAAGAGTATTTTTTCGAATCTTGCATCGATATCTTGAAGATATCTGATTAAATCAGATTTTACAGTGATAACTTTAGGAGAATGTTTTCTAAGATTTTCCAACAATTCTTCATTCACATCAACAACCGTTACCTGATGGCATAATTCTTGGATCCTCGACGCAAAGAGTCCGTTCCCCCCACAGGCATCAAGAATCCTGTCTCCTTCTCTAATTTCCATTAATTCTTGAACGTAGCTAAGGGTCCTGTCCCATGTTTCTTTATCTATTGGTTTACCCATTCTTGTTCGAGCGACCTGTACCTGTAAATCTGGAGAGTTCGTCTTGTGCTCTTTACTCCAGTACTCTTTCCAATAGTCAGTGGGCATGACAAAAATTCTTCAATGTTTCGATCATCACATCTAGTTCTCGAATTTCAATATCTTGATGAGTAGGTAAATTCAATATTCTCTGAGATACATCCGCAGAGATTGGAAATCTTACAGGATCTAATTCTGCGACTAGCCGATGATAAAGTGCCGTTGGAAAGATTCCTGCGTCCACCAGCATTTCATACAGTTTATGTCGCATTTTGGTGTTACGTAATCTTATAGGAAAATTCAAAGGAATAATCGGTTTCCTGTGATCAGAAAAGAATGTTTGAAAACAGTCACATTCCAAGTAATCCAAGTGGGTTTGAAGATAATCATAATTTCTCCATCTTAATTGAGAAATATAGTTCAAATCAGACTTAGCATAAATTCTTAGGGACTCCACAGATATGGTATCGATGAACAATTCACTGAGAGATTTGCAGATTATGGCACCCCCTCCAACGCCAGCCCCTAATGTCTTATGAAGAGAGACAACCTCAAAATCTGCAATCATAGGAAACTGCCTTGACGCTCTTATGGGTTCAATTAGGTGGGCAAAATCTTCAATGACGGAAACCTGATGTTTCGAGAGTAATTCGTATGCGTGGATCCGGTTGCTGTTTAGAAATCCAAAATAATTTACTAACAGCACGTGCGTTGGCTTGAAAGAAGCAATCATGTAGCCGAGTGATTTCAAATCTGGGTCTAGCTGCGCATCAATTTCATAAAACGCAAATGTTACATTTGATTCTTTAATGGGATCGAGTATTCCTGAACCTTCTTCAAGCGACAATCCAACGTAAGCAGGTATTAATATACTTTTATTTTCTGATCCTCGAACTAAGATCTGTTTAATCGCATCCCTGCATGATTTCGTGAAATATAATGTATCCCTACCATTCTTTGAGCCGCTTGCTTCCTTGTTAATTAACACTCTTAAATGCACCAATCATGTAAACAACATACTCCAGTTCTTTTTTGGTCATCAGATTGTGCACGGGCACAAAAAATGCATTTCTGCCGTAAAAGACACTTGATTCAATTCCATTTCGTTGCAAGAAAGTCTTCATTAACGTTAGATCAACTGGTTCCCTAGGAGAAATCATGCATACACCAGGACAGATTTCCTTTTTGTTCCAAATGACATCATAACCGTATCGCTTGAGTTCAATTTCATAATATTTACGATTCTTTATTCGCTGGGCTATGTTTTCATTAATCCCGATAGAATTTAGCTGGTATCCCAAGCTCTCTAAAATTCGATTGCGAATCTCTTGGTCTTCCATTTTCTTCTTAGACTCTGGAAGGTTAACTAAGCCACCAAAATTTATATTGAAACTCTTTGGAAAACTAGTCAAGTTGATTTCATTCTTAAAATCTGTTCGGCCGCTCATAAAAAGAGAAAGAAAGGAATAGGCAAAATCGTTAATGATTGGTACGCCAAGTTTTCTTAAATCATTCATCGAGTTTAGGTCAAGTAAAGATCCGAATTCATGAATTACGATTAAACAATCAACTTTTTGATTGATATCGAAAATTACCCACTCGCAATACTTGGATATAGTTTTTGTCACACAATTGCTCACATAGGAATTTCCTGATGTTGTAACTATGCCAATAGTGCTCGATTTCCCTAAATTCAATGACTCGATAGAAATTTCTATCGCACTTTTTCCCGAATATGTGAATATTAGATTTTGACCTAAGACTTGAAGAATAGTGAGGTCAACTTCTCGATCAATGAGGCTTTCCTCTTTAAGGCAGAATGGACCAATTGAAATTTTAGGGGTGTAGTAAGGATCTGGGTTCAAAAAGTAGGTACTCAAGCCCTGACAACTTCCAAATATAGATTGGCAGCATATTCTGCAGGATATTGATGGGCCACACCGTGCAACGCCGATATAACTTCGATGGGCAGTTTCTTTTGAAGTGAGTTGCTCAGGAACTTCAATACCATGCCTTCGATTCTATTGATTTTGAAGCCACTTCGTCTAACCTCGTCCATGATTTGAGCTAAATCGTAGACGCGAAGATGACCTACAATTTCATCCCTGGCTGAGAGAGTTTTTGTCGATTCCTGTATACCCATTTCAACAGCAATCCTCCGATGAAAACTTTCAGAATTTGGGACCGTAATTATGCATACTCCATCTGCACTAAGCCAATTCCTTATAGACTTAAAGAGCCCAGAAGTGTCCTGAACATGTTCAAAAACATTTGTAGCTAATACCAAATCGAATTTCTCTTCAGACAGAAATTCTGAAAAAAGACAATTGTGCACCTTAACTAGATTACCTAAATCTATTGCGGCTTTCTGAGCAAGATCCGCTGAACCTTCAACAATGTGCCTTTCTGTTGAAAAATTTGAAAATGTCTCTGCTGAAACCGTTCCTTCCCCATATCCCAGTTCTAAAACTCTAATTCCAGGCCTGAGAAGATTGGTGATTCTCCTTGCCAACTCATGATGAAACATTTGATCATATATTTTGTCATCCAGTATTTCACCAATATGATAACGTGAAGCTATCTCCTGTAAAGAATCTTTAAACTCATCCGATGACATCTTCACACTCCTTTCTGGCAAAGCGGATTCCTTGAATAACTTGATCGCTGAATGTAGTAGAATAAGCAAAAGATGCTCCACCGCCAAAATTTATACTTGGAAAATTATCAACAAGCAGTTTATGCCAGGACTCATAGTTTCGATACTGCTCACCATTTAATGTTAGGAACACGGGCACCCCTTGGACACTTTTGATATGTGTTTTTATCTTGATTCTTAAATGTGAAAAATGATCTGAATCAAGTGACGGATTTTTTGGACCTCGTGACTCCACAATCGCAATTTGAAGACCATCCTCGAGTTCAACATTGGGCAAAACAGTAAGGCGGTACCACGCCGTGTCTGTTGAATCATTATTCAAAAAGACATAACTTGAAAAGTCATTTCCGGACTGTACTTCATAGAGATCCACATTAATCAAATTTCTAAACTCCCTAATTTCATGCTTTGGATATTGGTCAAATATTCTAAGAAATACCTCCAGCTTCGATCCCCAAAACACTTTTGAATCTGAATTCAGTATTGTCTTTAACTCTTGATCACTCAGATCACTAGACTGAAGTATTTCTATTCCTTGATCTCCGTTTAGTCCTTCGAAAATTTGATTAACAAATTCCGAAAAAGTATCTTTTATAGGGTAATGGAAACTATAGGCATAATCATCTGTTAAATTTCCAGAGATAGCCTCGAAAATAGTTTCAGGATAAGGCAGAGGAAGCCAGGCAGCTCGATGTCTAAAAGTGTTTGTATTTTCCACATTGTCACCAATTAACTTATGTGCCCATGGTAGAAAAAGCTTATCAGCAATTTCTAAACCAAAATATTTTTTCACGTACTCGCCATAAGAAATATCCAAAAGGAGTTCTTTTCCGTTCGATGTGTATTTTCTCGAAGGATGCATGCCAATGGGATTTTCGGTTCCATCAAAAGCTAAATCCCTAAATCTATCTAAATGGGAAAAGTCATTCGAGAGTAAGTGATCGTGATGAATTGCGTTGTTTTCATATATCAATATCTTTGGGAGTACTTTTACGTCAGAATATCGCCTAACATAATTCAAAACGGAATCGGAAAATCTTGCGCAGTCATTAATTTCATATTGTGAATACGTATCTAAATCTGCCGACGAGTTTGGGTGCCGAACGTCAAATTCAAAATTAATCATTCCTAAATCCAAGATGCGATTTTTGTGATTTATCCCGCGCCAAATGCCGTCCACATTTAGACCATCTTGAATCCACAAAAACTCTTTCTTGCCTTTTGCCAGTTCGGAAACTGCAACGATGCTCGCAAATGAATTCCCAAAAACATAGATTTGAGACATAGGAGCTCTAGTATTTCTTCTAAATTCCACTTACCTCATCCTCTTTGAGGAGCAATTAAACTCTCGTTCTATGACAAATGTGGGACGCTTGTTGATTTCTAAGAATATTAGCCATAGATATTCAGAAATGATACCCAAGATTATTATCACGATGCCAAACAAAAAAGTTAATAGGGTTACAAGTGTCGCAAATCCTGGAATTTCGTTGCCTTGGAAGAGAGAGCTCAATACAACTACTGATCCATAGGTGAAGCTAAGGCATGAGGTAATTCCGCCCAAGATGACTACGAACCGGAGCGGTTTATTTGTGAATCCGAAAATTATATTTATAACGGCATTGATTTTTTTTCGTAAAGTCCATCCTGATTTTCCATGTTTACGAGCTCCTCGATGATAGCTAATTACTTTTGGTTTCAGACCCAATGACCAAATCAGTGCAGCCGGGTAGACGGACTTGGCACTCTCCAAGAGAGTTGGGAGAAATCTATTTGGAAGTAGCGCTAAATCGAATCCTCCTGTTGGGTAATTATGAAAGACAAATTTACGCAAGACTCTATAAAATAATCCAGACGTAAATCGCTCTTTGATGTGGTCGTTTCTCGAAATTCGTTCACATACTACAAATTGATGACCTTTCAACCACTCTGAAGCCATTTCTAAAACGAGTTCAGGTGGCTCTTGCAAATCAGATGCAAGTGTTGTGAATACATCACCAGTTGCCTTAGACCATCCTGCTTTAGAGGCGTTGATTCCGCCAAAATTCTTTGAGAGCAACACCAATTTTATCTCCGGATTATTGTCACAGTAATCAACTAATGTCTCTCTTGATCCATCTGTAGAAAAGTCATCTACTAAAATTAGTTCGAGATTAACGCCAAGTTTCGTCAATTCAATTCGAAGGTTCGAAACTCTTTTGAATAGCTCGGGCAAAGTAGGTTGATTGTTAAAAACTGGAATCACTAGTGAAAGGACCCTCATTTAAATTTATCCTCTCCAGCTCAATCATCAGTATCCAAGCCTTATTAAACCACTCAATCGTGTGAATGTGATGCTAAGGCCGCCAATCACAAGGTCATTTCGGTAATTTATGCGAGATAATTTTGCAACAAACCTAGCCGGGTATCGATCGCTTTTACTCAAACCAATTTGGAGGCTCCTCTTCAAATACTCATAGCTATTTGGCTTTGGAAGCTATCTAGGTACATTCAAATCTAAGAGTCAAAAGATTGGAAATGCTTCTATGCCTGAGCAAAATATGATGGTAACAGAAAAGCGAGTTTCGGAGATTCTAAAGTGCAATCTGCATCATCAGGTAGACAGTAACTAATCCTGATTTCCAATCGGTCTCTACCTGAGGCAATCAAACAACTTACAAATCGAAGTGCGGGAGGTAAAGCATTCCTGTGAAAGTCTCAAACACCAAGCGAAACTGCACCAACGTTAAAGTAAACTATCATTTGCATAACCAAGTATTGTGCTTTTGTGTGATCAGCTAACTTAGAATTGATAAAAATAGGTCCGTTTTGTCTCGTACTTGAGACAGTATGACAGATTCCGATGGCGTCGTCAGATGCACGGCAACAATTCCATACTCAATATCATTTGCCGACGGTTAAATAGACTCAACATCTACACTATTTAAATCGCTAAGAATCTCTGCCTTAAACCAAGAATCCGCATGATGATCAGTATCTGCGATCGTAATCTTCTCAATTGCTGCGATACCTTTTCCATCTTGTGGTGGGTGATCAGCTGATAACCATTGAATAAAGAATAGGAGTTCGCGAGAGTCGGTGATTTCATTAACTCCGATTCGCATCCACTTTAGATTGCTGGCATCTGGATATGTGCGGTGACCTTCGATAGCACTGCGTCGGAGCGTTTTCATTTGAGCCTTTGGATGCAAGTATGGATGTAGCACAATGGTTTAAGGGCGCACACGGGCGAACAAATCGCACCCTGACTGTCATTGGATTGAGCAATAATGAACGCAGTGAGTCAATGGAGGATGGGAGGTCTGAGAACTCGTAAAGCGAAGGTCATGAGTTAGATTCTTATGGGCGGCTCAACTGATTGAAATTTTCGCTAACCTTGCTTCATGGCATATACCTACGCATATTCAGTTGGCGTTATTGGCGCAGGAGTTATGGGCGAAGCATTGATTGCGGCAATCCTCAAATCAGGTGTTCCTCGCTCAAAAATAGCTATTACTGATAAAAGGTCGGAGCGAACCAAGGAATTAGAAGCTAAGTATGGTTGTTATGTTGCCACCCTAGAGGAAATTGCATCAAAAGCAGAGAACATTTTCTTAGTTG
>Ga0169931_10003489_pt1 | contig 24895 bp, 19 predicted proteins | sample Kivu_15m_20L_FD_129675 | JGI IMG/M metagenome (GOLD analysis project Ga0169931, IMG submission 129675) | Freshwater microbial communities from Lake Kivu, Western Province, Rwanda to study Microbial Dark Matter (Phase II) - Kivu_15m_20L... | ecosystem: Environmental > Aquatic > Freshwater > Lake...
ACCTTGAACGCCGCTCCAAACGCCCGTCGCTTCCGCGCCATCCCAGACACTCCTGATTCGGCCGTTCCCGCTCCCGGAAACTACACCTTATCAGCGCGCCCAATTTTCGGGGTCCACTACAGAGCGCTTTACAAATCTTTGGCCCAAGATGACGGAGGAACTCGAACTGGCGTTCGATGAGCGCCGAGTGCGCACGCTTACGCATTGGCATAAGGCTCATCGCGATTTGCGCGTGTTCGATGGTCAGCGAGCAGTCGCGCATGACGAGTACTACACGCACTCGCAAGAATCATTCGTGCTACGACCCGAGCCGCAAGAGTTCTTTGCTCATGTTGGCAGTAGTCTGAGCTGGCCGCGCGTGGGCGATCCGCAATTTTGGTTCGTCAAACAGGACTATCCGGCAGAAGTTCGCGCTCAGTTCAACGGGCTACCGCAGGACTACGAGCGAGTTGGGGAGGAGAATGTCGGACAGCATCGCTGCTACGTGCTAGAGAACCGTCAGGCGCAGCGGCGCTTGCATATCGGAACCGTCGACCGCCGGCTCTACCGTATCACGTTGTTTATCCTCGATCGCGAGGTCGAAACTAAAGCCGCCTTAGAGAAGGCTGCCGGTCGGAAGTTTACCAACATGCAGGAAAAAGCCACCTGGGAAAAGAGGCTCTCAAAAGAAGAACTGAGCGCATTCGCCAGACGACTCAACGATGAGTACTTCCCTTTGAAGCGTCCCTGGGTTATTCACAATCTGAACGATTATCGCGAAGTTGTTCCAGGACTTTGGATCCCGTTCGAGCAGGGATATTCCTTCGTCGACCGCGCGGGGAAGGCCACCTCGACCCGGCAGCTAAAACTCGTCGATGCTCGTGCCAACGAACCACTTGATGACGCGCTCTTCAAGGTTGAGCTCAAGGAAGGCGTCCAGGTTGCGGACTACATGCACGATCCGCCGCTGTTCTACAAATTTAAGGCCGATCGCACGCCCGAGGAGTTTCAGGCGATCGTCGACGAACACAAGCGAGACAACGGGGCCTGGCAGAAGCAGAAAGCCATTCGCGACGAGTTGGTCGGCACACAGGCTCCGGACTTGCCCAAGAGAAGTTGGTTCAACAGTGCCGAGCTCGATTGGACCACTCTGAAGGGCAAGCTCGTAGTGCTCGACTTCTGGTCCACATCCTGTGGTCCGTGCCTGAACGACTTGCCGCACGTCGAAGCGCTGCACAACGAGCGCGACAGTTCCGGAATCGTCGCGATTGGCGTGCATACATCGGCCGGGGAGGCGAGTGAGATCACCGAGATTGCCAAACAGCGGAAACTCACCTATCCGATCGTCGTCGATCTTCCCGCGGAAGGGCACAGCGGATTCGGTAGACTCTTCAAGCAATTGGGCGTCAACGCGATCCCCTACACGTATCTGATCGACCGCGATGGCCGGATCGCCGCGCACGGAAGCTTGCACGAAGTACTGTCGAAAGCCCGCGAGTTGGCAGCCGAGGAGAACGCGGAGAAGTAATTCGAAGCCTCTGGCGGGTACGCATGCCGGCGGTGGTTATCCCTCCGCCTGCTCAAACAGCCGCTCCGTCCGCCGACGGTTCTCGGCCGTGTACCGCCGGCAATCGTCCAAGAGCGCCTCGCGGCCGCTGTAGCCCAATAGCCCCGCCAGCTTCGCGATCTCGCGGGCTTCCTCCGGCAAATCGTCCCGGGCAGTGGTGCTCATCAGCCGCAGCCGCGCTTGGATGGTGCGCAAAAAGCGGAAGCTCGTGACGAAGTATTCGTGGTCATCGCGCGAGAGCACGCCCGCCGCCTGCAGTGCGTGCAGCGCATCGAGCGTGCCGGGTAGTGCGATCTCCGGCTTTTCGGCCGCGTGCTTGAGCACCAGCATCTGGACGAGGAATTCAATGTCCACCAAACCGCCAGGCCCGCGCTTCAAGTTGCCCGGCGTCGCGGTCACTTCCAGCCGCTTCCGCATCTGCCAGATGCTGCCTACGTTCTCGGCGTTCCACTCGGGCCCGAAGGCCGCCTCGCGAATCGCATCGGCCGCCAGCTCTGCCGCCCGCGGGGAGCCATACACGACGCGCGCTTTGCACAACGCCTGCCGCTCCCAGAGCTGCCCCTGCTCGGAGCCAAAGTAACGCGAAAACTCGGCCAGCGAGGTGGCCAGCGGCCCGCTGCGCCCGGTGGGCCTCAGCCGGGGATCGATCTCGTACAGCCGGCCATACGGCCCGAGCTGACTGGCGACTTTGATGATTCGCTGCGCGAGCTCGCTGAAGAAGTGCTGGTTGTTGGTCGTCACTTCGCGGCGCGAATGACGGAGCGGCACGGTCATGCCGTCGGACTCGTAGAGGAAGATCAAATCCAGATCGCTGTAGTAATTCAGCTCGCGCCCGCCGAATTTGCCCATCGCCAGCACGATCAACTCGCACTCGGGCCGATCGTCCCCTTCGTCTCCCACGGTGGGTCGGCCCAGCCGCGCCACCAGCCGGTCGTACTCGCGGCGCGTGATCTGTTCGAGACACACCTGCGCGATATCCGAGAGCGCCCCGGTCGTGGCTTCGATCTTCTCCTTTCCCAGGATGTCACGCACGCCAACCCGCATCTGTTGGGCGTTCTTGAAGCTGTGCAGCGCCGGTTCGATGTCCTCGGCCCCGCGACACAGCTCGGCCAGCATCCCGCGCAGGACCTCCATCGTCGGCAGCTTGTCCAGCAACAGACTATCGAGCAGTTCGTCGAGCATGCCCGGGTTGCTGGTCAGAATGCCCGAGAGGTATTGGCTCGACGAGCAGAGCTCGACATACAGCTTGAGCGTGGGTGGACTGAAACTGAATAGTTCCCAGAGCACACCCTTGCCACCCAACGAGTCGCTCACCGTGGAGAGATTGTTCAGCGTCGAATCCGGGTCGGGCGTTTCGGCAATTGCGCGGAGCAGGGCAGGGGCGATCGCCGCCAGGAAGTGCCGGCACCGCCGCGTCGAGAGGAACCGAATTTTCTCGGTCGATAGCTCCATCAGGTTGCGATACGCCTGCTGCACGTCGCGGAAGTTGTAGCGCGAGAGGATCTCGGCGATCTGCTCTTCGCCCGGCTCCGGATCGAGCACCAGATCGCTCTCGGGCTCAGTGCGCGCATCATCGCTGAACGCGTCATGCAGCAGGTGATCGAGAATCTTCCGGTTGACCTCGGTCTTGTTCGCATAGTCGCTCTGAAACTGCTCGAGCGCCGAGTTCTCCGCGTCGGAGTAGCCCAGGCGAATCGCCACCTTGCGCAGCTCGTCCGGGTCGCTCGGCATCAAGTGCGTTTGCAGGTCGAACATGATCTGCAGTCGATGCTCGATCTTTCGCAAAAAGGCGTAGTTTTCTTCGAGCAGCGTCCGCTCCTGGCCGGTCAGGCAACCGCACTGTTCGAGTTCGAGGATTGCCTCAAGCGTGTTGCCCGTTCGCAGCGCCGGCAAATCGCCGCCATTCAAGAGCTGCAAGAACTGGATCACGAACTCGATGTCGCGAATCCCACCGTGGCCCGTCTTCACGTTCAGGCTGTCCGCGCCGTCGCGCTTTGTGCGCTGTTCGATCCGGCGCTTGAGCGCTTTGATGCCCGTGATATCGGCGCGGCTCAGGTAACGGCGATAGATCCACGGTTCGAGCTGTTCGAGAAACGTCCGGCCCAGGTCCAGATCGCCCGCGATTGGCCGGGCCTTGACCATCATCTGGCGTTCCCAGGTGCGGCCGGTGGTGTCGTAGTAGTGAAATGCGGCGTCGAGCGCGACGGCAGTCGGCCCGGCAGCACCTTGCGGCCGGAGGCGGAGATCCACCCGATAGGCGGCGCCCAGCTCGGTCGCTTCGGCCAGCAGCTTCACGACTTCGCGCACCAGCCGCTCGTAGTATTCACTGGCCGCGTGCTGCTGCATCGGATCGGCCGAGCGCGGCGGCTCATACAGAAACATCAGATCGATGTCGCTCGAATAATTTAGTTCCGTGCCGCCGAGCTTTCCGAGCGCCAGCACCACGAACCGGCCCGGCTCGCCATCGCGCGAGGCCGGCTGACCCGGACCACGGCGCGCATTGATCCGTGCTCGCGCGCCCCGGACCGCGGCTTCGACGAGCGCATCGGCCAGGTAGGAAATCTGCCGCGTCACGGTGCTCACGGGCTGATTGCGAATGATGTCGCCGTAGGCGATCCGCAGCGTTTCACGGCGTTTGAAGCGGCGCAGCGCAGCCGCCACGGCCGGATCGTCGCCCGCCAGCATGTCGATCTCCGCGGCGAGCTCGCTGACCAGGTACTCGCGGGCGACTGGCTGCCCTTCGGTAATCCTGAGCAGGTCGTAACTTTCGCTGTCCAGAATCAGCACGTCGCTCAGGTGCTGGCTGGTGGCAAAGATCTGCAGTAGGATCGGCAGCGCGTCCGGATCGCGCTCGAACAGCGTCGCCAGCGAGAGCGGATTGCGCACGCTGTCGAAGAACCGATCCAGATTGTTGAGCGCCATGTCCGGATCGCTCGAAGCCGGCAGGTGCGCGGTGAGCTGATCGGCAATGGCGCCCATCAGGTCGAGCGTCACACCGCTGGTGGCAATCCGCACCAGATTGCTGTGAGCCCGCTCGAGTTGCCGAATGCCGAGCGAGCGAAGCCAAGTGGCCGCTTCAGCCGGTTGGTCCAGGTAGCGATGGATCTCTTCAACGCGCATCAATTGGCTGCGATTCTGCTGACGCCCAAACCGACCAGGTCGACCAGCGGCCGACATTTCCGCTGACGATCAATCTCCGCCACAACTATAGACTATAGACCTCCGGTCCCACGTGCGAAGTGACCACGCTGCCGAAAAGCGTAAACGCGTTCGCGTCGTACACGGCCACGTCCAAAAGTTGGCCGATCTGCCGGCGATTGCCGTCGAACACCACGATCCGGTCGCACTTCGTGCGGCCCACGAGCTGCACGACTGGCCCTTCGTCCTCGCCATGCTTCACGGCGTTCTTGCTCGGGCCTTCGACTAGGAGTTCCACCTGCCGGCCGATGAACGGCTGGTTGTCCTCTTCGCTGATTGCGTTCTGGATCGCCAGCAATTGATTGTTTCGCCGCTTCTTCACATCCTCCGGCACGTCGTCCGGATACAGATCCGCGCTCTTGGTGCCCGGCCGTTCCGAGTACTTGAAGATAAAGCTGTTCTTGAACCGCGACTCGCGCACCAGCTCCACCGTCTCGGCGAAGTCCTCGTCCGTCTCACCGCAGAAACCCACGATGAAATCGCTGGTCACGGTCGCCTCGGGCACCGTCGCGCGGATGCGGCTCATCATCTCGCGATAGTCTTCAACCGTGTAGCCTCGCTTCATCATCTTCAGCATCCGGTTCGAGCCGCTCTGCGCGGGCACATGCAGATAGGTCGACACTTTGGGCAGATCGCGCACCGCTTGCAGCAGGTCGTCCGTCATATCCTTGGGATAATTCGTCACAAACTTCACCCGGTCGATTCCGGAAACGTCCTCAAGTGCCACGAGCAAGTCGCTCAGTCGCCACATCCGGCCGTCCGCCTCGTGGCGATAGCTGTTCACGGTTTGCCCCAGCAACGTGATCTCGCGGCAACCTTCGCCCGCGAGCTGCCGGGCTTCGGCCAGGATCTGTGCTGCCGGCCGACTTTGCTCGGGCCCGCGCACGCTCGGCACGATGCAATAGGTGCAAAACTTGTCGCAGCCGATCATGATTCGCACGAACGCCTGAAACGGCGTCGGCCGCATCGACGGATCGCGCAGCGGGTCGTAGCTTTCGAAGCTCTGCTCGACCTCGTGCCGGCTGCCGGCCTTGCGATCGAGACTCACCTCAAGTTGCTGCCCCTCGCCGGCAGCGATCTTTTCGAGCAGATCCGGAATCTGATGCAGTTGGCCCGGGCCTACGATCAGGTCGACGTATGGCGCCCGCTCGAAGATCAGCTTCTGATCTTTCTGGGCCATGCAGCCCAACACCCCGATGATCTTGTCCGGGTTGCGCTGTTTTGCCTGTTTCAATCTGCCGAGCGCGCTGTAAATCTTGTCCTCGGCATGCTGGCGAACGCTGCACGTGTTGAACAGGATCGTGTCGGCCTTCGCCGTCGAGTCGGTCAGCTCATAGCCGGCCTTGCGCAATGAGGCCACGACCAGCTCGCTGTCCAGCATGTTCATCTGGCAGCCGACGGTTTCGATATAGAGCTGTTTGGCCATGGGTGCGGGCAGGGCAGGGGATGCGAGCGAAGTTGAAGTCCGGCGAGAGTTTAGCCCCCGCCAAAGCACCTCATTTTAGCCCACCGGGTAGCCCTTCGGCCAGACGGGAATTCGGCCGCGAAACACTGCGTTAGGCGGGTCCGAACCGCTCGCCGACGCGTACCGGGTAGCCCCGCAAAAACTCGCTCACGCTCATCGCCTTCTTACCTGCGGGCTGAATCGACTCAATCCGCAGGGCGCCATCTCCGCTGGAAATCACCAGCCGATCACCGGATGCTTCCAACACGATGCCAGGCCCGGCGCCTTGCGTGTCGGCCGATTCCAGCCGCACGCGATCGAGAATTACCCGCAGCGGTTCGCCGCCCGGGCGATGCCAGAACGTGAACGTCCGCGGCCAGGGCTCGAGCGCCCGCACCTGATCCTTAATCTGCTCGGCCGAGCGGCTCCAGTCGATGGCGCCTTGCTCCTTTTTGAGTCGCGGAGCTTTTGTCACGAGCGCCGCGTCCTGTGGAATGGCCTGGGCAGTGCCGGCCGCAAGTCGCGCGATCGAATCCATCACCAGCGGCACGCCAAGCTCTGCCAGCCGCGGTTCGACCTCCGCCGCCGTTTCATATTCGCCGACGGGAATGCCCCCCTGCGCGATGGCCGGCCCAGCATCGAGCTGTGGGGTCATATGAATCACCGTTACGCCGAGCTCTGTTTCGCCGCACAGCAGCGCCCAGTTGATCGGCGCCGCACCGCGATACTTCGGCAGCAACGAACCATGCAGGTTGATGCCCCCCAGCCGCGCCAGCTCCAGCACCTCGGGCTTCAGAATCTGCCCATAGTCGCACACCACAAGCAGATCAGGTTGATAGCTCGCCAGCACCATCCGCGCGGTCGAAGCGTTAATGCTTTCCGGATCGTGCACGGGTGTGCCGTGCTCGGTGGCCAGCGCCCGCATCGGATTCAGCGGCGTCTTGGTGCGACCCTGCTGCGGTCGATCGGGCCGCGTGAACAGCGCCAGCACCTCGTGCGGCGAATCGTAGATCGCCCGCAGCGTCGGCACTGCGAACGGCCCCGTCCCCATCATCACGATCCGCAACTTGCCGCTCGCGCCGCCAGCTTGATCATTCATTTCGCGATCCGTTATACCTGCGTTGAACCCAACAGGTTGCCGCCGAGCGTGGGATGGCCGATGCGTTTGTCACCCACCACGTTGATCACGGCCGGCTTACCGGAAGCAAGCGCTCGCTCAAGCGCAGGCACGATCTCGTCCGGCTTCTCGACGTGCTCGCCGTGGCAACCCAGTTCCTGGAAGATGCGGTCGTAGCGAATGCCGGGAATCATATCGAACGGATCGGTCCGTCCCTTGAGCAGCGGCATCTGCTCGAAGCTCGGCCCCCACGAACTGTTGTTCCACAGCACCGCGATGACCGGAATCTTGTACTTGGCGGCCGTCTCCATATCCCAGCCGCCAATGCCCATGCCGCCATCGCCGATCACGGTGATCACTTGTTTGCCGGGGCGCCCCAGTTGCGCGCCGATCGCCATTCCGATGCCGTGCCCCACCGGCGCGAGCGGCCCCGCATCGACGATCTGCCCCGGAAAGCGGACGGTCCAGTGATGGCTGATGTAACCCGAAAGCGTGAAGCTGTCGACAACGACCGTCGCATCCTTGGCCGCGACTTTCACCAGATCGGCCGTCAAGCGATCGGGATGGATCGGCAGCTCATTGGAATTCTTCGCCACGCGCTCGCGAACCATCCCCCGAAACTTCTCTCGGGCCATATTCACTTCCTCGCGCCACACGCTGTTCTTCGTCTGCGGAAAGTCGCGCGGGCGGGTTTTCACCGCGTCGATCAATTGCCGCAGCACGAGCTTCGGATCGCCGACGATGCCCACCTCGGCCGGCACTTGCCAGCCAACCCGGCCCGGCGTGGCGTCGATTTGTACGTAGGTCGCTTTATCCGTCCAGGTCGGCGGCTGGCCGAACTTCTCTCCGCTCCAGAAGCGGAAGCCAATCGCGATGACCAGGTCCGCGCGCCCCGTGAACGGCTTCTTCCAGGCGCCTTGCACGGCCAGCGGGTTTTCTTCCGAGAGCGATCCATGCGCCGCGCGGCGTGTGTAGGTCGGCGTCTGCGTCAGTTCGGCCAGTTCTGCGAGCTCTGCCGCCGCGGCGCTCCAGAACACTCCATCGCCACCCACCAGCAGCGGCCGCTCGGAATGCGCGAGCAAATCGGCGACCCGTTCGATGCTCCGCGGATCGCCCGCCGAACGCAAGTCGTCGACGCCATAGACTTTCGCGCCCGGTACCTGCTCTGACTCTTCGCCCTGGTGATAGAGGACGTTCGTGGGTATCTCGAGCACAGAAACTCCCTGCGGCGGCAGCATCGTCTGCCGATAGGCCTGCCGGGTGTCGAACGAGATCCGGCTCCAATCGAGCACGCGATGCGTGAACTTGCTGAACGAACGGCAGATGTCCGCGCCGTAGGCCTCTTGAAACGAGCCGAGGCCATCTTCGCCCATCGGATGCTGGCCCGAGATGCACAGCACCGAGCTGCCCGTGAGCCCCGCCACGCACAGACCCGTCACGGCGTTCGTCAGTCCGCAGCCGGCCGTGACGCAGCACACGCCGGGCTGACCGGTGACACGGGCATAGCCATCGGCCGCATAGGCCGTGGCCTGTTCGTGCCGCATGTGGATCAGCTTGATGCCGTTGTTGTTCAGATTCGCCAGGATCGGAAACAGGTGCCCGCCGTTGATCGAGAACAGGTATTTGACCTGCTGCTCGCCGAGCACCCGGCCGACCAGCGTTCCGCCATCGACGACCGCCATGGGAAAAACCTCCGCGAGAATTGCTGCACCGCGCGACAGGCCGGGGGCTCTGCCGCGTCGCGCTCAATCTACCGCTCGACGCAGGGCGTCGCAATGATGCTGCGGTGCCGCAGTTGATTTTGGGTATGCTATTGGGTGGACGCGTGGGTACCGCCTGTTACTTGCTTTTAGAGGCACTCGATATGCGTCGGCAAGTCGTGTGGCGACTAGTCTACAGTGCTGCCCTGGTCGCTAGCCTATGCGCGGCTTACGTCGTGGGCGATGGCGGTAGTTCCGGCGCGAGCGTACTTGCCGCTTTCACGTTCGTGCTCGTGTCAGCCACGCTGTGGGTACTTATTGAGTCGAACGCCGAGGCACGTCGGTGGTTTGCGATTGGCGCCGCATGCGGGATCGCGACGCCTTTGATCCTCATGCTCATTTGCGGACCGGGGATTCTTGCATTCAACATTCTGGGCAAGTACTCGGACAACGAACTGGGGCCGGCGCTCTATTCAGGCGTGGGAAACGCCGTCCTGACCGTGTGGCTGGCCTTGCTGCTCGGCCTGGCCGGAGCAGCGTTGGGAATCTTGAGATCACGCCGCGCGGGTGTGCCCATCGGACTCGTGTGGTTCCTGATGTTCGCAGGCTTTTTGTGGTTGCGAACTTTGGCTGCCCACGAGCGGCCAGATCCGGGCGCGGTCGGACAGGTGGCGACCCAACGGTAGCGGAAAGCGACTCCGCAGCCGTTTCAACTTCTAAGTTGATTTGTGTCGTGCCGTCTTATTGTCGCCGCCTTTTTTTCTCGCTTGCTGCTTCCGATGTGCAACCGTCTTTTTGACGTACGCCGCGGCGTCGGGCGTTTTGCAGGACGTGTCGCCATGATCGACTTCGACCTTGCCAATCCGCTTGGCCGCGGCAAGCACCAGCTTTTGTAGCGCTGCGCTGCGCACACCAATCGCAATCAGTGCGCCATTCATGCCATATCTCGTCCAGTTTGGCGAGGAGTGGATGCGCTTTTCGATCTGCGCCACCAGCGGCTTGAAATACGCATCCTCAAGCTCGGCGTCATTCATCGCCAGTCGCGCCGTGATGCTCCACCCGACGTACGACAGCAATTCGCCTTTGGCCTCGCGCCACTTTTCGGCTTTGCTCTTTCCATGCTTCGAACGGGCAATCACTCCGCCAACCGCATCGGCGATGACATGGTCTTGAACATCCTTGACCCACCGGTTCAACTCGCCCGCCTTCAGCACCGCCGGATCGGCGATCATCGTGGCCAGAATCCGGGCATCGTGGTTTTCGGTTTTCCACAATTCCAGCGCCAGCGAATGGTTCGTCTTCAGCCGGCGGGTCAGAATGCCGAGGTCCTCGTAGCTCACGCCAAACATTGGCCCGCGCACGCCATGCCGGCCGTAGGTTTTGCGAGTCTGGGCAGAACCGCGAGATTCGAGTTCGCGCAGCAGTGTTTCGACATCCATTCAGGTTCTCCCTGCTCAGGCTGACGTCTATTTCTGAATTCTGCCCGCGCATGTCGCTTGCTACAATGCCCGGCTTACGGAGAGCGAATCACCACTTGAACGTGTCACCTTGGAAACGCGGGCGGGCAGCATGAAACTGGTGATGCATCCGGCCGTCGAGCCGGAGCGGTTGGCAAGGATTGTCCGCGCGGCTGGCGCGATGCAGGTCGTCAACGCGTCGTCCGCGGAGCAGGCCCTGGCCGAGATGGGTCAGGCCGATTGCTTTTTCGGCAAGCTCACGCCAGGGCTGTTGGCGGCGAGCCAGCGCCTGCGCTGGGTGCAATCGCCCACGGCCAGTCTCGAGCACTACCTGTTTCCCGATCTGATTGCCCATCCGCTCGTGCTCACCAACATGCGCGGCCTGTATAACGACGTGATTGCAGAGCACGTTCTGGGCATGATGCTTTGCTTCACACGCCATTTGCACAGCTACGTCCGGCAACAGATGAGCGGCCACTGGGCCCCCATCGGCGGCGAAACTCAGCGACAATCGTTTGCGACCGGCCCCGGCGTGCAAAGCACGATCGATCGCGCGCACCGGCAACTCGGCGATCTTTCGGCCGGCATCGTTGGCCTGGGGAGCATCGGTCGAGAGATCGCCGGGCGCCTGGCGAGCTTCGGCATGCGCGTTGTCGGGGTCGATCCGGCCGTCAAAGATCCGCCGCCAGGCGTGGCCGATGTACTCCGGCCTGCCGAGCTCAACGAGCTGCTCGGGGCCAGCGATTTTGTAATCATCGCCGCGCCGCACACCCCCGACACCGAGCAGATGTTTCGCCGGCCGCAGTTTCAGGCGATGCGCCCCGGAGGAATTCTGATCAACATCGGTCGCGGAGCGATCGTGAACCTGGACGAATTGGTCGCCTCGCTGGCCGAAGGCGAGATCGCCGGGGCAGGGCTCGACGTCTTTGACACCGAGCCGCTACCGGCCGAGCACGCGCTGTGGAAATTCCCTAATGTGATCCTGACGCCACACGTCGCAGGGCAAAGTCCGCGGATCGCGGAGCGGCATCTGAAATTGCTCGAAGAGAACCTGCGGCGATTCACCGCCGGAAAGCCGCTGCTCAACGTCGTCGACAAGCAGCGCTGGTTCTAAGACCGGCACCAGGAAATTCGGGTGCCGCAAGTGGCCGTGTTGTGGCTCATTGAGCCCGGCGACAAGAGGTCTGCCCAGACAGACGTCTACCGCACGCGATTCGATTCGGCAGCGTGTCGGGCCACGACGTCGTAGCACACGAACAGCCAGATCGCCGAAAACATCACGGTCATTGCAACTTCGAGCATGGAACTCTCGCGCAGCGGGCTAGGCAGGTGAACCAACCTGTCATCGGCTGCCCCCGAGCGGAGACTCCACTCTTTTGGCGTCGCCCGGCCGAGACGTTTCGGTCAACCCAGGTACCCCTGAGCAGCATAGCGCTGCATCGGACCCGCAATCTCAGCGAAACTGCTTCGCCTTGCTGGATGCTGCCAGCAGCTTGGCCTGGCGGTCGAGATCGCTTTCCGCGCCGACCACCCAGCGTTCCAGCTTCTCGATCCATTCGAGCGCTTTACGATCGTGCAGTTCCACCTGCTCCAAACCGGTGCTGTGGGCCGTCAGGCTCAAACGGCGCACCTGGGCGGCGACGTCGAACAATCGCAAGGCTAGCGCATCGAGCCGGCCACCATCATAGGCTTCTCGGGTCATAGTTTTGACCATTATTATGGGTTCGCATCCCGCCTTTCTGGCGAAGACCATGCGTGGCTTCATCTTAGGGCACATTCGACGAAATGTCGAGGCGATTGATGCATTTTCAAGCCGCTGGATATCGCATCACAGGCACAAAAAGGGCCCAATATTTTGACCATTATTTGAGTTGTAATATGGCCACTTTATGCCCTACGATGCTCCCAGCCACGAGCGATTCGCTCCTCGGAAATGCCCAAAATCGAAGCCGCCCAAGTCCCGGCTTTCCAAGCCGCGTCCGGAAATCTCATGAAACACCCCAAAGAACGTCCGCACTCCCCGCTCGTACGCCCGCGGCGTGGCAAGGCCGGCAAACGCATGGCGAGGCAGCACGAGACCGATCGCCCAACGGCAAGACTCAACTCGCCCTGGGACCCACCGTTTTGGGACGAGATGCAAGAGTCATTGCCCGAAATTGGGGATTTCTGGATCGAGCCCGACGAACGAGAGGTTTGACCACCACAAGAATTGCCGCCCGCTGTCACGAATAAGTCGCCCCAAGTAGCCGAATACCCGCCCCGCCGGAGACTGCCATGCTGCCGCAATCCAAGATCGAAGAAGTGGAGAAGTTGCTCGCCGAGGGGAAACTCTCGCAGCGGAAGATCTCTTTGCTGACCGGAGTTTGCCGTTCAATTGTCAGTCAAGTTGCCTCGGGCGAGCGACCCGACTATGCCAATCTGCCGGAGCCCGACTCGGAAAGTCTCGCGCCGAGTGGCGAGATCGAGCGCTGCCCCACCTGCGGCGCAAAGGTCTACATGCCGTGCCGGCTGTGCCGCCTGCGCAGCGAGTCTGAAGAAGGTACACTCAAGCGATTTCGCCGCCGCGCCAAGCAGAAAGCCTCGCGACGCCTGCTGGCTGCGGTTCTACGCCGGCAACAAGTCGAGCAGGCGCTGGCCACCGATGCGATTGCTTCGGCTGCCGATCGCTCCGAAACGAACCCGGTCACCGACGGCCAGAACGAGAAACCTTGACCCGCACTTCTACAATAGGGCAGTTACACGCTGCGATTGCTGGAAAGGATGTGGTCATGTCCTACTTGCGTTTGATCAGTGACGAAAGCGAACTGGAGCGAAAGCGAAAAGCCGGCGAGCCAGACGCCGAGCAACAGCGCGAAGAGGCCGCCGCGCTCGACGCGTTCAGCCAGGTCGTGATGCGCGTCGCTGACACGCTGATGCCGACCGTGGTCAACATTCGCGCTCCGCGCGGCCAGCGCGGCGGCTCGGGCAGCGGCGTCTTGTTCACGCCCGACGGCTTTCTACTCACAAACCATCACGTGATCCAAGGGCAGACCGAAGTCCGCGTGCGGACCAATGACGGCCGCGAACTCGCCGGCCGCGTCGTAGGCGCCGACCCCTGGACGGACCTGGCCATCGTGCAGGCCGATAGCTCGGGTCTCCCCTTCGCGACGCTCGGCGATTCGGCGGCGCTCCGCGTAGGTCAACTCGCCGTGGCGATCGGCAGCCCATTTGGCTTCGACTCAACGCTGACCGCCGGCGTCGTAAGCGCGCTGGGCCGCTCGCTTCGCAGCATCACGGGGCATCTGGTGGACAACGTGATTCAAACCGATGCGGCGCTGAATCCCGGCAACAGCGGCGGACCGCTCGTCGACAGCCGCGGACAGGTGATCGGCATCAACACGGCCATCATCCAATCGGCGCAAGGCATCTGCTTCGCAATTCCGATTAACGCCGCCAAGCACATCCTGCCGCAACTCATGCAACACGGTCGCGTCGTGCGCGGCTACCTCGGGCTGCATGGCCGCAGTGTACCGCTCGCCCAGCCACTGGCCCGGCTGCATCACCTCACGCAGGAATCGGCGGTCGAAGTTGTCGCCGTGGAGCAGGACGCGCCGGCCGATCAAGCCGGCATCGAGGCGGACGATCTGATCGTGGCGCTCGGCGACGAGCCGGTCACCAGCGTCGACGACCTGCATCGCCTGCTCACACAGCTTCCGGTCGGCATCCCCAGTTCGGTGATCATTCTCCGCGGGCAACGTCGCCTGCAAAGGTTTGCCTTGCCGGAAGAGTATCCCCACTGGGATCCTGCCAAGCGATAACGAGCAACACGGCGGTTCACTCTCAATCCTAAAGCCCGGGGAACACTTTCCCCGGGGAACTTTCTGCGTTGTTCGCATGTCGACCGGCGCTGACTCGCCACACCGCCTGCGCCTATAATTTCCGCGGCGGTGAACAAAGCATCTCTGCGGCCCAGGCGAGGAGCACCCCGTGATCGTAGGCGTACCTAAAGAAATCAAACGCGACGAGTACCGCGTGGCCTTGCTTCCCGTCGGCGCGGAAGAACTCGTCAGGGCAGGGCACCGCGTGCTGGTAGAGCAGGGGGCTGGCCTCGGCTCGGGACTCACCGATCAGCACTACGCGAAAGCTGGCGCAGAAGTTGTCGGGTCCGCCGCCGAGGTCTTCGCCGCGGCCGACATGATCGTGAAGGTTAAGGAGCCGCTCGAAGCCGAGTGGCCGCTGCTGCGGCGCGGCCAGACGCTGTTCACCTACTTTCACTTCGCCGCCGATCGCCGCCTGACCGAGGCCGTCCTGGCCAGCGGCGCCACGGCCGTGGCCTATGAAACCTTGCGCGACGACCAGGGCCGGCTGCCGCTGCTCACGCCCATGAGCGAAGTCGCCGGTCGCATGAGCATCCAGGAAGGCGCGAAGTATCTCGAACGCCCGCAGATGGGACGGGGCATCCTGCTGGGCGGCGTACCCGGCGTGGCGCCGGCCCACATCACAATTCTTGGTGGCGGGATCGTCGGCGCAAATGCCGCGAAAGTCGCCGCCGGGTTCGGCGCGGACATCGGGCTGCTCGACATCAACATGGATCGGCTTCGCTATCTCGATGACATCATGCCGGCTAACGTCGACGTGTTGTTCAGCGACCGCCACACGGTGCGCGAACAGCTCGAGCGGGCGGACCTCGTGATCGGCGCCGTGCTCATCCCAGGCGCGAAGGCCCCGCGACTGATCGAGCGCGACGACCTCAAGCTGATGAAACCGGGGAGCGTGATCATCGACGTGGCGATCGACCAGGGAGGTTGCGTCGCCACCAGCCGCCCCACCACGCACAGCGAGCCGACGTTCATCGTCGACGAGGTCGTGCACTACTGCGTCACGAACATGCCAGGCGCCGTCGGGCGAACCAGCACCTATGCTCTGTGCAACGTGACCCTCCCCTGGGTACTGGCGATCGCCGCCCGCGGCATCGAGCGCGCCGCCAAAGAACTCAAACCCGTTGCGCACGCGGTGAACATCATCGCTGGCGAGGTGACGAACGCGGCGGTGGCCCACACGTTCGACTTGCCGTACGTGAATCGGTTCGGGCTTTAAAAGAGCGACTTGTTCGAGAGGCCTCATTTTAGCCCGAAGCGCGAGCGAGGGTGCCTTGCCGCTGGATTATCGGTACACGCGGGTCGCCTCTCCAACTGTCAGATATCGAGTTCGCCGCGGCAATGCGGGCACCGCGCCGGCTTTGCTGGATACGCAGCACGGTAAAGGATTCTTAGAATCAACCAGCCGACGAACAAGACAAACCCGAATACGATTAGTAGTACTAGCGTCCAAGCCAGAATCCCAAGCTCGTCTTCGTACTGCATAAATTGCCCCAACGGCTAAAAAAAGGTTCGGGGTGTGAGCAGCATCCGCGGATACTCCCCACACCCCGGCGCCTTGGCATAGCGGGTTACTTCGCCACCTTCTCCTGGGCGAGTTTCAGCTTGGCGGCCGTCTGTGTGTCCTGCGGCTCGGCCTTCACGATCTCTTCGAGAAGTGGGATCGCGTCCTCGTATCGCTCTTTCTCGAGGTAGGCGGAGGCCAGGCCGTAGGTGCCCGCATTGACGCCCGAACTTTTCTTGAGCATGTGCTCCCAGACCTTGATCGCTCCCTCGAGGTCCCCTTCCGCCCGCAGCACACGCGCGAGCCCGTTGAGTGCGCCGCCGGCGTCGGGGTCTGTCTTGAGGACGACTTCGAAATGCGGTTTCGCGGCGGCAGCGTCGCCGCTGTTCAGCAGCGCCCACCCCAGTCCGTTCGAAACGTTCGGATCGCCGGGCTTCTCCTTCAGCAGCCTTTCAAAGATCTCGCGGGCCTCGGCATTGCGGCCCTGGTTGAAGAACCGCCAGGCCTGCATGAAATCCTCATTCGACGCCGATCCCTCGGCAGGCTCAATCAACTGCCGCAGTTCATCGGGCAGCTGTTTGGCCTGGGCCGCGGCGAGCATCTGCTGGGCACTGTCGTCCCCTTCGCCGGAGTCGACGACTTTCTTCGCCCAGCGTTCGGCGTTCGTCCAATCCCCTTCGAGCAGATAAACCTTGGCCAGGCCATACCCGGCGGCCGAGGCGGTGGGTGCCGCCTTGAGCAAATACTTCTTCGCGTCCTTGTAGTTGCGATCGAAGAGTGCGACCTGCCCCAGGCCGTTCAGCGCCGCGGCGTGTTTAGGCTCCAGCGCAATCACCTTTTTGAATGCCTCGGCCGCTTCCTTGCGCCGCCCCGTATTGAAGTTGCACCACCCAAGGCCATTCCAGGCATTGGTGTTCTTCGGAGCAAGCTTCACGGCGGCAGCAAACTTTTCGCGCGCCGCCTCGGGATCTTGTTGCCAGAGAGCCCAGCCTTGCTGCGCAAGTTGGGCCGACTCGTCCGCAGCCACCGCCGAATTGGCAGTGCCGCTCCAGAGGACAAAAGTAAATACCGCCAGACATAACGTCGCCAGCATGGCCAATCCTCCCAGTGTGATGAGAATGGTTTTCCGCCGATGACGTTTCCGCTCCTCGCTCTGCAGCGACCGGACGAGTAAGTCGTCGCCTCGCTGCATTGCCAGTTCAAGCCGATCGTCATCGGTGTCCGCGGCGGCACTTCGGCCAACCCGCGAACTTTTGTTATGCCAAGCGCGCATGGGGGCCCCCGAGTCATCAATGGCGAGTACACGGCGAGCGAAGCGGCCGCCCCGCGCTGGTGCACTCACGTACGCCAGAGAACGCTTCAAATACGTTTGATCAACCGCGCGGCTTCCTCGGCGTTCGATTTGCCCGGCTCGACCGCATCGAGCAGGTTGCCGCGCACACGTTGTGTCTTGGCGATCTCGCCACGGATGGCTTCGATCACCTTATCGAGACGCGAACGCACGGTCGGGTAAGACACACCGACCTGCTCCGCGATTTCCTTGAGGTTGCCGCTCGCCAGCACGAACATCTCGACGAACCGCTGATGCTCGATCGGCAGCCCGGCCAGCCGGGACATGCCAAACGCCCCGTTGACGGCCACCTGGCAGGCGTCGCAGGTCATTTCGCTGACGTGCATCGCCTGGCCGCAGTAGGGACAGTCGTTGCCGACAGGTCGGGGCTCATGGCTTGAATTCATGGGATTTCAGGCTTTTCGGAATGCTGAACTTTCCATTCGTGAATACCTTATACCCCATCGACTAAATAAAATCAATATTCACGACATGAAATATCCATGAAATCAATAAACGAGCCTTTCGCGTGACAAAACCTTCCACCAATCTGCCTGAAGATTTGGACGGCCCGGAAAGTTCCGCTGGGCTCACCAACGCGGTCGCCAGAGGAGCATCGCCAGGCGCTGGCCTGCTTCTCTGGCGGCCAAGGTTTGGACCCGGCACGGCCGTCGGAACGAAGCGAAGCCCTGGGCGTAAAGGTCAGCTCGCGAGGAGCTTAAGAAGTTCGCCCCAGCGACATGACAAACAGCATCCCGCTGATGACGATGCCCAGAAGCAGCAGCAGTTCGTCGAAAATCATGGGGGCCAGGCTCGCTGGAAAGGTCGCGGATCTCTGTCGGGGCGGGGGCGGCTGTCAGCAAAGCGTACGTTGCCGTTCGAGGGTGCACAGCATCCGGGCCAAAGTGCCCTCCAACTTTCGCAATAAGTACGGGCGAAATGAACGAAACAGTAGGTTCAGTTGTAGGGGTTTTGCAGCGACAAGACCCGGCCGAATGCCGGCCTATTTGCTTGATTTTCCCTGTTGGGACAAATAGGCTAAATCTCTGGCCGAGTCACGTCGCCCACATCGGCGGCGGCGGGGTGCAGTGAGGCACATTTCGCACCCCCTGGCGACCCATCTCAACTGACACGGCACTTAGAAAACTGAATCTTCGGGATTAGAGATGCTCAGGCAACTTCGTACGCTCGTTGTTCGCTCCGGCCTCGTGGGAGCCCTGTTGCTGATTTCCTCGGCTCAGCCGGTTCACGCCGGAACGCTCGTGACTATCAGCACCAACATGGGCGAGATCAAGGTCGATCTGTTCAACGAAGTCACGGTCGAAACGGTCAACAACTTCGTCAACCTGATTACCGCGGGTCGCTACACGAACACGATTTTTCATCGCGTTGACGACGACTTCATGATCCAGGGCGGCGGGTTCGACCTCAACTTCAATGCCATCCCGAACAACGGTCCCATCGCGCTCGACTACCAGATCAAGAATCGCCGCGGCACGATTGCCATGGCGCGCACCAACGCCCCTAACTCCGCCACCAGCCAGTTCTTCATCAATACGGTCGACAACTCTACGACTCTGGGCCCCCGGACTGGGAGCGACGGCTATACGGTATTCGGCTGGGTGGTCGCTGGCATGAACGTCGTCGACGCGATCGAGGCCGTTCCCATCTATCAATTCGCAACTCCGTTCGGCGAATTGCCGCTGCGCAATTACACCATGGGCAACGAAATTCTGGACTCGAACAAAGTCATCATCCAATCGATTTCCATCGCCCAGCAGCATCCCTCCTATCAGAATCCCATTTTCGCGGCCGACACCAACAACGACGGCAACCTGAATAGCCAGGATGCCCTGCTGATCATCAATGATCTGCTCACGGTCGGTGCTGCTCACAACGCCAGCGCTGACTACATCACGGATACCTACAAGTACTTTGATGCCAACGGCGACGGGCGTGTGAACTCGCAAGACCTGCTGCTCGTGTTCAACGCGATCCTTTCTCAAAACGCTGCCGCATCTCTCGTGGCCGAGCCAATGGCCTCGCCAATGGTCGTTCCCGAGCCCGCCACCTGGAGCATGCTGCTTACCGCGCTCGCGGCGCTGGGATTCGTCGGTTGGCGACGCCGCAGTCGCCGAGCCGGCTAAACGTCCGCGTTTCCGCGCGTTTCGATGCCGCCCGCTGCCCGCTGGCAGTCGGCCCTCCCGCGCTGCATAATGGTCGCTCGCGGAGCTGCTTGCTCCCGCGTTTGCCTACCGATCTCGCACCTGAGGACTCACCCGCCATGAAATGCCTGCTTCCGCTGCTGGTTGCCGCCGGCCTCTTCGCTGTCCCCGCACTTGCGCTTGCCGCGGACAACACGCCGCCCGAGGGCTTCACGGCGCTCTTCAATGGCCAGGACCTCACGGGCTGGAAGGGCCTGGTGGGCAATCCCGTGACCCGCGCCAAGATGAGCAAGGATGAAATGTCCAAGGCCCAGGCGGATGCCGACCAGCGGATGCGCGACCATTGGAAAGTCGTTGATGGCGTCCTCATCTTCGACGGTCAGGGCGATAGCCTGTGCACGATCGAGGACTACGGTGACGTCGAGATGTATGTCGACTGGAAGCTCGAACCAAAGGGCGACACCGGCATCTATCTCCGCGGCGCCCCGCAGGTCTCGATCTGGGATCCGGCCGTCTCGGCCCCGGAACCCGGCATCGGCTCCGGTGGTCTGTTCAACAACCAGAAGCATCCTTCGCGTCCCAAGGAGCTGGCCGACAAGCCGGTCGGCGAGTGGAACACGTTCCGCATCAAGATGGTCGGCGACAAGGTCACCGTTTGGCTCAATGACAAGCTGGTGACCGACAACGTCGTGCTCGAAAACTACTGGGAGCGCGACAAGCCGATCTATCCGACTGGCCAGATCGAGCTGCAGAACCACGGCAACACGCTGTACTTCAAGAACATCTACCTGAAGAAGCTGGACTAGTCAGCTCGCCCCCAGCTTCTTCCAGATCTTCTTGGTGATCGCCTGCCGCACGTCGGCCATGCCGCCCCACGGATCGCGCTTCAGGCTCTTGAGCCGCGCCGGCACGTTCGCCAGCGTGAACTGCGCAGCGGAGCGGACGTGCGCAAGCTCGTCCCACGAGATTGGCGTCGACACGGGACAGCCATCCTTCGCCCGCGTGGAGTACGCCGCGATCCAGGTGGCGCCGCGCCCGTTGCGCAGATAGTCGAGATAGATATTCCCTCGACGGGCGGCCTTCGACATGTTCGTCGTGTACCGCTCGGGATCGGCTAGTGCCACGGCTCCGGCCACGTCGGCGCAGAATTGCTTGGCCTCGTCCCAGTCCGTATGGCGCTCGATCGGCACGACCACGTGCAGCCCCTTGCCGCCCGTCGTTTTGAGGAACGTCTCGAATCCCAGATCTTTAAAGAACTCCCGGATCTGCCGCGCGCTTTCCACCACGCGTTTCCAGGGAAGACCTTCGTCCGGATCCAAGTCGAACACCAGCCGATCGGGTCGCTCGACATTGTCGGTCCGCGAACCCCAGACGTGAATCTCGAGCGTGTTCATGTGCACGAGCGAGAGCAACCCTTCCAGATCCTGAACCACGGCATACTCAATCTTCTTCCGCTTCTCGGCAATCACGATTCGACCCAGTGCCTCGGGCATCCCCTTATCAGCATGCTTCTGATAAAAGCACTGCCCGCGGATGCCGCCCGGACAACGCACCAGCGTCAGCGGCCGGTTCACCAGGTGGGGCAGAATCCAATCGGCGATGCTCGCATAGTAGCCCGCCAGTTGCGCCTTCGTGATGCCGTCGTCCGGCCAGAGCACTTTCTCGGGATGCGTCAGCCGCACCCTCTGGGGAAGTTCCGGCATGGCGGAGTTCCCAGCGCGCGAAGAGGCCTTGCTCACGGTCTTGCGTGTCGACGAGGCATGCGGCACTTGCTTCAGCGACACTGGCCTTTCGCGGCGCACGTCCTTGGCGGCTTTATCCTCGCGCAAGCCGAGATAAGCCGGATGCCGTAAATGCCCATCGCGAGTCCATTCGCCAAACGTGACTTGGGCCACGAGTTCCGGCTTCACCCAGTGGACGCCGCGCGCCTGGCCGGTGCGTCCAGCAAGATCCACGAAGGGCGACTCAGCTTGTTCAAGGTTCGTCAGTCGCTTTCGCAATTCCTCCAAAACCCGGTCGCTGAAGCCGGTCCCCACGCGTCCCGCGTAGCGCAGTTCGTGCTCTTCGTCGTAGTAACCGAGCAGCAGAGCTCCGAAGCCCACGCGCGATCCGGCCGGCGGCGTGAAGCCACCGATTACGAACTCTTCGCGATGCGCGCACTTTACTTTCACCCAATCGGTGCTCCGCCCGGATCGGTACGGCCGATCGCGGCGCTTGCTGATGATCCCTTCCAGACCGCGTTTGCAGATCTCGGCGTAAAATTCCGGACCTTGTCCGACCAGATACCCTGCGTCGCGAATCGGGTGTTTCGGATTGGTGACGACCGTGGCCAGTAGTCGCTTCCGCTCGTCGAGCGGCGTCTTCATCAAGCTTCGCCCGTCGAGATAGAGCAAGTCGAAGACGTAATACACGAGTTGGCCGGCGCGGTTCTCGGAAAACGCATTCTGCAGATCTTGAAAGCTGGAACTACCGTCCTCGGCGAGCGCAACGACTTCGCCATCCAGGATCGCAGAGCCGACGCCCAGACCCCGCGCGGCCTGCACCAGGTGTGGCACGCGCGCCGTCCAGTCGAGTCCGTTGCGGCTGGAGAACGTGACGTTCCGCCCCTCGATGCGGCAGATCATCCGGTATCCGTCGAATTTGATCTCATTCAGCCAGTCGTCCCCCGTGGGCGCCGCTTTGACGAGCGTCGCCAACTGCGGCTTGATCCTGGCCGGCATCGCCGCCTTCTTGACCGTCGTCAATTCGGCGAGCGCGGCCTTGCGCGACTTGGGATCAGACCTGCTCGCTGGGCTTTCGCCGTGAACCGTGGCGTTTCCATTGCGCGACGATTTTCGACTGGAAGGCCAATGCCGGCTGCCCCCTTTGCCGGACGCGATCTCGTCCATCGTGCGGCCCGTTGCGACGCTGTTAGGCTCCCGCTCAAGAATGCCGTCCTCGTCCCCTTCGATCGCTTCCGCATCGCGAACCTTGAACAGAAACCACGGCTCCTTGCCGTGGTCGCTGGCCGGTGCCCGTCCGCCGCTGCGCTTTACCAGCACCCACTGGCCGCGCAGCTTTTCGCCGTGCAGCGTGAAATGCAGCTTGCCCTGCCGATACGCGGCCGCCGGGTCTTCGTCCATCGACCACGTGCCCTGATCCCAGAGCATTACGGTGCCGCCGCCATACTCGCCCTGCGGAATCGTCCCCTCGAACGAACCGTACTCGAGCGGATGATCCTCCACGTGCATCGCCAGCCGTTTCACGCGGGGATCGACGCTGGGACCTTTCGGCACGGCCCAACTCTTCAGCACTCCGTCGATCTCCAAGCGGAAATCGTAGTGCAGATGGCTGGCGGCATGCTTCTGGATGCAATACGCCCAACCGCGTTTGCCTCGCGCCGTGTCCTTGGTTGCTCGAGCGTTGCCGCGCGGTTCGGCGGTCTTCTGAAAGTCGCGCTTCTGGCGATAGGGTTTCAGCGACATGGCATTGCGCCCGAACCTGAGAGCACCGCAGTCCGAGACACTTCACAGGGCAACGACAGGGCAACTATTATGCCACGTGCGGCGTTTCCGAGGTGGCCGATTTCCGCGCAGCGTACTCACCCAGCAAGCCCAACAGCATGCCATCGATCGGCTTCGCCAGGCAGGCATCGCAACCCGAGATCCGGCTCTGCTGGAGTTGTTCCGGCCGTGCATCGGCCGTGAGTGCCACGATGAAACCTTGATAACCTTCGCCGCGCAAGCGTTCCGTGGCCGTGAATCCGTCCACTCGCGGCATCTGCACGTCCATCAGAATGACGTCGAACGGCGTGCCAGCCTGCTCGGCGGAAAGCGCCGCCTGAATGGCCCGCTCGCCGTCCTCCACGGTGAGCACGTCGGCGCCCGCCTTGCCGAGAATGAACGAAACCAGCTCGCGATTATCGGGACTGTCGTCCGCCACCAGCACGCGACGCCCCTTGAGCACCACCAGCGGTGCTGGAGCCGCTTCGCCCGTGCCTCCCGGCGATGCAAGCTCTTCATGACGAAGTGGCTGGCTGCCGGCGGCAATCGACACGATGAACGTGCTCCCCTGACCGGGCGTGCTCTCCACGTGGATCTCGCCCCCCAGCAGGTTCGCCAGTCGCCGACTGATCCATAAGCCCAGCCCGCTGCCGCCATACAGCCGGCTCGTCGATTCGTCGCCTTGCGCAAACGGATAGAACAGCTTGTCGATCTGGCGGGGCGTCATGCCGATGCCCTCGTCGCGAATGCGAAACTCCAACAGCGGATGCACGCCGGCGACATAAGTCGTCGTCAAACGCACGCCGCCGCGCGAACTGAACTTGATCGCATTGCTCACCAGGTTGAGCAGGATCTGCCGGAGACGCATCGGGTCCGTCACGATCGACCGCGGCACGGCGTCGTCCACCACGACCTCCAGGGCAAGCTGCTTCACGTCTGCCCGGACCTGCATAAGCTGCACCACGTCGCCCACGATCCGCCGCGGCGAACAGGCAACCAGTTCGACCGCCAGCTTTCCCGATTCGAGTTTCGAGAGGTCGAGAATGTCGTCCACCAGTTTGAGTAGATACTCGCTATTGCGGCGAATCGTCCGTGCAGCCTTGAGATGTTCGGCGTCGGTCAAGCTGCCGATCAATACGTCGGCATAGCCCAGGATGGCGGTCATCGGCGTGCGGATTTCGTGGCTCACCGTGGCCACCAGGTTGCTCTTCGACGCGTTGGCGTCCTCGGCTTCAGCGCGGGCCTTCTGCAGTTCTTCCGCCTGAGAGTGCAACTCGTCGCGGATACGCTCCAGCCGCTCGGTATACAGTCGAAAGTTGGTCGTCCGTTCCCGAAACTCCACATCCAGCAGGCGATTGGCATCTTCCAGCCGGGCCTGACTGATGGCCGACTTCCAGGTTTCGCGCTCGGCCAGGCGAATCACCAGCACGAGCGCCGCGACCTCGAGCAGCACAAATGCCAATCGCTCCCACGCTTGCTGGGCCGCATTGGCGTTGGGCTGCCACAGGCTGCCGTGCCCCAGGTTGTGCAGCAGCACCAGCAGCGCCGCCACCACCAACACCCGCCAATCGCGATAACAAGCCAGGATCGCAATCGAACCAAACACCGGAAAGTGGCTGCCCGTGTGTCCGGCCGAGAACTGAAAGAGCAGGGCGGCCCAGATCATCTGGCAGACCGCCACGATATAGCGCGTCGGCCGCGTGCCGGGCCAACGCCAGATCGCCACCAGCGGAATCAGCGTGGCAAACGTTCCCAGGACCGTCACCGAACACAGCGGTGAGCCCGCGAAGAATGCGTCGGCAAACCTCGACAAGCGTGGATTCGTCGGGGCGATCCAGATCGCCGCGGCAATGCCGGCCAGCCATTGAGCCACGAACAACCAGGCGAATAGTCGATCGGTGCGTCGGCCAATCGCCAACGATTGTTGGGCGACCAGTTCGCCAGCGCGATCTTGCGCAAGGTCGTGCGTACGGCTTAGCCCGCATTTCTCACCATGTGGATTGAAAAAGGCCGCCCTCCTTGGCATAAGTTGTTTGTCAAGAACAAACCTGTGCTCAGGGAGGAGACGGCCCGATGCCGACACAGTGTATCCAAA
>Ga0169931_10003490_pt1 | contig 24890 bp, 13 predicted proteins | sample Kivu_15m_20L_FD_129675 | JGI IMG/M metagenome (GOLD analysis project Ga0169931, IMG submission 129675) | Freshwater microbial communities from Lake Kivu, Western Province, Rwanda to study Microbial Dark Matter (Phase II) - Kivu_15m_20L... | ecosystem: Environmental > Aquatic > Freshwater > Lake...
TAAAGATAGGGTAATCAGACTGTAGAGATATGCCAGGTTGACAAATATGAACATATGTTTTATATTCTTTTGAATACTGGAGAAATCGTACGATATGTTAATTAATTTATTGTAAGTGTTCAGCTTCTAACTTCGATTAAAAATTAGTTCAGACTTTAACCTAATTCTGTAAGTATTCAATACCTTTTTCCATATCTTTTTATAGCTCATAAAAATTATAGCATTTTCAAAGTATTTTTAAATCAAAAAGGGAAATTTTAACTGATAAACTAAATCAATTTACCTTAGAATTAAGAGTCATAAAGAGACTACTCTTTTTTTAAGTTTAATTAATCTATAAGACTTCTAGCTTCATATAACAAAGAAAGTTACATTTTTGAAGTTTTGCTTACTAAATCTGAAGAAATCAACACAAATTACTATATTTACATTAAAATCATAGGAATCGCTTTAGTTATAGGCGCTTTTGTATATTTTAAAACAAGAAAAACTAATAAAATGCCATCGTAAGAGTAACTTCGTCACAACCACAACAAACTTATTGAACCTCGATCCAAGGGTAGAATGCCATAACAAAGCGATCTTGATTTGACATATTCAAAAAGCAGATCTGAAAAACATAAAAATAAGCAAAAAACTCAATGATGTTCACACAAATGTATTTTATTTTTATACTATATAATTTTTTATATTCGTACACTTTATTAAATCTTTAATATCAAGAAATTTACTTCCACTATGATTATAGTGACGAACGAACATAATCGTAAATTTCTGTAGATGCTGGTATCTTGCCTCTTTCTATAAGATAATCTTTTTTATCGAAGTAAGTGCTAGCTTATGGTTGATGAAGCTGTGGCTCAAGAGTGAATAATTGTTTCCAATTTTGACTTATGGCAGGTTTACTTTATTTAGAAATCGTGCTTTTGTTGTGAACTTTTTATTTTTATTATCGTGAACTTAATGATACTTTTGTTTTATCTCTTCGAATGGTCTCATTCATAGTCTTTTTTTCTTGCTTGTGCAATTATTTTTCGAGCATCATTATTTCTTACTATAACTTTTTTTTCTTTAAATCGATCTAGACTATCATGGTTCCCTGTTGGTTATTCATTTGAATTATATAATAAGGAAAGTTTGATATGAATAATCAATCATAAAGCTATGAATAAACATCAAAAAGTTGCATTCAATTATTTTATTCGTTTCTTATCTTTTACATATGCGCTAATTACATAGTGGTTGTTGATTTTGGCTTCATTTGAGTTCCAGTTGGCATTTTAGGAGTTGTAACTTACTCTTACTCAAGATTCTATCCGTTTTCATTTTATTATTTTTTCTAGTTTTCTTTTTATTACTATTTGCAACATTTAGTGTAAATCCATTTTCCAAATACAAAAGGAAGAGAAAAAAGTTTATCAAAATAGAGGAAAAATCTTGATGAAGTTCGATATAAAAAACAAGCAAAAACCAAGCCACCTATGATATCGATTGTGTAGTGAACTCTCGTGATAATGAGCATATTCATCATAAAAATTAGAGACAAGAAAGCAAAAGTTCCGATTACTTTAAGTCTAAGTACAGCCATTTAGTAAAATATTAAAGTCAAAGTTCCAGTATGACCAGAATAGAAAAAGTCTCGAGTATGATCGTAAGGAACTGTTAACGCGAAAAATCCAGGACTTCGCCAGGCCATGTCAGCTGGAAAAGGAAGTTTTTCAATGTTCTAAATTTAGTGCAAAATTACCAAAAATATAGCACCTCTTGTTACGAAAAATACTGCAACAGCAGCCATTACTCGTAAATTCTTGATTTTAATCAACCTATGTTATATAGCTAATACCATACAAGACCTAATATTCCTACCCAAAGGTCCATGAGAACCTGCCCTGTCCCAATAAACCCCTTGCCAGCTATCGATAGCTGCTGATTATTTCCTTAATAAGCAGACCCAGCGGATGGATCTGCGACAAGCTGACGGTTAGCAGAGTGAGTTAATTCAAAATAGGCGTCATAGAAGCATACGACCTGACGATGTTAAAATACAGTTCTGTAAATAATGAATCCTGTGACTAGAATGGCTGCTAATATGCCTTTAAATATTCGTGAATAGGGTCTTTTTTAGATTTAGTTATTGTTGCGATCTTCAAATCCTTGTTCACTCATTTTAACTGTTTATATCAAAATTTAATAAAAGCAGCTTCTGAGCTTAAAAGAAGAAAAAAGCATGATTATATTATACATATGTCTAATTATCTATTAATGACTTTTATTATACTAAAAAAATTTATTTCAACAATGGCAAAGTAGGCTAGAAGTATTCGAACTAATAACAAAAAATTACATGGAAAATTCAACAAAACTTCAAAGTCCATGTCCTCTACTAACCCTGAAAGAAAAGTCAAAGGCAATACGACTGGTGTAGGCAATACTATGAGAAGCAAAAATACTATCAAGCGACTACAAATGTACAATCAGAGAATGCCAAACAAAGAAAAAATGCATTAAAGACCCACCGAGGCTGCTAGAGTCGACCCTAATCGAAAATGGTTCGGTAATGTTCGAACTATCGATCAGCGAGCTCTTGAAAAACTTAGAATATAGATGGCTAATAAAGATTAAGATCCTACAAAAATATTTGTGAAAGCGAAGAAAATTCTAAGATCGCTTTTGCAATAGCCTATCAAATAAAACAAAATCAGACTTTTATAGGTATAGACATATGAAGACACTTTTGGAGCTAAAAGTCGTAGAAAAAGAGTCAAGTTAAATTTCGGAAATATGTAAGAACTTATGGACAACGCCGAAAACAAAGAGTACAACATAGAAAACGACTAAGATCATATGAAAAATAACGATGATGGAGAAAGACCCTAGAATCGAGATAAGCGTATGTCTGCAGGACAGAGCAAGCGTATTTGGGACGAATTACATAAAGTCATAGATTCTTCAGATGTTTTAGTACAAGTCTTAGATGCAAGAGATCCTATGGGTACAAGATCTTTAGCCTTGGAGGATCAATTAAAAAAAAGTTTTCCTCACAAACATATGGTGCTTTTGATTAACAAAGCAGACCTAGTTCCTTTGTGGGTGGTCGCAAAATGGGTAAAATATTTGAGTAAATCATATCCGACTATTGCTTACAAATCTAGCATCACTAATCCTTTCGGAAAAGGAGCTTTAATAAATATTTTCAGGCAGTTTGACATTTTTCATCGTGATAAAAAAAACATCAGCATAGGTTTTATAGGGTATCCTAATGTAGGAAAATCAAGCGTGATAAATTCTTTAAAATAAAAAAGAGTCTGTAAGGCTGCTCCAGTACCTGGTGAGACTAAAGTATGGCAATATATTACTCTGACTAAAAGGATATATCTTATTGATTGTCCAGGTACAGTGCATGTCAGTGAAGGAAAAGATGACGTTTAAAGTGTGCTCAAAGGATGTGTAAGAGCCTAAAAAATTGATCATCCGACCTATTATATTCCTTTTATTCTTGAGAAAGGTATTTTTGATAAAATTTAGTCAAAAGAAAATAATTTTTAATAAAAAAATACGGAGTGAGCTCTTGGGAAGACGACTAAGATTTTTTGAAGCAAGTTGCAGCCAAAAAAGGAAAACTCAGAAAAGGAGGTGAGCCTGATGTCGACGCGACTGCGAAGTTGATACTTATTGACTGGCAAAGAGGTTAAATTCCATTCTTCAGGTTGCCCTAAGGAGAAGTGGATAAGTTTTAAGTCAAAGAATAACAAACTATAAATGATGTCAAGTAATAAGATCTCTATCGTATGGCAGGAGTTGAGCAACCAGGTAACGAGGAGATGATTCCTGAGGGTTAAAATTAAGATGATGAAGATGAAGAAGGTAACTGATTAAATATAGTTATAGCTTTTAATTGATTTCAGCTAGATCATATAGCTTTTTAATCTTCAGAACTGAAATGAGCTCAGTTCTAGTCGAGTTTAGTCTCTCTTTTTTCATTATTGTCATCTTTGTATATTACTTATTTTTTGGCAAATCTTGTTCCGTTTCTCGCAATTATCGTTATTTTTTTCTCACCTTACTGAGGTTTTTTCTTTTCTCGTTTCTTATCAATCACCTTTTCGACGAACGCAGATTTAGCGATTCTTCCTGAGTAGTCTTTAATGTTGCTATTCATTATGTTGACGTATTAATTTTAGAAAAAATTAGCTTCGTTGATAAAATTCTAAGTTGATTTCTAAGGTTAGTCTTATTTTTCTTTTTTACCGATAGTTTCTTACCTTGGATCGACGAGCTAAGGCTCTTATTTGTTCGAAACAGCGATTTGATTCTTTTTTATCTGTTTCTTTTGCAAATAATCATCAAATTTTTTGCTGAGTTCGATCTATTTTTTGTTTTTCTAAATTGTATTCTATTTTACATAATCTTGATTTTATTGCATGAAAGTGTTGATAACGTTTATCGAAACTGAAGTCATATTTGGCTCTAATTATTAAAAAATATCAATAATTTTGAATTCTTAGAGCATCGGCACGTAAAAGCAACTATGAATGTAAAGCTTGATAAGTCTCAAAATACTTTGAAATTTACTAAAAACTCAAACTTTTGATTATTTGCAGTCGCCTTTTTAAATTTAAGGTAACCTTAACAAGTTTCCAGTACAGTACAAATCAAATTTATTACTAAAACTTGATTCGTATTTTTTATTGAGATGAATCGATTCAGCTGCTAGAATAGATAAGTTCTTTTGATTAGCTAATACTTATAAAGCTATCCGAAAAATCTTGACCATAAGATACAGCTTTGATAGTTACCTTTTTCTATCGCATCTTAAAGCTTTTAGATAGTCTTTTTATTAACATAATCAGTTATCTCACTATTGTTAAGCTAATTTATCAAATAAGCGTAATTATAGTTCCTCAAAAAGTCATATTTTTCAATCTATTCTATTAAACATACCTGAACTGCTTGAAGCCCGATTTTCGATTTTATTAACTTATCGATTCCTTCAATAATTTCATCAAGTTCGCTGATGATATCTTTAGAAAGGACCATAGCTGCCTCTTGCTATATAGTAGTAAGATTTTTTTCACTTACTTTTGGAGCACCAATATAAGGTTTAATAAGACTTATGCTATTTAAAAGCTGAGATGTCGTGAATAGAGGAAAAGATTTTTGCTTCATAACGTTTTCTAATTTGCTCAACAGAAAAGTGAATCTTTTTAATATAAAAAATACCTATTGGCATTATTAGGTGATAAATAAAGAAATCGACCTACGTATTCAAGACATGATATGAGTAATTAAATGTTGTAACCTTTTAGATCGTCTATCAGATTTTGCATGCAATTTAGTATTCTATCACTATCAATAAGCTTAAATTTAGTAAATTAACAAATATATTTTAGATTTCTGCTTTTTTTATCATTCATTACGAAGTTTGAATTAACATTATCTTTCAATTTTTAGTAGTCACTGAACAACTGTTACACTATGATTTCAGTGATATCTTTAAAATTTAAAGCAATTATAGCACCTATTCTACACATAAAAGGTGTAACTAACTGATACTACTTACGATATTATAGCAAGTCTTTAGCAAGCATTCTTCTTGTTTTTTTGTTATTGATACCTTAAAATAATTTAGTTACATCATCGCTATCACTTTTATTCTTACATTTGTCTAATTTTTGTTTGAATTCTAGATATGCCTAGTCGTTTACGTTTTTGTTTTAAACTTTACAAAGTTCAGGTAAATCTAAATAAAGCTATTTTTCGAATTGATTTTCAAAAATTTAGACATTATCAATCTTATTTATGTATTTTTTCATGATTTCTTAAACTTCTACTAACTATTATTAATATTTTTTAATCATGATATTAGAATTAACACCTCTGATGATTATTTAAAGATTTTTTTTTGTAAAAATAAATTTTTATTTGAGTTCATTGTAATTTGTTTATATTTGCTTATTGAACTCACCTGAAAGCTTCAAGTTTTATCGAAGCTCTACCTAAAGCTATTTTATGTTCTATATAGAGCACATTCGGTACTTAAAAGGCAGCTTATATAACTCCTGTGCAACTATTAATATAACTGTTAAAAAATACATTTGTTATATCTTATTTTACCTTTACCGGTATCATTTAAGGGTATTTAAAAATTTATTTTCCTTATTTTTGCCATAAAGTTAACCAAGTTGATGTCGATTGAGTGAAAATTTGTCCATAGTTGATCAAAAATTAAGCATATATATCACAATTGTAAAAATACGCAAACAAACGAAGTTATCTTTATGTCGTGAAATTAGTTCTTTTCTTAGTGCCTACTTTAACTAATTTTTTGAGTAACTAGCTGATTTCTTTATACGGAAATGCAAAGCCACAGACGAATAGTTATGTTATGAACAGTAAAAGAGTTTTTATTTTTGCCTTATTGTCTTAAGGTGAATCATATGCATTAGAAAATTGTTTCTGAATATCTTTTAATATCATTCTAGGGATGTCTTAATACTCTTGGTTCAGTTTAGTCGCTACCTGAGTTATAAAATTAGGTACTTAGGCATAAAAAGCGATTTCTTTTTAGCTTACATACAAGGCAATAAGTGCAGAAATTTCTTAAATGTACTTAGATAGATTAACAGTCTCCATTTAGCTGAGTATACTTTAATGATTTTTGTTATCAACTTTAAGCTTTCCAATAAATTTTTGGATAACTTTTATTTGTGCACTTTTCGGCTTTTGCTAAACCACTTGAGAAGCTGCGTTGAAATTGATATTGCGTAGCTTTATACGATGTTTATAATTATTTTTGTAGAGCTAATAAGATATCGGAGGATGCGGTTATTCCTTTTATTATTTCTACATTAACATTATTAATAGTCATATGAGTCAATCTTTGTTTAACAAAATTTAACAAAAATATATATTTATAGTGATCAAATATAAAGAGATGGCAATATATAAAAGAAATCTTGGATGTTGAAACGAAATTTATTTATTTTTGTATTATCATTAAATAACCATGAATAACATCAATTACCTATCGAAAGAAGAAGTGTAAAAACTTAACAGTCAGTCTAAGAAATTCTTGCCACAACTGTATGAAGATATCTCGAACTTAACTTCTAACGCTCCGCAAATCATCAGCAGGCAAGCAACACTCAATATCGGAACAGTAGGGCATGTAGCCCATGGTAAGTCAACAGTAGTTAGAGCAGTTTCCGGAGTCACAACCGTGAGATTTAGACAAGAAAGAGTGAGAAACATCACAATCAGGCTGGGATATGCAAATGCAAAAATCTTCAAATGTCCAACATGTCCGGCACCAGACTGCTACAAATCATACCCAAGTGACAAATAGGACAACCCCAAATGTGAAAATTAAGGATGCACATCTACACTTGAACTAGTAAGACATATCTCCTTTTGCGACTGTCCAGGTCACGAAGTTTTCCTTTCAACTATGTTAACTGGAGCCGCTGTTATGGACGCAGCTCTTTTACTCATCGCCGCTAATGCATAATGTCCTCAACCTCAGACAATCTAACACTTAATGGCACTTTAAATCATGAAACTAGATCATATGATCGTCCTCCAGAACAAAATCGATATCATTTTCAAAGATATGTAAAAAACTAAAGAAAACTATAAACAAATAAAGGAGTTTACCAAAGGATCTATATGTAAAAATTCACCTATCATTCCTATTTCAGCTTAACAAAAATATAACATCGATGCAGTCTGTGAGTCTATTTGTGACATTCCTATCCCGAAAAGAAATCTTACTGCTCCTCCTAAAATGATTATTATCAGAAGTTTTGATGTCAACAAACCTGGAACCAGTATAGATGAGCTTCAAGGAGGAGTCGTTGGTGGTAGTGTGCTCGAAGGTGTGCTCCAAGTAGGTATGAATGTCTAGCTACGACCTGGTCACATGTCCAAAGATGCCTAAGATAATGTTCAGTTCACTCCTATCAGATCTCAAATAGTTTCTCTAATGGCTGAAAACAACCCCTTACTTTATGCCGTGCCCGGAGGCCTGATCGCAGTCGGATTGATGATCGATCCCAGTATCACAAGAAATGATAGAATGGTCGGAAACGTTTTGGGACTCGAAGGTCATCTTCCTGACATTTTAGTGTAAATCGACATCCAATTTTGCATGTTGAAAAAATCTATGAGCTCCGGTGCAGATAAAAAAGCTTTAAAAATAACTAAAATCGTAGAGAACTAAACTCTTAAATTCAACGTAGGGTCGACCTAAACTCCTGGAAAAGTAATTGAGGTCTATGATGACATAATGACAATCAGGCTAAGCAATCCTATATGCACTAATATTGGTTAAAAAGTTGCTTTTAGTCGAAGAATCGATAAGAAATTCAGACTCATTGGATACGGAACGATCAAGAAAGGCAAAATTTTAGCTCCCAAATATGATTGATAAGAAAATAAATTATAAAAAAATATATAAAAATATATATAGCACATATGTAATTGATAGAATATCATTACTTTGTCTTTAAATTCAATGGACTTTTAAGTATTCGGATAGCATTTTTAGATTTTGCCAAAATATCATTAACTTTTTTCTTTATCTATTGATGCCTATATATCTATTGTTACTTCTTATTATCAGCTGATAGTTCCTTTCTATGACCTGAAAAGTTCAGTTATTTTCTACCTTCAAATGCTTTAGAAGAGATCATTCTTTTGAGTTGTATCAAAGATTGTTTACCACTTTTTATAGATGAATAGATATCAGCTTGTTTTGCTTTTATCGATTTTATACAAGATTTTCTTGAATTCATATTAGAATGTTACGAATCTTCTTTTTATTCTTCTAACATTGACTTATCTTTTTCAAGTTGAGCCTGAATTCTTTTATAAAACTTGTTGCCATGAGAACTATGATGCCAATTAGTATTACTTTTGATACTTTATACGATTCTTTGCTTTGATGCAGGACCCATCGTCGCTTTCTGATATTCGTAACTTGGTGTTATCTTCGGCATAGTGTAAAAATCTTATCCTAACTAATCGTAGTACGTATCAACAGATTCTTAGTCTTGCTCTCTTGAATAGTTTTTATTTTCGGCATTTTTATCGTATAAAAAATTTGTTTAGTATTTCTTTTATTCTAAACATTACAAACTTCTTATTTTTTGTATTTACTAAAATTTATTTGATTTTTTTTATTTATATTTATCATCAATAACTTTTGAATTTTATGGATTTTTCTAATAAATATAGTTTTTTTAAACTTTGTTTTGTGGACTATTTTGTGATTTTTTGAAAAATGTTCCCCTTATACTAACAATTCTTTTGTTTATTTACTAAATTTTCTTCATAAAGCTAGCGCTACTTAAGCCATTTTTATTTGAAGGAGAAGCGATATTTGAATTTTATGTTTCAAGAGATCTAGCTTTCTTTAAATTTGTAACAGGCTTTGAATCTTAAACATGAAAAATAGGCTATTAACTAGGCTGCTTTGCATAATTTTTGCTCATTTTTATAGTCTTTTTAATATCTATTTCATTCTAGTTTTATTTAGGTAAAACATCAGGAAACTTATATGAGTTATTGACTCTATCTCGATATGGTGAAGAGTTTTTAGGTTTGGGTTTTTTAGTTTTCCAAAAATTGATTAAATTATTGACTCCCATATTCATATTATATTTTTGTTGAGAACTTAATTTTTATTGACTAAGTGCTATAAGAGGTGATACGTATAACTTACACTAACCTTTCTAATTAAAACCTGTATTTTCGGGTGAAAATTAATAAGGTATATTTAAGCTGGTAAGCTATCGAAGAGCTTATCTTAACACAGTGTCAACCTGAATATTTTGGACTATATCTACAAATCCTGCATGTGCATATCTGAATGAATAAGGTACATTTTCATAGTAAAGTAAGTACTTCGATTGATATTTTTAAACTTGATCGAGCATCTAAGATTTTTTGATTTGCTTTAATTTTATTACAAAACTGCATCTATTTATCTTACTGAGTCTTTTAGTTTGCTGATCAGATATATCTCCGTCTTACATCTTGAATTATGTCATAAAACTATTATATTTTTTACAAACATTCAGATCGTTCGGAAAGACATATTGCTAGTTTTGAAAGGTATATTGATTCTAGATTCCAAGCTACTATAAAAGCGAGTCTGAATTCTTTTTTTTACGCTAATATTATTTATCCATCTGTTTATGTGTCACTAGATAAAATATATAAGCTTAATTATAATCAGAAAAGTATCAAATTAGTATGATTATGATGATATAATTTGACAAATATTTTGTTCTATAAGCTGATTATTTAAAGTTAGTATCACTCATTTTTTACTTTTGCCTTTTGTTTGTGTGGCTTCCTTACCTTTTCCTTTATCTTTTCCACCTTCTGCCTATTTGGCTCGAGAAAGCTATTCTTCGCGTAGTGATTCAAGAGTTCCTTCGAAGAGGCCTTATAATGATTGAACGCTTTTTCTTCGATTTGATTCATGAGCTTTAGCTAAGTAGCAATAAATAATACTTTGATTTTTTAAGGCAGAAACAAATTAGCTGTCTGCATCTAGACCACCTTTTTCTTCCACTGCGTCTGCCATCACGGAATCAACTAAGTTGAATTTTCGTTTTCGGTCTTAGGCTTTGTCTTTGTTTTATTTTTTCCTGCGTTCCTTAGCAGAACCTGAAACAGCTTCTTATTTGGCTTATTATTGAAGAGGTTAAGTGGTTGAAGCTGGAACAACTTTTTATTTTTTTACATCCAAAGGCTAGCTACCAGCACTTTTTTCTTTTTTCTTTTTCTTTTATTATTGTTTAATTTAGCTGGCTTAGCTCTCTTTTTTCTCTTATACTGAAGAACTTGCTTTTTGTATAAGCTTCAATTTTCTTTATTTTTATTATTCTGACAGTTTTACTGAACGATATTACTCTCTTTCTTTTTCACGTTTTCTTCATAAAAAAATATTTACTAATTGAAAATGAAATCCAAGAGATTGAAAACACCTCCTACTGATACATCTTCGACATTATTGTTCATGATAAAGAACATCTATTTTTTAATCTCTCTATTTTGAGTAATTTCTGGCTGGAAACGCAAGCAGTGCTCTAAAAATTTAGAAAATGAATTCGAACTATATAAGTATAAAAATACCTTGAAGTTTTCTTGAAAACTGCTAATGATTTCATTATCTGTTGATCGTTGAGCTTGATTCGATTGACGACTAAAGTCATATCAAGCATTTTCTATGAAAGATCCTATAATTGATCGAAATTGCCTTGTAAAGTTTGGAACAAACAATCATACATAAACGAGGTTCCTTTTTATGGCTATACCAGTAATTGTTTTAGAAGTTGTTAGATTCTTTATCTTTTCAAACTGTGGCATACAAAAGCATAAGCTAATCCTTTTTAGTTCAAAACCGGCTAAATTTTGTTATATTAATCAAACAAACTTGACAAAAATGTTGGCACTTTATTGTTCAGATTCTTGACCATGACTTCAATAAGCTAGAAAAATAGTTTAGAATAACGAATTTGTTCAACTGCTTTCCATTATTTTTATTTAGCGGCTACTTAATTTTGCTTAAGTTTTGATTATATTTTGAAAGGTTTTGCTTTTATTTATTGTAGAATAGCTGCACAAAGCAATTATAATTTCTGGAATTTTTATTCTTTAATGAGACTTATGAAGAAATGTTGATAATATTGAGTCACAAAAGGAAGATTTACCTACTTACAATACTATCTAACAAAAGGTATCATATCTTAATTAACTCCATCGAATCTATGCCAAGTTTTTGTTATGTTTTCAAGTGCTTGAGAACTTATCAGAATTCTATTAGATTTGATAAGCTGAGCAATGTCTACAAAAGTAAATCCTATTTTTTATTTAATACAGATCTGACAAATTGTATCAATAGTTTGATCGTTGATAGATTCTTTAAAGTTGATCAAATGTGAGATTGTTTGTTTGAATTCATAACGATTGTATTTTTTTAGTTGATCTTTAAGTAATTCTTAATAAAAAGAGTCATCAAGTTCATAATTGAAAAGAGTTTTCTTGAAATATATTTCATAATCTTTAGAAACTGTACCTATTGAAGAAATGTATTAGATTTTGAGTGTTTTTCTTGGTTGGACTTATGATCTGCCATTTTATCTTTTACTATGCAAGAATAAATATTTTGCTATTTTGTCTCCTGAGCCGATTTGTGGGATATCTAGCTCGGATTTTACCATACTAAAAAATTATTGTTTGACTTAACTTTTTCTATATTCTTCGATTTTTTCAAAAGAAAATATATTTTACTGGATCTTTAGCTCTTCTTCAGGTTTTTATAATACTGCGACTGGATTCTCAACTTAAGTAGCTTCGGCTTTGTTTTCAACAGTAGAAAATTTATTTTTAATGACACTGGTACTAAAATTAGCTTTATTCTTTTTAGTAAAAGCAGTTGTTTTCTTTTGTGGCTTAACACTTTTAGCTAAAGCCGCTTCGAATTGCTTAAGTTAATTATCTAATTTTTCCTATAAATCTTACGCAATAGTCTTTTTGTTTATCTCAGCGATTCCTTCAGAGCTATCAGGATCTATCAAAAGCATTTTTTGTTGTTTTTTCTCATAATTTTCATGAGATTGAGCCACCATTTTTTTATATTATTTCTTCACATCAACAAATTAAGTTTACTAGGTGGTTCTATACATCACATTAAATGCAACTTATTTATGATCTGTAGTCGTTTAGTACTCTGAGTTGTCAAGCATCTTAGCTATTCTTTATCTAGCTCTTTGATTTCTTTATTTTCGAGCTTTTGCCTTTTAGACGTTTTCGAATTATTCACAAACAGCATTCATAGCTTATTATTCATTTTCGTAAAAGTTTTATGCTTTTTTAAATCTTTTATAATCTCTTTATCTTTCAGTTTCGTATACCATGCGTTCTACCTAAGAGTCATAATTGTAAAACATTTTTTCAGTGAAAGTCATCCATAATGTAGGACCATCTTCGCTATTATATTATCCTTTACTACTGTCTTAAGAATTAGGCTAGTATTTAGGCTTGAATGCTGGTTTTTTAACTTGCTCTTCTGGATGCTAACTTGTTGGAAAAGGATTATAATTTTCTAGTTAATAAATCTGTTTCAGACCCTCGATGTACTCTTATACTTATTGTTACTATGAAAAACCAGTTTAATTCTGATTTTATGCCAATTAATTTTAATTGGCTTGAGATTTTTACTGAAGATTTTTGAGTTTGTTTTTTCTTTGTTGTTTAAATGCGTATATGTATTACCATCCTTTGTCAATCATATGTGCAGTCTAGCTAGGATTGTTATCATACTTTTTGTACTAACTTTCTTCTTAATCAAAAGCTCTGCTTATAATTTGTTAATTCTGTTTAAGCAATTACTTCTGTCCCAGTTTTTCAATATCAATTTTTTATTACGACTAAATTTCATTAAATTCTTGTTCAGCCAGATTATTCTAATCATTAATATCTTCTGATTCTTTGAAGCTAATATCTACAGTACTAACATATTCTGCCGGCTTCAAATTTGATTTGTCTTTTTTGAATGAAAATCCTGACTATACAAATTATTGCATAAACTCTTATTCATATTATTCTTCAATACCTTATAATTTTTTTAAAGCCTACTGATATGCAACCTACTGAGCTTTGGTCTAAGGATCTTATTTATATTTTTTCTAAATCTAGGCAATATATGAGGGTTTTTACCTATTTTTAATCAGCTATAAAATACTAACCTTCTCAAAACTTGAAGCCTAAGTGTTTCTACTCGAATTTTGTTCACTCTAAGATTGATTGATTTATTTTTATTCAGAATTCTAGCCTTATTAAAGATTCTGTGCCTCGACTCCTTACTAAAGATTCTATGAGTCAGTTGCATTTATAAGTTAATACTCTACGGTAGTGCTTGGTTCATAATTTTCAGTAGTTTGTTAAGTATAGTATTTGCTGTCATCTTCGGTATGTTCGAAATAAGCTCGTGCTTATAATTATTTGATTTATTATTTCCGCCGTAATGCTTCATAATATTTCATCAATGGATCTTTTGGTTAAATATATTTGAGTTTTCGGTTATATTCATCTTACCATATTGAATTACTAGTATCATTATATGGATTTTCATAAACTTGGTTATATCTATATGTTTTGCCTTCATATTCGTATTATCTAATTTGTTAAAAAGTGTTTGAATCAGATGTAAATTCGTTGCCTTCATATTTTCTTCTTTTTGTAGGAATTTACAAATCCTATAACTTCAATCTTTATGATTAATTATTTTGTCTTTTGGGTGCTCTAGGGAAAAATGTTACTTTTTTACTAAAATAAGGATCCCAATAAGTTTTCGGAGCCTACAAAACTATTTCGTTAATTTTCATGAAATCTTCATAGAACAAGTGCTATTTTTAATACTCATCATAACTTTGTTCTTAGTTTTCTTCTTTTTGATTTTGTTATTCTTCATTCAACTATTAGCCTTGTTAAAACTACTATCCTTACATAATTTGCTAGCCACTAGCCTGCTAATCTTATTGTTATTATTGATTCTATAGTTCTTAGGTTTCTGTTTGTAATTCAGTTGTTATTTATTGACCCTAACTTTATTATTTAGGTTAGGCTTGTAATTAAAGTATTCTTTTTTATAATGCGGCAATCGATTATATAAGAGGAAGCTATTCTTACTGTCCTTGTTATCCTTGCTGCGCTAACTGTTCTTGCTGCGCTAACTGTTCTTGCTACGCTTATTAACCTTAAATTCCTTATTATATTTGCTACGCTTCATATCTTTACAATTATTATTGTTGAACAATTTAATATTCCCGTCCATTCTAATCCAAAATAACTTTTTACTGCCCTCCTTTTCGGCTCTACACTCTATATTAATTTCCATCATCATCAATCATTCTGTAAATTTGTTACAATTGTTATAATCCCTCAGTGTTCGATACACTTTAAGTCTATTTATTTTATGTCGAATAGTATTCACTATTTTCTTCATCCGGTAATCCTTTTGTTATTTTCTTTAAATCTTTTTCATCGAGTCCTAAGTCGAAATCTTCATTCTCTTAGACTTGTTGATTGTTAAGTAGATTTAATAATTGGTCTGAAATATCAGGTTTCTCAGCAAGTCTGGGATTTTATTACTATAATTTGATTTATTAGTATAGTTTTTACATCAGAGATTAACTGAAAAATGGTTTTTATGAGTTTTTCAGGAGTTACTAAATACTTGGCATACTAGAAATGTCGCCAAAATATTTTTTGTATTACTGCTGAAAAGCATCCACAACTTTTTTCTACTACTAATTCATTTTCGATTTATTCGATCCATTTTTCTTCAAAATCTAGTCTTACGAACTATCAACATATTGTGTCTGATAAATTTTAGCCAAATCATCTTCAACATAAGCTTTTGAGTGATCAATCTATTTAACTAAAGAAACTGACTCTGAATGTTTTGTCGAGTCTTATCCTGAAATAACTGAAATAGTTATATCTGAGTTTTCTTAATATGCATAGAGCTGACCATCAACTTAAAATGCTCTATATTAGGGCATATACTAGCTATACTATTAATAGTTTGAAGAAGGAATGTATGAACCTGTATTTTATGACTAATTGTATGTCTTGTCACTTTTTTAGTATTATTGGCTTTATTTTTGAGATTATGAAGAATTAACGACTTACGAGATGCTTTTGTGTGAGACTTATTCATTTTGATTGGCTAGTTTTTACTATTAAGCTTCTTTGTCAGTTTTTTTAAGGGTAAAAATTTCCTATGCCGGCTACTATTCTTTGACTGCTCTCATGGTTCCAGTCTTAAAAAAAGGCTTTCTAGGCGCCTGTTATTGCTGTGGGGCCTGTTATTGATGTGGGACATTTTATACTGGTTTTTTTCTGAAAAAGAATGCTTTTTATTATTGTGGTTGCTATCTTTAATAAGTTGATTCTGATCTTGAAATGTACTCACTACCGTAAGTTTGACTCACATCTTCTTAAGTTGCTTCATTTTGTAGATTTGAATCGAAATTTTCACTTGAAAATTGCCAAGTTTCTGTAGATTCTTCTGTACTTAAAGAATATAATTAAGTTGTAGGCTCATTCAAGATCTATTCTGAATTTTCCATAATTCTTTCGAATTAACTTGTATCATCAATTACAAAAACTTGATCGCCTCCATCATTTGAAAATAACTAATCATCAGTCTGGATTTTAAATTGGTGTCCTGGGAAGACTGCAATATCTGGCAGCTGATACGCCTTAACAGTTTATGCGACCCTATATTGTTCTTCAGGGAAGATTGCTGATAGATAGATATCGTGGCCCAGAGTCATAGCTTTTATATCTAAGGGAATTTAATCTTGAGGTTCGAGTGGTCTACGATAATATCGATCTTATTAAGAATTTTCCTAAGATTAATTATCAGATCCTTCTTATTAATCTTAGACTGCTTGTTTTTACTATTTAACTTATTATGGCTGTATCTATTATTAAACTTGTTCTTGTTGTTCTTAACCTTTCTGTTATTGCTATCCTTCCTGTAGTTCTTATCCTTCCTGCCTTTCTTATCCTTCCTTTTGCTCCTAACCTTCTTGCTGTTGTTATCCTTATTGTACTTCCTATCCTTCTTATCCTTCTTGCTATTGTACTGCTTATTCATCAAAATTCTAAACCTCCTCTTACTCCCCCTTATTTTAACCTTAGGCCTATTAATAAGCCTATTCCAATCCACTACCTTCAATAAATTATTATTCTTCTTCTTATAACTATTATTGATTATTCTATTACTATTCTTTAATCCGTCTGTTCTCAAATAAATCATCTTCAAAATATTAATTTACATCCTATTATTTAATCTGCATTCCTACTTTATCCAACAAAAATTGTTTGTGTTTGATCTAGTAATTGTTTTCATCTTTTGTCTCAGGCAAAATAGGTTATTGATAGCTCAGTATACTCAGCGTATCAATATTAGGTTTGTCTAGAAAATCAAGTTCAGATAAAGTACCTGGTAAAGAATCTTGGAAAAATATTTAATGAGCTAGTTTCAGTTTGTAAAATGCTTTTTAGTTTTCAGAACCAAAACGGTATTTTTTATCAGTTTTATCGAGAGCATTTTGATACTCACCTGAAAGTTAAAGATTGTTGTGAAGTGTGTATGAACTTCTGAAATAATTAAATACTGATTCATAATCTCTTTTTAAAAGACTCTGAATGACCGAAGATTAAGTTTTGAAGTTATTCGGATGAGGTTTTTATTTTTTAAGTTTCACTGGTATGTTTACTTGAGCATATTTTTAAGTCAGATTACTTTGCTGATAAAAAATTGATAAAGGGAAATCGTTGTTTTCGAAAAGACTTGATAAAGCTGTCTATGGTGTTTTGTTTTTTGATTCTTAGGTATTTTTTACTTTGTTTTGCCTTGATTGGGTCCAGTTGTGATAACATCTTTTGTAGTTTTCAAAATCAATAGCGTTGTGTTAGTTGTGGCTCAGCAATTATGGAATAATTCTTTAAAAAAGAACTTTTTGAAGCTAAGAATCAATATTGAATCTTATTAAGTTGAAAATGGAATTCAATTCGCTAGGTTGAGAAAGCAGTTTGCCAAAAGATTTCAGTTTCGAAAACAAAACACAAGAAAGTGTAATAGTTTTAATGTAATCCAAGAAATTATGAGTTTCACTAAAAATTCTCGCTAAAAATCGTTGGAAAATCTTTTTGTTAAAAGCCGAATGAAAAATATAAGCCAGCTATTGCTTAGCTTGCAATTCGTAAGGATGCGAAGTCTTGAAATACACTTTAAAAAGTTATTCTTATATCTATCTTTTTAAATTATGTTTTTTCAGATAAAGTTTTTGACAGCTCCACAATAAACGAAGCCTATTGATGCAATTAGAGTGTCGGGTCCTAGCTAATATCTATTACATTTATGTAGTGTATTCTACATAACACGAATACCATGCTTTTTCCATAGGTTACTTAGTCATGATGTTGACATCATAACATAAAAAGTTATAGTAGAACTGATTTCGGTGGTCATTCATAGCGGCGTTAAGATATACGTCCAATAATTAAACCCTCAAAAATGGAGTCTGATCAAATGCTCCACTTTCTAGCAGATCTTTTAAAATTTTAATCTTTTGCTTAGAAATACCTGAATAAAAACTATTTTACAGTAATGGAAAATATCTGCGGAAAGCAATAGGACTCCTTCTTTGATAAGACCTTTTGAGTATGAGCTGAGCTGATCCATCGATATCTGAGCTATATTGTGTTTGGTGGCCGCCTAGTCTTACAGTCTTTTTTTAAGCGTTTATTCAAACATTTAATGGTTTTATTCTTGGTATTATTGAAGCCTTTGTTTGGCTATTTTTTCTCTATTTTTCGGATTCAGGATCTCATCAGGTCTCAACATCATCTGATGAGCTGCCAGACTCCATCGATTTTAAAGCAAAAACTCGTTTAAATCCTGACCTTGATCTTCTGTGATTTATAATTCTTCCATGATTTCCTAAGAATCCATACCTTAGAAATGCGCCATCATGCTCGGGTCATCGAAAAAAGGTCCTTTCTGAGGAACTTATTCCTCGATCACGCCTTACGCTACTTATCCAACCTGAATATATATGCGTTTACAGCTCCTTCAGGCTGAGCCTAGCCTTCTGGCGTAGGATTTTCGCCTTGATCCTCAGGTGCTTGGGAGAAAGCATACTTATTTTTGGAGAGACTATCGAACACTAATCTGTTGTAGTTTCGGAGAAGCAATCTCATCACAATTAATCAAAATTAACATATCAACTCATCAACAAAATAACTAAATCAAACATACACATCATCAAACACACTTCATACCCAGCTCCTTCATTTTGGCATAGAGTTGCTATCCTATTTCCTCGCTTAGCTGCAATTTGATCGATACTAACTCAAGTTTTTGTTTTGAAACTGTTGGCAAAATCTTGAGAATTTAAACATTTTTTGAAGAGTTGTTAAGGTATCGAATCTCAGTCGTTTATTATAAAAGTTTTCCACTAAAAACAATAACCTTATTGAGCCCTCGAATATAAATAAATTTTGATTAAGATTAGCTTATTTTTTCAATACTAACATTCACATTTTCAATCAGCTATTGTCTGCCTAGTCTAAATTTTGACGCAAACTATTTGAAAAATACTTATGTTTTTAGATATTCATATTTTCCTGAAGAAAGATTAGGATTAAAAGTGTCTTATGCTTATATTGGACCTTCATCTTGTTATGAACCCTATTCTTAAGACGCTTGAGCTGGAATCTCTTGATTCGCTGTATTAAACACACTATTTTTTAGCCCGCCGAACAAAGAAGATCCGCCTCCGAATGACATATTATTGTTGCCAAACAAAGAAGGTCCTTGGAACAAACTACCTTGGGGTGCTGAAAATAATCCTATAGGCCCTTTAGAGCTCTTGTTTTATAAGCCTAGACCACCAAAAAGAGAAGAAGACTGATTGCTACCAAATAAGCTAGAAAAAGGGTTTTTTAGGGATTAATTTTAACCAAAGAGCGAAATTTTTGGAACTTATTCAGGTATTTTTTATTCAAATAGTTCAGCAGTTTTAACCACCTTAGGATTAATAACTGCTTCTTTGTTTGCCAAAAATCCTAATCGTTGTGCATCTTCTTGAGTAATTTTATTAACCATTTAAACTGGCTTTATTTTAAACAAAGAAGATTAGATTTGATCAATTTTGTTATCGTTCTCCAAATCAATATTTTTTTACGGTCCTTTTGCAACATTTGTGTATATCATTTTCTAGTCCTCTTATTTATTTTGAAGAGTTTATAATTCTTACCGCATTTTCTTTAATACTTAACTGTCAACAAACTATTGATTATTGAATCTAAAAACTTGTTGTTTTTTTGACTTGTCATTTTTATATATTTTTTTGCTTTTTTCAGTCTAAACATGGTCACTTACTTTTCGAGGCAACATTGTTGTATAACTGAAATGTTGCTATTTTGACTCTATCTTCGATTAAACAGGTTGGTTTTTGTTTTTTGTAGGCGACTGTCCATTTTTATTTGTATTCTTATTGAAATTTGATTTTTTGGGCATTTGTGAATGATTTTATGTAATAATGCTCAAATATAGTGATATATCATACATAAGTAATATGATGTGATGAGTCAAATAATTTAGAATCATTCGACACTATCGAGATTGCTCGGTGGGGTGCTTCCAACAAGATCGGGCGCTTATTCTGAAGCGGCCTCGGGAGAGCTTGAAACTAGCTCTTGAAGCAATTTGTGTTGCTTGGGGCCAAGCTGCTGGATGATGTCAGGAAGAAGGTCCTTGATTCCTTTAGTTTCGGGCTCTCCGCTGACGATAAAGGTGTTGTTTTGAATTGATGCATAGGCTAAGTAATTTCAAATTTACCTTCTGGCTGTTTGAAGTGCAAGATGGTGTTGTCATCTCTGAAGAAGTTGATCTAGTCAACACCGAGAGGGTGAGCTCCGACTTTCTTGACGATTGACTTGACAATCTTATCGTTTCCAGCCTGCTTAAACCAAGTATTACTGATGTCTTGGAGACGACCTTAACCTTTCTTCTTTGGGTTCCTTTTCCTCCAGTTCTGGCATCACCGACTTTGTTTCTAAGTCTTTCAATGTTGGCTTGAATCTATTCTTGAGACAGCTCCATCAATTATCACTAATATTTTATCAATTAAAAAATCAATTTTAATCATCTCAAAATACTCTTTCAAAAATACTAAACTCTTTCATTAGAAAAATGATCTTCTGCTACTTTTGAGATGCGGCTAAGGTACCCTCAGAGCCGGAAGCATGATCGATGTGTATCTATGATTATTTGTGATTGTGTTTGCAAGATTATTTTTTTGATGTTTTTTTACCAACTTATAATTCTAATAAAATTTTTATTATTTTTTCTTTGAAATCGAATCCGTTTCTTCTAGTTCACTTTGAAGTTTATATCTTTAATATAACTTTCATAAAAATAAACATACCTCGTGATCCATACCTCTTCTTACCTAAGGTTTCATTTTTTGCTCCTTTCTTCTATAAAGATAACTTTTATCAAAATCCCAATGATTTCTTTTTTTCATCTCTATGTTATATTTTGCTTTTTCAATTGACATATTGAGCAAATTTTTCGTATTTAAGTACTTTTTAGTAAGCTATCTTGACTTCAATATGTGATTAATCGTTTCGCTTTGTCCTTTAGAAAGGTTATACAATTTGCTTATACATGCCTTTCCAATAACTTATGCCTATGATTACTCTGAAGAGTCACATTCCTACATTAGTCTGTACCCTGAATCTAATTTTAATATCAGAAATACCTTCGTTTATATCGATGTATAGATATTTTTGATTATCTAGTATGTTTGTTTTGATCTTGTTGTAGTTTTAGATGTCTATTTCTGGCAAAGTTATGTTTTGGGTTTCAATTTAGTAGTCGTTAAGGACTTAAAGAAACTTATTTTTCTTTTTCTACTTACGCCTCATCAGCTTAAAAATGTAATCCTATATTATTAAACAAAATATTTATTTATTTATGCAGAATCAATGTCAATATTTTGACATGCCTTTGCTATAAGCTTTTTTGCTCATATTTGCACAAGGAGCCTGATTCTGAACGAATTGAACTGCATTCGATGAAATGTATGCTCTTTGCTGTCCTACGTCCATCGAAGCATACTAATTCCTCATTTGACTTGCTTTTTCAACTCCATACTCTCTTTAAGCGATTTCAAATAATTTTTGTTCACTCGTATCAATTTTCATTAGTTCGACCCAATGTCCCATACTTGTCAATAAAAGACCACCACTTTTGTATCTTAAAAGGACGTGACCAGCTGACCCTTCAACACCATCAATTTTTAATTTTAATTTTGCATCTTAAGGTATGTCAGTTTTATTGATAGTTAAAATCTCAAGAGCATACTTGTGGTGATCGATTTTGTTAGTATCGACTGAGTAAAGAATAGTGCCACCAAGAACACTGATATGGCATTATCCACCTTCGGCCAGATCTCCCACCAGTTGTAACTGTGCCGATGGACACTATTTTAAAACTCCAGGCTTGAATTTAAGTTGAACAGGATTTGATGTCTATCCTGTTTGTATAAAAGGATTCGATCCAAGCACTTCAGCATCCCACTAATTAATGAGAGCTTTTAAGCTAAAATCGCTAAACATCGCCATATGTCCAGCCTATATAATTTTTTTCAAAAAAGAAAAAACTATCTATTTTCCTTCAATAAAAGTTTTACCAGAATACCCTGCACTACATTACCAGTTGAAAACCACACAATCTGGTTAAACTTCCTTGAGATCTTGAATAAATTCCTTGAGGATTTAATCAGTCGGAGGCTCTTCAAAAGCTTTATTGAAGTCTTTAACGCTATGTGCTGCACATGCATATACTAGAACTTGAGAGCCTTACATAGTTTTTTGTTAGACATGGGTGAAAAGATCATCGTATGTGCTTGAATTGCAGAATGATACTATAATCGCAGCTATTTTTTTATCTTTTTCTTTAGGCTTAAGAAGCTTAATATAGTGCTCTTAACCGTAGTGCATATGGTTTCCATACATCATCGGTTAGATTACCTGAACATTATTCATCATTAAATTGGGAGGTATAAAATCTGTCTGATAGACGGGAGCTTACTGATCATTTTGATATGCGTAACTGTTCGATTGAGGAGGAATCTGAACTGGCTGTTGATATACTGTATTTTTAACGAATTACCAGCCTGTTGAGCAGGCAAAAAGTTTATTTTTGATTGATTTATATTACTAGCGACGTTGACAGCAGGTATGATCACCGGTTTCTGAGCTTTAGTATTTAAAGTCTGAGGTACGGGTAAACCGACAGGGACACTGGGCTGCTGAGATTGAACATTTGCGTTCTGAGCATAGCTGAACGAAATCTTTTGTTTTTTGTCGCCTTACATCAATAAAAATCTTTGTTAATTTATCAAAATTAGTGGATAATAGAGCTTAGTCATCATTTAATACTGTATTTTTAATAGTAAGGTTCCGTCAGACTCGTAAAGCGATTGTTAATTTGCGAAATCCAGAAAAGATGACTCGAGAAAAACACTCCAGCCAAAACGACAGTGCGCATAAGACCTGAAGTATAACTAAATTTGCAAATAAGTACCGAAAGCCGACCCAATTAACAGTCAGCGCAGTAAGGAAAGACAAACCAATACAGTACTTAAAATGCAGAGAGTTGCGTTACTCATATATGTTGTTCAAAAAAAGCGAATCTTTTTCTGACAAAGTGGCACAAAAGAACAGTCTCGATAGTTTTTTGTCCTTAATTGACAACTGTAGAATGCGCTATTTTTGTGATTTTGATGTTGACATAATAATATTCTGATCACCTTTAACAGCAAAATTAACTCAGGCTAATTTTAGATTGATTAATCAAAATTCAATAAGCATATTGATTGGTACTCTATATAATTATTAATGTCTTTGAAAGATTTCCAGTTTTTAGGAAAATTAGGTATTAATGTATCTATTTAGGAGAAGGCGCATATTCAAGTGTATACAAGGCAAAAAGATTGATAGATAATGATCTGTATGCGATAAAAAAAGTCAAATTAAACAATCTTAGCTAACGATAAAAATAGAACGCTTTGAATTAAGTGCGTATTTTGGCTTCAATCAACAATCCAAATGTCGTAAGCTACAAATAAAGTTTCATCGACAGTAGCACAAACTATCTTTAGTAACTTTAATCTCATTAAGCATCGTTATGTAATTCGCTGACCAAGGAGATCTTTACTAAAAAATAGTTAATCATACTAAAAACAATACAAAATTCACTTAAGATGAGATATGGAGTATAATTATTCAAGTTACAAGAGGACTTAAAGCGTTACATGAGCTTAAAATTATGCATAGAGATATCAAGAGTGCTAACGTTTTTATGTTTTCAAATGGCTCTGTGAAACTGGGAGACATGAATGTATCCAAAGCTTCACAAAAAATGTGTAAAACTCAAACCGGTACACCGTATTATGCCAGTCCTGAAGTATGGAAAGATCTTCCATATGATAAAAAATCAGATGTTTGGTCATTAGGATGTGTAATATACGAAGCTATAGCTCTAAAACCTCCTTTCAAAGCAAACGATATGGAAGGTCTATTCAAAAAAGTAACTCGTGGTTTTTATCCTCATATTCCACCTTAGTATTCGTAATAGCTAAGCATCGTTTTAAAAATGATGTTACAAGTGACTCCTCATTTGCGTTCTACATGCGATAGAATAGTTGAACTTCCAATAGTAATGAAACATTACAGTTGCTTGCCTTAAGGTATGCAGGAACCTGATGATAAACCAAATAATAAGCTTCTGTAGACTATCAAATTGACTTTAGATAGTAAAGATAAGCTAAGTATCATGATGCCAAAACCGAGGTATCTAAATACTATCGAATATTCTTAAAAAATATCGAGGGTTATCAAAGAATAAGATGAATAGTAGGTCAAAGATTTTCATAATATGAGTTTGAAAAAATAGTTGTACTAAAAATAACAAAAATTGCCACAACTTTCAGGTAATAGAAGAGGTAAAGTACGTAGTTAAATATAAAGAAGAAACGGAATGTAACAAAATAGCATTGTACATCAGCTTGTTCAACCTATAAGATTCTAATAAGAAAAAAGGTTAAGAGCTTTACGTCACAAATAAAGATAGATTTCTTCTTAAAGAAAGTTGCCACCTGTTTTACATGGAAGACTTAAATCAATGTCTCCGGAACTTATATTGAAAATTTTAAAGCAATAGAAAGAAAAACAAAGAGTTTATAGTATTATCGGTAATAATTGATTCTTTTAAGGACTTATATTCTTAA
>Ga0169931_10003491_pt1 | contig 24881 bp, 22 predicted proteins | sample Kivu_15m_20L_FD_129675 | JGI IMG/M metagenome (GOLD analysis project Ga0169931, IMG submission 129675) | Freshwater microbial communities from Lake Kivu, Western Province, Rwanda to study Microbial Dark Matter (Phase II) - Kivu_15m_20L... | ecosystem: Environmental > Aquatic > Freshwater > Lake...
ACCCGTAGGTCCTGCCGGAGTTGTTGGCGCTCAGGGAATTCAGGGAGCTACCGGCGCACAAGGTCCTCAGGGAGTTGCAGGAATCCAAGGTCCTGCAGGTACCAATGGAACTAATGGTACAAATGGAACGAATGGCACCAACGGACAAAATACCTTGGTTAAAACCACAACAGAAGCTGCGGGTGCAAACTGTACAACAGGAGGAATAAAAATCGAATATGGACTTGATGCCAACAACAACGGAACGTTAGACCTAAGTGAAATCAATGCAACTTTAACAAAATACGTGTGTAACGGAGCAGTTGGTGCTACGGGAGCAACCGGCCTTCAAGGTGCAACTGGAGCACAAGGTATTCAAGGAATACAAGGAGTTGCAGGTACGAACGGAACTAACGGAACAAATGGAACAAATGGCGTTGATGGTAAAAATACCTTAGCCCTTACGTCAACCGAAGCCGCAGGAGCAAACTGTACAACAGGTGGCGTAAAAATCGAATACGGCTTAGATGCCAATAATAATGGAACCTTAGACCTAAGCGAAATTAATGCAACTTTGACTAAATACGTTTGTAACGGTGCAACTGGCGCTACGGGAGCTACTGGTCTTCAAGGTGCAACTGGCGCACAAGGTATTCAAGGAATCCAAGGGGTTGCAGGTGCTAACGGAACTAACGGAACCAATGGCGTTGATGGAAAAAACACCTTAGCCAAAACTACCACCGAAGCCGCAGGTGCAAATTGTACGACAGGCGGAATCAAAATTGAATATGGTTTAGATGTAAATAACAATGGGGTTTTGGATGCAGTAGAAATTAATTCTGCGTTGACAAAATACGTTTGTAATGGGGCGCAAGGAACACCAGGTTCTCAAAACGCTTGGAGTTTAACTGGAAACGCTGGAACAAACCCAACCACCAACTTCATTGGAACGACAGATGCGCAAGATTGGTCGATTAAAACTAATAATATAGAGAGAATGCGCGTTACTTCAGCTGGGTATGTTGGAATTGGAACGAGTAGTCCTCAGTTTAAATTAACTTCTGTAGATGATGGAATAGGAGTGCCATTTGGAATAACAGATTTGGCGAACAACCCGAGATTTAGGCTAGATGTTGAGGGTGATGCGACAACAAATATAACCAATGTAAAATTTGATGTTTACCCTTTGACAAACACAGATCAAGCTCAAATAAGATTTTTTAGATCAACTAATACGACAGGGCCTAAATCAGTTGGTTTTTTTAGAGGGAATAATACAACGCAAGGTTCTGCTTTAATAGGGATAGATGGTTTAGATAGTTACTTTCAAATTCATGGTGGAAATTTTGGAATTGGGACTCCAAATCCTCTTGGTAAACTTCACGTAAATAATGATGTGAGTGGCTCAGATAGTTCGTTTGTCATTACAACAGACGGAAAGGTTGGGATTGGTATCATTAATCCAAGTCATAAACTTCAAATAGTAGGAAATAATCCGACCTTACGCATTGATGATTCGGGTAACTTGCAATCTAATTTACGATTTTACACAGGAGGTATTGAACGTGTTACCCTCAGAGGTAATAATTCAGGTAATTTTTATATTCAAACTAATTTAACAGATAAATTCACATTACTTGCTAATGGTAATATTGGAATAGGCACAACTTCTCCTTTAGGAAAACTTCACGTAAACAATGATGTGAGCGGCTCGGATAGTTCGTTTGTCATTACAACAGACGGAAAGGTTGGTATTGGTACAGCAAGCCCAATAGGAAAATTTGAAGTTAAGTCATCATCCAGTTACTCCAGAAAAGGACAAATTGTATTAGACCCTGGTGTTTATGCTTCACCTGAAGGAGGCACAGACGTGCCAAATTGGATTAGATCTGAATATGTTAATAATTCTTCCTGGGATTTAGGTTTAGGAGGAAGTTCTTATAATTCAGGTCAACCTCTTGTAATGATTAAAGGAAACGGTAATTTGGGTGTGGGAACAACAAGCCCTCTTCAAAAATTTCACCTAAAGAACGATGTAGTTGGAAATGATAGTTCCTTATTTATTTCAAACAGTGGACAATTATTGATAGGATTAAATGGAACATACCCTCCGGCAGTTGGTATTGAAATTGGTAAACGATGGATTGAAATAGGACGAGACTCATCTGGCACACATGGTTTAGTCAAAAATTCTACTTTAGATGGTAAGTTAATAATGGGATTTAACCCATATTTTGGAACTGTTGAGATAAATCAACAAACAGGCGGGTATTCAGGAGGAGCAAGTGCAAAAAATCACTACATAACCTTCAATACAGCGGAAGGAGGAATTTCTTCAGGTGAAAGAATGCGAATAGATGCAAATGGAAAAATTGGTATAGGCACAAATACCCCTGACCAACTCTTAAGTGTCAATGGAAACGCATCCAAAGCTGGTGGAGGCTCTTGGGCTACGTTTTCAGATAAACGAGTGAAACACGATATAATACCTTTCAATGATGGTTTAGAAGTGTTAATGAAATTAAACCCTGTCACATTTAAATACAATGAAAAGTCTGGATATACAGATGTAAATAAATCATTTGTAGGTTTTATAGCTCAAGATGTAGAAAAAGTAGCTCCTTACATGGTTGAAATTTATAATGATTCAGAAGGTCCGAGTGGTCTTTCCGATAAAAGACAATTTGACGAAAGTGCTTTGAATAAAATTTTGGTGAATGCGGTTCAAGAGCAACAAGCGCAAATTGAACTTTTGAAAAAGGAATTGGAGGAAATTAAATCTGCAATTAAAGAGTTGAAGAAGAATTAATGAGTCCTGAAAACAAATTATACTATGTTACTATTATTGCCAAACCACCCAGAAATCGAATTGTTTTTTAAGAATATTGAAAAAATGAATGACCGAATTGATGGGCTTCTCGATCGTCGTAAAGAAATAGAACTAAGAGCCCGATTGAAAGATTTTTCTGAAAGTGCTTTTAGTAACCTAAGGAATTTCTCGGTAACTGATAACCTAGATATTTACGATGAAGTGTTGATTAAAGAAATAGCCTTGGTTAACGGAATATTTTCAAGATTCCGACCTGAAATTCCTCGAGTTTTTAAAGCGGTAAAAATAGCTCTAAGTAGCCTAAAGGAATTTGCAGGAGAAGCTCTCAAGAAAGCAATTACTCTAATTGATGAATTAGTTGATTTAATAGAGTTTTTATGGCAAAAATTCATCAAAAGGGATAATGTATAATTTGAAAATATATTTGTTTCACAAACACCTCATTCGGGGTGTTTTTTTGTTTTTGGGGTAATTGTAAACCATTGAAATGGTTATGGGAATGTTTGGTTATCTCCCTTAGGTGTGGGATAAAACCCGGACATATGGGATAAATCTTGGGAAATCACAATCGTTTCAACGATTTTATTTGTGTGTTCATTTTGAATTGGTTTTGTTGTAATGTTTAAAACCATTAAAATGGTTGGTATAATGTGGTGTGGTTGCGCTCCTAGGCTCGGGTTTGAACCCGAGCCTAGGAGATAGTTTTAAATAAAATCGCGGGAATGAAGTGTCCAAATTCGTGAAGTGTAACCAAAATGGCGAGTGCCAAAAAAAGTTGTGCGGCTTTAATGCCAATTTCAACTATGTCCATGTATTAGAATTGCAAAAGGCAAATATACCTTAATTGAGAAACTCTTTGTTTTGTGAGTAAGTTAAAAAAAGTAACTACTGCGGCATATCTAGACAAATTCTAAATTCCGCTAATAAATCATTGGATTTGAACCAAAACGAAATCAATCAGTTTCTTGAATGTAACTTTGTAAAAAAAAAGAATATGAACAAACGTGTTGAAGCGGCCTTAAATGACCAAATAAGTAAAGAAGCATCCTCCTCTCAATATTACCTAGCAATGGCATCTTGGGCGGAAAACAACGGTTTGAACGGAACCGCAAAATTTATGTACACCCATTCCGATGAAGAACGTTTTCACATGTTGAAATTGGTGAAATTCGTAAATGAACGTGGTGGAACGGCTGTTATTCCTGCAATTGAGCAACCTCCAGTGAATTTCGAAAACCTTAAAAACGTTTTTGAATTATTGCTTGCCCATGAGATTGGGGTAACGCAAAGCATTAATAACTTAGTGGACGTTTGCCTACAAGAAAAAGATTACACCACCCACAATTTCGTTCAGTGGTACGTTTCTGAGCAATTGGAAGAAGAAGCCTTGGCTCGAACCATTTTGGATAAATTAAGACTTATTGGAAATGATAATGGAGGCTTGTATTTCTTCGATAGAGATTTGGAGAATGCAGTTATTCAGGGTGCAAACGCATCGAATCAAGGCGGAAACGGACAATAATTTCAAGTGCGAAAAATAGTCCTCGTACTATTCAATCTACTTTCAATCGCTGTTTTCGGACAGGGAGATTATCGTTTTAATAATTATACTATTAGTCAGGGGCTTTCACAAAGTTTCGTGACTGCTGTTATTCAAGACAATCAAGCAGGAATTTGGGTCGGAACGCAGGATGGTCTCAATCGCTTTGATGGACGAACTTTTGAGGTTTTTCATGCCGACGAAACTCCCGGAATTGAAAATGCCTACATTCATTGCGCCGCCAAAACTCCAGATGGAAAATTATGGTTCGGCACCTCCGACGGTCTTCTTAATTACAATCCGTCATCAGGGAAATTTACTTCTTTCCAACTTGGAAATCAAGCTCTACTTCCTTTTGAATCAATAGGTGTTAGTGAAAATCAAAAATTATGGCTGGGCGTAAATGGTTACGGTCTTGTTTCTTTTGATACCGAAAAAGGTGTTTTTGGGAAAAGAATTACCAAGCTTCCTTCAAAGAGGGTACATTTCGTATCTGTTGTTGATTCAGACAATCTATTGGTGTACACCGACGACAAAGGGTTGTTTTCCATTCAAATTAAATCAGGTTTAGTTCAGCCCATAAAATTTCCTGAAAAACGAAAGTCAGTTTCTGTTTTGAAAATGATTAGAGAAAAAGACGGAACGATTCTTTTAGGAACGAATCAAGGGGTATTTAGTTGGAAAAAAGGCAATATATTGACCCATGAAATGTTTCCCTTTTTGCGCAAGGAACAGTTAAATGTTACTGATATTGTTCATTGGAAAGACAGATATTTCATCGCTACAGCCTCCAAAGGACTTTATACCGTTTATCCTGACGGAAGTTATTACAGCAGTACCGTCGATATATTTCAACGCAATTCTCTTTTATTTAATGGGTTAACGGTTTTGTTCACGGATAAAAACGAGAAAATTTGGGTAGGCAGTGAACGCGGATTATCAACTTTTGATCCAGAGCGGAAAGGCTTTTTAAGTGTTGGTCCGAGTGGAAACTTGAATAAAGGATTACCTGCCTCTAATGTTTGGTGTTTCGGTGAAGACCAATCCGGTCGCTATAAATTCATTGGTACAGATGTGGGAATTACGCGTTGGGATAGAAAAACAGGGGAATTTAAGCAGTTTTTTAGAACCATTGGTGCCTCAATAAGTAGTGAAACAGGAAGGGAAGTAGTGTTGAGTATGCATGTGATTTCAGCTCGCAGAATTTTGGTGGGTGCGCTAGATGGATTGTATGAACTACAAATTAGACCTGACAATAGTTATGTTTTTAAACCCTTGAAATATATTGATGCCATCGAAAAAGCAAAACACGATAGAATTTACAAGATAGTTCAGTACGATGAAAACCGTTTTTTTCTGGCAACCAAAAGTGGAATTATTCTTTATGATTTGAATAAAAACAAAACACAAATATTTGAACATCAACCAAACAATGTCTTGAATTCACCAACTATTGGGATTTGTAGAGTTATTTATAAAGATGATTTTGGTAAGTTTTGGTTTGCAACAAGTGGAGGAGGAATCAATTTATTAGATGAAAAGAACGGTCAATTATTCATTAAACCCTTTCCCTTAAATTCAATAATAGCCTCCAAGAGTAAGGATTATGTCACTTCTATTGTTGCTACAAATAGTCAGGAATTGTGGTTGGGGACTTTTGGTTCTGGTTTGCTCCGGCTGAATCTAAAAAATAAAACCTGCTTCCAATTTACCCGAAAAGAGGGGCTACCAAATAATGCGATTTATGGCATTATTGAGGATGGGAAGAATAGAATTTGGATGAGTACAAACAGAGGTTTGGCTTGTTATGACATCAAAAATAACAAATTCAATACTTTTTCAGAGATAAATGGTTTAGTAAGTAATGAGTTTAATGCAAACGCTTATTTGAAGTCTTCGAGAGGAGAATTAATGTTTGGAGGAATTGAAGGTTTCAATTATTTCTTTCCCGAGTTAATTACCAAGCCATCCAATAATACTAAAGTTATTATCAATAAAATTTTCAAGGATAAGAAATGGCAGATTGCTTCAACAGTATTAAAGGAGGGGAATGATAATAATCAGTATTTAATTTTGGATTACAAACAAAGAAGTTTTGGAATAAAGTTTCATTCAGATGATTTGAGTAGTGCCCAATTAATAAATTATCGGTTCCAATTAATTAGTAATGAGACTGTTGATCAGAGTATTTCAGATTTAAATGAGCTTTCATTCAATTCATTATCGTCTGGGAATTATACTTTAAAACTGTTTTCCAGAATCGGAGATGGACCCTGGAGTAATTCGCCAACAATTATCTTTATAAAAATTCTACCTCCATTTTGGTTAACGTGGTGGTTTTGGGTTGCTTTTAGCCTAATGGTTTTGCTTCTGATATTTGCTGTAATACGCTGGAGATTGATTTTAGCTAGAAAACATCAACGGAAACTAGAAATCAAAATTGCGAAAAGAACTAAAGAAATAAGTATTCAAAAAACAAAAATTGAACAACAGAAAGAGTTAATTGAAGCAGAGAAAAACAACGTAATTAAACAACAAGAACTACTCCAAGAAGAAAAAGATAAAGCAGAAAAATGGTTAGCAAATGCCTTGCCTAAAGAAGCTATTATTGAATTGAAACGCGTTGGAAAAGTACAAGCACAATCTTTTAAACAAGTAACAGTTCTGTTCACTGATGTTGTCGGTTTTAGTAAAATTTCAGAACGAACTGCTCCAAATAGGTTAGTTACAAAATTGGATGTTTTATTTCGGAAATTCGACGATATTATACAAAACAATAGGCTTGAAAAAATCAAAACTATTGGTGATGCATATATGTGTGCAGGTGGTGTTCCGACCAAAAATTCCACACACCCAATTGATGCTTGTATCGCTGCCATTCAAATTCAGGATTACATGGCTCGGCTTAAGTTTGAGGCACTTGCGAATTACAAAGAATATTGGGAAATTCGTTTGGGAATAAATACTGGCCCTGTCACTGCTGGAATTATCGGAAATTTAAGATTGGCCTACGATATTTGGGGTTCGACGGTAAACCTCGCACAGCGAATGGAAATGATGGGGCAACCAGGAAAAGTTACTATTTCCAAAAATACTTTCGAATTAATTGAACCTTATTTTGAATGTAGTTACGTTGGAAAAGTTGAGACTAAATCCAAATCTTTTGTTGACGCTTACGAAGTGTTGCGTATTAAACCTGAGTTATCAATAAACGGAGAAGGATTAGTTCCAAATAATCGTTTTGGTGAGATTGTTAAGTTACATCATTTTAGTTCTATTAAGTACTACAAAACAGAACATTATGTATTAAACATTCTCAAGAAAAAATTGTCAAAAGATTTAATTTACCATTCATTGGAACACACCAAAGACGTTGTAAAAGCTGTAGAAAGAATTGCACTTTTGGAAGGCGTGACAGACGAAGGTTTGTTTTTGCTGAAAACGGCCGCAATTCTTCATGATGCAGGTTTCATCGAACAATACGAACATAACGAACCAATTGGTGCGCGAATGGCGAAAGAAATTCTTCCAAAATATGGTTACACTGAACAACACATTAACACAATCGTTGACTTAATCCACGTGACTGCAATTCCTCATAAGCCAATTAACAAACTGCAAGAAATCATTTGTGATGCCGATTTAGATTACTTAGGTCGAGATGATTTTGAAACCATTGCAGATCGCTTGCGAAGAGAATTAAGAGCAATGGGAAAAATTGACAGTGACAGAAAATGGGATGAAATTCAAGTACATTTCCTTCGTCAACACCAGTATTTCACCAAAACTGCTATTGAATCAAGGCAAGCCAAAAAAGAGGCAAATATTCAAAAAGTACTTAACAGATTAAGTGAAGGAAAGTACCTTGATTAACGGTTCCCTATTGAATCGCTTTTTCTAGTTCAACACCTAACCAATAACAATCTTCGTAAGAATTATACAAAGGTGCTGGCGCTACTCGAATTACGTTTGGTTCGCGCCAATCGGCTACAACTCCTGCGTCTGAAAGTGCATTGAATAAAGCTTTTCCTTGTCCTTTTGCTTGAATTGAAAGTTGTGCGCCGCGCTCATGTGGATTACTAGGAGTAATTAATTCGAAAGTACATTTTTCCTTGTTTCGCTCCGAAATATCCTTAATAACAAACTCCAGAAAAGCTGTCATTTGGTCTCTTTTTGCGCCAATATTTTCCATTCCAGCTTCGTCGAAAATTTCAAGAGAAGCCAAATGTGCCGCCATACTCAAAACAGGTGCATTACTCAACTGCCAACCTTCCGCACCCGGCATTGGATCAAAACCTGGGTCCATCAAAAATCGCTTTTCTTTATTGTATCCCCACCAACCAGCAAATCGAGGTAAGTCTTTATTGTGTGCATGACGCTCGTGAACAAACATTCCAGAAACTCCACCCGGTGAAGAATTTAGATATTTGTAACCACACCAAGCAGCAAAATCCACACCCCAATCGTGTAAATGAAGATTGATATTTCCGGCAGCATGCGCCAAATCGAACGCCACAATTGCACCTACTTCATGACCTACTTTTGTGATTGTAGGCATATCCAATAATTGCCCAGTGTAATAATTCACTCCACCCATCATCACCAAAGCCAACTCCTCGCCGAGTTCTTCAATTTTTGACAAAATATCCTCTGTACGAAGTAAATTTTCACCTTGCCGCGGAGCAATTTCCACTAGATGGTCAGCAGGTAAGCCATGAAATTTCACTTGTGATTCCAAAGCATATTGGTCGCTTGGAAACGCTTTTGCTTCACATAAAATCTTAGTTCGCTTTCCACTTGGACGGTAAAATGACACCATCAATAAGTGCAAATTGGTGGTTAAGGAATGGGTTACTACCACCTCAATCGGTTTTGCACCCACAATTTTTGCTGCTTTTTCAGTCAATAATTCATGGTAGGAAAACCAAGGTTTATCGGCTAAAAAGTGACCTTCTACCCCGAATTTTGCCCAATCTTGTAAAACTTCATTTACGTAGTTTACAGCCCGTTTAGGTTGCAAACCAAGTGAATTACCTGTGAAATACCTAACCGTTTTTTGGTGGAAAGTTGGATGGTTGAATTCAGTTCTAAATCGTGCTAGCGGGTCTTTTGCGTCTAATTGCTGTGCGAATTCGAGGGTGTTTTGAAACAACATAAGCGTTTTTAAATTGTTAATTTTGTCAGTCACCACAAAAGTACAGCAATTATTATGACCACGACAGACATTTCCCGCGTCAACTCTCAAGCCTTATTTGAAAAAGCAAAAACCTTATTTCCTGGAGGAGTGAATTCTCCTGTACGTGCTTTTAAATCAGTGGGTGGAACTCCGCTTTTCATTCAAAAAGGAAAAGGTGATAAAATTTGGGACGAGGACAACAACCGTTTTATTGATTTTTGTTGCAGTTGGGGGCCTTTAATTTTAGGTCATGCCCACGAGGATGTACTTGAAGCAGTCATGCAAACAATGCAAAACGGGTCAAGTTTTGGGGCACCAACTCGAAAAGAAAACGAACTTGCCTCTTTTATTTTGGAAAGAATTCCATTCATTGATAAAATCAGATTTGTAAGCTCAGGAACGGAGGCGGTTATGTCTGCGATTCGTTTGGCAAGAGGCTACACAGGAAAAAATAAGTTGGTAAAATTTGACGGTTGTTATCACGGACACGTTGATTCATTGATGGTTAACGCTGGTTCGGGTTTGGTTACTTTTGGAACTTCCTCAAGTGCGGGTGTACCTGACGTTTTAGCAAAAGAAACATTAGTATTACCTCTAAATGATGTGGAGGCTTTAACTACTTGTTTGAAAAATCACTCCCACGAAATTGCGGCAATAATTATTGAACCAATTCCCGCAAATAATGGACTATTGTTACAAGACGGCGTGTTTCTTCAACAATTGCGTGAATTGTGCACTGAATATGGAGTTCTCCTAATTTTTGATGAGGTAATTTCTGGTTTCCGTGTTGCTTTTGGTGGAGCAGCAGAACTTTATGGAATTCAACCGGATATTGTGACTTATGGAAAAATAATCGGTGGAGGTTTACCTGTTGGTGCTTACGGTGCTCGTGCGGAGATTATGGCAAAAGTTTCTCCCGATGGACCCGTTTATCAAGCAGGAACTTTATCTGGAAATCCTGTTGCAATGGCTGCAGGTTTAGCGCAATTAAAACATTGTGCAAGTGAAGGTTTCTATGAGCATTTGAACGACAAAACGGTGTTCATGGTCAACAAAATAAATGAGGAGGCCAGCAAAAACAATTTCCCTGTTGAATTGGTACAAATTGGCTCCATTTTCTGGTTTTCGTTTAATGGACGCAAACGAATTTCGCAAGCAGCCCAAATCGATCCGGATATGCACTATTTCAACCTTATGCACCACTTTTTATTGAATCAAGGTGTTTATTTCGGCCCAAGTGGATATGAAGTAGGATTTGTTTCAACGGCTCATTCTATGGAAGATTTGGAATTTGCAGCCGACCAAATAATTGCTGCTTTCCACGAAATGTTTGTGACCGCTTAAAATGGGAAAAGCCTTAGTAACAGGAGCGAGTGGATTATTGGGCACTCATATTTTGTTTGAACTCGCTAAAAACGAACAATCCTGTTTGGCTGTGTACCGAAATGAAAACAAATTAAAAACGGTAGAACAAGTCTTTCGATTCTACGGAAAAGAAAAGTTTGAAGAATTGTGGCAAAAAATCACGTGGATAAAAGGTGATTTGACATCGCTGAGTTTTCTTGATGACTTATTTCAAGAAGAGTTTTCAGAGATATATCATGCTTCGGCGATGGTTTCGTTTTTTAAGACTGATTTCGAGAATTGCCTAAGACAAAATCGGGAAGTAACCGCAGACTTAGTGAATTATTCGTTGCGAAAAGGTGTCCGTAAATTTGGTTACGTGAGTTCAACAGCAGCAATCGGTAAAAACAAAAATTTACCCTCAACGGAAAAAGATTTGTTTGTTCACGACCCAAGTAACAGTGGTTATGCCATCTCGAAATACGGTGCAGAAAAAGAAGTTTGGCGAGGAATAGAGGAAGGTTTGAACGCGGTAATTGTAAACCCTTGTTTGATAATTGGTGCTGGAGATTGGCGAGAAAGTTCGATGACCATTTTACGAACAGTTGAACGGGGCTTACAATTTTACCCCTCGGGCTCCAATGCAGTTGTGGATGCACGCGATGTGGCTTCTGTACTTTTCCAACTTATGCAAAGTGACCTACATTCGGAGCGATATTTATGTATTGGTGAAAACCTTAAATTTCAAACACTTTTTACCGAAATTGCTCAACAATTAAACAAAAAACCACCGCATCGAAAAGTTCCCTATCGCTTGTCATTGATTTATGCTTGGTACAACGAATGGCGTGTGAGGTTGGGTGGAAAAAAAGGAGGTTTAACTATGGAATCCGTTCGATCTTCTTACAAAGAAAGTGCGTTTAGCGCCGAAAAAGTGGAGAAACAATTGGGGTATAAATTCAAAACAGCAAAGGAAATGATTGAGAATGCGATTGCTTTTCGAAGAATGAAGTAGTTAAGCAAGTTCACAATAAAAAAGGCAACCTTTCGATTGCCTTTCAAATAATTATGATGTTGAATTAATCTTCTAACGTACCTTCAACTGGAACCAAAATTCTTCCACAGTGCTCGCACACGATGATTTTTCTTTTGGTGACAATATCCAATTGTCTTTGAGGTGGGATTTTGTTGAAACAACCACCACAAGAACCTCTTGAAACCTGAACTACAGCCAATCCATTTTTCGCGTTTTGACGTAAACGGTCGTAAGCAAAAATTAAACGTGGTTCGATTTTCGATTTAGCATCGTCAGAGTCTTTCAATAATCTATCCTCATCTTTTTGCGTTTCGCTCACAATTGCAGCTAATTCAGCACGTTTTGAATCCAAATCGGCTTTCTTCATGCTCAAACGCTCATTCGCTTCTTTCAACAACTCTTTTTTCTGCTCGATTTTCACTTTAGCCTCTTTCGAACGCTTGTCGTTTAATTTAATTTCCAATTCCTGGAATTCAATTTCTTTTGAAAGCGATTCAAATTCACGGTTATTGCGAACGTTATTTTGTTGCTCTTTGTAGCGAGTAATTGCCGCATCAGACTCTTTAGAAGCCAATTTTCTTTCAGAAATTTCAGTTTCTAATTCTTTAATCTCTTCTTGAATTTTTGAAACACGAGTGGACAATCCACCAATCTCATCTTCTAAATCTTGTACCTCCAAAGGCAATTCACCACGAATAGTTCTAATTCTATCAATTTCAGAATCAATTTGTTGAAGTTTGAAAAGCGCATCTAGCTTTTCTGCAATACTTACTTCTTTTTTATTTGCAGTTGCTGCCATCTATTAAAAATAATTAATTGGATTTGTACTTAGCTCCGTTAATCGGACGGCAAAGTTAGCAAAATTTTTATTCAATTCTTCCACCAAGAAATCTGAGGTAAACTGTTCACTTTCATAGTGTCCAATATCTGCTAAAACCATTCGTTCTTCGGGAATGAAAAAATCGTGATACTTCAGGTCTCCCGTGAGGTAAATGTCTGCTTTTGATTGCATTGCTTTACCAATCAAAAAACTACCAGCGCCACCGCACCAAGCGACTTTTTTTACCGATTGTTCGAGGTTTCCTGAATGACGAATTACCCCACAATTAAATGCGGTTTTAACGAGGTTTAAAAAGTCTTTCAAATTCATTGTTTGCTCCAATTCACCAATCATTCCCGAACCAATCTCCTGGTGAAAATTATCTAGTTGATAAATATGGTGAGCTACTTCTTCATACGGATGACTAGTTTTCATTGCGTTCAAAACAGCACCCAAACGAGCTTTTGGAACCAAATATTCCACTTTTTGTTCCTTCACAAATTCACGTTGTCCAATTTTTCCTTCTTGGGGATTTGCACCGTTTAGTGGCTTAAACGAACCTTCACCCTCTCCTGCAAATCGACAAGCATCGTAATTGCCAATAGAGCCTGCTCCCGCTTTAAAAATGGCTTCGTCGAGTTGATGTAAATGATCTTTTGGAACAAAAACGGCCAAATTGTATAATTCTCCTTTTTTCGGTTGTAAAATTCTAGGATTGGAAATTCCCAAGCGCTCACCAATCACACGGTTTACACCAAGGTGATGATTGTCCAAATTGGTGTGAATAGCGATAATGGAAATGTCATTTTTAATAGCTAAACGTACCACTCTCTCAACATCATTGGTGAAATTCAACCGTTTTAATCCTTTGAAAATGAGCGGGTGATGACTAAGAATGACGTTGCACTTGTGTTGAATTGCTTCGTGAACTATATCCGTTGTACAATCCAAACTAACAAGAACACCATTCACTATTGATTCACGCTCGCCAATCAAAAATCCTGAATTGTCGTAATCTTCTTGCAAAGAAAATGGGAAGCGATTTTCGAGAAAGGAGAATAATTCCCCAACAGTTGTTTGACTCATAGTTTAATGATTAATTCAAAATCACAGCCGACTACTGCTGCTTTGTGAATGTAATTTTGATATTTCGTGTAAGTATTTGTCAATTGACGGCGATAAGAAAAATTGGCGCGTACACCGACGTTTCCTCCGGGGAAATATTTAATTCCGATTGAAGAAATCATAGACAACACAAAGTAATCGCAGGCATTTGTTTCATCAATTTTCTTCTTGAATTGACTTCCTGTTGCGTTGGTCCATTGTTGTTCTTGTCGGTAAGCACTGAAAATTTGTGGCGCTAAACCAATTCCACCGAAAACAGACCAAGTGCTTCCGTAATGTAATTGCAGTTGAATAGGCATTCCGATGTATCTATAACGATTTTGGTATAGGAAGGAACTGTCGTCAATTGTGGATTGAAATTCATATTGTTCACCATTTTGAAGTAAGGAAATTCCTCCATCCAAACGGATATACTTGTAAATCGGAAAATTCAATCCGAGGTGATAACTCCAGCGATTGATATCGAATTCATTGGCTCGTTCGCCTAAAGGAGTATTCAAAAATGCTTCATTTGGTTCAAGTGTGCGGCTCGATTTTCCGATTCCTGCACCTAAATAGGCATAAGAAAGTACGTCATACTTCTCTTTCTTCGCCACCTTCACTGTCTCAGGTTCTGGTTTTTTATTATTCGTGATGATTTGGGCTGAAACGTCAATCAGGTTTGCTAACAAAAATAAAGCAATAAGGAGCATTTCTTTTGCTGATTTAATTTTGTTCAACTTTTTCATTTTTAGGGAATTAATTGTTCACGAATTGATTGACTAAAGTGGTAACGGCCATTACATCTTCCTCCGTGTGAAAATAAGCAATTGGCAAACTTAAAACGGATTGGTGCAATGCTTCAGAAAGCGGAAAATGTTGACCCTTAAATTCTTTTTGATAACCTTCTTGTTGGTGGGGAGGAATGGGATAATGTATTTCCGTCAGCACGCCATTGTTTTTAAGAAATTCGCGGAGTTCATCGCGTTTTTCATGTCGAATCGCGTAGATATGGAAAACATCAAAATAATCATCATTCACTTGAGGTAAAAGGATTTTATTGGACAATGTGTTTTGATAAATACGCGCCAAATTTCTTTTGTGGGTGGTAATGTCGTTCAACGACTGCAATTTAACCCGTAAAAATGCCGCTTGAATTTCATCCAAACGTGAATTTAGACCTTTGAATTTGTTGTGGTACTTCACTTTTGAACCGTAATTCCTGAGGTACAACAAACGCTCATACAGATTTTCGTCGTTGGTTGTAATTGCACCACCATCACCGATTCCACCTAAATTTTTGGTTGGATAGAAACTATGTGCGTTTGCGTGTCCCCAAGCACCTGCCTTTTTACCCTTAAAGTGTGCGCCATGTGCTTGTGCACAATCTTCAACAACTTTCAAGTTATGTTGCTCTGCAAAATCCATAATTTCAGTCATTTCACAAAGTTTTCCGTAGAGATGAACGGGCAAAATAGCTTTGGTTTTTGGCGTGAGTGCTTTGCTTAAATTTTTTGGATCGAGATTGTAAGTCAAAGGATTAGGCTCAACCAAAATGGGAACGTGACCAGCGTTTATAATGGAGAGAATGGACGCGATGTAAGTATTGGAGGGAACAAGAATTTCTGATTTCTCGGGTAAGTCTAACGCCATTATAGAAAGCACTAGCGCATCTAATCCTGACGCCACTCCAATCGCAAATTTGGTTCCGCAAAAAGCAGCGTATTCCTCTTCAAACTGCTTAACTTGCTGTCCCAAAACATACCAACCTGAAGCCAAAGTTTCTTTAAAAACTTCCTCGTATTTCGTCAAAAATGGCTGATTCGTTTTGAACAAATTTTCGTACTCAATCATGTTTTGGTTCATTGGGTTTTTGTTTGATGATAAAACCTGGTCTATTTTTTACTTCTTCGTAAATCATCCAAATATATTGGGCAATAATTCCCAAACTAAAAAGGATTAAACCAGAGAAAAATGCAATGAAAACAATCGTTGAAGTCCAACCAGGGATTTTATTGATATTTAAACTCGTTTCATCAGCGAAGAAATACAAGAAGCTGTAAAACAGAATCAAAAAGAAAGAAAAAAGGGAGAAGAACAATCCTAATCCCGAAATAATTTTAATCGGAAAAGTTGAACTGGAAAACAGAAAATCGGAAGCTAAACGCAATTTCTTTTTGAGTGTCCAACGGGATTTTTTGTTGTTGCCTCGTGGACGTTCGTAAGGTAAAAAGTAAGGATTGAAACCAAGTCGCAACACTTCAGTGATGGAAGTTGTGTGTATAGGACGAATTTTGGTGTTCATCAAGTCAATTAATTCCCTGTCAATGAAGAAAATATCCGCACCACCTTTAGGGAATTTCACTTCTGAATAGCGGGTCATAATGCGGTAGAAAAAATCACTGATGGCATTGCTTAACCAACCATCGTCACGTGTTTTTCGGAACGGAATGATCACTTTTTCACCTTTTTCCCAAAGTCGGTACATTGCCACAATGGAGTCGTAGGGTTGTTGTTCATCGTCGGGAATTGGAATGGCACAAGCACCTTTACATTTGCTAAGTCCAGCAAAAATTGAATAGTGACTTGTTACGTTTTTACTCAATTGATAAGCCCGAACATTGGGTTCTTTTTGCTCCAAATCCAAAGCAATTTGATACGAATTGTCTTTCGAACCATCGTCCATTACCACCAATTCAAAAGGGATATTTTCGTTATCCAGAACCGTTTTTAGACGGTAATAAGCCGAAGGAATTTTTTCACCGGAATAATAGGACAAAAGAATAACGGAAAGCAGTTTAGATTCCATTCCACGAAATTAGGTTGTTGTTTTCATCTAATTGCACGAATTCACCATTGTTTTTCTTGAATCGATTTTCAGATATCAATGTCATATTTTCACCTTTTTCATCTACCCAACCTTTTACTGTGGCTGGATTTCCGTAAACTAAAGCATAAGGTGGAACATCTTTTGTTATAACCGCACCCATGCCTGTCATTGCACCTTTTCCAACTTTAATTCCTGCGCCAACACAAGTATTTGCTCCTAACGACACATCGTCCTCAATAATTGTTTTAGGGTGTTTTATGTACTGTTTGTTTTTTGGTCGCACATCGTTTATAAACGTGACATTTGGACCAACAAATACATTTTTTCCAATTTCAATTCCTTTCCACAAATAAACGCCAGACTTTAAGGTAGAATTATCCCCTAATTTTGCGCCATCTTCTAACAAACAATGTGCATTAATATTACAGTTACTACCAATTTCTGCACCTTCAAGCACAACAACGAATTGCCAAATTTTAGTCCCTGCACCAATTTTACTGGTTTGAACCTCAGCACTTGGGTGAACAAAAAAACTCAATTTATTTTCCTCCATAATACGACTTATAATTCGCGTAATCCCTGATGTAGTCCGCTTCATCATACGCTGTACTTGCCAAAACCAATTGTATCGCGTTGTTGTGGTATTGCATAGTATGCCAACTATTTGGGGGCACGTACAAGCCTTTTGAAGGATGATCTAAAGTGAAAATTTCCACTCTACCGTCGGGCGATTCTGTTGTAACGCGAATGATTCCTTGAAGTGCAATCAAGATTTGTTCTGTTTGTCGGTGTGCGTGTCTGCCGCGAAGTATTTCCTCAGGTGTTTGTACAGTCCAAAAAACACGTTTCACCTCAAAAGGAAGATTAGGATGGTTTTCGTAAACGCCGATAAATCCAATTTGCACGTTTCCGTGGAGTGGAAATTCAATTATTTTGGTTTCTTTTTGGTCTGACATAACTCGTGAAAGTAAAGAAATTTTTAAAGCGGCATCAAAAACCATTTTTACTTTTTTAAAACAAATGTGCTTTCTGGTTCATTAACACTCTATTCGGTTTTGACTGAAAACTTTAATGTTGAGTCCATTCCGAAAAGACTGTTGGTTATTACGGACACAATTTCTGAGAATACTTAATTTTTAACCAACTTAATCTCCTTAACCCCGTAACTCACCATTCTTCCAGCGCGATTCACTAATAACAAACCTTCATCACTCACTCCTAGTATTTCGCCTTGAAAAATGCCATTTTCGTCTTCAAATGTATGCGGCTCTCTCAACAAATAAAGTTGTTCCAAGTATCTTTTTTTTAATTCCGAGAAATTGTATTTTTCGATTTCAGAAAAAAATTGGTTCATACGTTCGACCAAAGAATTCAAAACAACTGTTCTTTCAAAAGTGGAATTACGCTCTCGACACATAGAGGTTGCGGGCAGATTTTCGAAATGATTTTGGTTTACGTTCAGCCCAATACCTATGATGCTCCGTTCGATTCTTTGTTGAGAAAGACTGTTTTCTATTAATATTCCAGCAATCTTTTTTCCATTTACCAAAACATCATTGGGCCATTTAATTTGTGCTGCAATGTTAAAATAATCTAAAGTAGTCCATACCGCAAGACTCGTTGCCCAAGTAAGTGCAGACTGTTGATATACCGACAGATTGTCAGGGCAAAAAAGAAAAGAAATCAACAGGTTTTCCCCCGAATTTGCTAACCAAACGTTCCCTCTTTGTCCTTTACCGCTACTTTGATTGTCTGCCAAAATTACCGCACCCGCACCGATTTCTTTATTCAAAAAGGCCTTGGCAGTATAATTGTTCGTTGAATCAACTTCAGAAAGATGATTGAATTCGGTTCCAAAAATGCGCTTTTCATTGGGTGTAGTTATGTTAACGGTAGTCATATTTTAAATTTATGAATTAGCTTTGTGAATTAACGAACAAATTAAATGCGAAAAACCAAAATTATTTCGGAATCAGAATTACTAAGTAAAGCAATTGTAGAAGGCATGCAAGAAAATAAGGCGAAAGATATCGTTGTTTTAGACTTGCGCCAATTAAACGGATCAGTTTGTGACTTTTTTGTGATTTGTAGTGGAGATTCCAGTACACAAGTTGACGGTATATCCAACTCCGTTACTCGATTTACCCGTAAACACCTAAAACAAAAACCTTGGCATATTGAAGGGAAAACAAATAGCGAATGGATTTTGTTAGATTACATTGATGTGGTAGCGCACATCTTTTACAAGGATGCAAGGAGCTTTTATGAAATCGAAGATCTTTGGTCAGACGCTATCCGAACAGATATTCCCAATTTGAATTAATTATGTCAGAAGAAAAAAATAAAAGTCCGTTCTCCATTTATTGGATTTACGCGGCATTGGGTGTGGCTTTAATTGCCTTTCAAGTTTACATGAACGCAGGAGGTTCTGCCACAGTAAAGTACCGTAAAACATTTTTTGCCTTGTTAGAAAATGAAGGTGTAAAAAATGTAAAAATTGTCAACCAAGCACAAGCAAAATTTAACCTTACCGCCAAAGGTGTTCAAATGGTGAATGAAACCACAGACGGTGAATTTCCCGATATGAAACGCGCATTAAGTAGTGGGGGACCAATGAAAGGTAAAGAGGTTACGTTTGAATTGGAAAACATTGGAAATCACGCCAATTTTGAAAAAGCGTTAGAAGAACGTGGCTACACCAACTATCAAAATGTAACAGAGGTGAATTATGTGGGTCAAATCATCGGCTACATTTTACCTTTTGCTTTAATTATTGGGATTTGGTTCTTTGTAATGCGCAGAATGTCAGGTGGTGCTGGTGGTGGAGGTCAAATCTTCAACATCGGAAAATCACGCGCACAAGTTTATGAAAAAGGAAAAACCACAAACATTACGTTTAAGGATGTGGCAGGTTTACAAGGAGCAAAAGAGGAAATTGTAGAGATTGTTGAATTCCTAAAAAATCCACAGAAATACACCGAGTTAGGAGCGAAAATTCCGAAAGGAGCATTATTGGTTGGTCCTCCGGGAACTGGAAAGACGTTGTTGGCGAAAGCAGTTGCTGGAGAAGCGAAAGTTCCTTTCTTCTCGCTTTCAGGTTCTGATTTTGTTGAAATGTTTGTTGGTGTTGGTGCGTCAAGAGTGCGTGATTTATTCCGACAAGCAAAGGAAAAAAGCCCATCTATTATCTTTATCGATGAAATTGATGCTATCGGAAGAGCAAGGGGTAAAAACAATAGTTTCAACTCTAACGACGAGCGAGAAAACACTTTAAATCAGTTGCTTACAGAAATGGATGGTTTCGGAACAAATTCTGGAGTCATCATTCTTGCAGCAACAAACCGTGCAGATGTGTTAGACAGCGCCTTAATGCGTGCTGGACGTTTCGACAGACAGATTTATGTGGATATGCCAGACATCAACGAACGAAAAGAAATTTTCAATGTTCACCTCAAACCGCTGAAACTTGAAAAAGATTTGGATATAGATTTTCTAGCAAAACAAACTCCAGGTTTTTCAGGTGCGGATATTGCCAACCTTTGTAACGAAGCGGCTTTAATTGCAGCAAGAAAAGAGAAAAAAGTAGTTGAAAAACAAGATTTCTTGGATGCGGTTGATAGAATTGTGGGTGGTTTGGAAAAGAAAAATAAAATCATTTCCAAAGAAGAAAAACGTGCAATTGCTTACCACGAAGCAGGACACGCAACAATTTCTTGGTTATTGGAATACGCTCATCCTCTTGTGAAAGTGACTATTGTTCCACGTGGTCAATCGCTTGGTGCAGCTTGGTATTTACCAGAAGAAAGAAGTTTGACAACTACCGAGCAAATTTTGGATCAAATATGCTCCGCTCTTGGTGGTCGTGCGGCAGAACAATTAATCTTTAACAAAATTTCCACGGGTGCTTTGAGTGATTTGGAAAAAGTCACTAAACAAGCTTATGCCATGGTTTCCATTTATGGTTTAAATGAACGTGTTGGAAATATTTCTTTCTATGATTCGCAAGGTCGAGACATGTTCAACAAACCTTATTCAGAAGAAACAGCAAGAATTATTGACGAGGAAGTGAGCAAACTAATCGAATTCCAGTACCAACGAGCAATCAAAATCCTGACAGATAACAAATCTAAACTCGACGAACTCGCAAACCGTTTGTTGACAAGTGAAGTTATTTTCAAAGAGGATTTGGAACAAATTTTCGGGAAACGTGAATGGGATTCTAAGGCTGAGTTAGCTGAAGCAAGTGAAGTAAAAACAGAAACAACTGAGGTTAACACTGTTGCAGAAACAGCACCAGAAACGCAAAACATCACTTCTGAAAGTACAACGGAAAACCCTGTTGAACAAGGCGATAAACAAGAATAATGAACTTAGTTCGGGTTTATATTTCCACCGACCGTTTTCAATTTGAACAGGTTAAAATTTTCTTAGAAGACGAAGAAATTCCGTTCAAATTCAGAAATTCTGTTGATTCGATGTACAATAATTTCGGAACATTTGAGATTTTTGTGGACGAAAAAGACAGCGAGTTGGCGTCTGAAAAAATAAAACAAACCTTTGGGTAATCTAGCAACACGTGCATTAACCGGCTTGGTATTCGTTACCATTGTCATTGGTTCGATACTTTGGAACACCTACGCACAAGCGTTGGTGTTTTCCTTTTTCATGGTAGTCGGTTTGATTGAGTTTTATCGACTTTTCAAAAATCATGAAATCGCCAATGTTTCCACTGAAATCGGGATTTTTATTGGGCTTTTCATCTTTACTTTACTCGTAGGAGTTAGTATGAAATTGTTGCCCATTATTTCAATCACCTTTATCTTTCCATTGTTTTTTACTTTGATTTTGAACGAGTTGTGGAAGAAGCACACCCACCCTATTGTCAATATTTCCATTTTATTTTTCGGAATCGTTTACCTAGTAATTCCGTTTTACCTTACGATTGATTTAAACCTGCGAAACACGGATTACATGCCGCCCGTTGTTGGAATGTTCATTCTCATTTGGACCAACGACTCATTCGCCTATTTAAGCGGAAGAGCGTTTGGTAAAAACAAGTTATTTCCACGAATCTCGCCAGGAAAAACATGGGAAGGTACAATTGGTGGGGTACTTGTAACTTTGCTTGCTGGATTTATCATCGGCGCGTTTGTGAATAAAGGACAAGAACTGTTTTGGATAATATCAGCTGCGATAATTGCTCCATGCGCGATTTATGGTGACCTTTTGGAGTCACTTTTTAAGAGAAGTTTGAATATTAAAGATTCTGGGGCTTTATTGCCTGGACACGGGGGCGTTTTGGATCGCTTTGATGCGGCACTTTTCGCTATTCCTTTTTTTTATTGTTGGTCAATGATTTACAACTATTGGTAGTATGAAATTACATCGTGAAGGATACAGTATTTTGGTCACCACCGCACTTATCTTAGGCGGTTTGGGAGTTTTGAATTGGTGGTTATTCTCAAAACATGAGTTAAGTGTCGTGTTTTGGCTAGTCAATATTATACTTTTCGTTTTTTTCGGACTCGTTGCGCAGTTTTTCCGCATTCCTTACCGAGTGTGTCCGTACAATGAAAACGATATCGTCTGTCCGGCTGATGGAAAGGTAGTTGTGGTGGAAGAGGTGGAAGAAACAGAATATTTCAAAGACCGACGAATTCAAGTTTCCATTTTTATGTCGCCGCTGAACGTTCATGCCAACTATTTTCCCATAAGTGGAACCACAACCTATGTAAAATATCACCCAGGCTTGTTTCTAGTAGCGTGGCATCCGAAAAGCTCAACGGACAACGAACGTACTACTCTCGTTGTCAAGCATGAAAACGGAAAGGAAATTCTCTTTAGGCAAATTGCAGGTGCTGTTGCAAGACGAATTTGTTACTACGCCAAGGAAGGAACTCCGGCAAAACAAGCTGAGGAGTTTGGATTCATCAAATTCGGTTCGAGGATAGATTTATTCCTTCCATTAGGAACTAAAATTGATGTGAAAATTGGCGATGTTGTACAAGCTAAACTCACACGAATTGGAACTTGGTAAGTCTGAAAAACATTTTGCAGTAATTGGTGGTGGAAGCTGGGCGACAGCAATTGCAAAAATTTTATTGGAAAATGAAGCCACTATTTCTTGGTGGATGCGTGACGAAAGTGCAATTGCTCATTTGAAATCCTTTGGTCATAATCGAAAGTATTTGCAAGCAGCGACTTTCAAACCTGAACAATTACAACTTTCCAGCAATTTAGAGGAAATCATTTCAAAATCGACACACATCATTATTGCGACCCCAGCTGCTTTCATACACACATTGTTCAAGGACTTTTCACCGCGATTGTTTGTCGGGAAAACTATAATTTCAGCAGTGAAAGGAATTGTTCCGGAAAAACAAGACATACCTGCCCATTACTTCCACGCTAATTTTCAAGTTCCCTTTGAACAAATGGGAATTATTTGTGGTCCTTGTCACGCAGAAGAAGTGGCTTTGGAAAGATTGTCCTACCTGACGATTTGCAGTCCGAACGAGGAGGTTGCAAAAATGGTCGCTTCAAGTTTGAATTGCAGATATGTTCGCACTTCGACCTCAGATGATTTAATAGGCTCGGAATACGCTGCAGTTTTGAAAAATGTGTATGCTTTAGCAGCAGGTATTTTTCACGGTTTAGGCTACGGCGATAATTTTCAGGCGGTTTTGGTTTCCAATGCCATCCAAGAAATGGAACGCTTCATAGACAAAGTTCACCCAATTCATCGTGACACGAAAAGCAGTGCCTATTTGGGCGACTTATTAGTGACCGCTTATTCCAACTTTTCCCGCAATCGCACTTTTGGATTTATGATTGGTAAGGGCTACAGCGTTCAGTCTGCACAATTGGAAATGAACATGATTGCAGAAGGATACTACGCCACCAAAAGTTTGGCACACATCATCTCTCACTTAGATATTGAAATGCCTATTCTTTCAGCGGTTTATGCCGTTTTATACGATTCAAAACCTGTGCAAACAACTTTTGAGAACTTGACTTTAGGGTTGAGGTAGCGATATTGTACCAAATGTCACAGAGAATTTTTTAGGTTTTGGGGGTTCGTAGGGGATTTTGGGTTGGTGACGATTTTATCAACTATGACCTTGCAAAGGAATTCTTTCTTTTCTTTTTTGCTTGACCAAAAAAGTCAAAGCTGTGAATTTTGATATTATTGAAGGGCCAGTTGTTGATGATGCTATTGCTACTCGAATTGCATTTTATTTGAGAGGAGGGATTTCAAAAAAAGATTTCCTTGAAGATTTAAAATTCAAGCATTCAAAATCTCATCAACTAGCATTTTGTACTGAAAAGTCCCTTTTGATGCTAAATGAATCATGGGATAATATTGACTTAATTGAATTTACTATTGATGAATCAATTTTACAATCATTGGTCGATGACTTTGAATTAACCGAGGAAAAAGCAATTGACCTCTATTTTCAATCTGAGACTTATCAAAAAATTATCGATCCTAAAACGAATTTCTTTAAAAAAAATTGGAAAGATCTTTATTCCATTCTTTGTAACGAACTGAACTTGAATCATTCAAAAATTTAGTTTGTAACACAAATTCAAGAAAATAGCGGTGCGTCATTTGAATTAATCCCTCCACGTCGGAGACATTATATGTCATCGTTGGTATTAAATGTTGTTTAAACAGTGTTTAATGGTGCAAATTTTCACTTTTAGAAAAAGAACAGTTTCTGTATACTGAATGGGTTAAATTTGTCTATATGCAAGCACGAGATATTTTATTGTTTAATTCTCTGGATAAAAATGTAAATGTTTCGGTTTATACCAAAAAAGAAACGAACCGCGTCGAAGTCGTGCAAAATATTGTTTAGGTATAATACCGACAAGGTTTAACATGAAATTTATATACGGCTTCGCTGCGGCGCATCAAACCTTCGTCGGTATTACTTTCAGAAGGGTACTTTTTGGCTCACTCAAAAAGCGATGGGAGAATTGTTTGGAGTAGATAGAACAGTGATAACTAAACACTTGAGAAAAATTTTTGAAGTCAATGAATTGGAAGAAGATTCAGTATGTGCAAATTTTGCACATACTGCCCAAGATGGAAAAAATTATCAAACTAACTTTTATCGATTAGAAGCAATTTTGGCAGTGGGTTATCGGGTTAATTCGGCGCAAGCAACCGATTTCAGAAAATGGGCTACAACTACCCTCAACGAGTTTATCATCAA
>Ga0169931_10003492_pt1 | contig 24876 bp, 18 predicted proteins | sample Kivu_15m_20L_FD_129675 | JGI IMG/M metagenome (GOLD analysis project Ga0169931, IMG submission 129675) | Freshwater microbial communities from Lake Kivu, Western Province, Rwanda to study Microbial Dark Matter (Phase II) - Kivu_15m_20L... | ecosystem: Environmental > Aquatic > Freshwater > Lake...
ATCTCCTTCCGCAAAAACCCGAACCCGGTTTCTGGGCCCAAGCCCTCAACCGCCTAACCAACCTTGGACGCATTCATCCTGATCCTAGCCTGCCTAACTCTGCCTAATTTGGCGAAGGTATTGAGTACAAAAAGGAGAAAATTATCCCGGACTCAGGTTAAGTACATGGACAGAATTATTTGGCTTAGGGTTTGGGGGGAACACCTCCAATAAGGGGCCTCAGTCCCTTAAGCTCCAACTACATGCTGAATTTAATTGTGTCCACCTACTTAACAGGGGTTTCCCCTTCTGGCTTCTGCCCTCTGGCTTCTGGCTTCTGGCTTCTGCCTTCTGCCCTCTGGCTTCTGCCTTCTGGCTTCTGCCCTCTGCCCTCTGGCTTCTGGCTTCTGCCTTCTGGCTTCTGGCTTCTGCCTTCTGCCCTCTGGCTTCTGCCCTCTGCCCTCTGGCTTCTACCCTAGAACAGCCAATCGCAATCTCAATACAGCTCGTACTTGAGCCACTGGCAGGGCAACGTCCCGTTGTACACGGGCACCCGCTGGGCCGATTTGAGACCTATATGCCGGGCCAGTTCTTTATTGCCGCTGAGCACAAAGGCAGTCCAGCCCTTAAAGCGCTGCTTCAGCACGTCTCCCAGGAGTTTGTAGAAGGCACCCAGATCGTCATCCGCCCCTAGACGTTCGCCATAGGGGGGATTACACAGCAGGTAGCCGCTGTCGGCGGGGGCTTCCAGATCGGCCAGGTCGGCGGCCCAAAACGTCACCTGGTCGGCCAAGCCGCAGCGTTGGGCGTTGAGGTTAGCTTGGTGGATGATCTCGAGCTCGCGATCGCACCCCCCCACCCAGGTAGCGAGGGCGGCCTTTCGGCCATCCTCCGCCTCTTGCCACAGGCGATCCCACAGCTTGCCGTCAAAATCGGGCCAGGTTTGGAAGCCAAACTCCTCGCGAAATAGGCCAGGGGCCATGTTCAACGCCACCATGCTGGCCTCCAGGGGCAGCGTGCCCGATCCGCAGAGGGGGTCAAGCAGGGGCACATCGCCGGGCCAGTCCGTCAGCTTGACCAGGGCCGCCGCTAGGGATTCCTTCAGGGGGGCGGCCCCCACTGCCGGGCGATAGCCGCGCCGATGCAGGCTGCTGCCCGAGCTGTCGAGGCTGATGGTGCAAGTGTCATCTTGAATGTGGACATTGAGCCGCACCTCGGGGTGCTGGGTGTCGATGGTGGAGCGATCGCCCCAGTGCTGGCGCTGCTGGTCAACTACGGCATTTTTGACCTGCAAAGCGGTGAAGTGGGTGTGGTTGAGGCGGAGGTTTTTGCCCGTGGCGTCAACCGCAAAGGTGAGATCGGGGGTGAGGTAGGGCCGCCAGTCAATGCTTTGAATGCCCTGGTAGAGGTCATCGGCGTCGTAGCAGGGGCATTCGCCCAGTTTCACCAGCACCCGAAAGGCCAGCCGCGACCAGAGGTTAACCCGGTACAGCAGGGCGCGATCACTCGAGACCGGCCCGTCAGGGGTTTCGCCCTCAAAGGCCACCCCACAAAAGCCGGGTTCTACCCGGTGGGCACCTAGGGTTTCGAGTTCTGTAGCGGCCAACGCCTCTAGCCCTCGGGCAACGGTGGCAAAATATGTGGCCATGGGGCGTCCTGTATGGATTTGGCTCTAGGGTCAGGGTGACGGCATCAAACCTAGGTTTCGCAAGGCATCTACCGTTTTGTTAAGACCGGATATTTCGACACGACACCACCCTAGAAGCTAGGCTATTCTATGACTATCCTGATGGATAATAACCGTCTGGGCAAATCACAGCCCACCTGGCGCAGAGTCGGGGGGCGCAGGGTTGGGGGCGGCCTCGGCTCTAGCCATGACCCATCCCCATTCCAGACCCGCCATTCCAGACCCATTGTTGAATTTTGAGAGGAAAGACTTATTTCTAAGACGCAACTGGTAAACCGGCAAATTCGTTCACCTCAGGTGTTCTTAATCGATCATGAGAACCAAAATCTAGGTCTCATGGAAACTCGTGATGCGCTTAAGCTGGCCGAGGATGCAGGACTTGACCTCGTGGTGGTCTCTAACGGCAAAGATGCCCCTGTGGCCAAAATTCTGGACTACGGCAAGCTTCAGTACCAGCAGAGTAAACGGCAGAAGCAAACCTCTAAGCCGTCTTTGAAAGAGGTCAAACTGCGCCCCAACGTGGGTGAGTCTGACTATCAGCTTCGCATCCGGCGCTCCGTAGAGTGGCTCTCGAAGGGAGACTCGGTGAAGTTTTTGGTTCGCCTGCGCGGGCGCGAGCACCAGCACCGTGATCGGGCTGGAGAGCTGCTCGATAGAATTGTGAAGGACATCGGCACCGCCGGTAAGGTGCAGGCCCTAGACAAAAAAGCTCTGGTGCTCATGATCACCCCCGCCTAGGCGAGGGTGACGGCGCTGGATGTCCCAGCCCATGGCCGTTAGCCATCTCTAGGGATCCGCTCCCGTGGCCCAGCCTATCAGCTGGGCCACGTTTTGCCATACCATGACGGGGTCAAAGGGCTTGGCAATGACCCCAACGACCCCCAGGCTGGCAAAGCGATCGCGATCGGCGGGCAGTACTTTGGCAGTCAGCAAAATCACCGGAATGGCTTGGGTTCTGGAATTAGCTTGCAGTTGGTCATACACCGCTACCCCGTCCATATCGGGCATCGACACATCGAGCAAAATGCCATCCCAGGGACCAGCCAGGGCCTTTTGAATGCCCTCTAGGCCGCTCCCCGCCCCGTCGGTGTGCCAGCCGCCAAACTCCTCCAGCGCCAAACAGACCACTTCACGAATGTCTTCCTCGTCATCAATGACTAAGATGCGCTTGCTCATGGCTCCTCTGCTCATGGCTCCCCAGGGGACAGATCAAGGGGAAGCGTAAAATAAAAAGTACTGCCAACGCCGAGCTGGCTCTCTACCCAGAGTTCCCCACCGTGCTGGTCAACAATCCGTTTGCAAATGGCCAGCCCTAGCCCCGTCCCCCCCTTTTGGCGCGAGTCCGACACATCCACCTGCTGAAAGCGCTCAAACACCAGGTTCAGCCGATCCGCCGGAATGCCTCGGCCTTGATCTTGAACCGCTAGGCGGAGGTGAGGCCTATCCCCCAACGACCCCAGGCCAGACTGGTGGCCATTAGCGTCGGGAGCTGGGCCAAGGATGATCTCGGCCCTCAGCCAAATTTTACTCCCTGGGCTAGAAAATTTAATCGCATTGCCCAGCAGATTGGTCAGGGTCTGCACAATGGCATCGGGCGCGGCCATCACCGTGGCGATAACAGAGGTGACATGGAGGGTAATCTGGGCGGCCTCGGCAATCGCCTCGATGCCATTCACCGCCAGGGTGATCAGGTCACTGACCTGACAGGGTTCCAGCACCAGTTCAAGGCGGCCCGAGGCCAACCGCTCTAAATCGAGAATGTCGTTGACCAGGCGAATCAGCCGCTCAGTGTTGTTGAGAGCGATCTGCAGCAGGTGCCTGGCCTTCTCGGGGCGGTTGTCCAGCACCCCCGAGGCCAAAATGCCCAGCCCGCCGCGAATGGCGGTGAGGGGCGTGCGCAGCTCATGGCTGACGATGGAGGTAAACTCGTCTTTGATCCGGTCTAGTTTGTAGCGATCGCTAATGTCACGCACCACCACCAGCACCTCATCCTGGGTGACTGGAATAATCCGCGCCTCTTCGTAGAACACCTGCCCCTGGTGAAAAATTTCATACTCCTGCCGCTGAATGGTGCCGGTAGCCAGGGCCTGTTCGATGCCGTGCTGGCGCTCCTGGGCCACCGGGGCAGGCAGATTTTCGTGCAGGCTAGTCTCGCGAGCCAGGTCGCCGACCCACGCTACCGCCCCCAGGTTGTAAATTTCCATCAGGCGGCCATCTCGCCCTAGGCGCATCAGCAGGTCAGGAATCGCATTAATCAGGGCCTGCTTGGTGGCCTCGCTGGTGACTAAAGAAGCCGTTTGTTGCGCCACCTGGTGTTCCAGTTCCTGCTGGTAGTTGGCCCGCAGGCGCTCGGTTTGGCGACGCTCGGAAATGTCTTGAAAGGTGTTGATCGAGTACATCACCTGGCCCAGGCCGTTAAACACCGGAATGGTGTGCACCTCCAGGGGAATGCGGCGATCGCTGACCTCCACTTCAATGTCGTCGGTGTAGGCAGTTTCTCCCCGTAGCCCCCGCACCACCGGTAGGTCTTCGGTGGGGTATAGCTCATCGGTGCCGGCTCGATAGAGCCGGTAGGCTTCTGCCAATTGCCCAGAATTGGCCTGGGTAATGCCGTTGACCAAGAGCTCCTTACCCTTAGCATTGAGAAACAACACCTGCCCCGTTTGGTCATGGACGCTGAGGGCCACCGGTACCCCATTCAGAAAGGTGGCCAGGGTGTTTTCGCGATCTTTGAGGGTTTGAAACGACCCCACCAACTGCCCCACCATGTGGTCAAATCCCTGGCGCAGAGCTTCCACCTCTTGAATGCGACTAGGCTGGGTGGGGGGCACCACGGCCATGCCGTCGGTAAAGGCCTGGGTCGCCCGCTGCAGCGAGAAAATCGGCTTGGTAATATACTCCGCCGTCCACAGACCCAGGCTAATCGACCCCATCAGGGCCAGGGCGCAGAGCAGGGTGGTGCGGGCCACGTTGCCATAGATAGTCTCCATGAACTCAGCGGTGGGGATGACCGTGACCAAAACCCAGTTGAGGCCTCCCTCGATCGGAGTCGCTTCGACAAAATATCCCTGGCCATCCACCTGCAGCGCCGAGAAGACCGGTGCCTGGATCTGGCTAAAGTCTGCCTGGGCCGCCAACAGCTTCTGGGCGACGGCTCGGGTCACCGGATCGCGGCTCTGGCTGATGGGCAAGCGTTGAGACTGGCCCGTGACTTCAGCCTCCGCCTCCCTGGCCTGGGGGTTCAAGGGCACCTCGCCCGTCGAGGTGGCCACCAAATGGCCATCGGGCTCGACCAAAAAAATCTGCCGCTGCTGACCAGATACCATCGTTTGCATAAACTGGCCCAGCTCAGTGAGCAACTGGCCGGTGCTAGTCACCCCGGCCAGTTGCCCAGCCGTCGTGTAGATCGGCATCACCCGTACCATCACCAACCTCGGTGGTTCAGCCCCCTGACCAGGGGACGTCACCAATTGCCACAGCCCCTCTGGGGCCGTTTGGGCTGCGGTATACCAGGGGGCGGTGGGTGGATCCCGGTGGGGGTGAACGTCGAACTCAGGCTGGCCCATTAAGGTCAGATTTTGGCCCGTAGGATCGACCCGGTAGCGGTATAAGGCCCCGTCGGTAGCGGTGACGTTGCGGCGGCGCAGGATCAAGGAGCCATCCTCAAGGCGAGTCACGGTCACCCATGCCCCGGCAGGGTTAGCCATGGCCAGGCTACTCAGTTCGGGAAACAGGCTGAGCTGTTGAATAAAGTGCTGCTCTAGGGGCGCTAAATCGGTACGGCGAAACGGCCCCTGCCCCAGGAGATGGGCATTCATTGCGGTGATAACCTGCGTGGTTTTCAGGTAGGCCTTAAGGCTTTCTGCGGCCCGCTGACTGGTCTCTGTCATCAGCTGGCTGGCTATCGATTGCACGGCCCGCTGGCCGCTCCGGTAGGACAAATAGCCCACCAGCCCCGTGATACCAATAATCTGGAGCAAAAACGGAACAATCAGCAGATTTCGGAGGGAAAACTTCATGGCGAGCCAGTCCTAACTCAGCCCCTGGGGATACAGACAAAACCGATTGCCCCCCTGCTGCTTGGCCGATTGGAGGGCTTGATCGGCGATTTTGAGCAGGTGATCGCTGGACAGCGTCGGCGTCGGGGTGGTGCTGCCAAGGCCCAAGCTGAGGGTGAGGCAATCGCCTGTGGCGGCGCTAGGGTGAGGAATCTTGATCTCGGTAACCGCCTGCTGCAGACGAGCTACCACGCCGAGGGCTCCCTCTAGATTGGTGTTGGGCAGCACGAGGCCAAAGGTGTCATCGCCGCAGCGGGCTACCAGATCGATGTTGGGATTTATCGTGCGGTGCAGGAGGCGAGCAATCCGTCTGAGCACCTGATCCCCAGCCGGTTGACCATAGACCTGGTAGTAGGGTCCCAGGGCATCTGGGGCACAGAGAATTAACGCCAGGGACGCCTGGTCTTGGCCATGGCGCTCCCACTGCTGCTGTAAAAAGCTGTCGAAGTGCAGGCTGTTGGCCACCCGAGTCAGGGGGTCGGTGGTATTGTCCTGATCCCAGTATAGGGCCTGGCGATAGCGCATTTGTTCGATCTGCTGGCGCAGTCGCGATCGCTCAATCCGGCTCAGCACGCGGGTGACCAGTTCTGGCCCGACGATGGGTTGGCCAATCAGATCGTCGCCGCCTACTTCAAACACCTGGCGCACGGTCACGGTGTCCAGGTGAGGAGCCACCATAAGGATCGGCAGGTTGCCAAACTGCGGGTCTTGGCGCACCACCCGGCACAGATCGATCCCGCTAAAGGTGGGCATTTCCAGCGCCAACAGCAGTAGATCGGGCTCGGTTTGTCGCAACACCTCCCAAAATTGACTGGGGTTACCCAGGTCGATCACCTGCAAGCCCCAGGGGGTGAGCAGCTCGGCCATGGCCGCTCGGGCGACTGGGTCGGTATCGACCACCATCACCCGAGCTTCGGGCGCTTGGGCCTCGGGCAAGAGCTGATCAAGGGTGTCTAGGATTTGACCCGGGGTCGTGGGGGAGACCAGATAGCGATCGCCCTGGAGTCGAGCCACCAGCACCCGTTCTTCCAAGCTGTCGTGGTCGGTCAGCACCAGCACCGGTAGCTTGGGGTAGCGGTGTTTAATCTCCCGCAGGGGGGCGAACTGGTCGCCCAGGGCGGCCTGATCAGGGGTCAAAATAGCGGCGTCCATGTCCCCCTGGGCCAGGGTTTGCAGGAGCTGATCCAAACTGGGGGCTAGCTCTAGGTGCCACCCTCGTCGGCCTCCATCGGTCTGTAGGGGCTGAAACAACCCTGGGGCAAGGGCTAGGGCTACCCCCCGATAGATAGGAACCTGGTCTGGGTCGGTTGGACTCAGGGGCGGCAGAGCTAGGGTTTGCTTGAGGGCCAACAGCCACTGGGACAGCTGATCGACTGCGATCACACCCTGATCAGCCGCCAAAATGTGCTCAATCTGGCGGGCCTGGGCCGATCCCTCTGGGTAGCCAAAGGTGCCCAGCCCCCCGGCCAGGCGATGGGCTTCCTCCTGGGCGATCACCCGCTGCTGGAGCGGCAGCTCGCCGGCCTGGAGCGATCGCACCGCCGCTTCGATCACCGCCACCCGCTGTTGAAGAGACGCCTGAAACCGAGCCGCGATCGCGTCTAACTGGGAGCTTGCCGCCTGGGAACCTGGGGTCGCCGCGTCAGAGACGCCCCCGGCGGGCGCCAGCGATCGCCCAGATACGCCGTTAGCGCCGTTGGAGTCAGGGCGTCCTGCCCCGGCTCGGGCTGGGCTATCCCGCAGGCGATAGCCCAGCCCGTACACCGTCTGAATCACGTTTTCAACCACGCCGCTGCGTTTCAGTCGGTTGCGCAGATCCTTGACGAGGTTGGTCACCGCCCCTTCCGTGGGGGAGTCATCGATAGTCCACAGGTGATCCAGAATGGTACTGCGACTAAAGACCCGCTGGGGGTAGCGCAGAAACAGCTCCAGCAGGCTATATTCCTTGGGGGTTATGGGCACCACCTGGTCGCCGTAGGTGACCTGGGCCAGGGTGGGTTCAAGGCACAACTGCCCCCAGGCCAGAACCGGAATGGTGGCCGCCCGCACCCCCCGGCGCAGCAGTGCCCGAATGCGGGCCAGCACCTGGGAGACCTCAAAGGGTTTGGTCACATAGTCATCGGCCCCGGCATCTAGACCGGTAACCACGGCGGCGTCACCCGTCTGGGCCGTCAGCATCAAAATGGGAGTAGACATCCCCTGCTCCCGCAGCCAGCGGCACAGGCTCAGGCCATCGAGCCCAGGAATCTTGACATCTAAAATGATCAGGTCGTAGTTCCATAGGGTCGCCAACTCCTGGGCGGTAATGCCGTCGGTGGCCTGCTCCACGGTATAGCGCGCCGCCGTCAGGTGAAAAACCAAGAGATCGCGGGTGGGTAGATCATCCTCAACTAGTAGTATCTTCATCGGTGAGTCACGTCCATAAACGTTTCGATGCGTACCGCCTTTGGATTGGAGGCCTGGCAACGGCCGAGTGGGCACACCCTGGGCTTAACGGTAGGCATCCTTACCCTGGGATGTTTTCTAGCATATCGTCAAGGTTAACCCTTCTCTAGCCGAGCCCTGACCTGAGGAGGATGTGACAGGCCCACTGGGCTGAATTTAGCCTCCTGGGTTGACCGATTGAGCCATCCCAGGCCCTGTCCTTGCCCTCTGAAACCCTAGAACTCTCGCCTCCAGCAGAGGATGGATTTACGATATGGTAGGGCTATAGCCCGGTAGCCTCTAGCCTGTCGTCGTTTGGAGAAGAATCATGACCTGGAGCAGTTCCCCCAACCCCACCCTTTTGGATCGCGTTCTAGCCGCCCTCCCCTATATTTTGCCGATTACCGCTGGCCTGCCCTACGGTATTCAGCTCATTAGCCAGTTTCCGGTGTTTGGCTTTCTGCTGCTGCCCCTGTCTCCGCTGATTGCCGTCTACAGTGGCCTCGAAAGCACCATCCCTTTCTTTGGCCTGATTGTGTTTTTTGCCCTGATTTTGCTGGTGGTGCGCAACGAAAACATCAGCCGATTCATTCGCTTCAACACGATGCAGGCCATTTTGCTTAGCATTATTCTGGCGGTGTGCGGTCTCATTCTCAGCCTGCTCGACCCCCAGTTGTTTGGGGCACTGCTGTCGAGCACCCTGTCCAATGTACTGTTCTTGGGCATGCTGCTGTCGGTGGGCTTTTCCCTGGTACAGACCTTCCGGGGCCTGTATGCGGAAATTCCAACGATTTCAGAAGCTGTACACATGCAGGTGCGCTAGCTGGGGCGCAGGGCCACCGGGTTCTCTAAAACGCCAATTCCTTCAATTTCTACCCTGACCTGGTCACCTACGGTGAGGGGGCCGACGCCCGCCGGGGTGCCGGTCAGAATGACATCGCCGGGCAGCAGAGTCATGATCTCGCTAATATAGGCCACCAGGTAGTCGGGGCTGTAGGTCATCTCCTCAACTAAGGCCGATTGCACCGGGATCTTTTGGTCATTGAGAAAGGTCTGCAGCTTGGCCCCAGGGCCAAGTTCTCGCACGATCCAGGGCCCTAGGGGGCAAAAAGAATCGAAGCCTTTAGCGCGGGTCCACTGGCCATCTCGCTTTTGCAGGTCGCGGGCGGTAACGTCGTTGGCGATGGTGTAGCCCCAGATTTTGGCCCGGGCCTCTTCTAGAGGCACATGGGCGCAGCGATCGCCAATCACTACCGCCAGCTCACCCTCATAGTCGACCTGAGTCGCCTGGGATGGGTAGTAGATGGGGGCCCCCGCTGCCGTCACGGCGGTCGAGGGCTTAATGAAAAGGAGGGGCTCCGGGGGGGCAGCGGTGCCCATTTCAGCCGCGTGCTCAGCGTAGTTTTTACCCACGGCCACCACTTTGGAGGGGGCACAGGGCGCCAACAGCGAATACCCTCCAGGAGAAATCTCTACCGTCGTAGGCTGCCCCTGGAGCCACGGTGGCGCATCTAACACCTGCACCGTGCGATCGGGGCGGAGCAGCCCGTAGTGCAGTTGTCCGGTTTGAGCTTGAACCCTAACGTACCGTTGCGCCATAATACCTGCTAATTCTTGGTATGATTGTAGATCCTTGTCTTTACGCCAATGCCTAGGGTCACAGGTGAGTGTCTGGCTATAAACGCTTTAGATGCTTGTTAATGCCTATTTTTGGCTGTTAAAGGCCACTATGTCCATAAGGAGTTGTGATGAAAAACTATGTCTACGAGACCATGTACATTTTGCGGCCCGATCTCAATGATGAGGCCATTGATGCCACCATTGGCAAATACCAAACCATGCTGAAGGATCAGGGGGCTTCCATTTTGGAGACCCAGCACCGGGGCAAACGTCGCCTGGCTTACGAAATTGACCGCAACCGTGAAGGCATCTATATCCAGATGAACTACACCAGCCCCGGCAGCGCGATCGCCCCCCTGGAGCGCGCCATGCGCCTCAGCGACGAGGTGATTCGATTTCTGACCGTCAAGCAAGAATCAGATGAACCCCTCCCCGATGCGATCGATGAGCCCGAAGTAACGGTTGCGGCCGTCAGCGAAGAAGAGTAGGGCCAGTCCTAACGAGTCAGCCCCAAGGTTTACAGTGAATGGTGCGTTGGCTACCTGGGGTAGCCAACGCACCATTTCTTGAAGGGATTTAGTCAGATTTTTCTGTGCCACTTTCGTTAACCGGTGGTATAAGTTATCAGCAACTTGTCTAAGAAGTTGTTTGAAAAGGGTTGTCCTAGGTATAGTTTGCCGCCAAGAGCCAGTCAAAACGATAAATCTTGAGGACATTAGCCTACGACTTAGGTATAATCTGAGACACTCTTTGGCTTTTCAAACAACCCCTAAAGTGATGCCGCTATCCAGAAATTTTGAGCGGATAGCTTGTCCTAAACTGAGTCAAGGTGGAAATCGAGGCAGTTAGGAGGCAGTTAGACAGGGCGCGGTTTTGGTGCATTGGTCATAAGGTTAGTTGTTGAAATAGGAGTAGTCTGGTGACTCAGTCTCCATATACAGAAGATATCAATAAGCAGCAGGCCGAAATCGCTCGGCTTGAGTCTGAGTTGGCCATTCGAGACCAGCTCGTGCAGCAGCTTTCCCAGGAGCTATTTCGCCTGGTGAAGGGCAACGCTGGCTTTGTACCTAGCCCTGAGGTGTCTGAACAGCACCAAGCTGAAATGAACGCCCTACGGGATCAGCTACGCGGGGTTGAAAAGCAGATTGACTTTTACCAAGGGCAGCTCGAAGAGCGCGATAGCGAGGTACTGCAGCTAAGACAAACGGTGCAGGAACTGACCGATCGCACCCGCATGCTGGAGCAAGTTGTCCAGGAACTGCCCACGGTCTATCGGCAGAAGTTTGCCGATCGCATGGCGGCGGTCAAGCAACGGGTCGCTGAAATTCAGCGTGAGAATCGTCAGCTCCAGGCTGAGCTCCAAAGCGTCAGCTATCGGCTAGCCATGCGCACCCGCCGCAGCCAGCGATTAGAACTCCCCGCCCTAGAACAGGGTGGCTTAGAGGGCATTTCTCTGCCCTCCTTTTGACAGTGGCACAACTGGCTCTAGCGGAGGCTGCGTCCTTGGCATCCCTCTGCTAGAGTTCTGTTAAAGTATTGAGTGCTCTTACCGTTGGGACGAACCAAAAACCTGTGGTTGCCGTTAACGACATCTACCTGCTGCGCAATATCTGGTACCACGCCATGCCCAGCCACGCGCTGAAGCCGGGCAAGATGGTCGCTAAAACCCTGCTGAATGAGCCGGTTTTATTTGGCCGCACCAGTCAGGGTAAAGCTTTTGCTATTCGTGATATTTGCCCCCACCGGGCAGTGCCCCTGAGCTACGGTCGTTTTGACGGCAGCGAGGTGGAATGTTGCTACCACGGCTGGCGGTTTAACGAAAACGGTCAGTGCACCGAGATTCCATCGCTCATGGCCGACCAGCAAATGGATTTGAGTCGCTTTGACGTGCAGGACTACGCCGTCAAAGAGGTGCAGGGTAACCTGTGGATCTACATGGCCGACCATGACCAACCCCAGCCCCCTCGCTTTGACGTCCCCCGCGTACCCGGCTTTGGGGATGACGTGGCCCCTGTCATCTCCTACACCATGCGTTTTCCCTGCTACACCGACCATGCCGTGGTGGGGTTAATGGATCCAGCCCACTCCCCCTTTGTGCACCGCTCCTGGTGGTGGCGGGGGGCCACCCTCAATGACGAGATCAAGTGGTTTGACCCATCGACCTACGGGTTCACCATGCGCAAGCACCGCATGGCCAACATGGGACACGGCTACTGGCTGATCGGCAGCGTGCCCGACAACGAAATCATCTTTTACCTGCCTGGAGTGCGTACCGAAGAAACCACCACCGCCAAGCACCGAGTGGTGAATCTAACCACCGTGACTCCCCTGACCGACGACCAAACCGATGTCACCTTCGAGCTCTACTGGGATCTGCCCTGGGGCAACCTGCTCAAACCCATCTTGCCGACCCTAATTCGCTCCTTTTTGGGCCAAGACCGAGATGTGGTGATTAAGCAGCAGGAGGGGCTCAAACACGAGTCAGTGCTGCGGCTGATTAAAGACTCTGACACCCTGGCCCGGTGGTACTACCAGCTCAAAAAAGAGTACCAGCGTTGCCAGATCGACGCCCGCGAATTTGTGACTCCGGTCAAAACCCAGCTGCTCAAATGGCGGGCCTAGGGGCCACCATCCGGGCCTGTTTATGCCCTAGGGCCGTGATGCCACCACATCGGCCCGCCAGGCTTGGGGCACCCCTGGAGCTAAAATTGTAGCCTGGTAGGGAATCACTCCTCGATGGTCGCTCCCCAGGCACAGGGCCGCTGCGTAGGATAAATCTAGCGATCGCTCCCCCACGTAGGGGCCGCGATCGTTGATACGAACCACGACCGTTCTGCCATTGAGTTGGTTGCGTACCTGAAGGTAGGTGCCAAAGGGTAGGGTCTTGTGGGCCGCCGTCAGCTCGTTCTGATTAAACGTTTCACCGGTCGCCGTGGGTCGCCCGTGAAAGTAGGGCCCATACCAGGATGCCGTACCGTTAAAGGTGTGGTGGGTTTCACCCAAGCCGTAGGCAGCCATCTGCACCTGGCTGGGGTCAAGGGGTGAGCCGCCATAGGCAAGGCGCAGGTTATTGATCCACTGGCTCGCCTGCAACGCGGTCTGAGCATCTGCGGGAGGGCTGGGTTGATGGCCCTGGGATCGGGTCGAGGTGGGCAGCACAAACAGGGTTTTACCATTCACTTGGCCAGCGGCCTGGTCACGACCCAGACTAGGGAGCAGCCCGTCTGGGTTCGTCTTGAGAATAGGCACGGCCTGGCGCAGTTGATTGGCCACTTGATCGGCCGCTGGGCGCGACGGCACCTGGCCAATCGCCACGCTATTGACCTGGATGGTAAACCCCCCTGGGGTCGCCTTGGGAGACGCAGTGGAGTAGTCCCCACAGACACCGGAGCCTGGGGCGATTTGGGGAACAGCGCTGGAAACGTGGGCCACTGTACCTTGGGCCACCACGGCCACGGAGGCGGTGGTGGCCCAGCGATACCAATCTACGGCGGCAGCCTGGGGCCAAGTCAGCTGAGGATACAGCTGGAGCGGACGGTGGGCTGGCGCTTGCTGGTGCAGGGGGGAGTAGGATGAGGTGCTTAGATCTACCGCTTTTTGGCGCTGAGAATGAACCGCTGCATAGGGATTAGCCGTCTGCAGCGTCAAGGGGGTGAGTTGATTGACCGGCAATAGATGGTTGGGTAGAAATGCAGCCCAGAGCAGTCCAAATAACGTCATTTATGCGTGTGCTGAAAGCGACGCCTACAGCCCTGACCCGATCGATCCTTTGGGGATAGATCCAGCCACCAGCAAAGGCCTTGGACAAAGAAAAGCAGCCGCCCTATTTATTATGATTGTTCCACAACCAGGGCGAGAAAAGCCAACTTTTCAGGTTTATTCGCAAATTTGCGACTAGTCTTTCAGACTATCACTTTCAATTTGTATCTGTAATAACATTTTTTATGGCTGACTTGGGTAGTTGAAGCTCAGCCCTTTTCTCACCGGCAGCCGTTCCCACCGGCAGCCGTTCCCACCAGCAGCCTACAAAGTAGAAGCCCCATCTAGGTGACACCAACAGAGGGAGTCAGACGGGGCTGGAGACGCAGTTAGGAGGTATCTGGAATTAAGCATATCTGGGGAATAGGAAAGGAGGGCTTTCCCTTAACAAGTTTTTAATGCTCTGGGCTGGGCAATGCTGCCAGCCATAGGGAGGGTCGAGGGTAGCCATTGGGTTAAAGCCCAGGTTCAGAGGGGGCGCTGGGCTTCATTTGGCCGTAAAGCTTCAGTGAGAAACTAGGGAACAAGGTATCGAATACCACATCGGCGTGAAGGCTCAGACTATGCATCTCGGTGTTGTCAGGGTCGTGTCAGCGAACCTTGACAGCCAGGGCAGGAGTTGTGTCACCCATTCTAGGAATCATTCCAGCTATGAAGGCAACCCTCGTTCGAGTATTCATTTGGCCCAGCGGTATGGCAGTACTGGTGGGGGTGAGTGTGTTAAGTTTGCTACTGCTTCACTGGCCCGATGGCAGCGACCATCGTCAGGCCAATGGCGATCGCGAAGAGTTTCCGGGACTGCGACGGGGGGGTGGCACCCACTGGGCTAACCCTCTCCACCATGACACACTGGTTTAGAGCATGGTGCCCTAGCAGGGCACATTATGATTGGGGATCCTGAGGGGCGATTTTCTCCTTGGCGGATTGAAGGATGAGCGGGTTAGCGCTTTCCGGGTGGTACCGCCTAGCAGCTTGTCGGAGTAATCGGAGTAATGACGCTAAATAAAGCTTCTATCTCGTTAGAATTGCTGCATCTAGCGTCAAAAACTAGTTTCTCCGACAGCCTGCTAGGCCCCATAGATCTCTGTATTCGGTGATACGAGTCAATCCCTTACCCCGTTGGATTTAATCCATGGTGCACTTCCGGGCCTGGCCATTTAGACGGCAGATCCAGCATTGGGCCTCCCGTTTTTCGAAACCTATTAACTTTGGCAGTCGAGCCGTGCTGGTGTCGAGCCTGCTGGCCTTGACTCTGGTCTCTGGGGGCAAGCGACTTCAGCTATTTGAAACCCTAGAGACGGCGAGCTTTGATCTGCTGACTCGGTTACAGGCCCAAGCGGATCCAGATCCTCGACTGCTGCTGGTAGAAGTGACCGAGGCCGACCTGGAGGTCTACGGCTGGCCCCTCTCGGATCAGGTGGTGGCCGATATTATTGCCGAGATCCAACGCCACGCCCCGGCGGTGGTGGGGGTAGACCTCTATCGCAACACGCCCCAGACCACCGAAGGCCAAGCCGCCCTCGCCCAGCAGTTTGAGGCCCCCAATGTGATCGGCATTTTTAATGTGGGCAGCCAGGACAACGGCATTGAAGTACCGGCTCCGGCGGCCTGGCCCCGAGATCAGATGGGCTTTAACGATTTGGCGATTGACCCCGACGGGGTACTGCGCCGCAATCTGCTCTACGTCGCGGCTCCGGGCAATCCCTTTTACTCGTTTCCGCTGCGGGTGGTGATGGCGGATCAGCCCCATTTAGACCTTCAGGTAGACCGTCAGAACGACCTCCTACGCCTGGGCGAAACCGAGTTTCGGGCCCTGAGGGCAGACGATGGCGGGTACACCGACATCGACAACCGAGGCTACCAGGTCTTGATGCGGTATCGGACTCCCTATGTGCCAGCCCCTAGCCTCACCATCACCCAGGTGCTGGCGGGGGCGGTGCCCCCCGACTGGGTGCGAGGCAAGATTGTCCTGATTGGGTCTACGGCCCCCAGCCTCAAGGATGAGTTTTTTACCCCCTTTAGCCACGATCAGCCGACCCGGTTCCCCTTGAGCCACGATCAGTCGACCCGGTTTTTCATGTCAGGGGTGGAGATCCATGCCCAGAGCATTAGCCAGATGTTGGATGCGATCGCTGGCCAGCCCGCCCTCTACCGATTTTTGCCCCAGTGGGGAGAGTTTTTCTGGCTGATGGGCTGGGCCCTCGTGGCCGGGGTGGTGGGCTGGTGGGTGCGCCGGCCCAGCCTCCTGTTGGCCCTGAGCGGCACCCTTGTCGTCGGTATTTTGGGGCTCAGCGGCCTGGCCCTAAGCCAGCTGGTGTGGGTACCGGCGGTGGAGCCGGCGGCGGCCTTTTTAATCAGCCTGGGCCTGGTGCTGGTTCAAAAGACGCTCTACAGCAGCAGCTACGATCAGCTCACCCTGCTGCCGGGGCGGGATATTTTTTTGCTCCAGGTGCAGCGAGCGTTGCACCTGAACCCCCCGGCGGCTGTAACGGTTGTGTTTTTGGACATCGATCGCTTTAAGCTGATCAACCAGTCCTTTGGCCATCTTGTGGGCGATCGCGTGCTGCAAACCATCGGCCAGCGGCTGCGGCAGTTTTTGCCGCCTACGGCTCAGCTGGCTCGGGTGGGGGGCGACGAATTTGCCTTTTTGCTGCCAGCCCATGACCAGTCCACCGTCGACCAATGGCTGAATCGTCTACAAGCTGAGCTGTCGGAGCCCCTCTCCATTGCCCAGCGGCGGCTCTCGGTCACCAGCAGCATGGGGGTGGCCATGGCCCACGGTGACCACCCCACCACCGCCCAAGACCTGCTGCGCGACGCCCATACCGCCATGTATCGCGCTAAGGCGCTGCACGAATATCGCCACGAGGTGTTTGCCAGCACCATGCACAAAGAGGCGGTGCGCCGCCTAGAGCTGGAGAGCAACCTGCTCAACGCCTTTGAAAACGATGAGTTTTTGCTCCATTACCAGCCCATTGTGTACCTGCAGAGCGGTCGCATTACGGGCTTTGAGGCCCTGGTGCGGTGGTATCGCCCCCAGGAGGGGTTTGTGTCGCCGGGGCAGTTTATTCAGGTCACCGAAGAAACCGGGCTGATCGTACCCCTGGGCCAGTGGATTTTTCGAACCGCCTGCTGCCAGCTTAAAACCTGGCAGCGGCAGTTTCCCGACCAGCCGCTGACCATGAGCATTAACCTGTCACGCCGCCAGTTTCACCAGGCCGATTTGGTCGACCAGTTTGCCGCCTGTCTGCAAGATCTGGATCTAGCGGGCGATCGCGTGCAGCTTGAAATTACCGAAAGCATGATCATGCGGGATGTGGACGGGGCCATCGACCTGATGCACCGGCTCAAGCAGCTAGGGCTGAAACTGGCGATCGACGACTTTGGCACCGGCTATTCCTCCTTGAGCTACCTGCACCGCTTCCCCACCGACACCCTAAAAATTGATCAGTCCTTTGTGGGCCGCATGGATCAAAGCGGCGACGATCGCGAGATTGTGCACACTATTATTGCCCTGGGCCAGAAGCTGAATATGGATCTGGTGGCCGAAGGCATTGAAACCGAAAATCAGCTGAATCGATTGCGGGCCATGGGCTGCTGCCGTGGCCAGGGCTACCTATTTGCCAAACCCCTGGGCCACGATGGTGCCACGGCTCTCCTGGCCAACCCCTGGCCCTGGCTGCGGGTCAGTACCCCAGAAACCAGCCCAGGAAAGGATCCAAGGGCGTAACCCTGAGCCATTTTCGTCATCGTTACATAACACTATGTTTCGTGCAGAAGTAATAGGATGAAGGGGTAGCTTTTTGTGCTTCAAGGCACAATTAAACCAGTCTCTAGTTAGGGGTTGACGGCCAGAGCTTCACTTGTTCCCAGCAATAGAGCCCACCATGCGCTCAACAATAGCCCAACACGCACCAGTTAGCCTAGGGTTCTCGAGATCTAGACCCAGGCTAGGGGCTGATCCGCGATCGCCTAGGCTAGTCGTGGTAGCGGGAACCATCGGAAGCCAGCCCGTCGACCTCAGTTGGCCAACAGGAGGTCAAACCATGCCAATCGCCAGTATTAACCCCGCCACGGGCCATGCCCTTAAGGTTTTTGAATCCCTAAGCGACGCCGACATCGAGTCTAAGCTCGCCCTGGCCACCCAGACCTTTAAAACCTACCGCCACACATCCTTCGACCAGCGAGCCACCTGGCTGCGCCGGGTCGCCCAGGTGCTAGAAGACAACCAGGCCGCCTACGCCGAAATCATGACCCTGGAAATGGGTAAGCCTCGGTCCGCCGCGGTGGCGGAGGTGGAGAAGAGTGCCCTAGTGTGTCGCTACTATGCCGACCACGGGGCCGAGTTTTTGGCCGACGAACCCGCCACCACCGATGCCAGTCGCAGCTTTGTGCGCTATCAGCCCATGGGGCCAGTGCTGGCGGTCATGCCGTGGAACTTTCCGTTTTGGCAGGTGTTTCGCTTTGCGGCACCGGCCCTGATGGCGGGTAACGTGGGGCTGCTCAAGCATGCCTCGAACGTACCCCAGTGCGCCCTGGCCATTGAGGCAGTGTTTCAAAAAGCGGGGCTGCCTACAGGGGCCTTTCAAACGCTGTTGATCGGCGGCGATCGCATCGCCCAGCTCGTGACCGACGATCGCATTAAAGCCGCCACCCTTACCGGCAGCGAGCCCGCCGGGGCCAGCCTGGCCGCGGCCTGTGGGCAGCAGATCAAAAAAACGGTGCTGGAGCTCGGGGGCAGCGATCCCTTTATCGTCATGCCCAGCGCCGATCTGGAGCGGGCGATCGCCACCGCCGCCACCGCCCGGATGCTCAACAATGGCCAGTCCTGCATTGCCGCCAAGCGGTTCATTGTCCACGCCGCCATTGCCGAGCGGTTTGAGCAGGGGCTGACCGCCGCCTTCGCTGCTCTGGTGGTGGGCGATCCACTGATCGATGGCGTTACCGTGGGGCCCCTGGCCACCCCTGACATTGCCGCTGAGCTAGAGCAGCAGGTCAACGCCTGCCTAGCCCAGGGGGGCACCGCCTTGATTGGCGGCAATGTGGCCGCCCTCAAGGCGCAACTGCCCGCCCAGCTGCAGTCGGGCAACTGGTTTCCGCCCACCATTCTGGCCGCCCTTCCCCCCGGCACCCCCGCCGACCAGGAAGAGTTCTTTGGCCCCGTCGCTCTCGTGTTTCGGGTCGCCAGCCTGGATGAAGCGATTGAGCGGGCCAACGACAGCCCCTTTGGCCTGGGGGCCAGCGGCTGGAGCCAGGAGGCCGCTGAGCAAGATCGGATGATTGCCGAACTAGAGGCGGGGGCCGTCTTTATCAATGGCTTGGTTAAGTCTGATCCACGGCTGCCCTTTGGGGGCATCAAGCGATCGGGCTATGGGCGTGAGCTCGGATGCCAGGGCATACACGAGTTTGTCAACCTGAAAACCGTCTGGGTGAAATAGGCGGCCTCAATCGACCTATTTCCCCATCTTCACTATCTAACCGCCCATCGAGTTACCCCCATGAGTTTCAAGTTACGGCTTTGCTTGACCTTCTACCTTCCAAAAACTACACCATGAACACCGCTGAATTGCTTGTCCAGTGCCTTGAGAATGAAGGCGTCGAATATATTTTTGGCCTGCCGGGAGAAGAGAATCTACAGCTATTGCAGGCCCTGAAGCGATCGTCGATTCAGTTCATTACCACCCGTCATGAGCAGGGGGCCGCCTTTATGGCCGACGTCTACGGGCGGCTGACCGGCAAAGCCGGGGTTTGCCTCTCGACCCTGGGCCCTGGGGCCACCAACCTGATGACCGGCGTGGCCGACGCCACCCTCGATCGCGCCCCGCTGGTAGCCATTACCGGCCAGGTGGGTACCGATCGCATGCACATTGAGTCGCACCAGTACCTCGACCTGGTCGCCATGTTTGCTCCGGTCACCAAGTGGAACGCCCAGGTGGTGCGCCCCAGCAACACCCCCGAAATTGTGCGCAAAGCCTTTAAGCTGGCCCAGAGCGAAAAGCCCGGCGCGGTGCACATTGACCTGCCCGAAAACATCGCTGACATGGATGTCGTCGGCAGCCCCCTGCGCAAAGATAGCCAGGAGAAAACCTACGCCTCGCTGCAAAGCATTCAGCAGGCCGCGGTGGCCATCTCCCAAGCCACCAACCCGATGATTTTGGTCGGCAACGGGGCCATTCGCGCCCGGGCCAGCGAAGCCCTCACCGAGTTTGCCACCCAGCTCAATATTCCGGTGGCCAACACGTTCATGGGCAAGGGGGTGATTCCCTACACCCACCCCCTGGCGCTGTGGTCCCTGGGCTTGCAGCAGCGCGACTTCATTAGCTGCGCCATGGATCAAACCGATCTGATCATTGCTGTGGGCTACGACCTGGTGGAATATTCGCCCAAAAAGTGGAACCCCGACGGCAAACTGCCCATTCTGCACATAAACCTGACCCAGGCCGAGATCGACAGCAGCTACATTCCCAATGTGGAGGTGATTGGCGATATCTCTGACTCGCTGGAGGAAATTCTCAAGCGGGTGAAGCGCCAGGGCCGTCCCGAGTCAATCATTATCAAAGTGCGCGACGAGATCCGGGCCGACTACGAGCAGTACGCCGACGACTATGGCTTCCCGATTAAGCCCCAAAAGCTGATCTATGACCTGCGTCAGGTACTTGGCCCCGAAGACATTGTGATCTCTGACGTGGGTGCCCACAAAATGTGGATGGCCCGCAACTACCACTGCCTGCGCCCCAACACCTGTCTGATTTCTAACGGCTTTGCGGCCATGGGCATTGCCCTGCCAGGAGCCCTGGCGGCTAAGCTGGTGAGCCCCAACCGCAAGGTGGTAGCGGTGACCGGCGACGGCGGCTTTATGATGAACTGCCAGGAGCTAGAAACCGCCCTGCGAGTGGGCACTCCCTTCGTAACCATCATCTTTAACGACGGCGGCTACGGGCTGATCGAGTGGAAGCAGATGAACTACTACGGGGAGTCAACCTACATCCACTTTACCAACCCCGACTTTGTCAAGCTGGCGGAGGCCATGGGTCTGAAGGGCTACCGAATTGAGTCGACCGAAGACTTTATCCCCACCCTAAAAGCCGCCTTAGAAGACGATGTACCGGCGGTGATTGATTGCCCCGTTGACTATCGGGAAAATCTGCTGTTTAGCCAAAAGACTGGGGATATGACTTGTTTGGCCTAGGGGCAGGCGTCGGGAGGCAGGAGGCAGGAGACAGGAGACAGGAGTTAAGGGGTTGGTCTAAGCCTTGAATTCTTGAGGTTTTGGTCTAAAATTGCCCGGTTTAGGCCTCAGCACCGCTGAAAAACTGAGGGTATACCCTACAGCGGTGCGAGGCCCCTATGGTGCAGAATCTGGCGAAGTCTCCCTTGACCTGGAGTATTGGGGGGGTGGGCGCGATCGCGATCGCCGTCATCATGGCTGCCTACCTGGGTCAACCCCCTGATCCAGACCCAGACCTCGCTGCCGCCCCAGACGCGGCCTCAGGCACCACTCCAAACTCCACCCCCGACGGCTTGTCTAGTTCGCTCTGGCAGCAGGGTACGGCGCTGGGCTGGCAGGCGGCGGTGGCGGCCCAAACGGCCCAAACCCAGGCTGAGTGGCAGCAGGTGGTGGTTCTCTGGGGGCAGGCGATCGTTCCCCTCGGGCGAGTGCCAAGGGATAGCTCTCAGTACGCCCAAGCCCAGGCCAAGGTGGCAGAATACCAGGCCAACCAGGCGATCGCCGAAACCCGCCGGGCCCGAGCCAGGGCCGAGGCTGTTATCCCCGTTAATCCCTCATTACAGAAGGCTTTAGGCACTGCACCAATCCCCTTTACCTTTGCCCCTGGGTCCGCCGCCAAGGCGGCCGGTGCCACGGTGACAGGACGGTCTCCTGACGGTCTAGCCGCCGTGGAACTGGCCGGCGACCGGGCAACCCTGGTCGTACCCCGCAGCGACCAAAACGGAGCGCTCACCATGACCCAGATCGTTTACGCCAGCCAGTTTTTGGCGATCACGGCTCCCGCAGCGCCCTCCCAGCCCTGGCTGCTGGAGAGTCTGCGCAATGTGCAACGCGATCGTCCGCCCACGATTCCGGTTGGCACCCCGGTTACGGTTAGCGTCGGCCCAGAGACCTTGGCCATCACCACGGTCTCTCAGCCTTAGCCCTGGGCCAATTCTCCCGTTGTTTTGGCAGAACTCGGTAAACCGTTCCCTCGAGCGAATAAAATTGAAGTTCATGGAACTCAACTGTTCCAGGTTTCTTCATCTCCAGCCAGGTAATTTATGAGAGCGTATCGGGCCGCCGCCGTACAGATGACCAGTGTGCCAGATTTGGCCAAAAACTTGGCCCAGGCCGAGGAGCTGATCGATTTGGCGGTGCGCCAGGGGGCAGAATTGGTCAGTTTGCCCGAAAATTTCTCGTTTTTGGGCAATGAAGACACCAAAATTGCCCAGGCGGCCACCATTAGCCAGGCCAGCGAGACCTTTCTCAAAACCATGGCCCAGCGCTACCAGGTGACCTTAATTGGCGGCGGTTACCCGGTACCGGCCAAGGAGGGCAAAGTGTTTAATACGGCCCTGCTGGTCTCCCCCGAGGGCCAGGAGCTGCTGCGCTACGAAAAAGTGCACCTGTTCGACGTTAACCTGCCCGACGGCAACACCTACCGCGAGTCAAACATCGTGATTTCGGGTCACCTGCTGCCCGATGTGTTTCCGTCGAAGCAGTTTGGCATTTTGGGGCTGTCGGTGTGCTATGACGTGCGCTTTCCAGAGCTGTACCGTCACCTATCCCAGCAGGGGGCTGAGGTATTGGTGATCCCCGCAGCGTTCACTGAGTTCACCGGCAAAGACCACTGGCAGGTACTGCTCCAGGCCCGCGCCATTGAGAATACCTGCTACGTTATTGCCCCGGCCCAAACCGGGTTTCACAATGCCCGTCGCCAGTCCCACGGGCACGCCATGATTATCGACCCCTGGGGCATGGTGCTGGCCGACGCTGGGGTCGAGCCGGGGGTTGCGATCGCCGAAATTAACCCCGATCGCATCTCCCAGGTGCGCCGCCAGATGCCCTCCCTGGCTCACCGAGTCTTTTCCTAGGCCAATCCCAGATATATCAATGGCGGTAACGATCCCCATGAACTCTTCGGTGGGAGAAATCTCATGTACATTAGACAGGACGAGTTGTAGCGGTCTGCATGGTGAATTGGATGAGTGCCCTCATCGGCAGCGACCTGATTAATATTGAAGCGAATTATTTACACTTGAATGCGACGGTTAGCCCCTGGCTAGCGGAAGTGCCAGAGGCAGAGGTAGAGCCCCTGGTGTTGGCCAGCGTTTTGCTGAGCCTCATCGTGGTGTACCTGGCGGCCAAGATCGGTGGCGAGCTATGTGCCCGCGTTAACCTACCCGCAGTGTTAGGTGAGTTAGTGGGGGGCGTCATTGTCGGCGTTTCGGCCTTGCACCTGATTGTGTTTCCCGAAGGCGGCGGCGAGGTGCAGTCGCTGTTGATGAATCTGGTCGGCATGACCACCGGCCAGTCGCCGGAGGGTCTGCTGCGAGTGTTTCAGGGCGAAAGCGAGGTAGTCTCTGTCCTGGCTGAGCTGGGGGTGATCATTCTGCTGTTTGAAATTGGCCTCGAGTCAGATCTCAAGGAGCTAATTCGGGTTGGCCCCCAGGCGGCAGTAGTCGCCGTCGTCGGTGTGATAGCCCCCTTTGCCGCCGGTACCGCCGGGCTGATTCTGCTGTTTGGGATCGACACCATTCCGGCGGTGTTTGCCGGAGCCGCGCTGACGGCCACCAGCATCGGCATTACCGCTAAGGTGCTGGCCGAGATGCAAAAGCTCAGCTCTAAGGAGGGCCAGATTATCATCGGTGCCGCCGTACTTGACGACGTGCTCGGCATTATCGTGCTGGCGGTGGTAGCTAGCCTGGCAAAAACCGGCAAAATCGAAATTCTCAACGTGGCCTACCTGATTGCTGGGGCGGCCATTTTTTTGGTGGGGTCGATTTTCATTGGTCGACTGCTCAGCCCCTACTTTGTGATGGTGGTTAACCAAATGCGCACCCGGGGCCAAGTGCTGATTAGCTCGCTAATTTTTGCCTTTGTGCTGTCCTACATTGCGGCAGTCATTCAGCTGGAGGCGATTTTGGGGGCCTTTGCGGCCGGTCTGATTTTGGCTGAGACCTCTAAACACAAGGAGATCGAAGAGCAAGTTAGCCCCATTGCCGACATGCTGGTGCCAATTTTCTTCATCACGGTAGGGGCGCGCACCGATTTGAGCGTGCTCAATCCCCTAGAACCGGCCAACCGACCCGGACTGATCATTGCCTCATTTTTGGTGGTGGTCGCTGTTATCGGTAAGGTGATTGCCGGTTTTGCCATCTTTGGTCAGCCCGGCATCAACCGCCTAGCGGTGGGGGTGGGCATGATTCCCCGTGGGGAGGTGGGTCTGGTGTTCGCCGGGGTGGGAGCCGCTAGCGGTGTGCTGACTGAGTCCCTCGATGCCGCCATTATCGTGATGGTCATTTTCACCACATTTATGGCCCCGCCGCTGCTGCGGATTGTCTTTAATCAAGCTGAAGATGCCGCTTCGGCGGAGCCGGACTCTGGCTTAGAAGCCGTCGAAGAAGCGGAGTCGTCCACGGGGGCGTCTTAAACCGATAAAGCTGCCCAGAATGGTTGCTATACTGGGTATGCTTTTGCTGGTGTAGCTCAGTTGGTAGAGCAGCTGATTTGTAATCAGCCGGTCGCAAGTTCGAGTCTTGTCACCAGCTTATCCCCAAAACCCCTGAAATCAATAGGTTTCAGGGGTTTTGTTTTTCCCTGCAACTTCCGCAAAGTGAAACTTATGTACTAAAAATATGTAAAGATCGGGGAGGGTTAGCCAAGTTTGGGTGTAAATTGGGTGTAAATCGGGTGTAAGACAACCACTGTTTTGGCGAGGTGTCTCCCATGTACTCCAGTACCCCCACTGGTAAGGCTTCCAAGGGTTCCGTTCAGGTTATTAGTTCCATCATCTCGAACGGTGCCCTTATAAGCACCCGGAAGAGGCCCAGCTTATCTTCGATTGGATGAATGGGCATGTTCCCGCTGACTCCACAAAGCGAGTCATGATGCACTTGTCATCGTGCTGCCGATGGGCAAGGAAGGCCGGGCTGCTGGATCTGGCTGATCCCTTTGATCGCATGCAGGCCCAAGTCAAACTCAAGAAAGCTGGCACCGAGGAAGAAGAGATCAATCCGTAACTACTCCAAAAGTGCTGTTACAGGCAGGATCCATAGGTTAATGCTCAGGTAGCTGCCGCCGCCTGGTGCGCTGAAGCTTTAGCGCGAATTACCTCCGGTAAGGGTGGTATTCGGTCA
>Ga0169931_10003493_pt1 | contig 24870 bp, 11 predicted proteins | sample Kivu_15m_20L_FD_129675 | JGI IMG/M metagenome (GOLD analysis project Ga0169931, IMG submission 129675) | Freshwater microbial communities from Lake Kivu, Western Province, Rwanda to study Microbial Dark Matter (Phase II) - Kivu_15m_20L... | ecosystem: Environmental > Aquatic > Freshwater > Lake...
CAACGACGCGATCGGTCCGGCGTTGAGACTGACGGCCAAGCAGCGATCGATCCTCCTCGGATGCTGGCGGGGCGCAAGGCTGCCACTGCCACGGTGCCTTTGCTAACCTGACTGTCAATAGCCAAGGGCCATGAACAGGACATCGTGAAGCGGGTGATGGTCCGAGACCTCACCGCTCGCCGCCGTCCCACACGCGGACGCTGCCGTCCCAGGACGACGTGAAAAGCAACCCGTTGGGCAGCAGCACGCCGCGGTTGATGAACGACGTGTGCCCGCGAAGCGTGAGGTAGCGCGAGGTCAGGTCCGCGTCCCAGACTTCGATCGTCTCTTCGTTCGCCGAGTTCAGCAGTCGTCGGCCGTCCGCGGTGAAGGCGAGGAACGTGATCGGACGGGCATGGGCGGCGGCGTGCCGCTTCACGATCTCGGACTCGCGCCAGTTCCACGATTGAACCTCGGTCCGCGGCGGTCGGCCGGTCTGCGTGGAAACCGCCAGCCGTTCGCCGTTCGGCGAGAACGCCAGCGCGTTGACCGCGTTCACACTGGTGCCGAGCGTTCTCAGGACCTCTCCGGAGGCGAGTTCGATCACGAACACTTCTCCGGTGTCGCCGCCGACTGCGGCGATCAAGCCGTCGGCGCTCAGCGCCAACGTGCGGAGAACGGCGGGGCGATTCAGCATCTCGCGCCATTCGCCGAGCGTGCCGATCCGCAGGCTGCCGCTTCGCACCAGGGCCAGCAGTCGACCATCCGGCAGAAATGAAACACGGGCCACGCTCGAATCTCCGACGTGGCCCTTCCACTGGCCCACGCGCGTTCGTTCGCGCCAGTCCCAGAACTGAACTTCACCGGATCCGACGGGGACGGCGAGGATTCGGCCGTCCGGCGAGACGGCGAGGTCCGCGGGGGCGAGACCGGTGTACCGCAGCGGAAGACGCCCAATCGGCTTCCGCTCGGCGCGGTCCCAGATCGTGATGGACCACGAGTCGTCGTCCGGGCCGGCGATGCCGTAGCTCGTGAAGGCGACCCGGCGACCCTCGTCGAGCGGGGACAGGCCGAACACGCGCGGCGAATGCGGCTCGCGGATGATCTCGCCGGCTGGATCCGCGCTCATCTCCCAGACGCGGATCGTTCCCTCGACATCCACGGCGAGGAGCCGGCCGTCCACGAGGAAACGCATCTCGCCGAGCGGCGTCAGAGGATGGATGCGGAACTGTTCGCGACCCGTATCGAGGTCGTGGACGGTGGTCCGGAGCGTACCGTCCGAGAGGGCGAAGCGGCGTCCATTCCTGGCGATCGCGAGCGGGTAGTGGCGGCGGAGCTGGTTCGCGAGCACGCGCGGCACGGCGTTCTTCGCGCTCGGATCGTGGAGCAGGAGTTCCGCCCGCTCCGGCACGCGGTGATCGAAGTACCCGCCCGAAAGAATCCGCTCGTTCGCCCCGGATCCGACAAAGGCCACGCTCACGACGCCGTGCAGTTCGGTCGGGCTCGAGTGAACGTGGGCCGGGCCGAACCAAAGCCGCTTGCGGCGGCGGACATCGCGGAGGTGGACGCGGTCCCGCGTGCCGACCAACAGCCGGGCCCCGTCTTCGGCGAAGGTCATGCGCTGGACCTGCGCGTACTTCCGGCCGCTGGGGCCGATGTCGGACGTGTTGTCCGTCTGCCAGTCGTCCACGAGTGAACCGGAATCGACTTCGAAGACACGGACGCGTCCGTTGAGGTCGCCGCCGGCGACGAGCGTTCCTCCGGGAGCGAGCGCCACACAAGTCGATCCCGCGAACACGGGGAAGGCACGAACGATCCGGCGTTCGCGCACGTCCCAGACGTTCCATGAGCCGTCCGCGGCGAGAAAGACCACGCGCGTGCCGTGCGAATCGAACTCGCTGCCGAAGTATCGATTGTCCGCGGTCGCTCCCGTGCCAGGCCGGACGAGCACGGGAGCGAGCACGGGTTCGCGACGTTCGAGATCCCAGCTTCGCAAGTGTCCGTCGAAGCCGAGAGCCCGGACGACGCCGTCGTCCCCCGCCCAGAAGGAACTGATGCCGCCCTCGTGACGGCCGACGATGTTGCCGGTGGTGTCGAACTTGCGCCGAAGGTAGTGCCACTCCCAACCGCGGAGGTGTTCACTCACGGAGTTCAGATTCGCCCGCGCGGCCTCGGACTGATCGTCGTCCCAATCCTGCTGGGCGATCTGCATCCGAACCGAGTAGTCCGAGCGCTCGAAGCGGTCGCGGAGGCGTTCGGCCTCCGCGCGGGTCTCGTTCGCACGGATCCGAAGCGTGTTGATCCAGACCGCACCGGCAAGCGCCACGAGCGCCAGCGGCGCGAGCACGCAAACGGCGGCCCGCATCGGCCGTCGCGCCGCCCACTTCACCACCCGGTGCGCCCACGTCACGGGCCGCGCCCGCACCGGTTCGCCGTTCAGGAATCGGCGCAGATCGTCCGCGAGTTCCTGAGCCGTCGCGTAGCGATCGAGCGGGTTCTTCTCCAGGCACGTGAGGCAGATGCGTTCAATCTCGCGCGGCAGGCCGCGGGCGAGCTTGCCGGGCCGCACCGGCTCGCTTTCGATGACCTGCTTCAGAATCACGAGAAGCGTTTCGTCGCGGAATGGGACGCGGCCCACGAGGCGCTCGTAAAGGATGACTCCGAGGGAGTACACGTCCGAGGCGGGGCCGACGAGCCGCGATTCGCCGCGGGCCTGCTCGGGGGACATGTACTGCGGCGTGCCGACGATCGCGTTCGTGGCGGTCACGTTCGAACCCTCGAACTTGGCGATGCCGAAGTCCGAGACTTTGGGCACCCGATCCGCGGTGAACAGGATGTTGGATCTTGTGTTGAGCGACAACGACATCATCTCGGAGCACGACGGCGTTCTTCAGACGGTGAGCCGGCCGAGCGTCGCGCCCGGAGCCTACGACCGCTTCACGGCGTATCCCGCGCTGCCGAGCAATCTCACGATCGGAAAGAGCTACTGGGTCGGCTTGCGAGTCGATCCCGATCGCCAGGTGGAGGATCTGCTGCGAAGCAACAACGAAAAGAAGGACGCGACGCCGCTCGTGATCGCGGCGAGCGGAGCCCCCGCGCAGGCGGACCTCATCGGCGCGCACCTCGCCATCAATTCGTACAAGGACACCTTCACGTGGGGCGACACGGTCAAGCTCGACTACCGCGTTCAGAACGTCGGGACTGCCGCGTCTGTCACCACGAAGATCGGCTTCTACCTGACGAACGACCCGGTCCACCCTACCTTCTCGGAGTTCCTGGGTGAAGAATCGGTCCCCCCGATCAAGGCGGGAGAAGCAGGTCGCCCCAAGTCGTTCGCCGCCGACCTGCCCGACTCGCCGCCCGCCGGGTACTCCGGCGGCGCGCTCTACATCGTCAGCCACGTCAACTACACCGGCGCCATCGGCGAGGCGAACACGGCCAACAACCGTGGGCGGGCCAAAGGCGAGGACTGGGTGTCGGTCCCCTTTCGCAGCATCCTCGATCTCGCGAACGGCACGGCGGATCTCGTCGGCATCGACTTCGAGATGGACCCGCGTCACGGCAGTCTGAAGTGGGGCCAATACGTCGAAGCCGTGTTCACAACCAAGAACGTCGGCGACGGCATCGCCCCGCCCCACGCCATCGAGGTGTACCTTTCGACCAATGCGACCATCTCGCGTTCCGACTACAAGCTCGAGATCCGCGGTTCGGAACTGCTCATGCCCGGCCAGGAGCACGTGGACCGCGTGCCGATCTGGCTTCCGGACGAGCCGCCCGAAGGCTTCAGCAGTGGCACGCTGTACATCGGCATCCTCATCGATCCGGACGACCACGTCGATGAATCGAGCAACCTGAACAACGCGAGCCGTGGCGCGGGGCTGGACTACGCCGTGGTCAGCATCGTGCCTCCGCCGCCGACCTCGAACGTGCCCGAACCCGTGATCGGCTCCTTCACCGCGACGCCCGGCGAGATCATCCGCGGACAGCGAGTCGAGCTTCGTGCCGACAACGTGCTGGACGACAACAACGCGGTGAACGAAGTCGTGTTCCGCCTCGACTCGAACTTCAACGGCCAGTGGGACGAGTCGGATCTCTATGTGGCCCACGGATCGAAGGACGGCATCACGTTTACCGCGAGCCCGCGCAGCGATATCCGCTGGCCGGTGGGCGTCGTCACGCTCATGGCCCGCGCGAAGGACAACCACGGCCTCGTGAGCACGGTGCACACCGCGGACATCACCGTGATCGGCGCCGCCGGCGGCCCGTTCCAGGACGACAACTACGAGAACAACGACACGCCGGAATCGGCCACGTTCCTCGGCGGCGGCACGGGTCACGGCCTCACCGGCCTCGCGCTCGCGGCCGGGGACGTCGATTATTTCGTGTTCGACATCTACGGCCCCGCCGGGTCTCTGGTCGTCACCATCGATTTCCTGCAGGACGACTATCTCGGCTTCGGCGTGCCCACCGGCGATCTCACGCTCGAGGTGCGCCGCGCGATCGGCGGCTCGCCCAACGGCTTCTCGGACACCAGCCAGCCGGGCCCCACTTCGGAAACCGTGACGTTCACCGCCTCCGGCCCGGGAGTCTCGCTCGCCTCCGGCCGCTACCTGATCCGCGTCGCGGGCCAAGGGAGCCACGAGCAGAACGCGGCGTACGATCTGAACGTCGCCATCACGCCGGTGGACGGGGCTCCGATCGCCGGGCCGCTGCTCGTCTCGCGGAGCGAACTCGTCCAAGGGGAGAGCATCACGCTCACGATGGACGATGCCTCCATCACGAATGTCGATCCGCTGCTCGTGGACGGCGTGCATTTCTACGCGGACTTCGACCGCGACGGGCAACTCGACCCCGACCGCGAGTACCTCGGCAGCGATTGGGGCCCCGGGGGAGAAGGGCCAAACGACGAGTACACGATCGCGGCGAACACCGCGGCGTGGCCGCCGGGCACGATCCGGCTCGTCGCGTTCGTGTCGAAGATCAACGGGCTCGCGAGCCTCGGCGAACTTGCCGAGATCACGCTGCTCCCGAACCACGGCCCGAGCATCGATTCGTTCCTCGTGGACCCGGCGCCGATCCAGGGCGTGCCGCTGCTGCTCGCCGCCGCGAATGTGACCGACCCCGATCCGAACGGCGTCGTTCAGTCCGTCCGCTTCTGGTTGGACCGCACCGGCGAGGGCACGCTCGATCCGGACGACGAATACCTCGGCACGGGCACGCAATCCGGTTCGGATTGGTCCCTCGCGGTGGACACCTCCGAGTGGCCGCTCGGAACCTTCCGCGTCTTCGCGATTCCCACGGATGCGCTCGGGCTGGACGGGCTCACGCTCCTCGCCGACGGCGAACTCCTCGCTTCGGACAACACCGCGCCGACCATCGGGCTCCTGACCGCGCCGGAGTTCGTGTTCAAAGGCGATTCGATCCCGCTGCTCGCGGCCGATGTGACGGATCCGAACGGCGACCCGCACACCGTGGACTTTTATCTGGATGCCGACCGTGACGGCGTGTACACGCCGAACGACACGCACCTCGGTACCGGAACGAACGCTTCCAGTTCGTGGTCGTTCGACGCGACGAGCGCGAACCTGATCCAAGGCGAATGGCAGTTCTTCGCCGTCGTCCGCGACACGGGCGTGCCGTCGTTTTCATCGCTGGCCGCGATCTCCGTCACGATTCTCGATCTCCGCGGGCCCCGGATCGTCGGGTCCACACCGGCTTCGACCCCCGGTTCCATCGACTCCATCCGCGTGACCTTCGACGAACCCGTCGATCCCGCGACGTTCACGACGCCGGACATCGTCTCGTTCACCGGACCCACGGGCTCTCTTTCGGTGGACGCGATCACGGAGGTGGCGGGCTCCGACGGCATGCAGTTCGAGATCGCGTTCGCGCGGCAAAACACCGGCGGCGCCTACACGATCGTGTTCGGCCCGAACATCGTGGACGTGGCCGGGAACCCAATGAACCAGGACGCGGACGGAACCAACGGCGAGAGCGGCGCCGACGCCGCGACCGTCGAGTTCGCCGTCACCGAAGCCGCCGCCGAGTTCGAGTGGGGCAAGACGATCGGCGGCGCGAATACGGACATCGCGTGGGGCCTCGCCACCGATTCGTCCGGGAACGTCTACGTCACCGGCGAGTACGAAGGCACGGCGGACTTCGACCCTGGCGTGGGAGTGACCAACCTCACGGCCGTGAGTGGCTCGCGGGACATCTTCATCGCCAAGTACACGTCCGCGGGCGCACTGGTCTGGGCCCGCAGCGTGGGCGGCTCGAGCGATTCCGAACTCGGAGACGAAGTCGCCGTCGATCCCTCGGGAAACGTCTACATCACCGGCTACTTCGCGGGCACGGCGGACTTCGACCCCGGCGCGGGCACGTTCAACATGACGAGTATCGGCCCGAACGCGGCCTTCCTTCTCAAGCTGAACTCGTCCGGGAACTTCCAGTGGGCGAAGCAGATGAGCGGCGGCAAGACCATCGGCCGCGACGTGATCGCGGACGCGTCCGGCGTCGCTTTCACCGGCTCGTTCCTGAACACCGTGAACTTCGACGGCGACTCGCGGACCAGCGCGGGAGACAACGACATCTTCATCGCGAAGTGGAACTCCGCCGGCACGCGCCAATGGGTCCAGACCTTCGGCGGAACCGGCTACGACCTCGGCTACGGCGTCGCGACCGACTCCACCGGAGCGATTTGCGGTGCGGGCATCATCAACGGCTCCGTCGCCTTCGGCGGCACGACTCTGACCACCGGCAACGGCTACCTCGTGAAAATCACCTCCGCCGGCGCCATCGAGTGGGCACAGGCCACCGGGGGATACGGGCTCGACGTCGCGGCCACGAGCGGCGGGACGATCTACCTCGCGGGGGAGATCTTCTCCGCCTCCACGGACGTCGATCCAGGACCCGGCACGTTGAACCTCCCGTTCCAGGGAGGAACCGATGTGTTCGTCGCGAAGTACGAGTCGAACGGCAACTTCACCTGGGCCCGATCCGCGGGAAGCTCCGGTTCGGACACCGCGTACGGCGTCGCGGTCGATTCGACGGACAACGTCGTCGTCGCGGGGCACTTCGAAGGCGCGGTGGACTTCGATCCGGGCGCGACCACGAACACGATCGCGAATGCCGGGCAGCACGACGCGTTCGTGTTCAAGTGGCTGGCGAACGGCACGCATGCGTGGTCCCGCGTCCTCGGCGGCGCTTCCACGGATCGCGCGTACGATGTCGCGGTCGGAGCATCGAACGCGACATACGTCGCGGGGTACTTCGCCGGTACAGCGGTCTCCGATCCGGGCGGTGCGACAGAGATCACGTTGAACGCCGCGGGCGCCTCGGACGGCTTCTTCGCTCGAATCGTGCAGCCGCCGCCGAACTCGCCGCCGAACTTGAATTCGATCGGCGACCAAAGCGTGAACGAAGGCTCCACCCTGAGCCTCACCGCCTCCGCGAGCGACCCCGAGGGCAAGGCCATCGCGTATTCGCTCGCGGCCGGGGCTCCGGCCGGGGCCAGCATTCACTCCACGACCGGCGTCTTCACGTGGACGCCGACCGAGGCCCAAGGCCCCGGCACATATTCGATCACCGTTCGCGCGACGGACACGGGTTTGCCGGCGGCTTCGGCCACGCGCACGTTCTCGGTGCAGGTCGGCGAGGTGAACGCCGCCCCGGTTCTCGACGCGCTCGCGGACCTCACGGTGTTCGAAGGCGTGGCCGTCTCGTTTCAGGCTTCGGCCTCCGATGCGGACTTGCCCGCGAACGGTTTGGGATTCTCGCTCGTGAACGCGCCCGCCGGCGCGACCATCGACGCCGCCTCCGGCCTGTTCTCCTGGACGCCCGCCGAGGCGCAAGGCCCCGGCTCCTTCACGATGAGCGTCCGCGTGACGGACGACGGCACGCCGCCCCTTTCGCATCAGCGGTCGTTCACGATCACCGTCCGCGAATCGAACCGGCTCCCCGTGATCGAGCCGATCGGGAACAAGACCGTGGAGGAGGAAACGGAGTTGCGGTTCACCGCGGTCGCGACCGATCCCGATCTGCCGGCCAACGGCCTCGTGTACTCGCTGGTGAACGCGCCGAGCGGAGCCGCGATCCACGCCACGAGCGGGCTCTTCACGTGGACGCCGACCGAAGCGCAGGGGCCGGGGTCGTTCACGATCCGACTCCGCGTCACGGACAACGGCACGCCCTCGCTCCACTCCGAGATCGACTTTCATGTCGCGGCGCTGGATGCGAATCGTTCACCCGTACTGAATGCGATCGGGGCCAAGTCCGTGGATGAAGAATCGGAGCTGAGTTTCGCGATCTCCGGCTCCGATTCCGATCTTCCGGCGAACACGCTGACGTACTTCGCGAGCGGGTTGCCGAGCGGGGCCTCGTTCGAGCCCGCGACGCGGACCTTCCGCTGGACGCCGACCGAACTTCAGAACGGGAACTGGTCCGTGATCTTCGGCGTGACCGACGGCTCGGACACGGTTGAGGAGACGGTGGCGATCACGGTGCGGGAAGTGAATCGAACGCCGACGCTGGACGCGATCCCCGATGCAAGCGTGAACGACGGCGCGACTCTGAGTTTCACGGCGACCGCGAGCGACCCGGACCGCCCGGACAACGTCCTGCGGTTCGAATTGTCGGCGGGCCCGAGCGGAGCCGCGATCGATGCCGCCACCGGCATCTTCACCTGGGACGTACCCGCCGGCTTCCCCGCGGGGCCAGTGAACGCGACTGTCGAAGTCGTGGACGACGGCACGCCGGTGCGGAGGCACGCGCGCAGCTTCACGATCACGGTGATCGACGTGACCGCGCCGACGATCCAATCCATGACGCGGCTCGACCCGACGACGACGAACCTCTCGACGCTGCGCTATCGCGTCGTGTTCAGCGAACCGATGCGAACGTCGGAGGTGGACGCGGCGGACTTCACCGTGAACGTGAGCGGCGTCACGCACTCGAGCCTGAACGTGCTTTCGGAATCGAGCACGTCGTTCCTCGTGACGCTGAACGGCGTCGGCGGGGACGGCACGCTCGCGCTCGCGGTGAGCGGAGCGACCGCGACTCTCCGCGATCTCGCGGACAACCTCCTGAATTCGGGTTTCACCGGCCCCGCATACCTTGTCGATCACACGCGGCCGACCGCGACTCTGACCCAAGCGGCATCGCAAAGCGATCCCGCGAACACCGTCCCGATCCGCTTCGCCGTCGAGTTCAGCGAGCCGGTCGAATCCGTGCCCGCGTCCGCGTTCTCGCTCTCGGGATCGGCCGGAAACCTGGGCGGGGCCTCGGTCACTGTCGCGAATCTAAGCGGCGATCAGCGGCGATTCGAAGTCTCCATCAGCGGCCTGACCAGCGACGGCACGGTGATCCTCGCGCTTCCGGCGAATGCCGTCGCGGATGCGGCCGGCAATTTGAACGAAGCCGCGATCGCGGGGGACGACCTCGTGCGACTCGACCGCACCCCGCCCACCGTGACGAGCATCGTGCGGCACGACCCGACCAGCTTCCTCACGAACGCGAACTCCGTGCAGTTCGCCGTCACGTTCTCGGAAGCGGTGACGCAGGTGAGCCTGGCGGACTTCGCGCTCGGGACCAGCGGGCTCGGCGGCGCTTCGCTCGTGGACATCGCCGGCTCGGGCACGAGCTACATCGTCACGGCGAACACCGGTTCGGGCATCGGCACGATCCGGCTGGATCTCATCGACGACGACTCGATCCGAGACGGCGCGAACAACCCGCTCGGCGGCGGCGGCACGCAGAATTTCTCCACCGGCCAGTCGTACTCCGTGGATCGCGTGCGACCGATGGTCGCGAACATCACGCGACTCGATCCTGCCCACACGAATCTCTCGACGCTCCGCTTCCGAGTCGCCTTCAACGAGGCGATGGCGAACGGCTCGGTCGATGCGACGGACTTCACGGCGATCGCTTCGGGCGTCTCGTATTCCGGCTTCGCCGTGAACGCGGTGTCGAGCACGACCTTCGACGCGATCTTCACCGGAGTCGCGGGGAACGGCTCGCTCGGTTTGAACGTGATCGGCGCGGCCGCGACTCTGCCGGACCTCGCCGGGAACCTCCTGACCTCGGACTTCACCGGCCCCGTGTACTCCGTGGATCAATCGGCCCCGACCGCGACCGTGGACCGCGCCGCGGGTCAAACTTCTCCGACGAACTCGCTGCCGATCCGCTTTCGAGAGCAATTCAGCGAAGCGGTCGTGGGCTTCGGCGCGGCGTCCTTCGTGCTCGCGGGATCGGCGGGCGGCCTCGGCTCGGCTTCACGCTCGGTGTCCAATCCGAGCGGGGACAACCGCACCTTCGAGATCGCGGTCGCGAACCTGATGGGCGACGGCGCGGTGACGCTGATCGTGCCCGCGAGCGCGGCGACCGACGCCGCCGGGAACCCGAGCCTCGCCGCGGCCACGGACGCAACCGTGAATTACGACACGACCGCACCCGCCGCCGCCGCGCCGGATCTCGACCCGGCCAGCGACAGCGGCACGAGCGCGACCGACAACCTGACGAACGATTCGACGCCGACCTTCCGCGGCGCCGCGGAACCCGGCGCGATCGTGAGTCTCTTCGAAGGATCGCAACTCCTCGGAACCACGACCGCGGCCGGCGGAACGTGGTCCATCGACTCGAGCGTTCTGGCCGAAGGCTCGCACGCGGTCTTCGTTCGCGTGGAGGATGCCGCGGGGAACCGAGCCGACTCGCCCACGTTGACCGTCGTGATCGACACCCTCGGGCCCAGTTCGATCGTCCGCCGCGCGGCGGGGCAGGGTGTGGCCGCCACCGCGGCCGATCCGAACTTCACCGTGCAGTTCGCGGTTCAGTTCGAGGGCCCGGTCTCAGGCTTCACTGCGAGCCACGTGTCGATCGTCGGCGGAAGCGGCGCGCGGATCATCGGGCTGGCCGGTTCCGGCGCGAACTACACGGTGACGCTCGGCGAGTTCTCCGCTCCGGGCCCGGTGAGCGTGCTTGCGGCGGGAATCGGGAGCGACGCGGCGGGCAACGCGGGGCAACCGTCGCCCGCCGGCGAGAGCGTGGAAGTGACGTTCGCCACGACCACGAAGTTCAACGGACTTCCGAGCCGTGTCGAGGCGGGCCAATCGGTCGTGGTCTCGGCCACGGTTCGTACGCCGGCCGGCGGCACGCCCTCCGTCGCGATCCGCTTTTCCCTCACGGGCCCCGGCGGAACCAACCATCGCACCATCGGCCTGAACGGCGGCACGGCCACGACCACATACGTTGCCCTCGTGGAAGGCTCGTACTCCGTCGCGGCGACGTTCGAGCCCGACGCCGGCTTCGCCACGAGCGCGGCGAGCGGGAGTTTTGGCGTAGGATCGGCCGCCGGAGGCGATCAGAATGAGGTCGGCGAGCATGCCGCGGCCGCGGGCAACACCGTGACCGTCTTTCGCCCGGACGGCACGATCCTCCGCACGTTCGCGCCGTTCACTTCGGCCGAAGCGCCGACCGGATCGCGGGTCGCCGTGGCGGACATCAATGGGGATGGCACGGCGGACGTCGTGGCGGTCACCGGCCCCGGCGCCCCGGCTTTGCTCCGCGCCTATGACGGCGCGACGAACGCACTCCTGTATCAACGCTCGTTGTTCGAGGGCTTCCTGGGCGGCGCCTTCATCGCGACCGGCGATTTGAACGCCGACAACCGATCGGACCTGATCGCGACTCCGGACCAGGGCGGCGGCCCGCGCGTCACGCTTTTCGACGGGCCAAGCGGCACGGTGATCACGAACTTCTTCGGCATCGACGATCCGAATATCCGAGGCGGCGCGCGAGCGACCATCGGCGACCTCAACGGCGACGGCGTGAACGACGTGCTCGTCTCCGCGGGGTTCGGCGGCGGGCCGCGCGTCGCGGGGTTCGACGGCCGCACGTTGCTGAACTCGCGCGAGAAACTGTTCGGGGACTTCTTCCTGTTCGAGCCCGCGCTCCGGAACGGGTGCTACGTCGCGATCGGCGATTTGAACGCGGACGGCTGGGGGGACATCATCGGCGGCGGCGGCCCCGGCGGCGGCCCGCGCGTGCTCGCCTTCGATTCTCGCGAACTGATCGTGAACGGCCGCCTCGCGCCGCTCGTGAACTTCTTCGCCGGGAACTCCGACCTCCGCGGCGGCGTCCGCGTCGCCGCCAAGGATTACGACGGCGACGGACTCGCGGACCTGATGACCGGCTCGGGCGACACCGGGGACGCGTTCATTTTCTTCGGTTCCGACCTGATGGCGGACGACACCCGCCCACGCCGCAGCACGAACTTCCCCGGCGTGCTGGACGGGATTTTCGTGGGCTGACGGCTCACAACTGGCGGATCACCAGGGTAGGCTCAGTCCTGCGGCATGATGGAGCCAGTCGAACTGGACCGGGAACTCCTTGTAGTACATGCCGTCCTTGGCGAACGGCACCTGTACATGCCGTCCTTGGCGAACGGCACCTGCGTGGTCTTCGCGAGCGTGAACTGCCGCAGGTGCCCCTCCCAGGCTTTCGAGTACATGGTGCGAATGTCGTCGGACGCACCGAGCGCGTGCAGGATCGGCCAGTCGTTGCAGTTCTCGATGGCGTCGTCCGGGCCATCGTCGCCGCCCCAGCGTTCCACGCAGAGAAGCCAGCCGCGCTCATCGAAGTACTTCCGGTAGAACTCGCGGCAGGCCTGGGCGCTGCTGTCGAGCGCCTGACGTTCCAGAAGCGCCCACGTCGGCGCAGGCATCGGGGTCGAGACTCTCAGTACCTTGTCCGCGGCACGTCCTTCGCCCGCGAATGCGACGAAGCCGACGATCACGAGGAACGCGCGAAGTCGCATGGTGTTGTTCTCGTGGCGGGAATCGCGGTCTCACATCAGCCCTTCGATCGGATCCGCCCGGTAGAGTTCGTAGGGTCGGCCATCCATGTCTTCCCATGTGGAGTGGGCTGGGATGCCGAGAGCGGTGTAGATCGTTGCCGCCAGGTTCTCCGGCGTACAGCGTTCCGTCGCCGGTTGTGCGCCGAGGCGATCCGACGAGCCGATGATGCGACCGCCCCGGACTCCGCCGCCGGCCACGATCAGGCTCATCACCGCTCCCCAATGATCGCGACCCGCATCCTTGTTGATCTTCGGCGTTCGACCGAACTCACCGGTCACGATCACCAGCGTGTCGTCCAACCGGCCGCTCTCCGAAAGGTCGTCCAGCAGCGCCGAGATGCCGTGATCGAAGTAGGGAAACAGGTTCTGCTTGAGATTGATGAAGTTGCGATTGTGCGTGTCCCAAGTCGAGTTCTTGCCGAGGTTCACCTGGACAAGTCCGACCCCGGCTTCGGACAGACGACTGGCCATGAGCAAGGACAACCCGAACTTGTTGCGCCCGTAACGCGAGACGACTTTCTCGTCCGTTTGCTCGACCAGGAACGCGGCACGGGCCTTCGGATTGCCGAGCAGGCCGAGCGCTTGCAGACGCGGTTGATCCAGTCCAGGAGCATCTGCCAGTCGCTGACTCGAACGCGGTTGCTGGTCCAGGGACTTCAGCAGTTCCATGCGACCCTGCAACCGGGCCTCGCTCCCCTTGGCCACACTCAGGTTCGGCGTCTCGAACACTGTGTGCGGCTCGTGACGGAACGCGGACCCGTCAAACCGAAAGCAGAATGGACAGGCGCCGTTGCCCAGAGGGCATTTCGTCGCCATCCCGAGGTGCCAGGCCTCCCACCGCGGTCCGAGTCTTCCGGAATACTGCCCCGGGCGCACCTTCCCCGCCTCGTTGATGCTCGGTTCCGGCAACACGGCGGCGACGGGCAGGTCGTTTCGCCCACGGCTCCGCTTCGCATGCGTCACTTGGGCAAGTATCGAGGGCCATTCCGTGCGGTTCGGGATGTTCTCCATCGTGAAGCCGGCGGGAGTGTCCAGACGGCCCGAGAGCAGCATGTGGCAGGCGATCTCGTGTCCGTCGCTTCCCGTGGCCATCGAGCGGATCACGGTGTACTTGTCGGAACGTTGGGCGAGGAGCGGCAAGTGTTCGCAGATCCGCAATCCGCTGGTCCGGGTGGGGATCGAGAGGAACTCTCCGCGCACGGTCTCCGGTGCATCGGGTTTCAGATCGAAGCTGTCCAGTTGGGACAAACCGCCCGTCAGGAAGACGAAGATCACGGACTTCGGCCGCGAGGTGGGTTGCGATGCGGGAGCAAGAAGCGGGAACCCGGCGAGTGCGACCGCACCGCTTCGCACGGCGTCCCGTCGCGTGGGGAGGTGGGTGTCGTTCATGCGCCGATCTTACCTCTGCTTCTTCGGGATGTCGAAGACGAACTCGAGGAAACACGGCGCACCTGCTTCGGCTCAAGCATCGGGAGCCGGTTCACTTCACGCCGCGTTCGGAAGATGGAATGTGGACGGCGGTCAGGGCGCAGACGTCCCACGATTTGCCGCCGCGATTCGCGTTCCACGTCACGAACAGTGTCGCGCCCTCGGCATCGAGCGAATAGCTGTACGTGCCGACGGGGGCGACGGCGTATTTCTCGCGGAAGTGCGGGTGAAGGAACGCGATCACCTTCTTGGTCTTCGACTTCACGTCGAACTGCACGACGGGGGAGCCGTCCTTGTCCGCTCCGCCGTGGGCGCCGGGGATGTAGTAGAGGAAGCGGCCGGTCGGATCGATTTTCAGGGCCGTGATGTAGCCCACGGAGCCGACGAGCGCCGAGCCGAGTTCCGAGATCGTCTCGGTCTTCGTGTCGAACGCGTACAGCGTCGGTTCGCGGCCGCCCTGGCCGTTGGACACGGTGTAGACGACGCCGTCCTTCGTTTCCGCGCTGGCGGCGCGGAGCCCGATCTCGCCGGGGATCTTCACGGGATTGCCGCCGGCGGCGGGGTCGAAGCGCATGAGGCCGCTGCCGCTCGCCGGCACGTAGTACACGCGGCCCGTGGATTTGGCGAAGATCATCGCGCGGGGCGGGCCGTCCGCGACATCGCAGAGCACCTTCTTCTTCCGCACGTCGTAAGCGAAATAGTGAACGCCGGTCGCGTCGTCCTTGCCGACGCCGGGCGCGGTGCCGCCGTGAAAAACGAGCCGGTCCGGGTCGAGGAAGCCGGTGGGAATGCAGTGCTTCGCCACCGGGGCCTGCGCCACGACCTCGGCCTTCGGCCCCTCCGGGTTCACCCGCACGATCCAATCGCCCTCGTAGTGGTACTTGTCCGTGGTGACGGTGGTGGAGCCGCGGTGGGTGCCGAAGTAGAGCCAGCCGTCGCGGCCGAACGTGAGCGTCGTGTGGATCTTCGAGGGCGAGTAGTGCCCCTCGGGCCGGTCGAGCAGCGTCTTCAGATCGACGAGCTTGCGGAAGCTCTTCTTTGCGGGGTCGTATTCGTACACGCCGGCAGTGCCGGCCGGAGCGAGGTGATCGCCGATCGCGGAGTAGTACTTGCCGTTGGCGAAGGCGCCGTCCCCCCAGTTGGACCACGGCCGCCCGGCATAGGTCTGGCCGGGATAGTACGCGAAGTCGATCGTGGGGGCGGCCTTCGCCACCGTCACGCCGGCCTTCAGGTTCACGCCATCCGGAACGTGAATGAAGGCGTCGCTGCGGTCGGTCACGAAGGCCTGGCCGCCCGGCAGCGCGGGCGGCGACCACTCCGCGGGCTTCTTCTGAATCGAGAGCAGCAGCAAGGAGAGAAGGGAGAGCATGATGGCACTCACTCGTTCACGATGAGCAGTTGGTTGGCCCGCACGTCGCGGCGCAGGATCGGCTTCGTTCCGCCGGGCAGCAGGATCGTCACATCGACGGCGGCAACGTCCCCCAGGCCGAAGTGCGCGATCGGCATCTGGCCGCTGGCGTAGCCGAACCCGGTGGCGATCTCCTGCACCCCGAGCAGTTTGTCTCCGGAACGCACTTCGATGCGCGAGCCGATCCCGTCTCGATTCACGGTCTTGCCGACGACCCGCACGTCGAGCCAGTTCCGCGGGGAAGCGACGTTCCGCAGCAGCCGCGTGTGATTGCCCGCGAACCAGTTCACGAGAAGCAGGTCGAGTCGCCCGTCGCCGTCGAAATCCGCCGTGGGTCCGGCGGGGAAGTACGCGTTGGCCTCGTTCACCGCGAAGTTCGGCTCGAAGCGCGGGATGCCGCCCCGCACGCCGAGGTTGCGGAAGATCAACGGCGTGACGCGACCCTTCTCCAGCTTCGCCGCGGAAAAGTAAATGTCCGGCCGGCCGTCGTTGTCGAAGTCCTGAACCTCGACGTGCGGGCAGCGAACGGGCACGATGTCGCCGAGGGCGGCCTCGCGGGTGATGTTGCGGAACCGCGGCACGCTGTCCTTCACGCCCTCGTTCAACCACACCTGGTTCCGCGCCTTCACGCCATGGATCGACAGAACGAGGTCGAAGCGACCGTCGGCGTTCAGGTCCGCGAAGTGGGCTCCGCACGGCCAGTCCTCGCCGTCCAGCGGCTTCCACGCGAACGTGTCGCGGAGTTCGGCCGGCTCGCGGAACGTGCCGTCCTTCGCGCTCAGGAACAGGCGGTTCGAATGCGGCAGAAACAGGTCCGGGCGGCCGTCCTCGTTCACGTCCGCGACCGCGGCTCCGAGCGCGAACAGGTTCTCCGGCAGCCCGGCCTCCTTCGTCACGTCCTGGAAGCGGAGCCCGCCGACGTTGCGGAAGAGTGCGGTCCGCGGCTGCCGCGTGAACTTGTCCTCGACCACGAGCAGGTCCAGGTCGCCGTCGAGGTCGTAGTCGAAGGGCAGCACGTTCCGCGCGGTGAAGAGCGACCCCGGGCACGCGCCGCTGTCCTGCGAGATATCGGTGAACGCTCCGCCGGTGTTCCGCAGTAGCAGGCTGTGCCGGGCGAGTGCCGAGGCCTGCGGCTCGTCCGCTTTCCGGCCCTTCGGCTTGGCGTTGTTCGCGATGTAGAGCTCGGGCCGGCCGTCGTTGTCCAAGTCGGCGAAGACCGCGCCGCTGGTGCGGGCGAAAGTCGTGGCCGGCGAGGTCCGGATGTGTTCGAACGTGCCGTCGCCGCGATTGCGGAACAGGGCGGAGGCGACAGGTCCGGCGGCGGGCTTGTACTCGGCGGCGGGGCGGTCGCAGAATCCACCGACGAAACAATCGGGGCGGCCGTCGCCGTCGTAGTCGCCCCATGCGCCGCCGTGGCCCATGAGCCCGGCGAGCGGGTCTTTCAGCCCCGCTTTCTCCGTCACGTCTTCAAATTGGAACGACGACGCAGGCTCCGCCGCGGGGATCGCGGAGAACAGGATCGCGGGGAGCAGAATCGCGATTCTCATGTGTGAACTTGCGAGCGAGCCGGGAAGACCCGAACATTCGACCAGCGAAACGACTTGCCGCAGGGTAGTGGCTCCAACCCTGATCTTCAACGTCAACTGACGTCGAATGCCGCAACACCGACTCCTGAAAGTATCGGGAGGTACACCTTGGTTGAAGTGGGCATCTGAGTCTGTTTCATTCGGCCACGAAGCGGTAGCCCACGCCTTGCTCGGTCAGGATGTACCGGGGCTGCGTGGGGTCGGGCTCGACCTTCCTGCGAAGAGTGGCGACGAAAACGCGCAGGTAGTGGTTCTCGTGGACATCGTGCGGCCCCCAGACGTCACGCAATAGTTGACGGTGTGTGAGCACCTTCCCGGCGTTTTTCATCAACAAGCCGAGCAGCTTGTACTCCAAAGGAGTCAAGTGAACCGGCTCCCCCTTGAGCGTCACGGTGCGGGCGACAAGGTCGATCCTCAGATCGCCAACCTGGAGAGCAGTCCCCTCTCCGGTCTGGGGACGCGAATGTCGGAGAGCCGTCCGCATCCGCGCCAGCAACTCACCGAGACCGAACGGCTTCGTCAGATAGTCGTCGGCCCCGGCGTCCAACGCCTCCACCTTCTCCTTTTCCTGGTCCCGCGCGGAGAGGATGATGATCGGAGCGCTCAGCCACTCCCGCAGCCGCCGCAGTACGTCCTGGCCATCCAGCCCGGGCAGTCCGAGGTCGAGAATCACGAAGTCCGGCGGCTGTGTCGCCGCCTTCTTGACCCCTTCCTCGCCCGACGTCGCCTCCTCGACCCGATAGCCCTCCTCGGTCAGTGAAGTCCGAAGAAAGCGGCGGATCGGCAGTTCATCCTCGATCACCAGTACCAGAGGTCCGTTGGTCGGCATGGCCGTCACTCCACCGGCAGGCGGGGCGGATTGTCCGTCAGCGGCAACCGGATCGTGAACTCGGCTCCGCCAGAGGGGCGGTTTGCGGCCCGGATCGTCCCGCCATGCAATTCGATGATCGCCCGGCAAATCGCCAGCCCCAGCCCGCTGCCCCGTCCGGAATCCGGACCGCTGCCCCCTCGATAGTATCGGTCGAAGACGCGTTCCGCCGCGCCGGACGGAAGTCCGGGGCCGTCGTCCGCCACGAACACGATCAGTTCGCGGCCTTGGGTGTTCGCTCCGATGAGAAGGTGCGACCCGGGAGGCGTGTACCGGGCCGCGTTCTCCAGAAGGTTGACGAAGACCTGTTCGAGCAGCAGTCCGTCCACGAACAGGAGCGACATCTCCGACGGCAGCCGAACTTCGACCTGATGACTTTCGAGGAGCGGCTTCGTCCGGCGCAGGGCCGACCCCACGATGTCCTCCAGCACGTTCCACTGCTTGTTCGGAGCAACGGCCCCAGAGTCTAACCGGGCGATCTGAAGGATGTTCTCCAGCAACCGATTGAGCCGCTCGGCTTCGTCGGCGATGGTGTCGAGCAGTTCCCGCCTCGCGCCGACGGCGGGTTCCAGTTGCCTCAGCGTGCTGGTCGCGCCGGCGATCGCGGCGAGCGGCGTCTTCAGGTCGTGCGACACTCCGCTGAGAAGCGTGTTGCGGACCTGTTCGGTCTCGGCCCGCAACCGGGCGTCGGCCGCACGCACCGTCATGCGGTCCCGTTCCAAGGCCAATGCCAACTGGCTGGCGCAGCTTTCGAGCCACTGCCGCTGATCGGGCTGGAGCAGGCGATCCATCGCCGCGACACGAACCGCAATCGCCCCATAGGTCGATTGCGAGCCGGTCAGCGGAACGAACAGGGCGACCGCATTTGGCAAGGTGTCGGTGCCACATCCGGCGATCCGGTCGTGGGTCATGACCCAATGAGCGGCGGGGCCGCTGAACGGGTGGTTGGCGATGGAGGAGTCGTCTCCAAAGGCGACCTCGGGCGCTGTCTTGCCGTCGGTTTCGGTCGAAGTGAGGTAGATCGCCACCTCGCCCCCCGTCGTCTCCCGAAGGTGCTGCCCGGCTGCGGCGACCAGGAACACGTCTCCGGCCAGCGAACTCAATTGCTTGCCGAGCCGGTGCAAAGCCAGGGTGCGGCGCTCCCGCTGTCGGCCGTATTCCAGTTGGGTCCGGAGCCGGGCAGTCAATGCGCTGATCAGCAGCCCGATCCCCAGCATCACGGCGAACGTGATGAGGTATTGCGTGTCCGCCACCGTCAGCGAATGGAACGGCGGGACGAAGAAGACGTCGAACACCAGAACCGAGGCGATGCTGGCCCAGACCGCCGGGCCGCGGCCGTGGCGGAACGCCACCCAAACGACTGTCGCCAGGAAGAGCATGGCGACGTTCGCTTCGGCGACCCGAAGAGGAGCGATCCACCCCGCCAACAACGCCACCGCTCCCACGGCCCCGCTGGCGGCGGCGTATCCCATCCAGGGAATCGCTGGCCGCGTGATCGGGACAGCCGCCGCACTTCGTCCCTCGTCGCCTCCCTGAATGATGTAAACGTCGATGTCGCGGCTGCCGGCGAGCAGGTCTTCCACGACTCCGGCGCCCAGCCACCGCCGCCAGCGCGGCCTTCGGGTTTTGCCGATGAACAACTTCGTGACGTTGTGCGCCCGGGCATGATCGAGAATGGTCGCCGCCACTCCCGTTCCAGTCAGAGTGAGTGTTTCGGCCCCCAACCGTTCGGCCAGCCGCAAGTGGTCCGCCACTTGCTGGGCCGCGACAGCGTTCGTGGTGATGCCGGGCTGCTCGACGCTGATGGCCGACCACGGAGCGTCCAGGGCGTCGGCCATCTGCTTGGCGGTGCGAATCACGCGGGCCGTGGTCGGGCTGGGGCCGACGCAGACGAGCAACCGGTCCGCCGTCGCCCACGGCCGATCCGTCGCCGACCGGCGACGGGCCGTCTCCACCTCGGTGTGGACCCGTTTCGCGGCTTGCCGGAGCGAGAGTTCCCGGAGGGCGACGAGGTTTGACTTTTGGAAGAAGTTGTGGATCGCTCGTTCGGCCTGTTCCGGCCGGTACACTTTCCCGGCTCGCAGCCGCCCGAGCAGGTCGTCCGGCGGAAGGTCGGCGAGTTCCAGTTCGTCCGCCGTCTCGAAGATTCGATCCGGCACCGTCTCGCGCACGGTGACGCCGGTGATCTGACCGATGATGTTGTTCAGGCTTTCGATGTGTTGAACGTTGAGCGTCGTCCACACGTCGATCCCGGCATCCAGCAATTCGGCCACGTCCTGCCAGCGCTTGGCGTGCCGGCATCCATCGGCGTTGGTGTGAGCGAGTTCATCGACCAGGATCAGGTCCGGGCGGCGCGCCAGTGCGGCGTCGACATCGAACTCTCTCAACACGACGCCGTTGTACTCGACCGCGCGGGTCGGGAGGGCTTCCAAGCCGCTCAGAAGGGCTTCCGTTTCCGAACGCCCGTGCGGTTCGACATAGCCCACGACCACTTCGCGACCCGCCGCCCGAGCGCGGCGGGCGGCTTCAAGCATGGCGTACGTCTTCCCCACTCCGGCGGCGTAGCCGAAGAACACCTTCAGGTTCCCGCGCGCGGTCCGTCGCTCGTCGGACCGCAAGTCGCGGAGGAGTTGGTCGGGGTCGGGCCGCTCCGGGGTCATGGCTGTCCCGCGTCGAGGGCGAGGTTGAGGGCCAGCACGTTCACACGCGATTCCCCCAGGATGCTGAACTGCCTCGGCTCGGTGTGCTTCCGCACGTACGCCCGAACGACTTCCTCCGTCAGCTTACGGGCGGCGGCGACGCGCCGGACCTGGACCTCGGCGGCGGCGGGGCTGATGTGCGGGTCGAGGCCGCTGCCGGAAGCCGTAACGAGATCCACCGGCACGGTGTCGAGGGACGGGTCGTACTTCCGCAATGCCTCGATGCGATCCTTCGCATTTCCGACGAGGTCCGGGTGGCTGGGGCCGAGGTTGGAACCGGACGAGGCGGCGGCGTTGTACGGCACCGGGCTCGTCGCCGACAGCCGCCCCCAGAAGTATTCCGGCTTCGAGAACGGCTGCCCGATCCGCTCCGAGCCGACGGGCCGGTCGTTCCGCGTGACGATCCCGCCGTTCGCCGCGCCGGGGAACATCGTTTGGGCGATCAGCGTGATGGCGAGCGGATACGCGACCCCGGTGAGCAGGGTCATCGCGCCCAGGACGACGCACGAAGTCGGCAAGTGATTCCACATGATGTTCTCCGTTCAACCCGTGACGAGGGACAGCAACAGATCGATAGCCTTGATGCCGACGAACGGCACGATCAGCCCGCCGACGCCGTACACGAGCAAGTTGGTGCGAAGCAGTTGCGCCGCTCCGACGGGCCGGTAGCGAACGCCACGCAGGGCAAGCGGGACCATCGCCACGATGATCAGCGCGTTGAAAATCACGGCCGCGAGGATGGCGTTCGTCGGGGACGACAGCCCCATCACGTCGAGCGACTGGAGGGCCGGATACGTCGAGGCGAACGCCGCCGGGAGAATGGCGAAGTACTTCGCCACGTCGTTGGCGATGCTGAACGTGGTCAGCGCCCCGCGCGTCATGAGCAGTTGCTTGCCGACATGGACGATCTCGATCAACTTCGTGGGGTTCGAATCGAGATCGACCATGTTGCCCGCCTCCTTCGCCGCCTGGGTTCCGGTGTTCATGGCGACGGCGACATCGGCCTGAGCCAGCGCCGGGGCGTCGTTGGTGCCGTCCCCGGTCATCGCCACCAGCCGGCCACCCTGCTGGTACTCGCGGATCAGGGCCAACTTCGCCTCGGGCGTGGCCTCGGCCAGATAATCATCCACCCCGGCCTCGGCGGCGATCGCGGCAGCGGTGAGGGGATTGTCGCCGGTGATCATCACCGTCTTGATGCCCATGCGCCGGAGTTCGCTGAACCGCTCCTTGATCCCGCCCTTCACGATGTCCTTGAGTTCGATCACGCCGAGAACGTGAGCGTCGCGGCAGACCACCAATGGCGTGCCGCCAGCCCGGGCGATCTCCTGCACCGCGGTTCGCACCGTATCGGGGAAGCTGCCGCCGAGTGCGCATACATGATGCTCGACGGCGTCGGCCGCACCTTTGCGGATTTCCCGCCCGTCCAAACTCACACCGCTCATCCGGGTCTTCGCCGAGAACGGGATGAAGTGCGGCCGAACGTGTTCCAAGTCCCGCCCGCGCAGACCGAACCGCTGTTTCGCGAGCACGGCGATGCTCCGGCCCTCGGGTGTTTCGTCGGCCAACGACGCCACATGGGCGGCGGAGGCCAAGTCTTCCTCGTTCACGCCGTCGGCCGGGATGAACCGGGTCGCTTGCCGGTTGCCCAACGTGATGGTCCCGGTCTTGTCGAGCAGAAGCACGTCCACATCGCCCGCCGCCTCCACGGCGCGACCGGACATCGCAACCACGTTCGAGCGGCTGAGGCGGTTCATCCCGGCGATGCCGATGGCCGACAGCAGCGCCCCGATGGTGGTGGGCGCCAGGCACACGAGGAGCGCCACCAGCACGGCGATCGAAACGGGCCGGCCTTGGCCGGATGATTCGACGCTGTACGCCGAGAACGGTTGCAGCGTGACGACCACGAGCAGGAAGACCAATGTCAGGGCGGCGAGCAGGATCGCCAGCGCGATTTCGTTCGGCGTCTTCTGCCGCTTCGCCCCCTCGACCATCGCGATCATGCGGTCGAGGAAGCTGTGCCCTGGCAGGTTCGCCACCCGCACCACGAGCCAGTCGGAGACGATGCGGGTGCCGCCGGTGACGGCGCTGCGGTCGCCACCGCTCTCGCGGACCACCGGGGCGCTCTCGCCGGTGACGGCGCTTTCATCCACCGACGCCACGCCTTCCATCACGTCGCCGTCGGCCGGGATCACGTCGCCGGCCTCAACGAGAATGAGGTCGCCGACCTGGAGATCGCTTGCGGTCACCTCGGACGTGACGCGAGTGGCTGGGTCGGTCAGTCGCCGGGCCATCACCTGCGTGCGGGATTTCCGCAGCGATGCCGCCTGCGCCTTCCCGTGCCCCTCAGCGATAGCCTCGGCGAAGTTCGCGAAAAGCACCGTCGCCCACAACCAGATCGCGATGCCCAAGATGAACGCGGTCGATTCGCCAGCTTCGCCGGCCAGCGACCGCGCGACGAGGAGCGTGGTCAGGATGCTGCCGAGGTAGACGGCGAACATGACCGGGTTGCGAAGTTGCGTGCGCGGGTCGAGCTTCGCCAGCGAAGCCACGAGCGCGCTTCGCAGGATATCCGCCCGGAACAAGCTCGGGGATTCAGTTCGAGTGCTCATGGTTCAGTGCCTCCGGTTATCGCATCATCAGGTGTTCGACGATCGGCCCGAGCGCGAGCGTGGGGAGGAAACTCAACGCTCCCACCACGATCACCACGAACACGAGCAGGAACACGAAGAGCGGCGTATGTGTGGGCAGAGTGCCCGGCCCGGCCGGGACTTGCTTCTTCCGAGCCAACGATCCGGCGATGGCAAGGACCGGGAGCATCACGCCGAACCGGCCGACGAGCATCGCCAGCCCGAGCGTGCCGTTGAAGAACGGGCTGTTCGCGCTCAACCCGGCGAACGCCGAGCCGTTGTTGTTCGCCGCGGACGAATAGGCATACAACACTTCGCTGAACCCATGCGGGCCGGCGTTCAGCATGCCCTTCTTGCCGTTCTCACACGACACTCCGAGAGCCGTTCCGATCAGCGCCATCGCACAGGGCAGGAGGATGACCAGCGAGGCCATCTTGATCTCGAACGCCCCGAGCTTCTTCCCCAGGTACTCCGGCGTACGGCCGACCATCAGACCCGAGACGAACACGGCCACCAGGGCGAACACGAGCATGCCGTAGAGCCCGGAGCCCACGCCGCCAAACACGACCTCGCCGAGTTGCATCAGCCACAACGGGGCCAATCCGCCGAGCGGAGTGTACGAGTCGTGCATCGAGTTCACCGACCCGTTCGACGCCGCCGTGGTCGCGACCGCCCACAGGGCCGAGTTCGGAACGCCGAAGCGCGTCTCCTTGCCTTCCATGTTGCCGGCCGACTGATCAACCCCGAGGGCGGCGAGGGCCGGGTTCGGTTGATGCTCGGCCCAGACGGTGAGCCCGAGTAGCGGAAGGAACATCACGATCATCGCCGCCAAGATGGCCCACCCTTGTCGGCGGTCGCCGACCATCTCGCCGAAGGTCCAGCACAGTGCGGCGGGGATCAGCAGGATCGCCACCAGTTGCAAGAGGTTCGACAGCGGAGTCGGGTTCTCCAGCGGGTGTGCCGAGTTCGTGTTGAAGAACCCGCCGCCGTTGGTGCCGAGTTGCTTGATCGCCACCTGCGAAGCCACCGGGCCGACCGCGATCCGCTGGGTTTCCACGGGCTTGCCGTCGGCGTCGACTACCGGCTCGACCAGTGAGACGTCGTGGTCGGCGGATACCGATTGCGGCACGCCCTGCCATGCGAGGGCAACCGCGAGGACAATGGACAACGGAAGCAGGACGTACACGGTGCCCCGCACCAGATCGACCCAGAAGTTGCCGATGGTATCCGCACCGTTGCGGGTGAAGCCGCGGATCAGGGCCACGAGCACGGCCATCCCCGCCGCGGCGGAGAGGAAGTTCTGGACGGCTACTGACTGTCATCTTTACAAAATCATCCACTCGATGAGTGGACATGCGTACCATTGGGCATGAGACCCACCGGCACGGCAGCCGAACTCGAAAAGCGTCGCCTTCTCGCAGTCCAACG
>Ga0169931_10003494_pt1 | contig 24865 bp, 27 predicted proteins | sample Kivu_15m_20L_FD_129675 | JGI IMG/M metagenome (GOLD analysis project Ga0169931, IMG submission 129675) | Freshwater microbial communities from Lake Kivu, Western Province, Rwanda to study Microbial Dark Matter (Phase II) - Kivu_15m_20L... | ecosystem: Environmental > Aquatic > Freshwater > Lake...
AATTGCTTCATGCCAAAATATTAACATTCCTATAATTATTAAACAATCAAAACGCTTTTTGACACGCATCTTGCAAAACTATACACTACAATCATCATGAGCATAGCACTAACAGGCGATAGACCCACCGGTCCGCTACATCTTGGCCACTATATTGGCTCTCTTACAAACAGACTTGATATGCAAAACAAATATCAAACATATATTATGATAGCCGATACTCAAGCGCTGACAGATTATTTCGAAACGCCTGAGTTTGTTAGAAAAAACGTGTTCCAAGTGGCTGAAGATTATCTTGCTGTCGGCCTTGATGCATGCGATATTTTTATTCAATCAACAATTAGGGCGCTGCCTGAGCTGACTATGTATTATATGAACTTAGTAACGCTTGCACGCGTTGTTCGTAACCCGACTGTGAAGGCTGAATTGAAGCAAAAATCGTTTGCTGCGAATGCGCCATGTGGATTTGTGTGCTACCCTATTTCGCAAGCTGCCGATATAACCTGCGTGCAAGCAGAATTTGTTCCTGTTGGAGTTGATCAATTGCCTATGATTGAACAGGCAAATGAAATTGTACGCAAATTCAATAGCATGTATAAAACCGATGTACTAAAAGAATCGCAGGCTATCCTTTCGCCTACAAGCAAACTATTGGGAATCGATGGTGGCGCTAAGGCAAGCAAATCGCTCAATAATTGCATCTTCTTGATTGATTCGCCTGAAGTTGTTAAGCAGAAGGTCATGTCTATGTATACTGATCCAAATCACATACGAGTATCTGACCCTGGCGAACTAAAAGGCAATGTTGTGTTTCATTATCTTGATGCATTCTGGGAGGAAAAAGAAGAACTTGCAGCACTCAAAGCTCATTATAAAAAAGGCGGATTAGGCGATGTGACAATTAAGCAGAAACTCATTGAGGTGCTAGAAAATATCATGCAACCGATTCGCGAAAGACGAAGCAAAATCGATAAAAAACAGTTGGAAGAAATTGTATACGCAGGTTGCAAAAAAGCAAACGAAAAAGCAAATGATGTGCTATATAAAGTTAAAGATGCAATGAAGCTTAATTATGATATTGTATGAGAAATTGTTATAATATGTTTTTTGAAGGCGCGAACTATTGAACTAATCCAACAAGCGCAATGTTATAAAACCCGGCAGCTTTCACTAAATCAAGTATTTCAAACACTCGCTTATAAGAAAGTCTTTCATCGGCTTTTAGAAACACGACTAAGTTTTTATCATAATGTTGCAACTCATCGCCAATGCTAGAATCAGCAATCGCCTTTTCGTTAATGAATAATTGCGTTTGAGAAATTACAATCGTAAGCAAGTTTTTCTTATCGCCAGCAGGAACATTTTTTACATAGCGAATTACAGGCACTTTAACATCAACATCACTATGCATACTAGGCGAAACTGCCATGAAAATCACAAGCAGCACAAGCATCACATCAACGAGCGGAGTTACATTAATTTCAGCTAATTTATTACGTTTGTTGCCTTTATTTGAAATCATGATATTCTCCGTAAATTATCTAACAACCTGCTCTTGCTGCTGCGTTTCTAATTTATGCACAACATGTAACGCAAAAATGCGAGCATCCTTAAGCAAACTTTCAATACGCGAATTAAACCAATGGCTAGCAATCGTTGCAGGAATAGCCACAAACAAACCAACTGCTGTTGCAAACAATGCTTCTGAAATTCCTGGCGCTACTACTGCTATGCTTGTCGAATTACAAGTTGCAATCGATTGAAAGCTGTTCATGATGCCCCAAACTGTTCCGAATAATCCTACAAATGGCGAAATCGAACCTATAATAGATAAATAATCTAAGCTTTTTTCTAAATCATATTCTGCAATCGCAAGCGCCTGATTAACCACATTCTCAACTTTTTGCTGTTTATCTTCTTCAACATACTTGTTGCTATGTAAAGCAATCAACGCTTCATAAACTTGAAAATGAACGCAGCTATCTTCAACAATCAAGCGCTTGAGCTTCGGCATGCTAAAGACATAATCTTTAAACGCCTTTGTAGCTCGCATGATGTTTAAAAACTGAAACGACTTTTTGATAATCACGCTCCAAATATAAACGGACGCAACTGCAAGTGCAATTAAGACAACTTGCCCTATAAAATCACCTGGCCAAAAATGTAGAATGACACCCTCCTATTTTTTTGTTGTGTATTACGTTTTATGTATTAGGTTTATTATGCATCGAAATTGAAAATTATGCAAAGAAAATATTCAAAAAGGGAAAATAGAGAAACAGGGTCTGTTTAATAGATACATAGACCAGCAACATAAATACGTAATATAATTCAACATATTTGATATGATAAAACAACGGACAAAACAGGGCGAAAAACACCCTGTAAAACAGCGCCCAAAGGCAAGCGAAAAACAGCCTGCAAAACAACGTATTGCAAGGCGGCTAAAAAGCCCATTTTTTAAAGGCGCATTCTTTTTAATTTGCTATGCAATCTTCAGCTCGCTAAATGATGTGTGCATGAAACTGACGACGACAAATGAAATTGATACATTGTTTTTGCGCCATCTATCAGCCAATATTTTCCTGCTGCCATTTATTATAAAATCAAGGCCAAAAATCACGTTGCAACGAACGCGAAATCATTTGTTGCGAGCCATCATTTTCGCTATGGCAATGCTTTGTTATATCAGCGCGTTGAAACAGTTGCCGCTTGCTGTTGTTGTTGCAATCAACTTCTCAATTCCGCTATTTGTTGTGCTGTTTGCATGCACGTTACTTGGCGAAAAATGGCGTGGGCGGATGCTTTCTGTTGCCATTGGTTTTGCTGGCATATTAATTGTGTGCATTCATAGCTTAATTGGCGTCAGTTCAAATTATACGCATATACTTATCATGTTGCTTGCAACGATTTTATTCGCTCTGCTTGATATATTCAACAAATACTTGCTGAATAATGACGAGCCGCTGACGATAATGCTGTTTGCATCAAATCTGTTTATAACACTATTCTGCCTGCCATTTTTTTCATACACCATGCCAACGAATCCACTGTTGTTTGCATACCTTGGCTTAGGAGCAAATCTTGTACTCTATTGCCTACTGCGCGCATGGAATAGCTATGATATTTCTGCCCTTCAACCAATTAAATATATTGAATTTCCACTCGCGTTGCTGTTTGGATCAATCGTGTTTCAAGATGCAACTCATTTTACAACAATTATCGGCGTTTTAATTATGTTTAGCGCCATTGTAATGAACATAATACATGAATATAAGAAGAAATAAATTTTCTAGCAAGTAACAATTTCTTATAACTAATCTATCTAATTCTCTTGAAGCGAAAATCTATGAATCTTGCTAATGCAATTACGATCCACATTTGATGATAATCACGCACTCACCCTTGAAATGCTCAGCATATTTTGATGCATCCTCTATCTTGAATTGCAGCACTTCTTGGTATGTCTTAGTTAGCTCGCGGGCAACCGTCACTTCGCGCTGAGAAAATGTGCTTGCTAATATCGTTAAAGTTTCTAACACCCTGTTTGGAGCTTCAAAAAATATTATATGATAGTTCAAATCAGCTAACTTATCAGCAATTTTAACAATATCTCCACGCTTTCTTGGTAGAAATCCATGGAATATAAATGGCCCGCAATAGCCAGTTAGGGCAAACGCGGTGGTTGCTGCGCTTGCGCCTGGAATACATGTGATATTAAAACCTTGCTGACGAAAATGCTTGATAATATCAGCACCTGGATCAGAAATACAAGGCATGCCACGATCGGATATTAAAGCAACATCATTGCCATTTTCCATTTCTTTTTTTGCCGCAAGCATTGCTGCGTTAAATGATCCTATATACGAAATGCAACGTGTTTGGACACCAAAATTGAGCAACAACTTGCCGCTTTCACGCGTATCTTCGCATAATATTAATCCAGCGCTCTTCAAGCAGGCTGCTGCACGAGGCGATAAATCATTGTAATTGCCAATCGGCACGCCAACAATTACACACTGACCAGATTTTCTAGATCTCATAATCTAGAGTGTAGCACACCACTTGCTTGATACACAGCCTCCTCTTTCATAAAAACGATAAAAATGTATATAATATACCTACATTATATAAAGGAGAATTATGCATCAGATTGTAAAGGCATTCGAAGCCAAGCAAATTGAGCAAGTTGGCACAAAGGTCTCGCACCCATCGTTTAAAGCTGGCGACACTCTCAAAATCACAGTCGATATTGAAGAAAGCGGCAAAAAGTGGACACAGACATGCGAAGGCGTTTGCATAGCACGTGTGAATAAAGGCATTGCTTCTAACTTCATAATCCGTCGTTTAGAATCAAGCGGAGCTATTGAAATGCGCTTCCCGCTATACGTTGAAGGCATCAATATCCAGGTGCTTAGAAGAGGCAAGGTGCGTCGCGCAAAGTTGTTCTATCTCGCTCATTGCTCACGTAAGGCTGGAAGAATTAAGGAATTGGCTCCTAAAAAAATTGCTCCAACACCCGTAGCTGCATAAAATATTAATGAATTTGGGAAAGAATATTAGAGAAAAAAGATCATGGCAAAGGCAAAAAATTTAATTAGACTAATTAGCGAAGCTGGTACTGGAATATTTTTAGTACGCAAAAAGAACCCTAAAGGCATCAATGCGCAGAAAAAAATTTCATTGCGCAAATTTGATAAGAAGCTACGCAAGCATGTTGCGTTTAATGAAGCGAAAATTAAGTAAGAAAGCAAAGCTTGGCGATTTTACCAAGCATTGCTGCAATATGAATGAAGGTTTTCATATGAAATCATTTGAAAAAAACAATTTTAATAAAGAAAAATCGAGGAAAAAATGAGTTTATCTTGCGGCCTAGTTGGATTACCAAATGTAGGAAAATCAACGTTATTCAATGCAATTTTAAAAAAGGCAGTCGCTGCTGCAGCCAACTACCCTTTTTGCACAATTGAGCCAAATATTGGCCATGTACCTGTTGATGACCAACGCTTAAATGTGCTTGGTGAAATATCAAAAACTGAAAAAATTGTCCCTGCATTGCTCACGTGTGTTGATATTGCAGGCCTTGTAAAAGATGCGCATAAAGGCAAAGGTCTGGGCAATCAATTCCTTGGCCATATAAGAGAATGTGATTTAATAATTCAAGTGTTAAGATGCTTTGATGACCCTGATATTATCCATGTTGAAGGTAGCGTAGATCCATTGCGTGATTACGATACAATTAATCTTGAGCTCCAGTTTTGCGATATCGAAAAACTGGAAAAAATACTAGAGCAACGCAAGGTAGACAACAAGATGAAAGAATTGGCCCAAATTGCACGCGATCATCTTTCAAGCAATTACTTCCTTAATACCAAAGAATGGGGAAAAGAAGAGTTGTTGTTCTTCACGCAACAAGGCCTGCTGACGCATAAAAAAATGCTTGTTGTAGCTAACACTCAAAATGCAAGTGATGATAAATATGTTAAGCAAATTTCTCATTTGAATCCGATTAAAGTCTCAGCTTCATTTGAGCAAATGCTCCAAGAATTAGATAATGAAGAAGAGCGATTAATGATGCTCAAAGAATATGGCCAAGAAAGCTCTGCTTTAACCTTGATTTTGCAAAGCGCCTACAAAGAGCTTGGTTTAATTAGCTTTTTGACAACCGGAAAGCAAGAAACAAGAGCATGGAGCGTGAAAAAAGGCGAAACAATGCAAGATGCGGCTGGCGTGATTCACACAGATTTCTATAAAGGATTTATATCAGCAGAAGTGGTGAAATATGATGATTTTGTAAACCATAACGGCTGGCAAGGCTCTCGCGAAAAAGGCCTAGTGAGGACATGCGCAAAAAATGTACTAGTTGAAGATGGCGATATATGCTTGTTCAAAAGCTTTAATAGCAGCGGAAAATAAGTAAAATTTTAATTGATAATATATAACTAGATTCAATTGATGCATTCTTTTGTTTTCTTATCTGCAATTTGCAGGATATCAAATTAATATTCTTTCCATTATTGAAATGATTCTATCAAAAGCATTTTTATAAATTCATCAAACTAGCTCTACTTCTATGCCTAGCACAGAGGTGTGAAACATCTTTTTTTCTAGCGTACGAATAAACATTAGGTTGTTGCTATTTACTGCTTGCATTTTAATCATTAAGGCAATTGGATTGGCAGCAAATGATGCGTCCTTGCCATTTAGCTGAACAAACGATTGCTTTTGTTCAAGCGCGTATGATAAACCAATTCGTTGAAGAGCAAATCATTTGTTTTTTCATGCATTTTTTTATATATGAATGATTTAAGAAAGCTTTTCTTATCTTGTTAGTCAAACTAGCTGAAATTGTTTTTTCGATGGGCAGCTGCAAATTAAAGAGCAAATGCATATATATAATTAGCACCTTACCTAAACTATACACACGCTAAATACTTAACAATGTTCATGCGTGCAAAAGACATTTGTAAAAGCAAAAAGTCATAAATCAAAATTTCAGATATAAAAAATATAAAAATCTATGAGCCGGAAATATCATAAATCAACTGATACACGAATTATCAATCAAGCTGTTGAGCAAAATATATCATTCTCATATTTTTGAGAACTTGAGAAATGGACAAAAATTTACTCAAAACAATTTTTTAACAACCTGCGCGATATAAAAAAAATGCGCAGATTCAAGCAACGCTATGCTTAGCTAGCAATCCATTCAACCAGATACGAAAATCGATTTCGTTCATTGCGCCAAACTTGCGCTCAATTTCCACTCCATCTTTGAATACCAAGATTGTCGGAATTGATAAAATATCATAATCAGCGCCAACTGTAGGAGACTCATCAATATCTACTTTAAAAAACTTTATCTTGCTATCAAATTCTTTTGAGAATTTTTCAAAAATTGGCGCAAATGCAATACATGGCCTGCACCATGGCGCAAAAAAATCTATAATCACAAGGTCAGCGCTTATTGCTTTCTGTAAGTTACTAGCTGTTAATGTTTCCATAAACTCATTATATATGTTAACCACATGACTGCATAGTAACTATATACATAATTACAACAACAAACGTGAAAAATATATATAAAAAAATTGAAAAAATTGATTGTTAAAGTTGCTGCGGCTAAAAAAAGGCAAACTCAAAAAAATACAAGCTTATTTTTAGTTGCATATAAAATTGAAACAATTGATTGGTTGAGGTTGCTGCAGGCTAAAAAAATATAGGTTTATTTTTTAGTGGCATTTTCTACAACTGATTTGAAACTTTCTGGGCTACGAATTGCCATTTCAGAAAGCATTTTGCGATTGATTTCCAAATCTTTTTTCTTGAGCGCATTCATAAATTGGCTATATTTCACTCCAAGATTACGACATGCCGCATTGATACGCACAATCCATAACTTGCGCATGTTGCCCTTAAGATCTTTACGATCTCTGTATGCATGCTCCAAGCCTTTCTTAACTTTTTCAATTGCAATACGATAACAATTCTTACTTCTGCCACGATAACCTTTTGCCATTGCTAAGATTTTCTTATGCCTTGCTCTCGTATTGATACCTCTTTTAACTCTTGCCATTTTCCTAGTTCCTTGTCGCTACTTGCTTTATGCTTCTATCACTTCAACCCGTAAGGCACACAACGTGCGATGCATTTTTTATCAGATGGGTGCAATTGAAAGTAACCTCTGTCGTGCATTTTTTCTTTTACACTTCTCTTGCGGAGATTGTGACGCATGCCGCTCTTTTTGTGCAACAATGTACCGTCTGCGCGCATCTTAAAACGCTTCTTAACGCCGCTTTTAGTTTTTAGCTTAGGCATCGATAGTCCTTATCGTTAACTATTCTAATTGAATTAAATGGAAAATGCAAGGCTAAATGGACGATGCACGCGCTGTGTGGCTATATTGACGCAAACAATTATAACTCCACCTTCTTTCTGCCGCTTTTTTGAAACTCTGCAATCTTTTTATGATCACCTGAAACGATAATCTGCGGCACGCTAATACTATTTCCATCATGCGTTTCCCAAACAGCTGGCCTTGTATAACGCGGCTCAGAAACTTCGTTATCTACAAATGTTTCCTTGGCAAATGATTCTGCATTACCAATAACGCCAGGAATCTTTCGCACAATCGATTCCATCATCACCATTGCCGCAACCTCTGCCCCGGCTAATATATAATTGCCAATACTAATTTCTTCAAACTCAAAATGTTCAATAGCTCGAGCATCTACGCCTTCATATCTACCACATAAAAGCAACATATCACTTTCTTCATTCGCCCAAGTTTCAACTAAAGACTGATCCATCAACCTACCACGTGGACTTAGAAATACCTTGCGTAATTTTCTTGTAAATTGCCTTTCTGTAGGGCTATTAATGTTGCTTTCAGTTATCTTATTAATGTTATTTTTAGCTCTGCGATTAATAATATGCTGCATCGCGCAATCAATTACATCCGGCCGAATCAACATGCCAGCACTTCCGCCAAACACCTCATCATCAACCTGCTTGTGCCTGCCTATTCCAAATTCTCGCATATCGTGCACACGCAAATTCCAACACTTACCACGCGACTTTTTGAATATCGAAAAATCTAGCGTTCCAGGAAATGCTTGCGGAAAAAGCGTTATGATTTCAAATAACTTCATTCTTAAAATAATACCTGATGTTATCTTGTTACAACAGTATTAAAAACCTTGCTATCACAGTACGAATTGGCCCTGGATAAAAATCCAAAACAGAAATTCCGCTTGCACAAAATTCCAAACGCAATGCGCCTTGTAATCATTTGAGAATTTCAAAAACTAACTATAGCTATAACATCCACTAACGCTGATATATTTTACTAAAATATCAACATCACCGGTTGTTTCTTTAAAAAAACGCAAGCCATCGTGGCCTGTAATCACACTTGCAAAAAAAACATACGCCTATTGCAAGCTTCCAAGCAAAAATAATCAGTCTCCTCCACCCCCAAGAGAAAAAATTACATTTTATTATTTAGGGATAGAAACTATCGCCAATAATTCCAACGCATGTAAACCGCGCTCTAATCTTATCTTTTTCATATCATTGCTCCAAAAACTGTAGGGACCTAATTAGCGATCTTGGTAGCCATCTATAGCGTTGCATAGAAGTTTTGTATACCATAAATCGCTTGAACACTGCTGCAGGCATTTGAGTCAAACGGACGACTCCGTGTGATTTCATGCCACTATATATACTAATAATACCAACAGACCTTTCCATAAGTAGCTCAGCAAAGAAATAGTGATCAACAACAACTTTCGAAATTGCTTTTTCTCTACCCGTGGGAACGTAAAAAGTCGATGGTAAATGGTATATATTGCTCACACTATAACTGCGATAACGCAATATATTGTGCTTGTGCAATGTCTCCTCTTGTGTGCCAAACAATGAAACGGATTTTTTGGATGCAGCAAAAAACATGGCATCATCGTAAAAATATCTTGAAATGATATAACCATGCTTTTTAGCCTGCGTTGCCTGCACTAAATCTGGTTCATTTAACAACTCACCAGATAATAGAAAATCAACGTTTCTATCGCCCAATTCAACTTCAGCGCTACGCTGGAAAAGTGATATACAAACTGGTAAAAATCTATTTCTATTTCTTATTAATTTAATTGCATGAGGAAGAACAAAGAAGAACGTATAGTTACCTCCAGCAATTTCCACATGTGTTTTTTTCGAATTAGAAAATAAATCTTTAATTTGCCTATCCCATTTCTTTTTCAGCGATGAAAAAATCGGACGCAATGTTGCTCTTTGCACAGGAGTAAGAAAAAAATCTTCTCCACCTACTAAGAAGATCTTTCTATCAGGCACACGATCAAAATTATCAAGACATTTCCAGTTCAAAAACTTCGCGCTGAAAAATTCCATAACAACCCCCCTTCGTATGTCCAATCTCACAAGACGCACAAGCAACGCTGAGAACAAAAGAACTCAACTTGCGTGAAACGCCTCGTGGAACAATTATAGTATTTTGTTAATTCTTTTACAACCTTTTTTTGTTACAGACTGCATCACTTGCGCTGATAAATAAAATTTAGTATGTAAACAAGTAAGGTAAAACAAAATAGTTTTCACTAGTGTTAATATTTTTACTGATAAGATAATTTAAAGAAGATGTTTTTATGAAGTGTATTATAGGTCTTGGAAATCCTGGTGCTCAATATTCAAAAACCTACCACAACTTAGGGCTGATATTTGTTACTTGGCTGCATGAACTGCTACACTCAAGATCGGCAAATGAACTTATTGTAAAAAAATCAGAATATGAAACGATAAAACTTCAACAGTGTTTGCTGATAAAGCCAAATACTTATATGAACACATCATTCAAAGCGCTAGGACCAACTTATAATTTATATAAGCTGCAAGCTGAAAATATTTTAGTAATGCATGATGAACTAATGCTTCAAAAATATGATATAAAGTTGCGCGTGCCAGATGGAATCACTGCGCCAGGAAACGCTGGACATAATGGATTGCGAAACATTAGCGAACATATCAGCCCACATTTTGCACGATTGCGTATTGGCATTGATCATCCAAAAAATTTTAATAGCAGAATTTCTGTGCATGATTATGTGCTTTCGCAAATTGATAGCATTGATGGTTATAAAAAAGAATTTGAAAAAACTGCATGGCCGCTTATAAAAGATTGGTTAACAATGTAAGGCCAAGCTACTTTCAAGCGCACACGCTATTCATATAAACTATTTATACAAATCATCTAGCCTTTAATCGAAGCCACGAACGAACAATATCCGCATAATGCTAAGAAATCTTTGGAAACAACATTGGGCGCTCTGAAATAAACGAACGTGTCAAACGGGTATCGAAGTGCTTCATATGAACTTCATTATAGCCTAAAATTTTCATTACAACTTGGGCCGTTTCTGGCATAATAGGGGAAACAAGTATGGTGATTTTTTTGAAAATATCCATTAGAAAGTATAACGATGCCGCCTGCTGCTCTTTTTGCTCAATACCCCAGACTTTATTATTCTGAAAATAATCATTTAGCATCACTATTGATTGAAGAAATATATCGGCATAGCGATTAATAGTTTCTGGGTGCTGAATAAATTTTTCAACCGAAGCTTGCAATTTTTCAACTTGCTTTTTTAATGCCTCAGCCTCTTTATTGCGAATGCTATTGAACTCATCTGGTAATTTTCCACCAAATTGCAATTCAATCAGGCCAAGCATTCTAAGAAAAATATTCCCATATTTATTAGCTAAATCCGAATGAACAATAGTTTTTACTAACTCTTCTCGAAATTCTCCATCATCACCTAGCTCAATTCCACGAATTAAAAAATATCTAATGCCATCAACTTGATATTTCCTAACTAACTCATCTAACGGAACTGCATTGCCAAGCGATTTGGAAATCTTGGCGTCTCCATTGAGCCACCATCCATGAATCAACAATTGCTCAGGCATTGGCAAATCAGCAGCAAGCAACATAGCAGGCCAATAAATTGCATGAAATTTCAAGATATCTTTTCCAAGAACATGCTTGCCAGGCCAGTAATTATCATATGATTTGTTAGGATAACCAGCTGCACTTATATAATTAGTCAGCGCATCTACCCAAACATAAATAATTTGCTGTGGATCATCAGGAACCTGTATGCCCCAATGCAAACGGTCACGAGGTCTAGAGACTACAAAATCTTTCAAACCCTGCCGCAAAAAGCCCATAGCCTCGTTATACCGTTTTTTTGGATAAACAAAATGAGGATTATCACGATAAAATTTCTTCAATCTATCTTCAAAAGCTGAAAGCTTGAAATAATAACACTCTTCTTCACGCCAAACTATGTTATCTGATTCTTGTTCCGGCTTTTGCGTTAAATATGTTTCATCAGAAATTGAATACCACCCTGAATAATTCCCCTTGTATATGTATCCTCTATCTTTCAACGCCTTCCAAATTGCATGAACGGCGTGTTCATGATCTCGTCTAGTCGTGCGGACCCAAAAATCCCATTCAATATTATATTTTTGAAAAAATTCAATAAAATCTTGAGAAAGCGCGTTCACATGCTCTAATGGACTATACCCATTGGCAGCCGCAGCTTGAGCCACCTTCTGCCCATGCTCATCAAGACCGGTCGTGAAATAACTTGGAACTTCAAACAACTTGGACGCACGCTTCCATACATCAACTATTAACGTTGAATATAAGTGTCCTACGTGAGGCATGCTGTTTGGATAGTATATTGGAGTAGATAAATATGGAATCTTCATAATCTAAGCATATAAAATTCTTGAATTTAATGCAAAAAGCAAGAACAAAGAAAAAAAAACGATAGAACAATTAGATTATAAGAAAGGCTTGTGCTAAGTTAAGCATCAATATCAGACTTTTTAAAATTCATATAAAAATGTAATAATAAATATATGAAATTGAAAAAACCTATAACATTAGTAGGCATGATGGGAGCTGGAAAAAGTTCGTTCGGCAGAAAAATTGCTAAAAAACTAAATGCTCAATTTTTCGATCTTGATAATGAAATGAAAACAAAAACAGGTTATAGTCCAAAAGAAATTTTTAACTATTTTGGAGAAAACATGTTGAAAGACAGTGAATTTGAAGCAGTGGAAGAAATAATACAAAAAGCACCAAATTCAATTATCGCAACTGGTGATAGCACAATTGATAATAAAAGAGCATGGGATTTTCTAAAACAAAACACAATAACAATCTGGCTCAATATTGATTTGAAACTAATTTCTATTCGTTTAAAGCCAAACGAAGATAGACCATATTTAGATGAACAAAACGATAATATGCTCACGTTCATCACTCAGCTCTATCACAAACGCGCACAAAAATACAAACAGGCACATTTAACGATCCATCGGCCGATTTTAAACAAGAAAACATTTTTGAAAAAACTGATGCAAATGATTGAAAAATTGCAATCAAATCAACAGATTGATATTAACGCCTTTTTTGAAGAATTTCCTACAAAAGAACAGCTAGCTGCTATGCCTGCTACAAGCAACAATAGACAAAAGACACAATCTGAAAAAAAGAAGAAGAAAAAGTTTTTTAAGAAAAAATCGACTGAAAAACAATCTGCAGAATAAATTTCCAATCTCTTGATTTGGGCCGTTTACTTGCGCGCTTTAACAAACTAATTATTAAGCTTCCACATTGCCGATATCAACCAAACAAAATATAATTGAAAAAGGTATCAATCGTACACAAAGGAGCTTTCAATGCTAATTAACAATGCGCTCATGCACCAGCTCAAAAATTGCTATGATATACGCAGCACAGATATTTGTCCTGAAGACGCTTTTCTAATCGGTCGCGCTTTTGGCAGCGAGTTGATTGAACGCAATAAAAAACGCGCAGTTATTGGCTATGATCGTCGAAAAGATTCAAAAATTATACACGATAATTTTATTGAAGGCATGCTAAGCACTGGTATCGATGTTATTTCTATTGGTCGCTGCCCTACTCCAATGATTCAAACTGCAGAAATTGCGCTAAACGTTGATGCATCAATTGCAATCACCGCCTCGCACAATCCGCCAGAATATCATGGCATTAAACTGTTCATGAACCGACGTGCCTTTTCAGACGAGCACTTAGCAGAATTAATTGCGCGCATCCTTCAAAAATCATTTCACAAAGGCGAAGGTAAATTAGAACGTGCAGATTTTTCAAAACAATATGCTCAAATTTTGCATCAAGTTGTTCAAATTAATGGGCATTTTCGTATCGGAATCGATTTTCTAAATGGCGCTGGAGCAGATATCTTTCCATATGTAGCTTCTATGTTCAAAGGCGAATACTATCTGCTTAATCACAATCTTGATCAAACATTCTCCGGCTTTGCGCCTGATCCTACATATGAACCACGCCTTGAGCAACTAAAAACATTAATACTTGAAAAAAATCTAGACTTTGGAATCGTGTTTGATGGAGATATGGACCGCTGTGTAATTCTAGACAATAAGGGCAAAATGTTGCAAGGAGATGCACTAACAGCGCTATACGCATACTTCATATATAAACTCGAAGGACGTCATATAAAAGTTATATGGGATTCTAAAAGCAGCAATCTCTTCATTAAATGGGCAAAATCATTTGCTGATTGCCTAATTTCAATAACCGGCCATTGCCATATTTATAATCTATTACAACAAAGCGATGCAGATTTGGGCGGCGAATGTAGCGGACACTATCTGTTTAAAAATCAACATGGAATCAGTGATGGCTTGTATGCTGCTATGATATTTATTTCCAGTCTTGAAAAATTGAACTTAACCCTGCCGAAAGCTCTAGAATTATTGCCAGCAATTTGGGTAGCTCAGCCAATGGCAATACAATGCCTTGAAGAAGATAAAATGCGCGTGATTAACCAAATTACTAACATACTGACACGTCAAGGCGTAACACTTGATTTAAGCGATGGAGTAAAAGTATGCCTAAGCTGTGGCTGGTGGATGATTCGCCCTTCTCGCACAGAAGAAATTTTGCGCCTTTCAGCAGAAGGATGGACCCAAGAAGGCCTTGAGACCGTAACTGAACACATGAATACTATTTTAGCATCAATTGATCTTTCATAATTTTTGCATAAGTTGTTGGGCATAAATATCGAAGCATTCAGTTGCGGCAAAATTAAGAACAAATTTTAGCACTCGTAAAGCTGAAAATAGAAAATAACCAAGGCAAATGAAAAAATGACGAAATTGTTTACTAAGCATGAAATATTTTATATGATTACTCCTAAAGGAATGTATAATATAAATGCAAATTATGAAAAAAGTAGCAATGCTGATGCTATTAACAGCAGCCCAACAATCGAATGCAAAGGTTAATATCCTTTTAGGAGTATGTCATACAGCTGGAATAGCTGAGTTAAAAAATATTTTTGAAGGACAACAGAAACTTCTTAACTTATTAATCAACTTAACTGGATCAGGCATGCCATTTCAAATTGAACATGAATTTGGAAACAACTTAATCTGGGGATTAAGCTCAAATATTATTACCGCCGTTATCTTCGTGCCTTTTGCTTTCTCAATTGGCCCATTTTTTGGTGGCCAAATTTATAAAACGCAAAATTATAGATGTGATATGAAAGGTACTGTGTATTGCACAGTTGGATTATTAGTTGACAGAGAAGGCAATAAGTCTTGGCTACGGCGGCGACCATTTGGAATCAGCCCTGCAATTGAATTTTCATGGAAAAAAGAAAGAGCGAGCATTGTTCACGCTCTTGAAGTGGGCTGTGTTATATGGATAACAAAAATCGATACGACCATGGAATTTGAAATACTTGGAAAACAAATCATGCCGCAAATAAAATACAAGGCAATGTGGAAGCTAAATTAGCCCTTTCATTCTTAGCCCTTCCATTCGAACTTTAGCTTCTAGCTCATTCAACGAACAAAAGCTTTAACTTTAAAATTATAATAAATTCCACATAAATTCCAATTGCTAAAAAGCCTTGCTGATGCAAACCTTACTATCGCCTCGCTTTTAAGCTACAATAATGAAATATGTTCGCTAAAAATATATTGTTTTTAGATCTAGGTGGCTCGGCTATAAAAGGCATTGTTATAAATGAAAAAAAATTCAAAATAGTGGCTAAACAGGTGCAGCCATGTTCTGGCATTCTCAATGGCTACATCATGGATAGCTCAATATTCCAAGATGCGCTAAACAAACTGATCCGCAACCTTGAAAAAACCATAAAAGGACAAATAAATTCCACTGTGCTACTTGTCGGTTCGTCTATCGTCAAATACAAACTTCTAACTTCAAGCGCAATCGAAATTAACGCAATTCTTGATGCTCAAAAAGCCCAAGCAATCGATATCAAAATTAAAAATTGGATCGATACACACCGCGCCCTGCTCATTCGATCCACCCCAATTGAATACAAAATCGATGGCACTAGCGTTGAAAATCCAATTGGCATGTATGTTGATAAATTACAATTTACTTACCATATTGCATATGCTGATATGAATCAATTGGGCAATCTTGTGCACATGCTTGAAAAGCGTGGACTAAATATTATTGATATCATCCCAAGCATATATGCATGTGGAGCTCTTCATTTGAATGAAGATGAACGCATGCTTGGCTCACTAATTTTTGATATCGGCGCTCATAGCATCAACTGGGCCTATTATAATAAAAACAAGCCTGTGAATGCTGGAGTTATAAAATTTAGCAGTGATATCTTAACTTATAAAATTGCGCGCGGATTGAAAATTGCAATTACAACTGCTCGTGAGCTAAAACATCAACACGCGGCCGCAACATTAAATGCTGATCATTTTTGCACATGGGCCGAATTCACAAAAGATGGTAACCAAGAATTTATTCTGCAATCAGAAATTGTTAGAAAAATTTTACCAGAAGTCGATACTCTAGTTGGTGAAATACAAAAAGTGATCAATACATACTCTACAAAAGCATACCTTGCTGTATTATGCTCGCATGGCGCTTGGCTTCCACAATTGACAGACGCTGTTGGTAAAAACATATCAATGACAATCAAGCTCAGCCCTTCAGCGCAACCAGAATTTGATGCCTTAAATGGTGCACTTATGCTGTTTCAATCTGAATTTAAGAAGAAGGAAAAAAATATCCTGCAACGAGCTGCATATTGGCTAAAAGAAAACTTATAAACCAATTTCTTTTATAGAAAATATAAAATGATACCCCAACCTGCTTTTATAACCACTTGCGCCCAAAAGCTTCTAGCCAATCACAATTACTTTTTCAGATTTTTAACTATTACAATATAAAAAACAGTTTGGCTATGCTATTTTTTGCCTTTTTGGCAATTCCTTCCTTCCTTTGCTAATTTCATTCCACTTCATCAGCAATCTCTTTCTATCGGCCTGTTTAATAACAAAAAATTAACTTTTTTGTATAATAACCTGTTGCTCAAAGAATGCTTTTTTGCCAATTATAGAAAAATTAGCAGCTCGCACATCTTGGCTAAAAAATTATTTATGTTATAATAACAATATATTAACCATTGAGGAGTATAGATTCCATGTCTAAAAAGGTACAAAAGAGCGTTACTAAGAAGCCAAAAACACAAGAAGTGCAGCCAAAAGCAAATTCATTTCCAACCGGATCATTGAGCCAAATTCTATCAATACGCAAAGATATTCAGCAAAAGGATTTCAAGCCAAAAATTGCTGTTATTGGCTGCGGTGGAGCTGGCGGAAACGCAATTAACAACCTAATCAAATCAGGCTTAGAAAATGTCACAACCATCGCTTGTAACACAGATGCACAAGCGCTTGAAACTTCACTTGCGCAAATCAAATTGCAACTTGGACCAAAATATACAAAAGGACATGGCGCTGGAGCAAACGCAGAAGTTGGCAGAATTGCTGCACTTGAGAGCGAAGAAGAGATCCGCAAATTGTTAGAAGGCATGCATATGATTTTCGTAGTAGCTGGCCTTGGTGGTGGAACTGGAACAGGCGCTGGCCCAGTCATTAGCAGAATTGCCCTTGAAATGGGAATTCTAACATTAGGTTTTGTAACTACACCATTTGAATTTGAAGGAGTACACAGGAAAAAAGCAGCACAAGGCGGATTGGAAGCATTTCAAGAAAATTGCGACGTTTTGATTGTTGTAGGTAACCAAAACTTGTTTAGCTTAGCTAACGAGGAAACTACATTCTTGAATGCGTTCGCACTGACAGATGAAGTATTATCATCAGGCGTGAAAAGCGTTGTGAGCACAATTTCAGAAGCTGGATTGATCAATACAGACTTGGCCGATTTCTTTGCAATCATGAAAAGCAGACATAGCCGTGCACGTATGGGCACAGGCCTTGCTGAAGGCGAAGATCGCGGAATGCATGCAGCTCAGGAAGCTATGGCAAGTCCGTTGCTTGAATTGGGCGGATTGATGGCAAAAGATATCGATGGCGTTATAATCTGCATCCGTTGCGGACAAGATATGACATTAAACGATATCAATCAAGCTGTAGATTATATAAAACAAGCGGTATGCGAAGATGCAAATATCATCTTTGGAGCAACAATTGATGAAAACATGAATGGCAAAGTGCAGGTGTCTGTGTTTGCAACATCGTCTATCAACGCAAATCAACACAAATCAATCGAAGCAACTGATGTGTATGGACACGCTGATCATGAAGATATCAACATTGAATCATTTGAAGAGCTAATTGCTGACAATGTTGAATTAGGCAGATCACATCAAGATATGGTTCATGAAGATAACTTGAATGCAGAAACGCAATTTATTGTAACCACCCCAAAAAAGGGCTTGTTGAGAAGATTGTTCTCACGCAACAAAGAAGAAGATGTGCCTTCTTATTTGAAGAAAAAAGATTAATTCAAACTAGCACATTAATCAAAAGATACTTATGAGAAGGATTATAAAAACAACTTTGTTAGCAACGTTTTTAACAACAGTGCCGACAGAAGGGAAGATAAAGCAATTCTTGAGTTTCGGAATGGCGTTTGTTGAAGGCTATGATATGATTAATTGGCAGAAGAAGAATGATTCAACTGATTGCGCAAATATTGTAGATGTAGAAGACATTGTAAATCAAGTGGCTATTGCTCTATCATGCCAATTAGAGCATGAATTTGGGCCTAATTTAATTTATGGTTTGAACACAAGGCTAATTTTGGGCTCTCCACTTTACACAATGAACCATAAGTTCTATGGTTTTGTAACAATTGGAGGGTTTTTTGGTGGACAGATCTGTCAATCAAAAAACGTATCATGTTATATGAAGTTCGGAGTAAATTATGTTCTGGGAAAACTATTTGATACCATAAGTAGCGGGCAGCGTTTTAATCCATATCTTGAATTTTCTATCAGACAACCAAGATGCATTCATAACATTGAACTAGGAGGTCTAATTGGCAAGACAGGGATTTCTTCTGATTTATATATTTACGACAAACCAACTGTTGCCTAATTGAAATGCACATTTATGTGGAAGGTCCAATCAAAAGTTAATTCCCTATGGTTGAGCGTCTCGCTACGCGGATATTGGTCCTTTGATAAAGACTGGGCTAAGCATTTCTTTGGATAAAAAAAGGATTATGTGCCACAGGCTCCAGTAGCGCTTCCACCAGGAATAAGCGATCAACCACAGGCTCCAGTAGCGCTTCCACAAGGAGCAAACGATCAACCACAGGCTCCAGTAGCGCTTCCACAAGGAGCAAACGATCAACCACAGGCTCCAGTAGCGCCTACACCAGTACTAAGCGATAACACACTGCCTACAACACCGGCTGAACAACAGGTTAAAGCAGGACTCCCTAAGAACGAGAAAAACAGTAAAACAGGAATGGAACAGACAGGAGGTCAATCACCATATGAAGATCTATATAAACTACCGGCTCAAGCACTGGATCAACCAGTGGTTAAACCATCGACTAAGCCAAATCAAGAAAGCGAAAGAGAGAAAAGAAAGCCTGAAATAGATCAAGCAAAGGCTGATGAAGATGTTGAAGCGAAGCTTGAACCAGAGAATGCTCATAAAAAACTTGAATTACAGCTTATAGACGAGCAAATAAAAGCACGGCTTGAACTAATAATGGCAGAAGAAAAGAGTAGAGCAGAGGAAGCACGGCTAATAATGGAAGAAGAAATGCATCGAGAAGCAGCAGCAAAGACTAATACTGAAGCTTCTGTAATTCAATGCGAATCAGATGATAGGCGTGCATTATGTAGGAGAGAACAACAATTAAATCTTCGACTGCATGCTCATCAAACAACTTTGAAAAATTTTAAACGTGATGCAACAGGAGCGGGTCTATCAGATTTACAATCGGCTGAAGAAAGGTTGCATGGGTGGTTTAAGCTTGAATACGAGATTGCTCGAAAGATTAGCCTTCGTATGCAAAAATAGAAACCAAGACATTATAGAAAAAAACCTAATCAATCTAAATCACACGCCAGTTCATAAATTTTTCCTCTAGAGGAGCACAAACTTAAAACAATGAAGAGCCTAATCTTACTCAACTTAAATCGGTCGCCAGTTCATAAATTTGCACTCTAAACCCCCGAAAACATTTGCTTTCCGCTCAAACACAAGGTCCATTTTTGACTTATTAACAAATTTTTAATTGGTATTAAAGTAATATAAATTTAGGGAGGTCATTGAACAAAGGAGTTTTTATGACCGTTACTACTAACACCACATGCATGCATAAGCAGAATAACAAATATATGATGAAACTTGCATGTATCAAGCAAATGGCTAATAGTACAAGTTCACTTAAAAATTCGCTTGAAACTGCCGTAGCTCAAATAAGAGCAATGCAGGCAATGCTTGACGAATGATTAATATAGAACACGTTATGTCTGCTTTGATGAATTGATTAAGGGTGGCAGTTATGCAGCTCACTTCATAGCTGTTTTTTTATTTAATATCATTTTATTTATTTCAAAAATATACATTTATAAAATCTGACAACTCGAAAATTAACCAATTATAATGTATAATAAACGAATGACGTCGATATTAAAAAATGCAATATTGATAACTATATTATTGCCAACAATTCCAACAAACGCAAAAGTTAATATATTGTTGGGCACAGGCGCGACGTTTGGGGTATTGCCTGAAAAACCAGATTTAGAAAAACAACTGTCATATTGGGCACTTCAAGCAATTTCTTTAAACTGCGCATTTCAAGTTGAACATGAACTTAGCAATCACCTTGTTTATGGATTGAATATACATGCAACAGGTTTGCCATATCCATGGCCTTATCTTATTTTTGCCATTGGCCCATTTTTTGGCGGCCAAATTTGCAATGTTAACGCTGCAACTTTGAACACAACAGCACTATATATGAAAGGTGGAATTAATTATGCATGCATAATCATGCAAACTGACGCGGGAAAAAAATCATGCGATCTAATTCATGGCATAAACCCTTATATAGAGTTTTCTTTTAGACGCTGCACAAAAGAAAATTCAACAAAAGAAGGGCAAGCAAGCGCTGTGATACATGCAATCGAAATTGGATGTATATTGCTATTAGGTGAACCAGCTGAAAATGATATGACAATATGCGGTTACTCAATAATTCCGCAAATTAAATATAAAGCAATGTGGAGACTAGCATAATGATTATAACAATTACAAATCAAACAAAAATCTTGATGGCATCTGGCGCTTGTATTGCCCGTTGATTCGTCTGTTCATTGTGTGAATTATCTCTAGATAATGCCTTGCGCGCGTGATTGTTACATATGCCAATCTCCGCTCTTCTTCAATTTCTGTTTTATCTTTTGCCAACATCGATGGGAACACATTTTCTTCCCAACCTGGCGCAATTACAATATCAAATTCCAGCCCTTTTGCTGAGTGCATTGTCATGATAATAATCTCACTCGCTTCTTGCGAATTATCTTCAAACTGCAAATTTTCAAGAAACGCTTCAAGCGATACCGCAGCTTTCATTTGTATTTTCAACTCATTGAGAGTTTCATTTTGTGCTGGCGTGAAATCTTCCTGAGCGCGATACTGAATATCTTGCAAAATCTTCTCGCACAATTCATCAAGTTTCATGCTATCTTTCAGCGCGCGCCAATTTTGAATTTGCATCAGCAGTATCTTACATTTTTCACTTGCATTCTTTGGCAGCTGCGGCAACAACGTTGCAAGCGCTTGCTCAAAATGGCAATCAAGCGATTTCATTGCATCAAGCAACATAGTCAACCTAGCCTCGCCCATATTACGTTTAGGCGCATTTAAAACGCGTGAGAATGCAAGGAAATCATGAGGAAATAGCAATACACGCAAATATGCAATAATATCTTGAATCTCGCGCTTTAAGTAGAATTTTTTACCACTGGCAATCGTATAAGGAATTTTGGCTTCCACAAATGCATGTTCAATTACGTGTACCTGCATATTCGTCCGCACTAATACGCCAATTGTATAATCGCTATTTTTCTGCTTCCATTGGGCAGCCAAATTTGCAATCAACTTCGCTTCTTCAAATTCGTTATACACTTTGTTGATGCGAATAAATCCTTCCTGATCACTTGTTGGCAGCAGTGTTTTTATAAACTGACGTGGATTTTTGCTAATTACCTTACTTGCGCCTTCCAAAATTTTTGCGCAGCTTCTATAGTTCTCTTCTAATTGAATAACATTTGCATTAGGATAATCTGCTTTGAAGCGCTGAATATATTCAATGCTAGCTCCACGAAATGAATAAATAGCCTGATCTTCATCTCCTACACAAAACAATTGCTTGTTTTTACCAAGCAGCGTGATCCACTTATATTGTGCGCTGTTAATATCCTGGTACTCATCAACTAATAAATCAGTCGATAAGTCTTTTACAAGCTCTGGATTTGTTTCAAAAAGAAAGCTTGCTTTTTGAATTAAATCTGAATAATCAAGATAATTATTTGCTTGCAGTTCGTCTTGATACAAACTAAAAATCGTTTTGAAAAAGTCATTGTAATCACGCGGATTCAATTTGCCAGTTTCTTTAAACTGTGAAATTTGCTCAATCAACATCTTGGCTGTTTTTTCTGAATCTAATTGCTTTAACAAACGCTTTAACAGACGCTTCTGATCATCTTCAGTCAGCACCTGAAACTTTGCATCCAAACCAATAAGATCTGCATGTTGCCTTAAAAATCTTGCAGAAATTTTGTGAAACGTGCCGCAAATAATATCAAATGCTTTTGGCCCAATTGAAACTGAAAGACGATGCTGCAACTCACGTGCAGCCTTATTTGTAAAGGTAGTAGCAACTATCTTGTTTGGATTAACCCCTTCTTCAATTAAACGCTCGATTCTTTTGATAATAACTCTAGTTTTACCTGTACCTGCACCTGCTAGCACCAACGTTTGCTGGCTATTGCTAGATACTGCATTTTGCTGATTAACATTAAGCGAATGCGATGACACATCAACATTATATCGCAAAATATATATATTTAAAACCGATTAATGAAGGAAATTGCAATAAATTACATCATAGAGCAGGTGCCGCATCCTGTGCATTGTGGGGAAATTGATTTCTTCTATGCGGTGGATCCATTACAAAGTTTAGTGGCTCATCCTCTGCCGCTTGTACTAATGGTCTCTGTTTAGGATCAAAGAAACATAAAGCGTCAACCATAGCCCTAACAGCTTCTGCAAATTGAGCCATAGTTGGATTATGTTCACCTGTTATACCAGCTGGTGTATTATCAATTTTAATAAGGCTTAACAATCTTGCAATATGCACTAAATATGGTACATTATCTAAAAATTTAGATGATTCTGTTTGTTCGCGTACAGTATTAATATGACGCATAAATAGGTTAGCATGATTTTGCATATAATTAGCACCATTGACCATTTTTAACAAACTAACCATATATTGATTAATTCCCGAAAAGAGAACCCCTGCATTATTTAGTATCGTTTGCCTAGTCATATTAGGTAAAATCTTAGTTCTACATTCGCGCAAAAATTCTATTGCATTTTTCACATCAGCTGGCACTGCAAAACTTGTCGGAGATTTGGCAGCCTGAAACGGACCCATCTCGCTGAACATTGCACAAGTAGAAGAAACTATAAATAGTAACACATATTTAACTAAAAATTTCATACTATATTTGTAAGATAATTTTTTTTCATTGTCAATAGAATTTGATTAATAGCCGCAAAAATCGCGCATTAAATTAGCACTTATTATAAACATAAAAGCTTGCAAGATTAAACCTGATTTCTAAATCACACTACAATATTAATGCAATCTAGAAGATAAGATTAGCAATTGAATAACTGGCAAATCAGCAATGAAAGCAAGCTTAACTCTCACTTTCAAATCTAGTTGTATTGCACGCATCAATTGATTGATTTGCTGAATTTGCAGTGCAAATTGAAGCTGCGAGAAAAATCATGTTCTGTACGCAAAATTTTATCATCACTTACAAATTTTTTCAAAATACGAGCAATATAAATTGATCTAGTAATATCAAATTGAAGCATGGTGTAATAATTTGCGGTTGAAAGAATGGCTTCGCTTAAATCAAGCGCGATTTATTGGGTGATCTTTCAATGCCGACATTTGTAATTGTGTATCTTCATGAATAATGCTAAAGATTGATACGATATGCTCATTAATACCTGCTGAAATCTGTGCTCACAATTTCTCATCCGTCAATACATCATATTGTTGTGCCAAAGCTCTTGTATAATGATTCAAAAAACTCTTTAGATTCAACTAACGCAATCTTCGAGGCTGATGAGCAAATGCTAAATAATAATATACTTTTTACTAGAATTTTCATGGCTTGATTCTAATACGTTTTTCTCTACATCTTCCGGCAACAAATCTTAAACATGGCCAACATTAGAGCAATGCTAATTGTTTTATAGATAACAAAATCAAAAAAATTTATAAAATAATATTGCGCAATTAAGATTAAAAACACATCTTACTCAACAGCCGCTAATCGCTTACAGAACTCGAAGATATATTGTCATTTATAGACATTGAACTTGAAACAAAACGCAGACAGAAAATCAAATTTTGAAATGCTTTAAATAGTTGAATTTGCCCCTCATCGCGCTGCTTTGTATTAATCGTTGAACGCAGGCTCAGTAACATGCTAAACATAGCATCAATATGTTCTGTGTTTATATTAAAATTGCTAATTGGAGCGCACGCAATTGGTTGTATTTGTGCAATTTCAGTGCACTCTTGCGTCGTTTGAGCAGTTGCATCAATAGTTGTATTTAGCTGCGTATCACAATATTGCGAAATATAATGCAAAACACAGTTTCCATGTTTGCATAAACCCTCTGCTAG
>Ga0169931_10003496_pt1 | contig 24857 bp, 23 predicted proteins | sample Kivu_15m_20L_FD_129675 | JGI IMG/M metagenome (GOLD analysis project Ga0169931, IMG submission 129675) | Freshwater microbial communities from Lake Kivu, Western Province, Rwanda to study Microbial Dark Matter (Phase II) - Kivu_15m_20L... | ecosystem: Environmental > Aquatic > Freshwater > Lake...
CCGCGAGCGCTCGGCCTGCAGAACGGCGAAGTGCGTGCGCGCGACGTCGATCAGCAGCGCATCCTGCGCGGCGTACAGCAGCGCGAGGCGACGCCGCGACTCGAAGCGCGCGCGCAGCTGCTCGTTCTCGACGCTTTGAGGATTCAGGTCGTACGTCGCAACCAACGGAAGATCGATGCCGTTGTCGGCGCCCGGCCCCGCGTCGCGCAGGAAGTAACTCGGCGTGAGATCGAAGCGCGGCAGCCAGCCCGCGGCAGCACGGCGGCGAGCGTTCAGCGCGCGCAGGTACGCTTCCCCCTCGATGTCGAGCCGCTCGTTGCGCTTGTTGGCGAGCAGCATCGCCGCGCGCGCGTCGAGCGTCGCCGGCACACTCTCGTCGGCATCCTCCGACAACCCCGCATCGAGCGCAAAGCGATAGCGCGCCACCTGCGCATCGTGGTCCTCGTCGACCGAACGGCACGCGCAAGCCACGAGCAGCGCCGCGAGCGCCGCGCGATTCACTTTCCCGAACCTCCGACGGCCTCGCGCAGCGGCACGCCCGTCGCGAGTCCCGCCGGCGGCCGACGCACGATGCGCTCGGAGCCATCGAGCCCGCGACGGATCTCGACGCGCTCGCCGCGCGTGGCACCGAGCTCGACGACGCGCTCCGCAGCCTTGCCGTCCTTCGCGAGGAACACCTTGTGGACGCCCGCGAAGGTCGCGATCGACGCGCGCTCGACTTCGAGCACCCTCTCTTCGAGCGTCGATTCGAGGTCCGCCGTCGCGAAAGCGCCCGCGCGCAGGCGTCCATCCGCATTGGGCACGCGAATCTCGACCTCGAACGTGCGCGTGCGGACCTCGATCGCCGGATTGATGCGCACGACCGTGCCAGCAAACGGCTGCTCGAAAGCCTCGACCGCGATCGCGACGGGCAGCCCGGTCACGACGTGCGCGACATGGCGCTCGGGAATCCGCACGCGCAGCTCGAGCGGGTCCGTGTCGACGAGCTCGAACAGCGGCGCACCGATCGTCACGTAGTCGCCGATCGAAACGCGCCGCGTCGTCACCGAGTAGCGCGCTCCCTCGCGGCCCGCACCGGGCACCACGTGGCGCGTGTCGACGAGCCGCTGGGCCGCGGTCTCCATCTGCGCCTTCTGCGCGCGCGCCTCGGCGAGCTGCGCCTTCGCGTTCAACTGCGCGATGCGATGGTCCGCCTTGGCCACGGACCACGTCGTCTGAAGGTCGAGATAGTCCTGCTCGCTCATCGCCGGCGGCGTTCGCTCGCGCAGCAATCGGCCGCGCTCGTAGCGTGCGAAGCCGTTGTCCGCCTGCAGGCGCGCGCGCTCGACGGCGGGCAGTTTCTCCACGTCGATCTCGCCGTCCGGCAGCTCCGTGATGCCGATGCGCGCGAGGCTCTGTTCGAACGCGCGCTTGCGCTCGTTCAGCGCGAGCTCGAAGTCGATCGTCTCGAGCTGCACGAGCCCTTCGTCGGGCGCGAGCGTCGCTCCGACGTCGTGAAAGACCGCCGCAACACGCCCAGCGACCTTGGCGGAGACCGTCACCTGTTCTTCGGCGAACAGCGTGCCCGTCGCGCGCACGGAGCGCTTCACGCTCGCGCGCGCGGGGCTCGCGAACTCGAGCTCGAGCGGCTCGCGCGCAGGGGCCTGCGTCGCCGCGGGCGCGCTGCTGTCCGCGCTCGGTGCGCAGGCACCGAGAGCCGAGAGCAGCGCGACCGTTCGGGCGACGCGAGCGAAGCTCACTTGCCCCCGTGGGTCTCGAGCCAGCGCAGGAGCAGGCGCACGCCCACGCCGGAGCCCATCGAGCCGCCGACGTAGTCGCGATTCGCGCTGCCCCACGCCGCGCCGGCGATGTCGAGGTGCACCCACGGAGTGCTGCCGACGAAGTGCTGCAGGAACGCCGCGCCGATCGACGCACCCGCGCCCGGATCGCCGAGCGCGATGTTGCGCAGGTCGGCGACTTCGCCCTTGAGCGCATCGCGGTGGTTCTGGTCGACCGGCAGGTGCCAGCACTTTTCGCCGGTCTCGTTGCCCGCGGCCACGAGCTCGTCCTTGAGCGCGTCGTTGTTCGTGAACAGGCCCGTGTATTCGTGGCCGATCGCGATGATCACGGCGCCCGTGAGCGTCGCGAGGTCGATCACGCAGTCGGGCTGCTCCTTGGCGAGCACGTAGCTGATCGCGTCGCACAGGATCAGGCGCCCTTCCGCGTCGGTGTTGAGCACCTCGATCGTCGTGCCGTTCATCGCCGTGACGAGATCGCCCGGCTTCACCGCGCGACCGTCGGGCAGGTTCTCGCTCGCGGGCACGACGCCGTGCACTTCGAACGGGCAGTCGAGCTCCGCCAGCGCGTGGAACACGCCGAGCACGGCCGCGCCGCCCGACATGTCGTACTTCATGTCCCACATCTTGCCGGCGGGCTTGATCGAGATGCCGCCGGCGTCGAACGTCAGGCCCTTGCCGACGATCGCCACGCGACCGCGCGAGCGCTTGGCGGGCTTGTAGACGAGGTGGATCAGCTGCGCTTGCTCCTCCGAGCCCGCGCTCACGCCGAGCAGCGCGCCCATGCCGAGCTTGGCCATGGCCTTCTCGTCGAGCACCTTGCAACGGATGCGCGGGCTGCGCTTGGCGAGCTTCGTCGCCGCGGCAGCGAGGTCGCGCGGACGCATGCAGTTGCCCGGCTGGTTCTGCAGGTCGCGCGTGAAGGCGTTGGCCTCGGCGATCGCGCGGCCGCGCTCGGCACCGTCCGCGAAGTCACGGCCGTCGCCGGAGAGCACCGCGCTCTTCGTCTTGGGCGCCTTGGCCTTCGTCTTGTGCTGCAGGAAGCGGTAGAGCCCGAGCCCCGCGCCTTCCGCCGCCGCTTGCCCCACGGCGCGCGGACCGCCCGCGGCGGAGCACACTTCCGGCGCGAACCACACGTGGACGCTCTCGCAGCCCGAGGCATCCGCGCGCTGCACGGCGAGCGCCGCGACGCGCCGCACGCGCTCGCTGTCGAGCTCGGCACGCTTGCCGAGACCGATCACAGCCACGCGCTGGAACGGGCCTTCCGCCGCATCCGTGAGCTTCTGCTCGCGGAACTCGCCCTGCACGCTCGCGCGCAGGTGCTGGGGCAGCTTGACGGCCTTCGGAGCGAGCGGCGCTTCGCCGGCGAAGGCGAAGCAGACGAGCAGATCGGCGCGAGCGGGCGCGGCGGAGGTCGAGTGGAACGAGAGCTTCATGGTGACGAGTCCTTCCTTGCGATTCGTGGGCGGCGCGCGCGGCGCCGCGCATTACATGTCGATGTACTTCGGTCCGCCGCCTGCTTCGGGCACGATCCACTCGATCACTTGGTAGGGATCGGCGATGTCGCACGTCTTGCAGTGCACGCAGTTCGAGGCGTTGATCAGCGGCCCCGCCGTGCGATCCGACCCGTGGCCCGCAGGCCACTCGTAGACCGCGGCCGGGCAGAAGTGCTGGCAGGGATTGCCGTACTCCTTCGTGCAGCGATCGACGCAGATCGAAGGATCCGTGACGACGAGGTGCGAAGGCTGGTCCTCTTCGTGGATCGCGCCCGACCAATACACGTCGGTCAGCTTGTCCATCGAATTGGAGTCGTTGTACGCGGGCTTTTGCAGCTTCGACTCGCTCACCGGGCGCATCGTGTCGCAGTCGCGGTGGCTGGAGCGGTGCGCGACGAGCCCGCGTCCGCCCGTGATCATCTGCACGCCCGCGTCGAGCATGCCGGCGAACATCCCGCCGTCGAACGCTTGGTGGAAGTTGCGCACGGCCCACAGCTCATCCTTGGCCCACGAGGCCTCGAACAGCTCGGTGTAGCGCGCGAGCGACGCCGCGCTGGTGTCGCCCTTCGCCAGCGCGCCCGCGATGCCCTCGGCCGCGAGCAGGCCCGACTTGATCGCGAGGTGAATGCCCTTCAAGCGCGCGGAGTTCAGGAAGCCCGCGCTGTCGCCGACGATGCAGAAGCCATCGCCCTGCAGCTTCGGCATCGCGAAATAGCCGCCGTAGGGAATGGTCTTCGCGCCGTAGCGCACGACCTTGCCGCCCGCGAGCAGCTCGGCCACGGCGGGGTGCTGCTTCCACTGCACGAACAGCGCGTGCGGGTCGAGCTTCGCGTCGTGGTGCGACAGGCCGATCACGTAGCCGATCGAGAGCTTGTTGTCCTTTTGGCCGTAGATCCATCCGCCGCCGTAGCCGTCGAAGCCGATCGGCGCGCCCGCGGTGTGAATCACGTGGCCGAGGAGCTTCTCGCCGCGCTCGGCGGGGATTTCCCAGATCTCCTTGATGCCCGTGCCCCACGTCTGCGGATTTTCCGGCCGCCCGAGCTTGAGGCGCTCGATCAGGTGCTTGGCGAGCGAGCCGCGCGTGCCCTCCGCGAAGACCGTCACCGCCGCGCGAATGTTCGCGCCCGGCGTGAACGTGCCCTTGGGCTCGCGCTTCTTGTCGATGCCAGCGTCGCGCGTCTGCACGCCGACCACGCGCTCGCCCTCGAACAGGATCTCCGCGCCCGCGAACTGCGGGAACACCTCGCAGCCCTCGGCCTCGGCCTGCTCCTTCATCCAGCGCACCACTTGGTACAGGCTGACGATGTAGTTGCCGTGGTTGTGCAGGGTCGGCGGCACGAGCTTGCCGGTGAGGCGCGTCTTCTTGCCGTTCGCGCGCAGGAAGTCGAGGCAGTCGAACTTGACCTCGCTCTCGAACGGGCAGCCGCGCTCCTTCCAGTCGGGGAACAGCTCCGCCATGCCGCGCGGGTCCATCACGGCGCCCGACAGCGTGTGGTAGCCGATGTCTTCGGCCTTCTCGAGCACGAGCACGCTCTTGTCGCCGAGCCCCGCGGCCTTGAGGGCGCGCTTGAGCGCGATGGCGCAGGCGAGACCGGCCGGGCCGGCGCCGAGGACGAGCACGTCGACGTCCATCGAGTCGCGCTCGGGAACGTCGGCCTGCCAGGACACCTGACGGAGGGGCTTGTCTTGGGGGCTCATGGGCCGCGCAGATTACTCCCGCGGACGGGGGCCCTTCCACGGCGGAAGGGCGCTGGGCGCGGGGAAAAGCCGCGCGCGGCGCCTCAGGAGCGCTCCCCGACCCAGTGCTCGCCGTCGGGGTAGTGCTCCTTCTTCCAGATCGGCAGCGAGCCCTTCAGCTCGTCGATCAGGAAGCGCGCCGCGCGGAAGGCGAGGTCGCGGTGTGGGCTCGCCACGGCGATCACCACGCTGGGCTCGCCCACTCCGACCGTGCCGACCCGGTGCTGCACGAGCATGCGCAGCGCGCGCGCACCGTCGTCGGCTTCGAGCTCGCGGCGACAGCGCTCGAAGATGCGCGCCATCTCAGGCCCCGTCATCGCGTCGAAGGCCTCGTACTCGAGCTTCACGACCTGCTTGCCGCGATTGTGGCCGCGGGTGGTACCCGTGAATATGCACACGGCGCCGCAGCCGGCGTCCTCGACGCGGCGCTGGGCGAGAGCAGGGTCGAGCGACGCCGCGCACAGCTCGAACACGCCCTGCGCGAGTGCCTGCGCGGAGTCCGGAGCGCCGCCGGATACAGGCGGAAGCAGCGCAATGCTCACGCCCTCGCTCAAGGGCATCGCGTCGCTGACGTAGCTCGTGCCGACGACTCCGCGCACGAAGCCGAGCTCGCCGAGCTCCGGATGTCGCCGCGCGAGCTCGCGCTTGAGCCCCGCCACGTCGAGCGGCTCGGGAAGCGCGTCGAGCGCGAGGACCGAACGGCCCGCGCGCTCGCGCAGCGATGCAAACAGCTGGACTTCCAGCTTCAACGCGACTGTGTCGAACTAGAACGGCGTGTCGTCGACGTCGATCGGGCCGGCGTCGTTGCCGCCGCCACCACCGCCGCCGCCCCCACCGCTCGAGGCGCCGCTGTAGCCGCCGTAGCCGCCCGAACCCTCGTCCGAGCCGCCCATGTCGCGCCCACCACCGCCGCCGCCCATCGCACCGCGCTCGCCGGCGCCGACGAACTGCCAGTCGTCTCCGACGACATACAGCTTGGAGCGCTTCTCGCCCGACTGCTTGTCATCCCACTGGTCGAGGCGCAGCGAGCCTTCGATGAAGGCCGTCTTGCCCTTGTCGTGGAACTTGGCGAAGGCCTCCCCGCGCTTGCCGAAGAAGGTCACGTCCACGAAGGTCGCCTCCTCCTTCCACTCGCCCTGCGCGTCCTTGAAGCGGCGGTTGACCGCTAGACCGAACTTGCAGACCGCGTTGCCGTTGGGCAGGTAGCGCACCTCAGGCTTGCGCGTGAGGTTGCCCATCAGGATGACCTTGTTGTAGCTCGCCATGGCTCGATCGTTCTCCGCTGCCCGGGACGTGGGTGGAAGGGATTTTCCCGGGGCAGCGGAGTATAGCCACGGGCATGCGTGGACAGCCTCGCGGAAGCTCACTTAGGATAGTTCCATGGCCAACAGCGACATTCAGGCGGGCGGCAAGCGTGGCGCCGAGCGCCGCCGCTACCCGCGCGCGGACTCGGACCTGCCGATCACGATCCTCCTCGACGGCAAGCACTACGAGGCCCGGGTGCGCGACGTGAGCCGCGCCGGCGTGTGCTTCTATCTCGAGCGCTCGATCCCGCTGATGACGGTGCTCGCGCTCGACTTCCCGCTCAAGGTCGGCGCCAAGTCGCACCGCGTGCGCGGCAACGGCGCCGTGGTGCGCTGCGAAAAGATCAGCCCGACGCTGCAGCACTACGAGTGCGCCGTGTTCCTGCACGACGCGAGCGAGACGGATCGCGAAGTGATCGACGCCTACGTCGCCTCGCGCGCGTCGGCCTGAGCGCCGCGTTTCAGCTCACGCGCGCATCGAGCACGCGCTCGATGCCGCCGAAGTCCTTGTGCGTGCGCGCCTCGAGCCCGTGCTCGCGCGCGACGGCGAGCGCGCGCTCCGACTGTCGATGCCCGAGCTCGACGAGCAGCGTGCCGCCCGGAGCGAGCAGGGTGCGCGCAGCGGCGCACAGTCGCCGCAGCCAGTGATCCGGATCGCCGGCCGGAGTGAAGAGCGCCTGCGCGGGCTCGTGCTCGCGCACGTCCGGAGCGAGCGAAGCGCGCTCTTCCGGAGCGATGTAGGGCGGGTTCGAAACGAGGAGCTCGAATGGCGCGCGAGTCGCGATCGACTCGGGGCCATCTCCCTCGACGAACTCGACGTTCGCGGAGAGCGCCGCGGCATTGGTCCGCGCGATCTCGAGCGCCTGCGCGGAGATGTCGACAGCTAGGACGCTGGAACCGGCGAGCTCGAGCGCCAGCGTGGTCGCGATGCAGCCCGAGCCTGTGCCGATATCGACGACGCGCGCGGGAGTGGCGAGCGCCTTGGCGCTCTCGCGCGCAAGGTCGACGAGGAGCTCCGTCTCCGGCCGCGGCACGAGCACGCCGGACGCGACGCGGAAGGAACGGCCGTAGAACTCGCGCGTTCCAGTGATGTAGGCGACGGGCTCGTGCTTGCCGCGGCGCACGAGCAGGTCCCGCGCGCGAGCGACCTCGGCCTCGACGACCGGCTGGTCGAGGCGCAGAAACAGCTGCAGCCGCGACAGCTGCAGCGAGTGCGCGACGAGCAGCTCGGCCTCGAGTCGGGGCTCGGCCGTGCCCTTGCGCAGGAGGAACTCCCGCGCGCGCGCGAGCATCTCGCCCGCGGTGCGCGGAGCCTCTTGGGTCACGGCCGTCGCGCCTACTGGCCGCGCTTGGCGCGCCGCTCGGCCATGCGCGCCTCGGAGGCCGCGCGCTTCTTGGCCTCGCCGTGGGCCTTGGCTTCCTTGATCGACACGAACATCGTCTTGCCCGCGAAGCCGCCGGCGCCCGCGACGCCGAGCGAGCCGAGGATCGCGAACACCTTGTCGAGGACGGGCTTGTCGAGCCCGATCACCACGACGATGTTGACGAGCGCCGCGAGGCCGAACATCGGGATGATCAGCGCCCACGTGGGGTTGAACTTGCCGCCGAGCGAGTAGCCGTGGACCTGCGTCCAAGCGAGCGCGGCCACGGCCAGCGCCGAGGCCTCGATCATGCCCTCCCAGCCGTCGGAGAGCTGCGTCAGGCCGATGCCCGCGAGCAGCAGCACGTAAGCGAGGATCGGGAGCGCCAGCTTGTTCGCGTTGCCGATGCCGTCGAGCGGCGACTTCTTGCCGTGGGCATGCTCGGCGCCGCAGTAGGCCACCCAGCCGCCGATCAGGATCACGACCTTCGCGATCAGGCGCCACAGGTCGAAGCCTTGGGGCACGAGCCACGGCAGCAGGGCCGAGATGCCGAGCACCAGCGCGGCCTGCTGGAGCATCAGCGGCGCCGTCTCGATCTCACCCGCCGCGCGCCCCTTGGCCGCCGGAGCGCCCGCGGCGTCCGTCGTCGGCAGTTCGGGAAGCGGCTCGAGTTCCTGGAAGTCGGGCTCGTTGGCGTTGGACATCGGGGGCTTGCGGTCGGGGCTTGGGGGACAGTGGGGAGCAGGCCGGCGAGCGGACAACGCAGCGCGGCGCTGGGAGGTTCGCGGCACGGGAGGGCCGCCCACGGGCTAGTCCCCCACCACGACGCGGTTGCACGTTCCTAGAGGTTGCGGATGCGCTCCTCGCGGTCGACGGCGATCATGGCGTCGACGAGGGGCTGGAGCTTACCCGCGAGCACCTGCTCGAGGGAGTAGTTCTCGTTGGCCCGGTGGTCCGTGACCCGGTTCTGGGGGAAGTTGTAGGTCCGGATGCGGGCATTGCGGTCGCCCGTGCCGACCTGCGTCTTGCGCATGGCGGCGCGCTCGGCGTCCTTGCGGGCGCGCTCGGCCTCGAACAGTCGCGAGCGCAGGACGCGCATGGCCCGGGCGCGGTTCTTGTGCTGGCTCTTCTCGTCCATGCACACCACCATCGTGCCGGTCGGAAGGTGCGTGATGCGCACGGCCGACTCGGTCTTGTTGACGTGCTGGCCACCGGCCCCACCGGCGCGCATGGTGTCGATGCGCAGGTCCTGCGGGTTGATGTCGATGTCGACGTCCTCGGCCTCGGGCAGCACGGCCACGGTCGCGGCCGAAGTGTGGATGCGGCCCTGAGCCTCGGTCGCCGGGACCCGCTGCACGCGGTGGCCGCCGGACTCGAAGCGCAGGTAGCGCCACGCTCCGTTGCCCTCGACCGAGAACACGATCTCCTTGAAGCCGCCGACGTCCGAGCGCGCGACGTCGAAGACCTCGTGCTTCCAGCCCTGGGTGTCGAAGTAGTGCTCGTACAGCCGATAGAGGTCCGCGGCGAACAGGCTGGCCTCGTCGCCGCCCGTTCCCGCGCGAATTTCCATGATCACCTTGCGGCGCTCGTCGTCGTCCTCGGCGATCAGGGCGTTGACCACTTCCTCGTCGATGCGCCGCAGCTCCGACTCGATCTCGGCGAGCTCCTCCTTCGCCAGCGCGGCCATCTCGCTGTCGGCGAGCATGGCCTGCGCGTCGGCGCGGCGCCCTTCGAGCACCTCGATCTGAGCGAGCAGCTGGACGCGCTTCTCGAGCCCGCCGCGCTCCTTCAGGATCGCTGGGATCTTCTTGCCATCGACGGCGCCGCCCTCGGCGGACAGCACCGCCGTCAGCTCGTCGTAACGAGCCTTGGCCTCGCGCAGCTTGGCGAGGAGCGCTTCGGCGAGGGCCATGTCTCAGGCCGCCTTCAGGAACGAGCGCGAGAGGAACGCCGCGGGTGTCGTGTCCGCCGCTCGCGCGGCCGACCAGCGCACGCTCACGCGTTCGGCTTCGCGGCCGCCTTGTTGCCGTAGCGGCGGTTGAACGAGTCGATGCGACCGGCTGCGTCGACGAACTTCTGCTTGCCCGAGTAGAACGGGTGGCAGACCGAGCAGATTTCGATGCGCAGTTCCTTGACCGTGGCGCGGGTCACGAAGTTGTTGCCGCAGCCGCAGTGGACCTTGCACTCGTAGTACTTGGGATGGAGGGTGCTCTTCATGGCAGCGTGGGCGCCGGGCGTGGTCGGCGCGAGCCGGTAGACAGGATTGCAGGGGGGAAGAGGATAGCGTCCGGCCCGCTCAGCGGGCAAGGGCGGCCCCGGCGCGGGCGAGCAGGGCCTTGGCGAGGGCCACGGGCAGGCCCACGACGTTGTCGAAGCCCCCGCCCTCGAGCCCGGTGACGAAGCGGTCGGCGCTCTCTTGGATCGCATAGCCCCCGGCCTTGTCGCGCCACTCCCCGGAGGCCACGTAGGCCACGCGCTCGTCCGCGGTGATCTCTCGCATGGTGACGATGGTTCGCTCGCACGCGCTCCAGCGCGACAGGTCGTGCGTGCGCACCACGCACACGCCGGTGAGCACCTCGTGTCGCGTGCCGGAGAGCGACGCGAGCATCTCCGCGGCCTCGCGCTCGTCCTCGGGCTTGCCGAGCAGCTGCCAGCGGCCGCCCCGCTCGAGCGCGACGATCGTGTCGGCGCCGAGCACGGCCCAGTCCTCGCCGCGGTCCGCTCGCGCGCTCGCCGCAGCGAGCGCCTTGCGCGTCGCGAGCTCGACCGCCGCCCGCGCGGGATCGGAGAACTCGCCCAGGTTCTCGTCGACGGGCACCGGGCCGACGGTGAACTCGAGCCCGGCCGCCGCGAGCAGCTCTCTCCGCCGCGGCGAGGCCGAGGCGAGCAGGATGCGCAGGTCGCCCATCGAAGCGCGGATTGCAGCCCTGCCCGCGCGCCCGGGAGCGGGCACGCGGGAGCGGAGCTACTTCTTCTTGGCCTTCTTCTTGGCGGCGTCGGCCTTCTTCTTGGCCTCCGCTGCCTTCTTTTCCGCAGCCTTCTTCTCGGCCGCCTTCTTGGCCTCGGCAGCTTTCTTCTCGGCGGCCTTCTTGGCCTCGAGCTTCTTGCGCTCGGCTTCCTTGCGGCGCAGTTCTTCCTGCTTCTTGCGCTCCGCGATCGCGGCGAGCCTCTTCTGCTCGAGCTCCTTCAGCTTGCGCACGCGCTCGGCCTCGGCCTTGTGCTTGGCGTCCGCGGCAGCCTTGAGCTTGGCCGCCTTGGCGGCGTCTTCGGCCTTCTTGCGCTCGGCGATCTTGGCGAGCCGCGCCGCTTCCTTGGCGCGCTTGTCGGCCTCGAGCGCCTCGCGCTTCTTGCGCTTGTCCTCTTCCTTCTTGCGCTTCTCGTCCTCCTTCTTCTGGAGGATGGCGAGCCGCGCGGCCTCGCGGGCGCGCTGCTGCTCGAGGCGCTCCTGCGCGATCTTCCAGTCGCGGAAGGCCTTCTTGCCGTGCTTGCAGTCGTCGACGAGCACGCACTGGTGGCACAGCGGCTTGCGCGCGTCGCACCAGCGGCTCGCGACCTCGCCGAAGCGCACCGCGAACTCGAGCTCCTTGCCCTGCGGCACGATCGGCTCGATCGCCGCGCGCGCCTTCTTGGGGCTCGCGGTGCGCGACACGAGTCCGACGCGATCGAGCACGCGCATCAGCGCGGGCGTCACCGGCAGCTCGCCCTTCGAGGCCAGCCACAGTAGGTAGTGCGCCGTGCCCATGCCGATGAACGGCAGGATCGACACGAAGCGCTGGGTGCCCTGCACGTCCTCGCGCAGGAACTCGAGCTCCATGCCGTGGCTGCGCTGGAAGACCTCCTGCAGGTACTCGCGCGTGACGGCGGCCGCGGCCATGCCCTTCGCGCCGAGGTCGAGGTGCCCGTTGATCTCCTGCGCCTGACAGATGCGCAGCTCGTTCCAGTCCTTGTAGGCATTGCGCAGCCGCACCACGGTGTCCCTGGCCTGCGCGGGCGTGAGCTTGCGCAGCAGGATCGCGTACAGGCCCTGCTCGAGCAGGTTGGCCTCCGCGAGCGGCTCCGGCAGCGGATGCTCGGGATGGATCTTGGCGAGGAGCTTGACGGTCAGGTCAGTCTTCTTGGACACGCGACGGCTCGAGATCGTGGGACGATGTGGAAAGCACTGCGAAGCCAGAGGCGGGGCTCCGCGCGCGGCGGAAGGCCCCGAAACAACGTCGCGCGCGGCACCGTAGCCCCGCGCGCGAGAATCAGCGAGCACGCGCGGGCGAGCCCGCGCGCGGCATCAGCCCTTCTTCTTCTCGTCCGCAACCTTGGGCTTGCGGCGGTGCGCCGGACGCGCGGCCTTGGCGGCGGCGCGCGCCTGCTTGGCGGCCGTGCGACGCGCCTTGGTCGCGGTCTTCTTCTTGCGGCCGTCGCGGTCGCGGGCGACGTTGGCCTTGACGCCCTCGATCACCTTGAGCTGGCGCAGCAGCGAAGCGACGGTGTCGGAGACGATCGCGCCTTCCTTCATCCAGTACTTGGCGCGCTCGGCGTTGACCTGCAGGCGCTTCTCCGGCGTCGCGGCGCGCGGGTCGTAGTAGCCGAGGTTCTCCAGCGAGGCGCCGTCGCGGGCGCTGCGGGTCTCGGTGACGTGGATGCGGAAGGAGGGAAGGTTCTTGCGACCTTCGCGCTTGAGGCGGATGGAGACGGACATGCGGTTGCTTGGGTTCGTGCAGGACCGGGAGAAGACCCGGCCGGTTTTCGAAGGGCGCAGAGTGTAGGGAGCGGCGCGCGGCAGGGCAAGCGCCCCCATGCGGAGCGTGCGCGCGTCCCTAGCGGCGCTTCTTGCGCTTGTCCTTCTTGCGCTTGGAGCCGGACTGGCGCGTCGGGGACGAGCCCATGGGGCGCCCGGGGAAGCCCATGCCCCCCATTCCGCCCATGCCACCCATGCCCGGGGGCAGGCCCGCGCCGGCCTTGCCGCCGCCACCGAACAGTCCCCCGAGGCCTCCCAAGCCCCCGAGGCCGCCCAGCCCGCCGCCGAAAAGTCCCCCGCCGTCGCCCTTCGAGGCGAGCTCGCCCGTGGGCGACATGGAGCGCAGGGACTCCTCCTTGGCCTTGGCGCCGAGCTTGGCCCCGAGCCCCATGCGGTTCATCTCCTTCATCATGCGCTTCATCGCCTGATGGCTTTTCAGGAGCTCGCCCACCGCGTTGGGGTCCTGCCCCGCCCCGCGCGCGATGCGGCGGCGGCGCGACATGTCGATCATCTCGGGGCGCAGGCGCTCGCGGCGCGTCATCGAGGTGAAGAGCGCCTCCATGCGCGCGAAGCGCTTGTCGTCGACGAGCTTGTCGAGGTCGCCGAGCTGCCCCATGCCGGGCATCATCGAGAGCACCTTCTTCAGGGGCCCGAGGCGCTTGATCATGCGCAGCTGCTCGAGCATGTCCTCGAGCGTGAAGTCGCCCATGACCATCTTCTCGAAGGAGGCCTGCGCCTCCTCCTCGGAGATCTTCGAGGCCGCGGTCTCGACGAGGCCGACCACGTCGCCCATGCCGAGGATCCGGCCCGCCATGCGGCGCGCGTGGAACGTGTCGAGGTCGTCGATCTTCTCGCCGATGCCGGCGAACAGAATCGGACGGCCGACGATGGACTGGATCGAGAGCGCCGCGCCGCCGCGCGCGTCGCCGTCGAGCTTGGTGAGCACCACGCCCGTGAGCGCGAGCTTGTCGTGGAAGGCCTTGGCCGACTTGACCGCGTCCTGACCGGTCATCGCGTCGACCACGAGCAGCTGGTTGTGCGGCTGCGTGCGCGCGGCGACCTCGGCCACCTCGGCCATCATCTCCTCGTCGACGTGCAGGCGGCCCGCCGTGTCGAGGATCACGAGGTCGTGGCCGTTGGCGCGCGCGAACTCGACGCCCTGCGCGCACACCTCCGGCGCGCTCACCCCCGCGACGTGGAACACAGGCACGCCGATCTTTTGCCCGAGGATCTTGAGCTGATCGACGGCCGCAGGACGCTTGACGTCGGCCGCGACGAGCAGCGGGCGCCGCTGGAACTTCTCCTTCTGCAGCTTGGCGAGCTTGGCGCAGGTGGTCGTCTTGCCGGCGCCCTGCAGACCCGCCATCAGGATCACCGTCGGGCCGATCTTCGCCACCGCGAGCGCGCTTTCCTCGGGTCCGAGCAGCGCCACCAGCTCCTCGTGGCAGGCGTGAATGAACTGCTGCGAAGCCTCGACGCCCTTCAGGACCTTCTCGCCGACCACGCGCGCGCGCACGCGCTCGGTGAAGTCGCGCGCCACTTGGAACTGCACGTCCGCCTCAAGCAGCGCCGCGCGCACTGCGCGCAGGCCTTCCTCGATGTTCTCCGGGGAGAGCTCGGCACTCCCCTTCAGGAAGGAGAAGGCCCCGGTCAGTCGTTGCGTCAGCGTCTCGAACATGGCGTGCGTCCCAAGGTGGAAGGGCGCGAGATTATGCCGAGCGGACGGCTCCGCTGTCGCCCCACAGCCCGCCGGAGAGTGCTGCTCGCTGGCGGCAGCGCCCCCCCAAGGTGGCTGCACCACGCCGGCGAGCGCGCAATTGCCGCGGGGCGCGAGCGCTGCTGCCTTCGCCTAGACGGGCGGCAGGACTGGCTCGACGCCGCTGCGCTTCCAGTACGCGTAACCCGTCGCGATGTAGAAGACCATCGTCGCGGCCGGAACCGTCGCGAGCAGGCCAACGCAGCACAGGAGCAGGCCCGCGATGTAGGCCACGATGGCGAGCACGAAGAACAGCAGGAAGAACAGCACGAACGGCCACACCTGCCCGCTCGTCATGCGCCACGACTCCGAGATGGCGTCGAACGCCCCCAGTCCGCGCTCCGCGATGGCGCAGTTGGCGAGGCAGATCCGCGTGACGAAGTAGAGCACCATGGGCGTGAAGACCAGAGCACCCGCGCCCGCGGCGAGCAGGACCTCGAGGCCCGGATCGGGCCACTGCTCCTTGAGCAGCAAGATCGCCGGGAGGAACAGCACCCCGCCGAGCAGCACGCCGCCAAAGAAGTACACGCACTGCGCGCCGATCGCCGCCATCAGGCCGTCGCCGCGGAAGAGCACGGAGAGCTCCGGGCGCTCGCCGCTCGCCAGCGCGAGACCGTAGCGCGCCTGCCCGAGCCCCATCCACGCAGCGAGCGGGATGTTGAGCAGCATGGACACGCCGTAGACCACGATCCCGAGCATCGCGAGGCGCTGGTCGCCATTCATGCCGAGCAGGTTCTGCGCCGCACCGCCGATGCCGCCGACGATCGAGCCCACCAGCGACGCAACGAAGGCCGCGAGGATCGAGATCGGGTAGCGCTTCACGGCCTCGAAGCCAAAGCGCAGCGCCTCGACCGGCTCCCAGTCGCGCGGCTCGGACGGTCCGCCGCCGCCGTGCGACGCCTCCGGAGCGGACCCCGACTGCGGGGCCCGGTACGGATCGGAGTCGCGTGGCTCGAGCGGAGAGCCAGGAGCGCCAGAGTCGGTCATGGAGTGCGCCTGTCTCGGCCTAGCGGCGCGCGGCCTTGGCCTTGGGCTTCTTCGCGGACGCGCGCGCCGGACTCGTCTTCACAGCCGGATTCGTCTTCAAGGCCGGTGCGGCCTTGGTCGCCGCGGGCTTGGGCAGCACGGTGGCCTTCGCCGGCGTGAGCGTCTCCTTGGCCGGCGCCGTGTCCGTCGCGATCGCGTCCGGATCGTCGTCGACGCGCGCGATGCTCGCGCCGAGCTCGGCGAGGCGCTGCTCGATGCGCGCGTAGCCGCGGTCGATGTGGTACACGCGGTGCACCTCGGTCGTGCCCTCGGCGACGAGGCCGGCGAGCACCAGCGCCGCGGACGCGCGCAGGTCGGAGGCCATCACCTGCGTGCCCTTCAGGTTCGCCGGTCCCATCACGATCGCGCTCGCGCCCTGACGCCGGATGTTGGCGCCCATGCGCATCAGCTCGGCGACGTGCATGTAGCGGTCGGTGAAGATCGTCTCCGTCACGAGGCTCATGCCGTCGGCGGTCGTCATCAGCGCCATCCACTGGGCCTGCAGGTCGGTCGGGAAGGCCGGGTGCGGCAGGGTCGTGACGTCGGTCGGCTTCGCGCGCTTCTTGCGCTGGTCGAAGGCCATGGTCTCGATCCAGTCCGTGCCGAAGTGGTGCGGCAGCTCCGCCTCGCGCATGCGCTCGAGCAGGATCATCAGGTGGTCGGGGCGGCAGCCCTCGACGCGGATCTTGCTGCCCGTCATCGCGCCGGCGATCACGAGCGTGCCCGCCTCGATGCGGTCGGGGATCACGGAGTGCGTGCAGCCGTGCAGCCGGTCGACGCCCTCGATCTCGATGCGCGGCGAGCCCAAGCCCGTGATGCGCGCGCCCATCTTGTTGAGGCAGTCGCCGAGGTCGACCACTTCCGGCTCGCAGGCGGCGCCGTGGATCACGGTGCGGCCCTTGGCGAGCGTCGCGGCCATCATCACGTTGGCGGTGCCGAGCACGGTCGGGCCCTGCGCGCCGCCCAGATACATTTCCTCGCCGCGCAGGCCGCCGGTGGCGCTGGCGATGATGTCTCCGCCGTCGACATCGACCTTCGCGCCGAGCGCGCGCATGCCCTTGATGTGCAGGTCGACCGGGCGCACGCCGATGACGCAGCCGCCGGGGAGGCTGACGCGCGCGTGCTGGGTGCGCGCGAGGACGGGCCCGAGCACCGCGACCGAGCCGCGCATCTTGCGCACGCAGTCCCAGCCCGCCTCGTTGTGCGGCACCGGCGCCGAGCGCACGGTGAGCACGCCTTCCTTCGAGCGCTCGCACTTCGAGCCCAGGCCTTCGAGGACCTTGACCATCTGCCGCACGTCGGAGACGTCCGGCGCATTCGGAATCACCACGGGTTCATCGGTGAGCAGCGTCGCCGCGAGCACCGGAAGCACCGCATTCTTCGAACCCGAAACGCGCACGCTGCCGTGCAGCTTGCGCCCGCCCTCGATCACGAACTTGTCCATGTTCCCCCTCGGCGCGCATCCCATTGCGCGACGCTCTCTCTTCCGAAAAGCGCGCGAGCGAATCAAGGACCTCGTGGCGAAATTCTCGCGCGCCGCGCGCGCGCTCAGCCCGGCAACATGCGGCCGAGCCGCTTGCCTCCGACGACGTGCAAGTGCAGGTGCTCGACCTCCTGACCGCCGTCGCGGCGCGCGTTGGTGAGCACGCGGAAGCCGCGCGAGAGTTCCTTGCGGCGCGCGACCTCCGCCGCCGCGAGGAGCAGCTCGCCGGCGAGCTGCGCGTCGACGAGCTCCCACAGCGAGTCGACGTGCTCGCGCGGCACGACGAGCACGTGGACCGGCGCCTGCGGATGGAGGTCCTCGAAGGCGAGCACGCGCGGACTCTCGAACACGATCCGGGCCGGGGCCGTGCCGGCGGCGATGCGGCAGAAGATGCACTCCATGCCGCCCAAGGGAACGCCCCGCGAGCCGGGGCTGCAAGGGTCCGGGCCACGGGCGGGCCAAGTTGACGCCCCGCGCCGCCCGTCTGTATCCTCCTCGGCCCTTCCAACGCCCACCGGGGGCCCTCGGGTTTCCCGCGTCTCGGCCGACCTTCCCGGCCCGGCGCGCCCCGCGAGCGACCCCACGGCGACTCTCTCCCACTCCCCCACGCGACCACCGCACATGACTTCCAGCACCGTCGAGATGTCGGCCACCTCCGAGGCCTTCGACCTGAAGAGCACCTCGATCCCCAACTTCACGACGCTGGTCCAAGCGCGCTCCGCGGTCTACCGCTCGCGCTCGACCCTCGACAGCTTCACGCGCATGGTCGACGGCCTCTCGAACTCTGGCGAGGAAGGTCGCCGCAAGGGCCTCGGCCTGTGGATGGTCGCGCGCTACGAGGCCTGCGCCGCCCTTCTCGCGAGCTACGATAAGACCGACGTCGTCGCGGCCTTCACCCGCGGCAGCGCGCTGATGTCGATCGCGCGCTGGGCCGACGCCCACGCGATCTTCGAGCGCCTCTCGAGCCAGTACCCCGAAGAGCCCCGCCCGCGCGGCAACAAGCTCGAGGCCCAGCTCGAACTCGACCTCCACAAGGGCGACCACGACGGCGCCGCCGCCACCCTGCAGCGCGAGCTCCAGAGCGCGCCGCCGTCCTTCGCCGCCAGCGCCGAGCACAGCTACTTGCAGGGCCGCCTCGCCGAGCTGCGCCGCTCGCCCGAGGCCGCGCTCGACCTGTACGCCGCGGCGCGCGAGATCGACCCGACGCACCGCACGAACCTCGCCCGCTTCGCCGCGCTCGCCGAGCGCTGCGGCCTCGACGAGCTCGCCCTGCAGGCCTACCAGTCGCTCGCCTCGATGCTCCCTATCGATCGCAACGTGATGTTCAACCTCGGCGTGCTCTACGAGGACCTCGGCCGCGATCAGGAAGCCGCCGCGTGCTACGACATCATCGCGCGCAACGACCCGACCAACTACCGCGCGCGCCTGTACCTCGAGGACGCGCGCTCGGGCATCGACATGTACTACGACGAGGATCTCGAGCGGAAGGAAGACCGCTTGAACCAGATCCTCAAGACGCCGATCACCGACTTCGAACTGTCGGTGCGCGCGCGCAACTGCCTCAACAAGATGAACATCGTGACGCTCGGCGACCTCGTGCGCCTGACCGAAGCCGAGCTCCTGTCCTACAAGAACTTCGGCGAGACCTCGCTGAACGAGATCAAGGACATCCTGAACACCAAGGGCCTGCGCCTCGGCATGAAGCACGAGGAGGCCGTCGCCTCAATCGAGGCCGTGGCGCGCCCGCGCGCGGGCAGCAACGAGAGCTCGGAAGTGCTCAACACGCCGGTCAGCAAGCTCGACCTCTCGATCCGCGTGCGCCGCGCCGTCGAGAACCTCGCCTGCCTGACGCTCGGCGACATCCTCGCCCACAGCGAGGACGAGCTGCTCTCGATGCCCAACTTCGGCCAGACCTCGCTGCTCGAACTCAAGCGCAAGCTGGCTGAGTTCGGCCTGCAGCTCCAAGCGACCAAGAAGAAGTAGCCCGCGCGCCCCGTGTACGACTTCCTCGAAGGAGACGTCGCGGGACGCTCGGCCGCGCGCGTCGTGCTCGACGTGCGCGGCGTGGGCTATGAGGTGCTCGTGCCGCCGGGCGCAAGCTTCCCGACGAGCGGACGCCTGCGCCTGTGGACGCACCTCGTCGTGCGCGAGGACAGTCATGCGCTCTATGGCTTTCGCGACGAGGCCACGCGCGACATGTTCCGCGCGCTGCTCGGCGTGACCGGCGTCGGCCCCAAGGTCGCGCTCGCGGTCCTCTCGGGGCTGAGCTGTGACGAGCTCGTGACCGCCGTTGTCGCCGGCGACTCCAAGCGGCTCACCAAGGTGAAGGGCATCGGCCAGAAGACGGCCGACCAGATCCTGCTCGACCTGCGCGGCAAGGCAGCGGCCCTGAGCGGCGGAACGGCGAACGCGCCCGCGGCCCGCGGCCCGGTGCAGCTCGAGGACGCCGTCACGGCGCTCATTTCCATCGGCTATTCGGAGAAGGACGCGCGCAAGCAGGTCGAACGAGCCGCGAAGTCCGTCGACCCTGCCAACCTCGAGCTGCTCGTGCGTACGGCACTCTCGAGCTGAGTCGCGGCGACGGTTGCACGGATGCGGTCGCGCGAGCCATCTCTCGCGCCTATGCTCTCGCGCCGAAACGAGGAGCACCGCGATGACCACCCCGCTGCGTGAAGCGACCGCACCTTCCGCGCCCGGCGCCCCCGCGCGCACTGAGCGCATCCTGATTTGCGACGAGCTCTCTGCCGAGGCGCTCGACGTCTTCGCGGCACACGGCTTCCGGCCGGAAGTCTGCACGGGCCTGAAGGAAGCCGAGCTCTGCGCGCGCGTATCCGACGCAGATGCGCTCGTCGTGCGCTCCGCGACGAAGGTCACGCGCGCGATCCTCGACGCCGCGCCGCGGCTCAAGGTCGTGGGCCGTGCGGGCGTGGGCGTCGACAACGTCGACGTCGATGCGGCCACGGCGCGCGGGGTCGTCGTGATGAATGCTCCCGCAGGCAACACAACCACGACTGCGGAGCTGGCGATCTCGCTCATGCTAGCGCTCGCGCGCAACGTCACGCGCGGCGACCGCGCTGTGCGCGCGGGCGAGTGGAAGCTGCGCGGCAAGCTCTCGGGTAGCGAGATTTCCGGCAAGACGCTCGGAGTGGTCGGCCTCGGGCGCATCGGGCGCGTGGTGGCGACGCGCGGACTCGGGCTCGCCATGAAGGTCGTGGCCTACGATCCGTACCTCGCCGGACAGCGCTCCCCGCTCGAAGGCGTCGAGCTGCTCCCGCTCGACGAGCTGCTCGCGCGCGCCGATTTCGTGACGCTGCACGTCCCCTACAGCGACGAGACGCGCAACATCCTCTCGCGCGAGCGCATCTTCGCGATGAAGCCGGGCGCGCGCCTCGTCAACTGCGCGCGCGGCGGACTCGTCGACGAACAGGCTCTCGCAGAAGCGCTCGCGGCCGGTCGGCTCAAGGGCGCGGCGCTCGACGTGTTCGAGAGCGAGCCGCCGCCCAAGGACCACCCGCTGCTCTCGCGCGAGGACGTGATCCTCACGCCGCACCTCGGCGCGTCGTCGGAAGAGGCCCAGCGCAACGTCGCGCTCGAAATTGCGCAACAGGTGAGCGAGTTCCTGCTCGAGGGCGTCGCTCGCAACGCGGTCAACCTGCCGGCGACGAGCTCCGCGACTTTGCGCGAGCTCGCGCCGTGGGTGCTGCTCGCGGAAAAGCTCGGCTCGACCCTCGCACAGCTGTGCGACAGCCCGCTGCGTACGCTCGAGCTCTCGATCTCGGGCGAGATCGCGCGCAAGGACGCGAGCCACGTGCGCCTCGCGGTGCTCGTGGGCGCGCTGCGCAAGGGCTGCGATACGCCGCTCAACTTCGTCAATGCGCCGCGTCTCGCGGCCGAGCGCGGACTGGCTGTCCACGAGCGCGCCGACGAGGAGTCGCACTTCCTGCACAGCCTCGTGAAGGCGCGGGCGATCTCGCGCACGGGCGAGGTGCATGTCGTCGGCGGCAGCGTGTTCGGGCGCGATCCGCGCATCGTGCGTATCGACGACCACTACCTCGACCTCGCGCCGCAGGGACCGCTGCTCATCACCACCCACGTCGACCAGCCGGGCGTCGTAGGCCTGCTGGGCACGGCGCTCGGCGCGGCGCACATCAACATTCGCCGCATCGAGCTCGGCCCCGGCGCGCGCGCCGCCGACGGGCTCGCGCGCGGGTTCCTCGCGCTGGACGAGCAGCCCTCGCAGGACGTGCTCGACACGCTCGCGCGTCTCGAGCCGATCCGCTCCGTGCGCGTGGTGCAGCTCTAGCCATGGCGCTCCCCGCCCGCGTCGATGACTCCGCGCCGCCCTACGGCACGCTCGTGTTCGACTGCGACTCGACGCTCTCGACGATCGAAGGCATCGATGAGCTCGCGGGCGAGCGCAAGCCCGAGATCGCCGCGCTCACCGAGCGCGCCATGGCGGGCGAAGTGCCGCTCGAGGCCGTCTACGGCCGGCGCCTGGAGCTCTTGAGGCCGACGCGCGCGCAGGTCGCGGCGCTGGGCACGCAGTACGTCGCGCATGCGCTGCCCCACGCCCGCGAGCTCATCCGTGCCCTGCAGGCGCTCGGAAAGCGCGTGTGCATCCTCTCCGGCGGCCTGCGCCAAGCGATCTTCGCGCTCTCGGACGAGCTGCGCATCGACTCGGGCGACGTGTTCGCCGTCGACATCTTCCACGGCCGCGACGGCAGCTACGCGGGCTTCGACGAGGACTCGCCGCTCGCTCGCGCGGGCGGCAAGCTCGAGCTCCTGCGCCAGCTCGCTCGCGAAGACCGCCGCGGCGGCCTCGTGCTCGTCGGCGACGGCGCCACGGACCTCGAAGCCGCCCCGGCTGCGCGTCGCTTCGTGGCTTTCGGCGGCGTGGCGCGGCGCAAGGAAGTGTTCGCGCGCGCGGTCGTCACCTGCGATGCGCCCGACCTTGCCGCGCTGCTGCCGTTGCTCGTCGCCACCGACGAGATTGAAACGCTCGCGCAGGATCCCAGCCACCATCCCCTGCTGCGCGCCGCTCGCGTCGCGCGCTGAACGGAGTGCAACCACCATGAAGCTCTGGATTCCCGGACCGACCGAAGTTCGCCCGTCCCTGCTCGCCGAGTGCGCGCGCCCGATGATCGGTCACCGCTCCGACGCGATGTCGAAGCTGCACGACCGCATCGACCCGCACCTGCGACTCGCGTTTGGTCTCGCGGAGAACTCCGGCAGCGAAGTTGCGGTGCACACCTGCAGCGCGACCGGGCTCATGGAGGCGAGTCTCCACGGCACGGGCTGCCGCGTGCTGTGCGTCGCGAACGGCTCGTTCTCCAAGCGCTGGGCGGACATCGCGCAGGTGCTCGGCTTCGAGACCGTCGTGCTGAAGAAGGCCTTCGGCGAGGCGGCGAGCCCCGAAGACATCGAGCGCGCGCTCGTCGAAAAGGGCCCCTTCGATGCGCTGACGCTGGTCTCGAACGAGACCTCGAGCGGCGTGCGCACCCCGCTCGCCGGCGTGGCGAGCGTGATGCGGCGGCATCCGAACACGCTCATGCTCGTCGACGTCGTGAGCTACCTCGCCGGGATGCCGGTGGACTTCGATGCGCACGGGATCGACTTCGCGTTCGCGGGCTCGCAGAAGGCGCTCGCGCTGCCGCCGGGTATCACGGTCTTCGCGGCGTCGAAGCGCTATCTCGAGCGTGTGCGCAAAGGCAAGCGGCCGAGCTACTACCTCGACGCCGTGCGCGTGCTCGACGGCCATCGCGAGCGCAAGACGCCCGCGACGCCGTGCATCCCCCTGTACTTCGCGCTCGCGCAGCAGCTCGAGGACATCTCGAACGGCGTCACGCTTCCGGAGGGCGGCAGCGCGCTGCGCGGTGCGGCAGCTTGGAGCGCGCGCTACGCGAAGCACGAGCGCATGTACCGCGCCACGGCCGCTTGGGCCGCGCGCCACGGGCTCGAGTACATCCCGGCGCCCGAGCATCGCTCCTGGACGGTGTCCTGCATCCGGAAGGGCCCGCTCGACGTCGTGAAGTTCCTCGCCGAGCTGAAGAAGCGCGGGCACACGATCTCGAACGGCTACGGCGACCTGAAGGACATCTCGTTCCGCATCGGACACATGGGGGATCACACCGAAGCCGACCTCGAGCGCCTGATCGCGGCCATGGACGAGGTGTTGCTCGCGGGGGCCGCGCGCTGATGCGTCGGCTCGCGCTCGGTCTGTTGCTCGCGGGCTGCACGACGACACCGCAGCAGCCCGCTCCGCTCGAGCTCTTCAACGGTCGCGATCTCTCCGGATGGCGCCCGATCGGCGATGCGCGCTGGGAGGTCGAGCAGGGCGAGCTCGTCGGCTCCATCGGCGGCGGCTCCCAGAGCTTCCTCGCGACCGAGCGCGAATTCTCGAACTTCGTGCTCGAGCTCGACCTCAAGAACGAGCTGCCGGGCAACTCGGGCGTGCAGGTGCGCTCGCACCAGAACGAACAAGGCCGCGTTTTTGGCTACCAGATCGAGATCGATCCTTCGGACCGCGCGTGGTCCGGAGGTCTCTACGACGAGGGTCGCCGCGGGTGGTTGTTCGACCTGAAGGCGAGCCCGGATGCCCGCGCGGCCTTCCGCCGCGGCGAGTGGAACCACTACCGCATCGAGTTGCAGGGCAACCGCATCCGCACATGGGTCAACGGCGTGCCGGCAGTCGACACGACGGACGACGCGGACGCGTCGGGCTTCATCGCGCTGCAGGTGCACTCAGGCAACAACACGCGCATGCGCTTTCGGAACGTCCGCCTGACGCCGCTGCCGTGAACGTCAGGGCAGCTCGCGGACATGCCAAGGCCCGCGCCGCGAGCCACTCGCGTCGCGAACCTCTCGGACGAACTCCGGCGTCACTGGATCGGCGCCGTGATTCCACGCGCGCCGGATGTAGGTGAGCACGCTGGCGGTTTCCTCGTCGTCGAATGAGTGGGATGGCATCTCGGCGTCCCACGTGACGCTCTCGAGCGTCACCGGCCCGCGCAGGCCGTGCAGCACGATCTTCGCCGCGCGCTCCGCGTCGCCCAGCACCCACGGCGAGTTGCGCAGCGGCGGAGCAACGCCGATGTCGCCGCGTCCTGAGACTTGGTGGCAGGCCGCGCAAGTCTGTTCGTAGATCGAGCGGCCCCGCTCGAAGCGCGCGCTTTCCACTGCGTCGAGATCGCGCGGGAAAAGACCCTCGCTGCCCGGCTTGCCGCGCCACACGAGCGCTTCGAGGAACGTGAGCGCCTCCGGCAGCCCGTCGACACACGCCAGGGGCTCGTTCTCGACTCGGATCGGCCGGAAATTGCCCTGAGCATCCTTCGCGCGCGCACCGAGCGCTCCCTTCGCGAGCGCCCTGCGCCACTCGGCCGTCACGTGGAGTCCCTCGGCGTGCCCATGGATCCAGTTGACGAGTTCCCCGAGGAACTCTGACCCGGAGTCATTCACGGCGCAAGCGCCGATCAGCTCCACCAAGGCGAGCGCATCGGACGTGTCCGGTGCCGTCGAGAACCACACTGCTGCACGCTCCGGAGCAGTCTCGTGAATCGAGTCCCCGACCCACTCGCGAGCCGGAATCGGACGTTCGGAACCCTCGGTTCGTTCGAGCGTGCGGCGGAGGAACGCGAACTCGCGGCCGGCGAGCCCCGAGACGATCGCGCCGCGACGGGTCGCATCGAGCTTGCCCGTCCACGCGATCTCGACCAGCGCATCGAGCGCCTCCGGCGTGCGGAGGTCTCCGAGTGCGAGCACGCGCTCGAGCGAACGCGCATCGCCCCAAGCGCCCAGCGAGAACTCCGCCGGCGGCGGCACGAGCGCGGCGAGGTGCGGGCGCGCGAGCTCGTCGTTCTTGCTCACGACTTCTTGCAACACCTCCGCCGCATCGCGCGACGCACCCCCTTCCTCCGCGAGCAGCCGCTGCGCCGTCTGGCGCATCCAGCGGTTCGGCGACGAGAGCGCGCTTCCGAGCTCCGTCCACGAGCACTCGGCGAGCTTCACGCGCTCCTTCGGCTTGGCGTCCGCCGCGGTGATGCGCCAGATGCGCCCGCGATCGGTCGGCTCCTCGAGCTGACGCTCCTCCATCTGCGCGCGCAGCCATGAGGTCACAAACAGCCGGTGCTGGATGACCCCGCGGTACATGTCGACGACGTACAGCGCTCCATCGGGTCCCTCCGAGAGGTTCAC
>Ga0169931_10003497_pt1 | contig 24854 bp, 16 predicted proteins | sample Kivu_15m_20L_FD_129675 | JGI IMG/M metagenome (GOLD analysis project Ga0169931, IMG submission 129675) | Freshwater microbial communities from Lake Kivu, Western Province, Rwanda to study Microbial Dark Matter (Phase II) - Kivu_15m_20L... | ecosystem: Environmental > Aquatic > Freshwater > Lake...
AATGTTTCAACTGAGAAAAGGCAATGACAATTGCTGCGGCTGAAGTATATCCACTTATAACTGGTTTGGAAACGTAATTCACTACAAATCCGAACCTTAGCCATCCAAAAAATAAACGAAACAAGCCTACCCAAAAAGCTATTAAAAAAGCAGCAGCAGCCCAATCTGTGCTCTGAGGTAGTGTAAAAAGAGTAGAAGAAACCAATAAAGATGCCATGGCAACCGGTCCAACAGAAACTTGCATGGAGCTACCCCAAAAAGCATAAACAAATAACGGTATCGTGGCGGAATATAGTCCATAAATGGGTGGAACCCCTGCAAGCATGGCATAAGCCATCCCCTGAGGAATTAGCATAACTCCCACGGTTAGACCAGCCAGTAGATCAGATGAAAAAAAATTAAGGTTGTACTTTTTTAACCAGGCTAAAAAAGGAAATATTTTGTGTAAAGAATTATTTTTCATCATAAAGCTTCTTCGATCCACTGTTCAATCTCTTTGGCTGTTTTCATAAGAGAAATTCTATTTCTGCCTAATTGAATCAAGCCTAAAATTTCAAGCTTTTTTAAAAGTCTGGAGATAGCTTCTCTGGATGCATTTAATTCATTTGCAAGTTCTTGATGGGTGATTAAAATTTCCTTGTTTAAATTTTGGGCAGATTTCTTAATTAAAATTTTAATCAGTCTGACATCTAATTTTAAAAATGCTATCGAGTCGAGTGCATTGATTAACTCATGAAAGCGACTGTTGTAAGATAGCATGATGAAATTTTTCCAACTGGGAAAGGAACTCATCCACTCATCCATTTTTTTTATAGGAATGGCTAGTATTTCTGTTGCTTCTTCTGCAATGGTTTTAATTTCGCTTTTTTTATTCATCATACAGCAGGTAAATGCCATGGCACAAGTTTCTCCAGCTCGTAAATTATATAAAAAAACTTCATGTCCAGTATCAGGAGATTGCCTCAATACCTTGATAGTACCCTTTACAATTAATGGAACAAATCTGATATATTCTCCATAGTGCATGATTTCATCACCTGCTTCATAAGCTTTTAATGTACCTATTTCTAGGATAAGTTCCTGTAGCTTGGTTTCAGATATTACAGGAAAAATTCTTTTTAATTCATTTATTTCCATCAAAATAAGTTGATATAACCAAAATGTATTTTTCCATTTCGAAATAATAAAGCCTCTTGCGTGTCTGAGCCTAAGGCATAGCTAAGTCCAAAAATACCAATTTTTGTCTCAAGCGCCAAACCTATTCCAAATCCATATTTAAATCTGGTAGAAATTGATTGACTCAAATCAGGGAATATGCCAAGGTCGAAAAAGGCATAGAAATAAGAGTTTTCATTAAATAAAAATCTGGGTTCAATGTTGGTAATATGGTACCAGGAGCTAAAAATTGATTGTTCGTCAAATCCTCTTAAAGAATGTTGGCCACCTGTTCTGTAAAGTTCGTTGGTGTACAAATCTTTATTATTATTCCATAAATAAGCCGCCTTTGTTTGAAAAAGAATTGTTGCAGAGCGGAATAGGGGTAAAAAATAGGAGAGTTGAATTTGTGAGTTTACAAAAAAACTATTTTGATTCAAACTGTCGTATAAATAAGAAAAATTACCGTTTACCTGAAATGGGTCCCTTAAATTTAAAATGCTATTATTGGGGATTATACTTCTATATCCTAATTGTACTATACATTTGAAATCAAAACCTTTTCTTGGATTCCAACGATAATCAAGGTTTTGAAACCGATATTCAATACCCAAAGCGTTATTGTTTAAATCTAAAATAGTAGGTAGTTTTCTATTTCTTAGTACAAAAGAACTATCTGCTTTTTGTACAATTGTACTATTCGTTTTGAAGTAAACCTTCAGAAAATTATTCCCATGGAACAAATATTGAGCGCCTATTTCTCCAATCACATCAATATAGGTTGAGTCCCTTTGATAAAGTTCAAATTTTGCATCCAATCCAATAGGAGTTTTAAATAGGAAAGGATAATTTATCATAATTTTTAATTCAGATCTGCCTACTACAAATTGTTGCCATTGAGCAACTAATCTCTCTCCCCGGCCAAATGTATTCAGGAGATCTATTAAAACGTTACCTGTAAAGTTGAAACTTTGTTGCCCGTTAACAGGATTGTTAGAGGGTAAAAGTCCAAAAATGACATCGAATTTGCTGCTTTTTTTGGGTGTAAACTGCAATTGCACCTCAGCCTTATCTTCCAAAAAGTAAACAAAAGGGTCATTTTTTAAAGATAAATATCCCAATTCTTTCACTCTCGTTGGAATACGTTTTACTAGAGATTCCTGATAAGGCTTGCCCTCATTGATACCAAGATAGGAGGATATAAACCTTAGGTTAATTTTACTTCTTTTTTTTGCTGCTGATAGGCTATCTGTCAAATTTAGTTTTGCAAAATAAATAAGTGGCCCCTTATCTATATAAATTTTGGCATTGAAGGAAGTTGAATCAATAAGTTGAAATGAATCAAAATATACTTCTGCAAAAGGATAACCATTCTGTTCCAAATAGGAGAGAGATTTTTTCGTTACAAAGTTTAAGTTGTTTATCTCTTTATTTTTGAATTTTTGAGATATTATTTCATTAAATAGATTTTCATCAACATTACCATTGCTTACTGATTTGAGTATATACTTTTTTCCTGCAATGAATTGAATAAGGCAACTATCTGAAATGCAATAAAGACTATCCTCATAGTAACTATCTAGGTATCCTTGCTTCTGATAAAAGGTTTTAATAGAATCTAATATGGGAATAAAGTTGGTTTTGCATCCAAAGTTGACCTCCGGTTTAACTATTAATTTATTTTGATGCCAAATTTTACTAAAAACATGAATCTTGTAACTACAACTATCCTGTGCCAGAATTGTGTTGTAATGCACCAGGCAAAAGGTGATAAGTAATAAGATGAACCTTAAAAAATATTTATTATCAACCATATTATAGTTGCAACATCAGTTGTATCGCATCTGATTTGTATTGACTGCCCAACCCGGAGCAAATTTGAAGATATTCTTTACCAACTTTTTTGTCGTTTGCAACCGAAGCAATCAAACCAAGAAAGTAAAAAGCATCGGATCTGAAATAATAATTTTTATCTTCAGTAACGAAAAATAAATGCTCTTTGGCGGCCTCGAATTGTTCAATTTTAGAAAAAATAATACCCAGTTTGAGATGTACTCTGGAGTTGGATGGATCTACCGATAAAATTTTTTCATAGGTTAGAATGGCTTTCGAGGGATCTTTATCAAATTGCAGGTCTGCTTTTTTCTCCAATTCCACCAAAGTATTATCTTTTTGGCTCTCTTTTGCAATGCCACCCATGCCACGTTCAAGGTAGGCACTCAGGTTCAAATTTTTTAGTAGGGAATGAGCCAAATAAGAGAAAGAAGTTTCTTCCTTATATTTCCAGATGGAAAAAATAGTGAAGGCGGTAAACAAAAGAAGGGGGATAGACTTTTTAAACATGTTTAGGTGATAGATAATGATTTAAATTCAAAGCCTCTTTTTTGAAATTCCTCGATAAACAGAGGTAGAGCATATTGAAGCTTTGATAAAGTTTTTAATTGGTCATGCAGTACAATTATACTCCCATTTTTTGAATATTTCAAGAGTCTTTTTAAACATTCCGCTGCATTAACTTTTGGGTCAAAGTCGCCCGGCATCAGATCCCACCCGATTATTTGAATATTTTTTCGTTTCAGACCTATCCATTGCAGAGGTTTTATCTTTCCATAGGGAGCTCTGAAAGGTTTTTGCCCCAAAATAGAAATTGATTTTTCCAGATTTTCCAAGAAAGTTTGTGAGTCAATTTTCCATCCATTCAGATGTTCATAACCATGATTACCAATGAAATGACTCTTGTTTTGAATGAGTTGAATTAATTCTGGGTATAATTTTGCTTGCTTCCCCAAACAAAAAAAACTAGCTTTTGCATTGTATAAATCCAATATGCGTAAAATTTCATATGTGCTATCAGGATGCGGGCCATCATCAAAACTAAGGTAAATTATTTTTTTATTATCTTGTTTTGGTACTCTACAGAGGCTAATCCAGCGCAATATGTATGGAGTTTTGATAAAATACTTCGCCATTTAACTTTAGGATACTATAATTTATTCAGGGATACAAATTAAGTATATTTTTCAAGTTATTTCCTTTTAACTTTGTGTCAAAATTTGAAACAAGATGAAATCAAAAGTAAGAGTAAGATTTGCACCAAGCCCAACAGGTGCTTTACATATTGGAGGAGTTAGAACAGCATTATACAATTATTTATTTGCAAAAAAACTGGGGGGAAGTTTTATTCTGAGAATTGAAGATACCGACCAGAATCGCTTTGTTCCGGGAGCTGAGGAATATATTATGCAATCATTACAATGGTTAGGCCTTTCGCTGGATGAAGGTATTGCGGAAGGAGGTGATTTTGGGCCTTATCGTCAGTCAGACCGGAAAGAAATGTATGCGCAATTCGCAGAACAATTAGTACGTGAAGGTAAGGCGTATTATGCCTTTGATACGACACAAGAACTGGAATCACTGAGAAAGAAATTTGAATCTGAGGGCAAAACCTTTAAATATGATGCTTCTACTCGATTGGAATTGAACAATTCTCTGACCAAACCAAAAGAATTTACTGAGGCTCAGGTGCAATCAGGTAACTATGTTGTTCGAATCTTACTTCCTGCTGATGAAAAAATTATTTTTCAAGATCTAATACGAGGAGAAGTCGTTTACAATACCAATGACATGGATGATAAAGTCATGTTAAAGGGTAATGATCAAATGCCCACCTACCACCTTGCCAATGTAGTAGATGATTATCATATGAAAATTTCACATGTGATCAGGGGAGAGGAATGGTTGCCTTCAACCCCCCTACATGTGATACTATACAACTATCTGGGTTGGAAAAATCAAATGCCTGCCTTTGCTCATCTTCCCCTGATATTAAAACCTGATGGGAAGGGTAAATTAAGTAAAAGAGATGGGGCTGCCTTTGGAATACCCGTATTTCCTATGGAATTTACAGATGTGACCAAAGCTAATGAAAAGGTCTTGGGTTTTAAGGAATGGGGTTTTGAACCTAAGGCCGTATTGAATTTTTTAGCGCTCTTAGGCTGGCATCCTTCCAATGATCAAGAGATTTTTAGTTTGACTGATTTAATAGAAAGTTTTGATATTTCAAAGGTTTCAAAGAGTGGAGCCAGATTTGATTTTGATAAAGCCAAATGGTTCAATCAACAATACATTCAACAAATGAGTAATTCTGATTTAGTAAATGCACTGAAACCCTTTGTTGTTGAAAAATTTCAGGTTGACCCTCGCCTGGATATGAGTAAAATAGCTGAACTCATGAGAGATAGGCTGATCTTTGCAAAAGATATTTTGTCCTCAGCATATCTTTTTGAAAAACCTGATTATAGTCAAATTCTTCAACTCGAACTAAGCGATTTTAATAAAAAGGTAATCTTACATTGGGGAGATCAAAAAATAAATCATATAAATGCGCTGTTGCAAAAATTGGAAAATATTGATTTTGTTGAAATTGAAATCAAACTTGCAATTGAGGATTTTTGTAAAGAAAATCAATTAAAACTGGGAGAATTTTTCCCCATATTAAGATTTGCACTGTCTGCTACCTTGAAAGGACCAAACCTCTTTCCTCTTATGGAAATCTTAGGAAAAGAATCCTTTACAGATCGGTTAAAACTATTTATAATATTTTGTAATAATGAGTATTCAAAAAATAATATATCGAATTAAAAAAAATAATAAAAATTTAAGCGTGGTTATTTGATTAAAAAATAAAGAATTATAATATTCGCATTGTAAACCTATGCAAATAAATAACACTTAAAGAATTACGCAATGCACAACGAACCTAGCAAAACACGTTACAGCGACGAAGAGTTGGAAGAATTTAAAAAAATGATTGAACTCAAGTTGTCAGAAGCCAGATTGCAAATGACAGATTTGATGGAGCAACTAGCTGAATTGAACAACAGCGGTGACGAGAACAGGGCAGGAACTTTTGATGATGGTGCTTCCAATTGGCAAAGAGAACATGTCAATAAATTAGCATCCCGTCAACAAAGATTCATACGTGATCTGGAACATGCATTAATCCGAATCAAAAACAAAACCTATGGTATTTGTTCTGTAACGGGCAAATTGATTGATAAACAACGTTTAATTCTTGTTCCTCATGCAACCAAAACCGTAGAAGGGAAATCAAAAATAAACGATCGTAAAGCAGGTCCAAGAAAAACAGAACAGGAGCCTACCGATGATGGAAAAATTAAGGATGGTATTATAGATGAAGATGGCTCTGCTCTTGATGCCTTAGCTGACTTTACTGAACCTACAGACGACTATTAATTCGTTTGCATCTGAGAATAATATAATTCTGCATAGAGAGACTGATTTTTTATCAGCTCTTTATGACTGCCCGACTCCGTGATTTTCCCGTCATCGAGTACATAAATCTGATCTGCTCCCAGGATTGTTGTCATTCTATGGGCAATCACAATGAGTGTCATATGAGCTCTTAACTTTTGAATCGTCTCCAGGATGATAGACTCTGACTCTGAATCCAAGGCCGAAGTAGCTTCATCCAACAGAAGAATGGAAGGTTTTCTCAGTAATGCCCTTGCCAGGGCTATCCTTTGTTTTTGTCCTCCGCTCAATAAAGTTCCCCGATCGCCCACAACAAAGTTTAATCCACCTTCTTTTTCTTCAATGAAAGACCAGGCGTTGGCATTTTTGGCGGCTTCAATTATTTCTTCCTCTGTTGCCTCGTCATAACCAAAACTGATATTATTTTTAATGCTGTCATTGATAATAATTGGTTCCTGGTTGACTAAGCCAAATTGAGACCTAAGGTTTTTTAATTTGAGTTGAGAAATAGGAATACCATCAATCTCTATGCTACCTTCCCTCGTTTCATAAAAACGTAACAATAGGTCAATCAGTGTGGATTTTCCTGATCCCGAGGGTCCGACAATAGCTGTAAAACTTCCTTTTGTGAAGCTCATGTCTATGTTTTTCAGAACTTCTTTGCCCGCATCAAATGAAAAATTAAGTTTGTTGATTTGAATGCCCTGCTCAAATTTATCAATCGATTTCGTGTGACCCAGATCAACAATTTTGTCATCGGCTTCTAAAATTTCCTGTATTCTTTCGAAGGAAGCTTTGCCCTTGGATATTTCAAAACTGGCAGATGCAATGCTTTTAGCAGGTTCGATAATATTATAAAACATCATAATGAAGGTAATAAAAGTAGAAGCTTCCATGAATCCTGTGAAAACAAGATTGCCCCCATACAATAAAAGACAGGCAATAATGATTATTCCCAAGAATTCACTTAATGGAGAAGCCAGATCTTTTTTTCTCTGGATATGATTGGAAGTTGAATAGAATTCCTTGTTGGTATCCTGAAATTTATTCAAAATATATTTCTCAGCTAAAAAAGCCTGAATGATACGAAGGCCACCCATACTTTCTTCAAAATAGCTGATCAACTCTCCCTGTTGGCTTTGCGCCTCTGCTGAACTTTTTTTTAATGCCTTGCCTATTCTACCTATTAACAAACCTGCGATAATGATAAGTCCAAAAGCAAAAATGGTTAAAGAGGGACTAATCCATATCATGATAAGCAAAGAACCAAGTATTGTGAATGGAGCCCGGATAAAAATTTCAACAGATTTTAATATAGACCATTGAATTTCAGAAAGATCGTTACTACACCTGGAAAGTAAATCTCCTTTTTTTCTATGATGATAAAAACCAAGGGGGAGAGATAAAATTTTGACCATGAGCTCTTTTCTCAGCTGCGATTCGATGCCCATTCTTACCGGACTAATACAGTAAAGTGCTAAAAATCTACTTGCGTTTTTTAGTAAAAATGAAATGATTATACAAATACAGACCAGACTGAGCGCAAACCATCTGCCTTCCGTTGCGATAAAATCCCTGAAATAAATGCGTAATTGATCAAAAAGGAAATGGGTTTGAGTTGGAAGTGGGTTCGACTCTATTTCAAATAAAATGTCAAGAAAAGGTTTTAAAAGCACCAGGGATAAAATTCCAAAAAATGCATTGAATAAGTTGAATAGGGCATTCAACATCATGTTTAATCGATAGGGCTTGAAATATTTGTATACCGACTTCAATTTTATTTGTTATGTTGTAAACAAAGATAAAAACTAATGTGAACTTACTTTGTTTTGTTTACTAAAACATGATCATGGAGAATAGAGCCAAAACCCTGGGGGAACTTTTGAAAGGAGGATATACTTCCAAATCAATCAAAGATGAACTGAGAGATAATTTAATTAATGCACTCCAAAACAAGAAAAATCCTTTTGAAGGGATCTTTGGCTATGACGACACGGTAATTCCTGATGTGCAAAGAGCAATTTTGTCAAGGCATCATTTTCTTTTGTTGGGTTTGAGAGGGCAGGCAAAAACTAAAATAGCCAGACTATTAACCAACCTGTTGGATGAATGGATTCCTTATCTGGAAGGGTCAGAGCTTTTTGAGGATCCCCTTTTACCTATCACATCGCATTCAATTCGAAAGGTGAAGGAGCAGAAGGAAGATGTAGCTATCTCCTGGTTACACAGATCTGAACGATATGTGGAAAAATTGGCCACGCCTGATGTTTCGGTGGCTGATTTAATTGGAGATATCGATCCTATCAAGGCAGCACATTTAAAAAAAAGCTTTTCAGATGAAGAAGTGATCCATTATGGTCTTTTACCTAAATCCAACCGTTGTATTTTTGTAATTAATGAAATACCTGATTTGCAAGCAAGAATTCAAGTGGCACTTTTCAATATTCTTCAGGAACAGGATGTTCAAATTAAAGGCTTTAGATTTAAAATGCCCCTGGACCTGCAAATGGTTTTTACCGCCAACCCAGAGGATTATACCCACAGGGGTTCTATAATAACACCTCTGAAAGACAGAATCGAAAGTCAAATATTGACACATTACCCCAAATCTATAGAATGGGCTCAAAAAATTACAAAATCTGAAGCTCATATCACACCAAAACAAAAAGAATCCATACATATTCCCAGCAAAGCCTATCTATTTATCGAAGAAATGGTAGAATTTGCCCGAAACAGTGAATGGATAGATCCCAAAAGTGGTGTTTCTCCCCGCTTATCCATTTCTGCACTTGAAAATTTATACAGCACTGCTGAAAGAAGATCTCTCATTCATAATGAATCGTCAACCACATTGAGAATCACTGATTTTTGGGGAATGATCCCTTCTATGACAGGAAAAATGGAATTATTATATGAAGGTGAACAAGAAGGCCCGTATCAGGTTGCTTTACATTTAATTTCTGAAACTTTAAAGAAAATGTTTTTAGCTTCTTATCCGGATCCAACACAAAGTAAAAATAAAGCTAAGTACAAGGATATTCTCAAATGGTTTAATGAGGGAAATCAAATACAATTGTTGAATGATTCTACAACAGAGGCCTATCAAAATGAATTGAAACAAGTAAATGGCCTTCCCCAATTCATAGCTCAATTAGCACCAAAAGAATCTGATATTTATTTTGAAATGGAGCTTGTTTTGCATGGATTGGTTGCACACCAATTGATTTCTCTCAGTTTTTTGGAATCTGTTACCATTTTCAAAGACCCATTGGCTGATGCGCTAAATGATTTGTGGAATTAATACCTTTTTAAACTTAAAATATTGACTAAATCTCAAATCAAAATTATATCTTTAGGTATAAAGTTATTTGATGATTGAATACGGCAACAACAATTTTAACAATTCTATTCAAGAGTTGGTAGAGCAATATAATCAGATGCTTCAAACAGGGAAGTTTACCTTTTTTGATAGCCATATGTATCTCGAATTATATGACTACTTTTACCAAAATTTAGAAATCCAAAAAGCATTTGATCTGGCTTACATAGCCCTGGATATCTTTCCTTTTTCCTCAGTATTTTATGTTAAATTAGCTCAATTGTATTTAGATGAGCATAAGCTACATAAAGCTTATGAAATGATTGTTGAAGCAAAAAAAATAGAACCGAATAGTTTTGAAACCTGCTTGATTGAAGCAGAAATTCTTGTTGAACTGTCCCGATACCAAGAATCGGGTCGAATCATAGAAGAACTGATGCCAAGAGCCTTCGGTGAAGATCTGGAAGATTTGCTACTCATAGAAGCAGCTTTGGCTGAACGGATGGAAGACTATGATAAGGCAGTACGTTCACTTCAAAAAATTATCTCCCTCAACAATCAAAATGAAATGGCATTCAATCGCCTGATGATTCTGATTGAATTAAATGAAAAATACAGTCTCGGGATTCAATCATGTAAGAGTATTTTGGAGAATCATCCTTTTTCTTATTGGGCCTGGTATAATTTAGGAATTTGTCAGCTTAGGTCTGAGCTCTTTGAGGATGCCATCGAATCTTTTGAATATGCCATAGCAATTAATGAAGGATTTGAATTTGCCTACAGAGATCTTATTGAAGCTTATTTTCAGGTAGAACAATTTGAAAAATCTAGATATCTGATAGAAGAATACAAGACAATTTTCGATTCAGATGCAGAAGTTTTGTTCTGGGAGGCTGAAAGCTATGAGTATCAGGAAAATTATTCCAAAGCTATTGAATTATACAAGAAGTTACTGAAAGAAGATCATTTTGAAGGTAAACTATTCCTGAGATTAGGCAATTGTTATAGTGAACTTGAACAATGGAAAAAGGCAAATCAATTTTTTTATAAAGCAGTTTCCGCTGATGATTGCAATGAAGAATTCCTCTGTGCTTTAGCTGAATCTTATTATCAGTTGGATGAGAACGAAAAAGCAAAAATATATTTTGAAAAAGCAATAGAAATATCACCCAACAGTGAAATAGCCTGGTTGTCATACCTTGAATTTTTATATGATATGAGCCTCAACACTGAATCGATTGAGCTAATATCCAACCTTGGGCATGTTTTATCTGAGGAGCAGTTGATCTCCGTTCAAATTGCAAATTTATTTTCTCTTGGAAAAAAACAAGAAGCCTTTACCCTGATCCTTGCTTGGTTGTCAAATCATGAAAAATTAGATTATCTGTTTGATTTTGCGCCTGATTTGAAAGAGAGAGATGATCTAAAACAGTTGTTTATCTTATGAGATTTATTTCGCCTATCCTTTTTATATTTGTTTTGACTTTTTTCTCAACTGAAGGTAATGGTCAATATCAAATTGAATTGTCTTCACAATCTGCGATTTCAGAAGAATTTACATATCTGTTATGGTCAAATCAAAAGATTTCCCGCAATGATACGATAAATGAATCCATTGTTGATTTAGTATCCCCAACAGTTTCAGATTCTATCATCAAGAGAAAAATACAGCATCATAAACTTGGGCCTATCGGATGGTTCATAAGTACCTTTGCCGGCTACAACTGGAGAGCTGCCAGCTTAAAAAAAGAGAAATTTGTAGGTACTGTAACCCGGCACTCAAGAAGTGGTGAGGAACAATTTACCGAATATGATATCAATTATGACATAATTTTTCATCTGAAAAAATATCTGTATCGGGTTTTTTATGCCTTTGATTTACAGCGTAAATACAAGAAACAAGATTTTAGGCCCTCGCATCGCAGAGATTTTAGTAAATCGCCCTATGTGCGAGATTCGGCTCAAATCAATAACAGAGATTATAAATTACATTGTGAATTGACTCCGACAAGAGTATTCAGAGATCCTCTGAATCATTTATTTTATCCTACCATACCAGGAGGTGGCGGACCTAAAGAGCACCCCAATATTCTCAATGAATTTCCCACTTTTGGGTTTTACGGTGTTTTTTGTTCAGATTGTAACCATTCCTGTCACCCTGAAATTCATCCCTATGAGTGGATATGGTGGTTAAAAAATAATGATCAGGACACAAGTCAAACAAAGGAATGGTATTTTGGTCTATTTCATGAAGCTTCTAACAGAATGAAAAAATGGAGCTCAAATCCGAAAATAGGAGAGGTGAAAATACCCTTTGTCTTTCAACTTGGAGGAGATAAAAATATGAATCTGATTGAGATTTCTCCATTATTAATGGGACAATTAAATCTCAAGGTTGATAAACCTCTTGCATTTATGGCTACAGCTACAAATTCTACCTTTCAAATCAACTATAATGGTAAAGCAGTTAGTAATCTGACTGTTAAATTTTCGCCAAGTATTCATTTTCAAGCCTTTTCTTATGATTTTCAAGCCTTGAATTATGATCCTCAAAAAAATGTCCTATCTGGATTTTTACACATTAAAATTCAAGTCAAAGATCTGTTTGCTTTCAAGGTCAAATATCAACCTGTTTAGATTTCTTTGTCCAGATTTCTGTATTGCACTGCCAAAGCAATATGTTGTACCTGTATATCTTCGGATTGATCCAGATCAGCAGCAGTTCGAGCTACTTTCAATATGCGATCATAAGCTCTTGCAGAAAGGTGATGATACTCCATTGCTTTTTTGAGTAAGATCTGTCCTGCTTTGTCGATATGGCAATATTTTTTTATCAGAGAACCCGTCATCTGAGCATTACAGAATATATCTTCATACTCTTTGAAACGTAAATCTTGCAGGTTTCTTGCCTTGATAACTCTTGATCTAACCTGTTCACTATTCTCCTCCTTTCTGTCATCCAGGGTGAGTGTATTGAAGGGAACGGGTTCTACCTCTATATGTATGTCGATTCTGTCTAAGAGAGGACCAGATATTTTATTCATATATCGCTGGACGCTAAGTTCCGAACAGCTGCAATTTTTCTCTGGATGTCCGTAATATCCACAGGGGCATGGATTCATTGAAGCAACTAAGACAAAATTTGCAGGGTATTCAACGCTGAATTTAGACCTGGAAATTGTCATCGTTCTTGTTTCCATAGGTTGTCTCAAAACCTCTAAAACCGAACGTTTAAATTCCGGTAATTCATCGAGAAAAAGTACACCATTATGAGATAAGGATATCTCTCCTGGTCGTGGTTGAACACCCCCTCCAACCAAAGCAACATCACTTATGGTATGGTGTGGAGACCGAAAGGGTCTTTGAGAAACCAAGGAAGCTTTTTCGGGAAGAATACCTGCAACAGAATGAATTTTTGTAGTTTCCAGCGCTTCTTTCAAACTGAGCGGAGGTAAGATGGTCGCCATTCTTCTCGCCAGCATGGTTTTACCTGCACCCGGTGGGCCAATTAATATGATATTATGTCCGCCCGCAGCAGCAATTTCCATTGCTTTTTTTACAGATTCCTGTCCCTTTACATCATTAAAGTCAATCTGATGGTGTGCATAACTGTCGAAAAATTCATCTCTGGTGTTTACTTGGGTTCTCTCAATTTGTATAATGCCGTTAAGAAAGTCAATCACTTCTTTCAAATCTTCAGCACCATAAACTTCAAGTTCATTCACCAAAGCGGCTTCCCTCGCATTTGATTTTGGTAATATGATCCCTTTAAATTTTTCTTTTCTTGCTTGAATTGCAATCGGTAAAGCTCCGTGAATAGGCCTCAGCTTACCATCCAATGACAACTCGCCCATGATTAGATAAGATTCCAGCTCCTCTGATGATAATTGACCGGAAGCTGCTAAAATTCCCACTGCTATGGTTAAGTCGTAATTAGACCCCTCTTTCTTTACATCTGCAGGGGCAAGATTTATAACGATTCGCATTCGGGGCATTTTTAACTGACAGGCTTTAATGGCACTCTCTATCCTCCAATAACCCTCTTTTACTGCATTGTCCGGCAAACCAACCAAAGAATAGCCAGGCCTGCCTCCGGGTCCGCTCACACCTCCACAATCTACCTCCACAATTACGGTTTGAGCCTCAATGCCATATACCGCACTTCCATAAACTTTTTTCAACATAGGATTGATTTATCACAAATATATTCCCCAAGGCTTTATTTTGCCAATATTTTTTTTCAAATTAGAAGCTATTTCTTAAATAAGACTTGATTTTTTTTAAATTTGCAGGTTAAATGTTTTATAATTAATATAAAATTGCCTTTATCAATCAATTACATATGAGAATTAAAATTCAACTCTTTGTCAGCTTATTATTTTTATCCTTCTGTATGCAGGCTCAAATCATGCCCGGATTTCATACAGATAATTACAGTGGCGTCTATTCGCTTGGATTTAATCCCGCTGAAATTGTAGATAGTCGCTACAAAGTTCACGTCAATATCCTTTCCTTGGGCGGTACCTTCAGTAATAATTATATTGGATTGAAGAGAGAAGCTATCATTGGAGATTATAACGCTATCTTCAGTGATAGTATGTTTCAGGATAAATATTTGGTCGAAAGACTAGACGGTAAAACAAAAGCAGCTTACGCTAGCTTGGATTTAGGTTTGCCTTCTTTTATGCTAACTTTTGGTAAGAAAAAAGAAAGAGCTATAGGTTTTCAGTACAGACTTCGTACTAACATCAATGTGAATGGAGTAGATGAAAGAACAGCCAGACAAACTTACAATGAATTGGATATTCCTGAACTGTTAAGTGTCGGAATACAAAATAAAAATTTCTCATTGCAAGCCTCTGTTTGGAATGAAATTGGATTAACCTATGGTCAGGAAGTTTTAAACAAAGGTCCGCATTACCTCAAGGTAGCAGGGACATTGAAACTGATTCAAGGTCTGGGTTCAGCCTACATGTATTCAGATAACATGGATATAGTATTTCCTACAGATTCAACCTTAACAGTTAATAATTCAGATGTTAAGTTCGGATACTCTGAAATTTTCTCTTCCATTGCTGAAGGTCCTGCAGCTGTATACAGAAATACACGCTTTGGTTTTGGTGCTGATTTAGGCGTTGTTTATGAGTTTAGACCTAAACATGCCTCTTATAAGTACGAATTGGATAATAATCCAGATTACATGGATCCCAGAAAAAACAAATATAAATTGAAAATTGGTCTTGGTGTAACTGATTTGGGATATGCCAGTTATGCTCGTGCAAGAGGTTATGATGGTGATTTTTACGCCAATGTAAATGATATTAATCTGGAAAGAGAGTTTCAACAGAGTTTTGAGGATTTTGAAAATACTGGTTTGACAGCTTTTGCTGATACTTTAAACGGACTTTTTACCTTAAACAGATCATCTGAAGATTTTTATAATGTAACCTTACCTACCCGCATCAATCTGTATGCAGATTACAATATCTGGAAAGGGTTTTATGTAAACTTCACAGCCAGTATTGCTCCGGGGTACGATCAACTTTTTTCTAGAACAAGCGGTCTTTCAGAATTTAGCCTTACTCCAAGATTTGAGCATAAATGGTTTGGAGTATATCTGCCTTTCTCGATTAACACCCATGGAAACATGCATTTTGGAACCGGGTTCAGATTTGGTCCTCTTGTCATTGGAACCTATGATATCACTCCTTTCTTAGGTAAGTCACTGGTTGAGAGTGGTAATTTCTACCTGGCCATGAGTGTTCCCATCTACAGACCTCTGAAGGATAAAGATAAAGACCATGTGTCAGATAAATTTGATAAATGTTTAGACGCGGTGGGTACTTGGGCAAGTTCAGGATGTCCTGATAGAGATAAAGACGGAATCGTTGATATCAATGATATTTGTCCTGATGTTCCCGGTTTGCCTAAATTTAAGGGCTGCCCTGATACCGATGGTGATAATATTATTGATAAGGATGACAGATGCCCTGAAGTTGCAGGTATCGTTGAATTTGAAGGTTGTCCCGATACCGATGCAGATGGTATAGAAGACAGTGCAGACAAATGTCCTGAATTGGCTGGCTTGCCTGTTTTTGACGGATGTCCTGATACGGACGAGGATGGGGTAGAAGATACCCAGGATAAATGTCCTACAACACCAGGAGCTAAAGAATTTGCAGGTTGTCCAGATTCAGATCAGGATGGCACCCCCGATAATGAAGACGCATGTCCTCAAACTGCAGGTCCTCTTGACAATAAAGGTTGCCCATATACAGATACCGACAATGACGGAGTTTTAGATAAAGACGATGATTGTGTAACAACTCCTGGTTTGGTAGAAAATAAGGGTTGCCCTGCAGTTGTACCACAGCCACTTGCTGAAACAAACTTTGAAGTATTTGAATTTGAATTGGAAAAAGCAATTTTAAAACCAGCTTCTTTCCCAACCTTAGATAAGATTGTCGGATTAATGAAGGCATCTGCTACCATGAAAATTAAAGTAGTAGGTCACACAGACAACACCGGTGCTGCAGCATTCAATATGTTGCTATCTAAACAAAGAGCTGAAGCTGTTCAGAAATACATTTCATCCAAGGGAATTGATAAGTCAAGACTTGTCATTGAAGCCTATGGTCAGGAAAAACCTGTTGCAGATAATAAAACAGCTGCAGGTAGAAGAAAGAATCGTCGTGTTGAAATAAAAATTATCGCACAATAATCTTTCTAAAAGAATTATGGGGAATCTAAGTGAATTAGATTCCCCTTTTTTTATTTTTGCACTATTGTTGCAAATAATCAAATTCTATGCACCCTCATTTTTGGTATGCCTTTTCCCTTACACTTATTGCAGGTCTTTCAACTGGAATAGGCTCTCTTATTGCATTTTTTGTAAAAGATAGGGACAATACCTCTTTCTTATCCATTTCGATGGGTTTTGCAGCAGGTGTTATGATTTATGTTTCTTTTATGGAAATCATGCCGCATGCTGCACATGAGTTAGGAGATGGCCTGGCTTATGTTGGCATCATTTCCTTTTTTGGGGGAATGTTGTTAGTGGCATTGATCGATCGGATCATCCCTCATGATGAAAATCCTCATGAATTTATGTCTGAAAAAGAAAGAGAAGAAGCTTCAAAGGCCTTGCATCAAAATGTTTTAGATAAAAAGAAATTAATGAGAGTTGGGCTTCTTACCTCAGTAGCCCTCGCTTTACACAATTTTCCCGAAGGAATAGCCACTTTTATTGCAACTCTTGATAATCTCTCTACAGGTTTTGTAATTGCAGTAGCCATTGCCTTACATAATATTCCTGAAGGAGTTGCCGTTTCAATGCCCGTCTATTATGCTACAGGAAGCAGAAAGAAAGCCTTTATTTTTTCTTTCCTTTCAGGTATGGTAGAACCTGTAGGCGCACTTTTAGCTTATTTTATTTTTTTGCCTTTCATCAATGATTTTTTGGTTTCAGTACTTTTGTCAGCTGTAGCTGGAATCATGGTGTTTATTTCTTTAGACCAACTTTTGCCTTCAGCCGAAAAATATGGCAAGCATCATTATAGCATCTATGGTATGGTCGCTGGCATGGCTATGATGGCTATTAGTTTATTGATGCTTAATCATGCACATTAGTATATGAATGAACCAATACAAATTTTAGAAATCAGATCGGAATTAGGCGCTGGAACCAGAGGAGCAAGCCTTGGAATAGGTGCAATAAAAGTGGCTTCCCTGCAGTCAAATGACCCTTATTTTGCACAGTATCCACTTCACCTTGTGCCCAATGAGAATGAGCTTTTATTTCGGCCCAACACTACTACAAAGTATGCAAAATATATAAAAGGAATCTTGAAAGTATATAATTATGTTGCGGAGTCAATGGATGAACTCTACCATGATAATACCTCTTTTTTAGTTATACTTTCAGGCGATCATTCTTCAGCAGGGGCATCTATTGCGGGTATAAAATCTGCTTTTCCTGATAAAAAAATTGGGGTAATTTGGGTAGATGCGCATGCTGATATGCATACCCCTTATACAACCCCTTCTGGAAATATGCATGGTATGCCATTGGCGCTCTCCTTGGGTTTGGATAATATTGAAAAAAAGAAAAATGAACCCTCACCTGAAGTTGTCATGTTTTGGAATCGACTAAAACATTTGGGAAATTTAAGTCCCAAAATTTATCCAGAGGATATGGTCTTTATTGCACTGCGCGATACCGAATTAGAAGAGGATCATTTGATAGACAAACATCAGATTAAAACCATTCGGGTGAAAGAATTAAGAGAAAAATCACCCAATCAAATCGTTAGTGAAACATTGGATTACCTAAAAAAATGTGATTTGATTTACCTTTCTTTTGATGTAGACAGTATGGATTGCGACCTTGTATCCAAAGGTACCGGTACCCCCGTCCCTGATGGGCTAAGTCCTGAGGAAGCCAAGGATATACTTTGTGGCTTTGCAAGGGATCCCAGATTGATTTGTATGGAAGTTACAGAGGTAAACCCATTATTAGATGACAAATGCAATCTTATGGCCGAAACTGCATTTCAAATTTTGAGGGCTGTCACAGACCAGGTACAAGACAGATTAGGTAAATAGGGTTTTACCCTATTTCTTTAAGTTGGTAGGCTTCGATCATTTTTTTATAATACCCATCAGATTGAGATAACAATATCTCAGGACTTCCTTTTTCTATGATCTTTCCCTTTTCAAGGATTAAAATCTCATTAACTTGACTAATTGTGGATAATCGGTGTGCAATAATCAATGATGTTCTTTTTTCAGTAAGTTTGATAATTGCATTTTGAATCATTTGTTCCGATTCAGGATCTACAGAAGATGTCGCCTCGTCAAGAATTAATATATCCGGATCTCTTACTAAGGCCCTGACAAATGATATCATTTGTCTTTGTCCCATGGAAAGAGTAGCTCCCCTTTCCATCACTTGATAATTATAGGTGCCTGGTAACTTTAAAATAAAAGTATCTGCCCCTATTGCCTTAGCTGCCGCTATCACTTTTTCCTCGGTGATGAAAGGGTCCCTCAATGTAATATTTTCCATAATGGTTCCGGAAAATAAAAATACATCCTGTAAAACAACAGCCATTCTTTTTCTTAGAGAACCTATTTCAATTTCCTGTAGTTTGTAATCATCGATTCTGATTTCTCCTTTTGAAATTTCATAGAACCGGTTGAGTATGTTGATGATCGAACTTTTTCCTGCACCCGTACTCCCAATGATAGCCAAACTCTTTCCCGGGGAAAGTTCAAAACTAATCTGTTCCAATGTCCAGTTGGGTTGTTTGTCATCCTCCAAATCCAGTTGATAGGTAAAATAAACATCCTTAAATTCAATTTTACCTTGTAAGGATTGAATTTGTAAATTCCCGTTCTTCTGATTTTCTTTTTGATTATCGATTAATTCAAAAACTCTGTTTGCCGCTACCATACCCATTTGTAGAGAGTTGAACTTGTCCGCCAGCATTCGAACAGGTCTGAATAGCATCCCCAAATACAAAGGAAATGCTACCAGTACACCAATACTCAACTCGTTTCTCATAATTTCTCCAGCTCCATACCAGACCATTAATCCCAAGGATGCAGCAGAGAGGATTTCAACAATCGGGAAAAATACGGCATAGTAAAAAATTGACTTTACATTGGCCTCAGTATATTTCTTATTAATGATTTTAAATTTGTCCATCTCCTGTTTCTCAGCATTGAAAATTTGAACAATCTTCATCCCCGAAATTCTTTCCTGAAGAAAAGAATTCATAATAGAAACTTGTGATCTGATTTGCTCAAATGATTTTTTAACGGCTTCTTTAAACCAGTAGGAAGACCAAAGTAAAAAGGGAAGTGTAATCAAACATACCAATGTGAGCGACCAGCTGCTGTAAAGCATGATACCCAGTACAAATATCATTGTAAGAATGTCAGAAACAATCGTAATAACTCCCTCAGAAAATACAGTATTGATTGTTTCAATATCACTGATGGTTCTTGTGGTTGAATTTCCCACAGGTGTTTGGTCGAAATAGGTTACTCTTTTCTGTAATATGTAGGAAAAAACTTTGATTCTCAAGTCTTTAATGATAGATTGACCTAACAATCCTGTAACATAGGTAAATAAGTAAGAGAGAATGGCCTCAATAAATAAGAAAAAACATAAAATTAATATCATGTAATGAAGCCCCCAAAAGTTTTCCTTCACAATGAAATCATCAACTGTAACCTGTACCAAATAGGGGCGGATGATGGATATGGGAGCAAGAAAAAGGGAAAGGAAAATAGAGGAATAGAACAAAGACTTGTAAGGAAAAGCCAATGATATGATCCTGAAGAGCAAGGATGTATTTTTTTTCTCTGCTGATTTATTTCTTTGAGTAGAATTCAATTTTTTTTCTGCAAATATAAGATACTAGTACAGAAAAATTCTCTTTTCAGACTCGAACTAAAAAGTTTTAAATTATAAATTGTTTATTTTTTAATTTATAATAGAATCTTTTTTTACTGCTTATCTTTTTTTCTTATATTGAACTCTGAATAAAACCTTAACCAAACCCTACCGTATTTCACAATGGCTGTTTCTTTTGACGTTCTTTCAAAATTACCATATCCGGGTTTAAGAGCTTTTAGCGAAAGTGAAAAAAATGTCTTTTTTGGCAGAGACAGACAATTAGATGAACTTCTAAGAAAGATCCGAACGAATCGGTTCTTGGCTGTTGTTGGTAATGCAGGAAGCGGAAAGTCATCTTTGATACATGCCAGTTTTGTTCCTAAACTAAAAGATGGTTTCAATGGCCAGAGTGGGAATAGATGGAGGATAGCTACCTGCAGACCTTCTGATAATCCTTTGGCATATTTGGCTGCAGCATTGGCTCAACGTAATGTTTTGCATCCTGATGAAAAAATGGACCCCAATTATCCATCAACCATTGAAAATGTATTGAGAAGAGGTAGTTTGGGTATTGTAGAAGCTTACAAAACATCTTCAGTATCAAAGGATAATCTCTTAATTGTAATAGATCAATTTGAAGAAATATTTGCTTACGCGAAACAATCTCAAAGTGCAGCTGATGATGCGGCTACCTTTGTTAATTTGCTTTTAAATGCAAGCAGACAAAGAGAAAACGCAATTTATGTTGTATTGACAATGAAAACTAATTTTATTGGCTCCTGCACAGATTTTAGAGGATTGCCTGAAGCCATCAATGATGGTCAATTTTTGGTTCCAAGACTAAAAACGGAGGAGTTAAAAAAAGCTATCATTGCCCCAGTAAAAGAAGTTGGTGCGACTATAGATCAAGATCTGGTTAATAAAATAATATTGGATTTAGGGGAAGATTTTGAAGATTTACCCGCCCTTCAACACCTAATGATGCGTGTTTGGGATAATTGGGTAGAAGATTGTGATCCTTCCATGCCTATCAGTTTAGGTCATTACGAGGCCGTGGGCGGTATACAAAAAGCACTTTCCTTTCATGCAGAACAAGCTTTTCAGGCAATGGATACTCCTGAGAAAAAAATAATTGCAGAAAGACTATTCAAGGCAATCTCTGAAAAAGGTGCAGCCGATGCAAAGCCCCTAAGAAAAACTGTCACAATCAAGCAATTGATGGCCCTTACTTCCGCTCCATTTACTACGGTAACTGCCGTTATTCATACTTTTAGCAGATCTGGCAGACAATTTATTCAGGCAGCTGACCTTCCAGACATGGAAGAAAATAATACCATCTCAATAACTTATGATAGCCTTTTAACCCGATGGGAGAGAATGGTAATTTGGATGGATGAAGAGTTTGAATCTGCTGAATTATACCAGAGAATTTCTGCAGCCGCAGCTACTTATTTGGATGGAAAAGGCGGACTTTGGAATGATCCGGAGCTGAGTCTGGCTTTGAAATGGATGGACCCTCAGACCTACGATCCTCAAAATCCTCATAAATTATCTCCCAATCTGGCTTGGTCTAAAAGATACAACGATTCTTATCAGGATACGATTGATTTTATCTTAAAATCTGAAGCAGCTCATTCTAAAAAAGAAACTGCAATTCTGGAAGATGCCGATAAAAAGAAAAAAACTAGACAGTTAATAACCTATTTAAGTTTAGGCTTTGCAGCTGTTTGTCTACTGCTGTTACTTCTGGCCGGTGTTGCCTTGGAAAGCGCTCGAAGAAGTGCTTTGATGGCAGATCGCAAAGCTAAGGAAGCCAGATTAGCAGCATATCAGGCTGAATTAGCCAAACAAGATGCAGCAGGGAAAGAGTTTTTGGCTTTGATTAATGCTCGCAGAGCAGATCAGGAAAGACTCATGGCTGAATCAGCAACAGAGCGTGCTATTATGTCTGCAGAGATTGCACAGCAAAGATCTTTGGATGCAAGAAGGTCTGAAGCAAGAGCCTTGGTGGCATTTGATTCCGCCAGAGCAGCTATGGCCAGAGCCGAAAGAGAAAGATTGAAAGCTCTGGAAAAAGAAAGAATGGCAAATGAACAGAAAAATATTGCCGATGCAGAACGTTTAAAAGCAATTAAAACAAAAGGCCTTTCTTTGGCTCAGTCCATTTCAGTGAAATCCTGGAAAGTTGAAGACCCCGATGTACAGTCACTTTTGGCCTTAGAGGCGCATGAAATAAACAAATCAAGTGAAGGTAAGCCGAATGATGCCTATGTCTATGAAGCTCTTTATAAAGCCGTCGATAAAATGCAAAATGTTAAGGATAATCCGGACTTTAACACCCTGTCCATTCCACCCGTGGGTTTAGATAGATTGGGATCTGTAAGAAGTATCGTGGTGAGCAACAAACAAGATGAAAAAGATACAAAGGTCTATACCACAGGTTCTGATGGTTGGCTTTTAAAGTGGAACCTTACTCAATTTAAATCAAAAGAAGATCGTAATAAAAATGGCAAACCTGAAGAAATTGCCAAAAACAAAAGCGATAAAGTCTCCAGAACTTTGGATATGAGCATTGATGGTAAGTATTTAGCCAGAGGAGGAGATTTGGAATATATTGAACTTTTTGATGTGGCGAAGAAAGATAGAGTTTTGACTATCAATGCTCACAGAAGCAGAAGAGTTTGGGATCTTGAATTTATGCCTGATGGCAACGCAATCATTTCGGCTGGAGATGATGGTTCAATCAAATATTCCAATTTGAAAGGACAGGTTACACCTATTGTGGAGGGATTGAAAAACAGAGTTACCAATATTTCTCTTTCCGGCGATGGTCAACATGTAGCCGGAGTAGGTAACAGCTCTGATGTTTCCATATGGAATGTTAGAACCGGACAAGAAGAATTTAAATTGGATAATCCGTACAACAAAAGAAATGCTACTGCCGTTGCAATCAGCCCTGCAGGACGATTTGTAGCTGTAGGCTATCAGGATGGCGCTTTATTGATATGGGATATTTATGATTATATTCAGAAAAGAAATGACTACAGGCCAGATCGCTTACTCAACCATAGTGCCAAAATAAATGATATCGCATTTTCTGATGACGGAACTTCTATTTTGGTAGCCGGTTTAGATAAAAGAGCCACCTTGTGGAAAATTTGGGACAGAAGGTATGAAAACTTTAACAATGAAAAAGAATTCCCCTTCAAGGATCCAAAATTCCAGCCCATTCGGTTAGAAGATCACTCAGATTGGGTTCTTTCAGTAGCTTTTAGCCATGATGGGAAAAAAGCAATTACAGGTTGTGCAGATGGTACCGTGAAAATGTACGAAATTGAAATGTCAAGGTATGCCGAACAAATCTGTGGAATGGTGAGAAAGAATTTAAGTAACAGAGATTGGAAAAAATATATTGGAACTGACGATACTGAAAAAGATCCTTCCAAACAAAAATTATATATCATAACAGCCGATGGAAAAAGATCGCCACTCTCAACCTGTGGTTCTGATTATCCACAGGACAGCGACAATAAATAAATTGGTATTTCATGAAAAAAATAATCCTGCTTACCTCTTTACTAGCTTGTTTTGCATTTCTTTCAGCACAAAATCTGGATGCTACCCTTTGTAATGATAGGTTAGAGGAAGCTAAAAAAAGTTTTCAGTCCGGACAGTTAGAAGAAGTAAAAGATAAAATAGAGGATTGTTTGAATTTAGGAAAGAAAGTTTTCTCAAAGGAAAAGTCTATTGAGGGGTACCAATTACTTACAGAAAGTTTTTTATTTAGAAATGAAATAGATGAGGCTACAGTCTCTTTTGAAAATATTTTACGCAAAAATCCGCTTTTTGTGGCTGATACCTCAGATCCCAATAATTCCTACGACCTTATTTATCTCTCGAGAACCTACAACAGAAAACCCATTATTTCACTCTTTCTTAATGCAGGTATCAATTATTCCAAACTTGAAATTCTTCAAAATTATAATACTGACAATAACCAGCTCAGAGCAGAGGATTATAATCAATTTACTTTAGGATACAATGCAGCTCTTGGATTGGAAGTTCCTGTTTGGAGAGATTTTACCTTTGTTTTTGAAACCCAATTTGCCATGCGTTCATATATGTTGTATGATACAGCATTTATTAGTTCGAACCTTTTAAATCCAAGACAAGCCAATTATTCCTATTCACTACTTCAGTTTACGGAAAACCAATATTATATTGATTTCCCCCTGATGCTGAGATATGAACATTACTTTAAACAATCCAGCAAAATCATTCCTTATCTCTTTGCTGGTCTAAAACCCAGTTTGCTCTTTAGTGCTGATTTGGTCAATATTCAAAGAAATACAAACAGAGAAACCCAGGGAGGTGGTGCAGTGGTTGGTGGAGAAACTGTTTTGCCCATATCAGGACTGGGGATTCAATCTAAAGATGAGTACGGCAACCAATCTCTTAGAAATGTTTTTAACCTGGCTTTGGTTTTAGGTGCCGGAGCAAAGCTGAGAATCGGATCAGACTTTTTAGTCGTTGAACTCAGGTACAATAGATTCCTCTTTAATTCTGTGAATACAGAAAACAGGTATTCTAACCGTGATTTAATTTATCAATATCAGCATGTGGATAATGACTTCAGAATGGATAATTTTTCCTTTTCTATCGGTTTTGAAAAGTCATTTTACAAGCCTAGAAAGAAAAGAA
>Ga0169931_10003498_pt1 | contig 24853 bp, 28 predicted proteins | sample Kivu_15m_20L_FD_129675 | JGI IMG/M metagenome (GOLD analysis project Ga0169931, IMG submission 129675) | Freshwater microbial communities from Lake Kivu, Western Province, Rwanda to study Microbial Dark Matter (Phase II) - Kivu_15m_20L... | ecosystem: Environmental > Aquatic > Freshwater > Lake...
ATAGGGAACTGGATGTGGATATGGGGTTGTTGCACAGGCTGTTTCACACCCGCAACAGCAGCTTTGGACACACCACCGGGGAATCGGAATCAGGCCTTCCGCCAGATCACCGCAGTGCGCCGGCGGGGATACAGCTCACGGCACAGCGGGCAGACAGTGCCGTCGCAACCCCGGGCCGTGCAGAACTCTCGGCCATAAAAAATAATCTGGAGGTGCAGCCGATTCCAGGCCTCCTTGGGGAAGAGGGCCTTGAGATCGCGCTCGGTTTGCACCACGCTGTTGCCGCTACTCAGCCCCCAGCGCTGAGCCAGGCGATGAATGTGGGTGTCGACGGGGAAGGCCGGCACACCAAAGGCCTGGGCCATCACCACACTGGCCGTCTTGTGACCCACCCCCGGCAACGCCTCGAGCGCGTCAAAACTGCACGGCACCAGGCCTCCATGGCGCTCGAGCAGCAGCTCCGCCAAGTGCTTGACGTTGCGGGCTTTGGTGCGGGCGAGACCCAGCTGGCGGATGTGGCCGTGGATCACCTCCTCGCTCAGCGCCGCCATCGCAGCGGGATCAGGCCCAGCAGCAAAGAGGGCCGGGGTGACCTCGTTCACTTTCTTGTCAGTGCACTGGGCGCTGAGCAGCACCGCCACCAGCAGGGTGAACGCATCGCTGTGGTCGAGGGGGACAGGGGTTTCGGGGTAGTGCTCCTGCAGGCGATCCATGATCAGCGTGGCCCGTTCCTGCTTCTTCAAGGTTGCGCCATGCCACCAGCGAAGCCCAGTTTGTAGGCTCGCATCAGCGCAGATCGCCCATGGGCAGCAGCTTCGGTCAGCTCTTTCGGATCAGCACCTTCGGCGAATCCCACGGCGGGGGCGTCGGCGTGATCGTGGACGGCTGCCCGCCGCGCCTCCAGCTCGATCTGGAGGCGATCCAAGCGGAATTGGACCGACGCAAACCCGGACAGAGCAAGATCACGACCCCCCGCAAAGAGGACGACCGGGTCGAGATCCTCAGCGGCCTGCTCGATGGGGTGACCCTGGGCACGCCCATCGCCATGGTGGTGCGCAACAAGGACCAGCGGCCTCAGGATTACAAAGAGGTGGAGGTGGCGTTCCGCCCCTCCCACGCCGATGCCACCTACCAGGCCAAATACGGCATCCAGGCCCGGAGCGGTGGCGGCCGCGCTTCAGCCCGAGAAACCATCGGCCGCGTTGCTGCCGGGGCGATTGCCAAGCAGCTGCTGGCCAAAACCCATGGCACCGAAGTGCTCGCCTGGGTCAAGCGCATCCACGACCTGGAGGCGCCCATCGACCCCAGCCGGGTGACCCTGGAGGCCGTGGAGTCGAACATGGTGCGCTGCCCCGATCCAGCCATGGCGGAGCGCATGGTGCAGCGGATCGAGGCGATCGGCCGCGAAGGCGATTCCTGTGGCGGCGTGATCGAATGTGTGGTGCGGCGTCCGCCGGTGGGGCTGGGTATGCCGGTGTTCGACAAGCTGGAAGCCGACCTGGCCAAGGCGGTGATGTCGCTACCCGCCACCAAGGGCTTTGAAATCGGCTCCGGCTTCGGCGGCACGCTGCTCAAGGGCAGTGAGCACAACGACGCCTTCCTTCCCAGCGAGGGCGGCCAGCTGCGCACCGCCACGAACAACTCAGGCGGCATCCAAGGCGGCATCAGCAACGGCGAAGCGATCGTGATCCGGGTGGCCTTCAAGCCCACCGCCACGATCCGCAAAGCGCAGCAAACCATCAACGACCGCGGTGAGGCCACCACCCTGGAAGCCAAGGGTCGGCACGACCCGTGCGTGCTGCCGCGGGCGGTGCCGATGGTGGAGGCGATGGTGGCCCTGGTGCTCGCCGATCACCTGCTGCGCCAACAGGGCCAGTGCAGCCTCTGGGACTAGATCGCTGCCGCAGTGGGCTGCGAACCATTGCCACCGAGCAGTCCTGCAGCCTTCGCCATCCGTCGCGCCGGCGATGAGCCCGCGCGCTTGGTGGAAACAGCTGTGGACACAGCAGTGGAGATGGCCGTTTTCCGTGCCGGCTTGCGCGTTGCAGGCTTCTTGCCAGCGGCAGGCTTGGAGGCGCGGCTGCGGTGGCTGAGCACCATCGCCCATTCGGCGTCGGTGAGGTTGGCGGGCTTGGCGCCGTGGGCATCGGCAACCTTGGCTGCCTTCTCAATATCGGCAATCAGATTGCTCCAGGAGGTCGCAAACCGCTTGTCGGACTGCGACTTGGCGCCGCTCTCCACCAGGGTTTCGATCACGCCAGCCGCGGAGACCTTCTTGCGACGGCGATTGAAAATTTCCTTCTGCAGTTGGGCGATCAACGCATCGGCCTTGTCGCTGAGCTGGATGGTGAGCTGAGACATAAAAAGGGGGGAAAGCTCTGTCTCAGCTGTAGCACTGCAGACTCGCAACGGCAACAAATCAGCGCAATCGCTCCCCCAATCGCTCAACAAGGGCTGCCAACGCCTCCCACTCGGCGTCGTTGGCGAGAGCTCCCCCCAGGGCCACGGCATCCACGCCCGCTTCGAGCCAGGGCTCGACGTCGGCTGGACGAAGACCTCCCGCGGCAATGCAATGGGGCAAGCTGCGCTCCCCCCCCAAGGGGCCGGCCAGGCGTTGCCAGTAGGCCTTCCCCACAGTGATGGCGGGAAACAGCTTGACCAGCGAGCAACCCCACAGCCTGGCCTGATACACCTCCGTTGGCGAGAGCACACCAGGCACCAACGGCAACCGCAACTGCCGGGCCCGATCCACCAGCTGGCGATCCAGCACCGGAGACACCACGTAGGCAAGCCCCGCGGTTGCCGCGGCCTCAAGCCCGGCGCCATCCAGCACGGAAGCGGCCCCAAGATGCAGCCGCGGAAAGCGCTGCCGCAACAAGGCGCAATGGGGCACCCAATGGGGGTGAGCACTCCAGGCAATCTCCACCTGGTGAACCCCGAGGGCTTGGAGCCGCTCCAGCGACTCAGCAAGCTCCAGGGGGTCGAATGAACGAAGCACCACCAGCAAAGGCTGGTGGTGCAAGGCCTTGATCAAACCGGCCTCGATCAAGCCCGCCTCGATCAGGCCAGCTTCGGGCTCAGACGTATTCAGCGACCTTGACATCGCTGCGGATCAGCAGCTCCTGAAGACCTTCGGCATCCACCGATTCCTTCTCCACCAGCATGTCCGCGAGTTCATCGAGCACCGAACGGTTTTCGGTGAGCACGGCGGTGGCACGCTTGTAGGCCTCAGCCACCAATTGGCTCACCTCTTCGTCGATGGCTGCGGCGGTGTCTTCGGAGAAATCGCGCTCGGCCGCGATGTCGCGGCCGAGGAACATGCCGCCTTGGCTACGGCCGAGGGCCACAGGCCCCAGGCGATCACTCATGCCAAAGCGGGTGACCATCTGGCGGGCCACCCTGGCCACCTGCTGGAGGTCATTGGAGGCACCCGTGGTGACTTCGTCTTCGCCGTAGACAATCTCTTCGGCGACACGGCCACCCAGAGCCACGGCCATCTGGTTTTGGAGGTAGGAGCGGGAATAAAGACCCGACTCCATGCGCTCTTCACTGGGGGTGAAGAAGGTGAGGCCGCCAGCGTTGCCGCGGGGAATGATCGAGATCTTCTGCACCGGGTCGTAGTCGGGCATCAGGGCACCCACCAGGGCATGGCCAGCTTCGTGATAAGCCACGAGACGCTTGCGCTTCTCGCTCATCACCCGGTCCTTCTTCTCAGGGCCCGCCATCACCCGCTCGATGGCGTCATTCACCTCGTCCATGGAGACTTCAGTGAGCTGACGACGAGCGGCGAGAATGGCCGCCTCGTTGAGCAGGTTGGCCAGGTCAGCGCCGGTGTAGCCGGGGGTGCGGCGAGCGATCTTGTCGAGATCGACGTCCTTGGAGAGGGTTTTGCCGCGGGCATGAACGCCGAGGATCTGGAGACGGCCGGCGTAGTCGGGACGATCCACCACCACCTGGCGGTCGAAACGGCCGGGACGCATCAAGGCCGCGTCGAGCACGTCCGGGCGGTTGGTGGCCGCCACAATGATGATGCCGGTGTTGCCCTCAAATCCGTCCATCTCGGTGAGCAGCTGGTTGAGGGTCTGCTCCCGCTCGTCGTTGCCGCCGCCGAGGCCGGCACCGCGCTGACGACCCACGGCATCGATCTCGTCGATGAAGACGATGCAGGGCGCACTCTTTTTGGCCTGCTCGAACAGGTCGCGCACGCGGCTGGCGCCCACACCAACGAACATCTCCACAAACTCCGAACCGGAGATCGAGAAGAAGGGCACGCCTGCTTCACCGGCCACAGCCTTGGCGAGCAGGGTCTTGCCGGTACCCGGAGGGCCCACGAGAAGCACACCCTTGGGAATCTTGGCGCCGACGGCGGTGAAACGATCGGGGTTTTTGAGGAAGTCGACCACCTCGGTGAGCTCGAGCTTGGCGCCCTCGATACCCGCCACATCGCCAAAGGTGACCTGGGTTTGCGGCTCCATCTGCACCCGCGCCTTGCTCATGCCAAAGCTCATGGCGGGGTTACCCCCACCGCCCTGGGCGCGGCGCAACAGGAAGAACAGACCCCCGAGGAGCAGCAGGGGGAAAATCAAGCTGCCAACCGCCTGCTGCCAGGCCGCCGGCTCGCGGCTGGGCTGCACGGCGATGTCGACGTTGTGATCGGTCAGCAGCTTCAGCAGGTCCTTGTCGGGGGCGAGGTTGACGACGGCGCGGCGGCCATCGTTTTCCACCACCTGGGCCGTGCCGCGGTCGGGGGAAATCAGCACCCGCGACACCTCGTTGCCTTGCACCGCCTCCACGAAATCGCTGTAACGCAGCGTGCGAGGCGCATTGGCCGGATCAGGACGGTCCAGGAAGGCTGTGCCCACCGCGATCATCACAATCACGAGAAGGACATAGAGCCCTGCGTTGCGCCAGCGCTTTTTCAAGACTCGTGCCTCTGCTGAGAATCTAGTAACGGAATGTTAACTGGCTCAGGCCGCAGCCCGAAGCACCTCCACCACACTACGGAAGGCAAACCATTCCGGGATCTCCTCGCCGCCGCGCAGCATCTGGCGGAATTGGGTGCCGCTGAGCTTGCGCACGTGCAGGCCACGGGCCTCGGCGTGCTCGGCGGTGACGTAACCCTCCTCCTCGGTGTAGACGAGGTTGAGCGAGGGCACGGTTTCCATGCCCAGCTCGGGGGCGTGGTCGCGGGCGAAATCCTGGGCCTGGTAGGGGCCGTAGAAGTCATCGCCGGTGAGGGAGCTCTTGCAGCCGGCCATGTCGCGGCCAATGATGAAGTGGGTGCAGCCGTAGTTCTTGCGGATGATCATGTGCTGCAGGGCCTCGCGCGGGCCGGCCATGTGCATCGAATAGGGCAGGTAGGCCCAGCGGATGCGGGAGTTGTTGACCTCAGCCGCCAGGCGCTCGTAGGTCTGGAAGCGCACCTCCCCGGCGATGTCGTCGTCCTGGGTGGGCCCGCAGGTGGGATGCACCAGCACCACCCCCTGCTCGCTCACGTTGCTGGCATCCAGAGCCCGGGTGAACAGCTCGTAGTGGGCGCGGTGGATGGGGTTGCGGCACTGGAAAGCCACCACGCTCTGGCCCTCGGGCAGGGTGGCCCGCACTTCGGCAGGCGTTTTGCAGGGAAACACGCGCTGAGGCAACTCCAGGCCCTGCACGCTTCCGCCCAGGTAAAAGCGCCCCCGCTCACCGGTGATCATCCGCACGGCGGGGTGCTCGATCGACGTGGTGCCGTAGCAGCCCTGGGCTTCGCGGGCCTTGTCGGGCTCCCACTTGCTCTCCACCGTGAACACGGCCAGCTCCTGACCGCGGTAGGTGAGCAGCAGCCGCTCGCCGAGACCGATCGAGGCATCGTCGGTGTCGAACACAATCGGCAGACCGAACAGCAGGCCGCTGCTGGTGCGATGGCCGGCCACAACGGCGTCGCAGTCCTCCTGGTGCATGAAGCCACGCAGGGGCGAGAAGCCACCTACCACCAGCAGCTCCACGTCGCAGGCGTTGCGGTCGCTGCACTCAACCCGGCGGCTGGCGCCCGCCTTCAGCGACTCCCGGTCACCGGCCGCCACCATCAGGTTGACGAGCGCGCCGCCATGGGGGGCAATCAGGCCGGTGGCGGCGGAGTCGGCAACGGTCATCGCAGGCGGACGCTCAGGAGAGGGTGGATTCTCCCAGACCAGCCGCACGGCACGCATCCCGCGGGGTGCCCACACCAGCGCGGCCATAAAAAAAGAGCCCCTCGCGGAGCTCCTGGAAGGCGGTCTGCGAGGAGCGCTCAGGCCTGCTCGAGGCGACCGTAAAGCTGGCCGACGATCTTGACGTCGACGACCTCCTTGGTGCCCATGTCGGAGTCGGAGGGCTGGATGGCGGTGAACACGCCAGCGAACTCACCGGTGCTCGGATCGACCTTGGTGATCGAGAGGTTCATCGTGCCGGAGCCATCCACGTAGCGCTTCACGGTTTCGCCGGTGAACTCATCACCCGCCGGCACCAGACCCACCGCACTGCTGTAGCCGGTGGTGAGGCCACGACCCTTGGGATCGAGGAAGTTGCTGGTGCGGTAGCTGGGAGCGCGATAGGAGCCGTCGAAATCGGTGCTGGTGGTGAGGGCTGCACCGTCAGCGGTGGCCAGCAGCTCCTTGCTGGAGAAGGTGAAGGGCACTTCCTCACCTCCGGGCAGCAGCACGGTGATGGGCTGGAAGTCGATGCCGCCCAGCTCCTTGAAGGTCAGGCCGTTGCCGCTGACGTTGAGATCGCCATACACCTGATCGAGGCTGGAGGTGAAGCGGGTCAGGATCTTGCCGGCCACAAATTGGGCCTCTTGGCGCTTGTTGGCGGGCTCGCCCTTCACATACACCTCAGCGGGGTGCATGCAGATTTCGCGGAGCTGGTACTTGGCCGAGGCATCCAAAGCAATGGAGCCCCGTGCCGAATCGGGCAGGGTCGGGCAATCGTTGGCCAGACCGGTGTTGTGGATGTCGTCGTAGGTGAGGTTGGCGCGATCCACGGCCTTGGCCCCACCGCTGCAAGCGGTCACCAGGGTCAGGCACAGCGCCAGCACAAGGGCCAGCAGAGGACGAAAACGCATGGGGGAACGCCGCAGAGACGGGTGATGGGAACTGGGCTGTGGCGGATCCTACCGGTGCAAAACCCTGATTCCCCGTACGATGTCGCGGCTCTCAACAACCTGTATGCGAGAGCCCTCCGCGCGCGACGAGAGACAAGACATGAGCCTTCCCCCTTCCCAGCAAGAGCGCCTCACCGGCCAACTGCAGCAGCTCGAGCACCTGGCCAGTGAGCTGGAGGGCCAGCCCGAAGCCCTGTTGGCCCTGTTGCGGCAACTGGAGCAACTGCACCGTTCCGTTCAGGACGGGCCCTTCCGCAGCAGCCTCCCCGCCGATCGCGGTCGGCTGTTCAGCCTGTTGCAAAGCGTCGAGCGCAGTGGGGGCTGGCCCTACATCCCCCGGCTTCAGCTGCGCACCTTTATGGATCTGCTCCAGCACGATGGATCTCACGATGGGCCCCACAACGAGACCCCCGACAACGCGCCGCTAGCCGCCTGAAGCCTGCGCGCCTAAGGGCGCAGGGCCGTGAGCAACTGCTGAGCAATCGCCAGCTTCGAGCCAGGCTGCAGCCGTTGCTCGCCGCCAACGCCGCCCAGCAGCCAGCCGTGGTTGGTGTCCACACCAAAGCCGGCATCCGCCTGATCAATCGGGTTGGCAAACAACAGATCGCAGCCCTTGCGGGCCCACTTGGCCCGGGCCTCGGTCAGCACGTCACCCGACTGGGCCGCAAAACCCAGGATCCTCTGACCGGCGGGCCGGCGGGCCACCAGGCCGGCCAGCAGATCGGGCACCGGCTGCCAGCCGGAGGCGAGCTCATGCTCCAGGGCTTCCTTGCTGAGCTTTTGCGCCAGCGGCTGCTGGCGGCGGTGATCGGCCACCGCCGCCGCCATGGCGATGGCCTCGGCGTTGGGCTGGAGGCGCAGCAGGGCCTGTTCCATCTGGGCTGCCGTCTCGACAGGCTCGCAACGCAGCCCCGCCCGCAGCTGGGGATCGAGGGCCAGGGGACCATGCACCAAGGTCACCTCCGCCCCGCGCAGCCGGGCCGCCTGAGCCAGCAGCACGCCCATCCGTCCGGTGCTGGGGTTGGTGAGACAGCGGGCCGGATCGAGCGGCTCGCGGGTTGGACCGGCCGTGACCAGCAAGCGCAGGCCAGCCCAGTCGCGCTGCCAGCCCCACAGCTGCAGGCTCTCGAGGGCGAGCAGCAACTGCACCGGCTCGGCCATGCGGCCATCCCCGTGGCGGTCGCAGGCCAACAGGCCCGCCGCCGGCCCCAGCGGCAACACCCGCTCAAAACCCTGCAGCAATTCCCAATTGCGCCGCACCGCTGGAGAGGCCCACATCGCCGTGTTCATGGCCGCCGCCGCCAGCACCGGCGCCTCCGTGGCCAACAGGATGCTGGCCAGCAAGGTGTCGGCCAATCCGTGCACCCAGCGGCCCAGGCTGGTGGCACTCAAGGGAGCCACCAACACCAACTCCGCCCACTCCGCCAGCTCCACATGGAGTGGGCGGGGGGCGTGATGGCTCCATTGATCGGCGTCGAGGTAGCAGGGATGGCGACTCAGGCTCGCCAGGGCCACTGGGCTCACCAAAGCGGCCGCCGAGGACGTGAGCACGCAGCGCACCTCAGCACCGCGCTGGGCCAGGGCGCTCACCACCAACGGCAGCTTGACGGCCGCAATGCTGCCGCTGATTCCCACCAGGATGCGGCGGCCCGCGAGGGGATCGGCCAACACAGCAGCGGAGTCGGCCGGCTCAGTCCTCATCGAAGGGTTCCTGGTCCACCAAATGCACGTAGGGACGCGCCAGCTCAGGCCGGTGAATAGCCAGGGCACGCATCAGATGCCAGTCCTGCAGGCCCGCGAAGGGGGTGGGGTAGTCGTCTTCATCCAGACGGCGGGCCAACACGGCGGTTGAGGCCTCATCAAAGGAGGCGATCAACTCGGGCGTGATCGCTGCGGCTGCCGTCGTTGGGGAGTCAGCCGTCGGTGGGCAATCAGCTTTGGGTGGGGAATCGGTCAAGTCGCAGGCCTGTTCAGTGATCTCCATTCTCGGCTCTCAAGGCAGCGGCCACCGCCACAGGACTGATAATTTCTGGCAGAGACGCGCCCGAGGGCGTGTTGGATCGGGGAATTAGCTCAGCTGGTAGAGCGCTGCGATCGCACCGCAGAGGTCAGGGGTTCGAGTCCCCTATTCTCCATGTCCTGAGCAGTGGGAAGGCCTGAACTTCCACCATGAACTGGCATCCCGACGCTGAAGCCAACCTCAAGGAAGTGCCATTTTTTGTACGGCCTGCAGTGCGGCGGCGGATTGAATCACTGACCCAGGAAGCCGGCCGCCGCGAGGTCGACGCCCCCTTTTACGAGCAAGCCAAGGCCCAGTTCGGACAGAAGTGACCCGGCGATGCGGTAAAAGGGTCCTTAGTACAACAATCACCCATCGATGTCGCAATCGAAACGCGAACAGGTGGTTAGCCACCTGCGGTACATCCGCCAGGAGCTCCGTGAAATGCACCAGGGCGTGATGGATGACGGCCTGCTCCCCGAAGCCGGCGAGGTGCGCGGCGTGATGGCCCAGATGGAGGCCCTGCTCGAACTTCTGGAGGGCAAGTCCTCCCGCAAGAAAGACAGCGACGGCTGAGACGCAGGCCGGGCCATGCCCAAAGGGCGTCAAGGCCCCTAGGGGACGCTCTGGCAAACGTCCGCTCTGCCGTTGTCAGTGCTCCATCCAGGCGCTTTGGTTGCAACGTCCCCATCACCCAGCCCGGGCTTCGGCCGCGGGCTTTTTTATTGGAATCCCCTATAGGTAGCGGCAAAAGGCTGCGCACACTCCAGAGATGGTGTAGACAGGATCGGGCAGGGCTCGGGCCGGGTGATGGGGATCACCGCCGTCAGCTTCCCTGCCCCCCTCTTTTCAGTCCACGCTAAAGGCCTTCAGCGGATGGCCTCCCACCCATGCAGGTGATGCCGTGATCGCCAGCCCGCCGGAACGGCGCTACCAGCAGACCCGGTTTCAAGAACGGGTTGCCCAGGCCAGGGCGGGTCTGGAAGGCTGGGCTGGCAACCCCTGGCGGCGGCTCTCGCTGCTGCTGATCGTGTTGCTGATCAGCTTCAGCATCGGCGGGGCCGTCGGCTCGCTCACTGGCACCCTCGCCAAACTGGATCCCGTTGGGGCCTTGATCTGCGTGGCCGCCATGGAGCTGGCCATCCGAGCCCGGGGCCCCCTGCTGCGCCGCAATGGTGATGGGCTGGTGCTGCAACTGATCGACATGGCGCGCATCGGCCTGCTCTACGGGCTGCTGCTCGACGGCTTCAAGCTGCTGTGAGCGGTTCGGCTGCCGCCAGCAGATAGAGCAGGGCCATGCGGATCGGGATGCCGTTGCGCACCTGCTCCTCCACCAGCGAAACGGCCGGATCGTCGAGCACCTCCCCGGCCAGCTCGACGCCCCGGTTCACCGGGCCTGGATGGAGCAGGGGCACGGGCTGGCCGCAGAGGCCCAGGCGGGCGCGGGTGATGCCGAACTGCCGGTGGTAGGTGTCGAGGCTGGTGAGCAGGTGCTGGTGCATGCGCTCCTTCTGGAGCCGCAGGGTCATCACCGCATCGGCTCCGGGCAGGGCCTCCTCCAGGCTGCGGGCGATCCGCACAGGGCCGCGCCGCGCCACCGGATCGGCCGCCTGGCCGGGAGGCGGCGCCGCCACGAAAGCGGCGAAGGCATCAGGCAACAGGGTTGGCGGGCCGCATAGCACCACCTCGGCGCCGCAGCCGGTGAGGGCCCAGAGGTTAGAGCGGGCCACGCGGGAGTGGAGCACATCGCCCACGATCACGATCCGCTTGCCGCGCAGGGCTTCCGGCGTGGGGGCCTCGGGTGCGAAGTGGCGCGCCAGGGTGAACAGATCGAGCAGGCCCTGGCTGGGGTGGCTGTGCAGCCCATCGCCGGCGTTGAGCACCGCCACCCGCTCACCGGCCCGATCCAGGTCGGCCGCCAGGCTCTGGGGCACCCCGGCGCAGCGATGGCGCACCACCAGCACGTTGGCGCCCATGGCCACGTAGGTGCGGGCCGTATCCAGCAGGCTCTCGCCCTTGCTGAGGGAACTGGAGGAAGGGGAAAAGCTCTGCACATCGGCCGAGAGGCGCCGGGCCGCCAGCTCAAAGCTGCTGCGGGTGCGGGTGCTGGGTTCAAAGAACAGGCTGGTCATCAACCGCCCCTGCAGGGCGGGCAGCTTGCGGGCACCGGCCACCGGCAGAGCCCGGAAGCGCTGGGCCAGCGTCAGCACGGTGGCGTAGTCGTCCAGCGAAAAGGCCGCCAGATCCAGCACATGGCGGTGGGTCCAGTCGCTCAAGGGCTGCCGGGGCGCACACCGTCAGGGTAGGGGCTCACGCCAGCGGCGCCTATCCCTACCTTGGATGACACCGTTGAAGAGAAGGCCTCGCTGTGGCTGAATCCAGCGGTTGCGCCGGGACGAGCAAAGGGCAGGTGAGCAACCCCGCTGAGGCTCCCAGGCACGAGCCCTGAATCACACCTGCCAGATGTCCTGGAGTTCGATCCGCAATCCCGGCAGAAGCGATCCTCCATCGAGCTCGACCGCCGATGCGCTGCGAAGCGGCTCGCCTGCAGGATGCCAAATCTCCACAGCCTGCTCCTCAGGGATCAGCAACCAGCCCAGCTGGGCTCCATTGGCCTGGTACCCCGACATCTTCTGGCGCAGAGCGGTTACGGCGCGGGGGCCTTGATCGCTGGGGCTGGCGAGTTCCACCACCACATCCGGACAAAGGGGTGGAAAGCTGCGGCGCTGCTCAGGGGTGAGGGCCTGCCAGCGCTCTAGACGCACCATGGAGACGTCGGGGCTGCGTACCGAGCCGTCAGGCAGACGAAAGCCGGTGGAGCTGTCGAAGACCTGCCAGCCGCCGAGCTGATCGGCCCAGGCCAGAAGGCGCATCAACAGGCGACTGTTGCGGGCGCCGGTTTCCCCGCCGGTTGGAGTCATGTGGATCAGGTTCCCAGCAGCATCGAGCTCGAGCACCGCATCTGGATTGGCCGCACAAACGGCAGCGAATTGCTCCGGGCTGAGGCAAAGATCAGCAGGCAGCTGCAGGGGGGCCAGAGCATCGGCCCCTGGTGCTGGAGGAGCAATGGTCATGGCCCCAGCAAGAACATGAATTCAGCGTAGGTGGGATTTTCAGGGGGGTGCTGCAGTGACCAGCGCAGGGGGCTGCCGATCACCCCTGGCCCGCCTGCTGACGCTGCGGCTGGCGCGCAGGTACCAACGCCAGGACAGTTCCTGCCCCTGGCTGATGCCGATGCGACTGGTTTGCGTCAGGTCGGCCGCGCCCAAACCTGCCAGCTCAGGTGGCCGCGGGGCGATCCATAGCCCCCGATCGGGATCCACCAGCTGGGCGTCGCGGGAGCGATCAATTCCAAAGCGGCGTGCCAACAGCGCCGGACCTGCCGCCACCCGCTCCGGCTCGCCAGGAATGGCCGCGGCGCGCAGCAGCACCCCATTGGCCCAGTCCGCCCTGTGTGTCACCACATTCACGCAGTGGTGAATGCCGTAGCTCACATACACATAGAAACGCCCAGGCTCACCAAACAGCGTTTCGTTACTGGGGGTGCGGCGGCGGTAGCCGTGGCAGGCGGGCTCCTCCTGGGAATTCGCCTCCGTTTCCACCAGTACGCCCCACAGCAGCGCGACACCTTCCTGGCGTTTCACCAGCAGGCAGCCGATGAGCTCGGGGGCGACCAGCTCGGCGGGGCGGGCGAAGAACGCCTTCGGCAACGGATTCCCCACACAGGCGTTGCCCAGCTCGCCAGCAGCTGCAGCAGCTAGCAGACTGAGCCTCGATCCATCAGGTCCTAGGGCTGCCATGAACTCCACCGGTTTCACCCTTGCCACCGTGCTGGTCTTCGGCAGCGGCCTATTTGTGCTGGCCAACCTGTTCTTCGGCACCAAGGGCGGCTACTACGACACTGACAACTACGACGGCAACGGCACGGCCCACTAAGGGTTGCTGAGCCGCTCGGCCTCGGGGCAGTCTTCGGAGGTGATCACGTCATCCGGGCTGCCGCTGCGGCACACGTAGGCCAGGCGGGTGCTGACGGCCCCGATCGAGTCGAGGCGCACGCTCTCCTCCCAGCTGTGGGTTTCGTCGTCGTCCTCGGCGTCGTAGCGCAGGGTGACCAGATCTCCCTCGATCTCCACCACCGTGGCCTCCTCGATCCAGCGCTGCTGATCCCGCAGGAACACCCACACAGGGCGCTGTTCGGCACAAAACTGGGAGAGCTTGCGGTGCAGCATGGGCCCTGGGCACTGCTGGCATCGAAATCCTAGGCAGCCCGCCCGGGCCCGTTGCTGTTCACCATGACCCAATCCGCCCTTCGGGCTGCCAGCCCCACCGAAGCCATCCGGCTGCAACTGCGCAGCTGGCCCGAAGTGGAGGCCTACCTGGAGCACTGCAAGGGCGTGATCGTGCCCCTGGGCTCCACCGAGCAGCACGGCCCCACCGGCGCCATTGGCACCGACGCGCTCACCGCCGAAGCGGTAGCCCTGGAGGTGGGCCGCCGCACCGGCGTGCTGGTCACCCCGGCCCAGGCCTTCGGCATGGCCGAGCACCACCTCGGCTTTGCCGGCACGGTGAGCCTCCAGCCCTCCACCCTGCTGGCCGTGCTGCACGACGTGGTGCTGTCGCTAGCGCGCCACGGCTTCGAGCGGATCTACGTGATCAACGGCCATGGCGGCAACATCGCCACCAGCAAAGCCGCCTTCGCCCAGGCCTATGCCACCGCTGCCGACCGGGGGCTGGCCGTGGCACCGCAGCTGCGCTGCAAACTGGCCAATTGGTTTATGGCTGGGCCAGTGCTGCAGGAGGCCCGCAGCCTCTATGGCGACCAGGAAGGGCACCACGCCACCCCCAGCGAAATCGCCCTCACCCTGCACCTGGAGCCGAGCCTGCAAACCAAACAGCGCCCCCTGCCGGACCCCGCCCCCGCCGGGCCCATCCACGGGCCCGAGGATTTCCGCCGCCGCCACCCCGACGGCCGCATGGGCTCCAACCCCTACCTGGCCCAGGCCAGCCACGGCGAGCGCTTCCTGGATCTGGCCGCCACGTCCCTCGCCGCCGACCTGGAGTCCTTCCTGGCTTGAGCGCTAGCTTCAAGCTCTGAGAGTTCAACCCCCATGAGCAAGATCACTTCCAATGACGTGCGCAAGGTGGCCCAACTGGCCCGCCTCGCCCTGCCGGAGGAGAAGATCGCCACCTACACCGGGCAGCTTGAGCGCATCCTCGACTATGTGGCGCACCTTGAAACGGTCGACACCGAAGGGGTGCCTCCCACCACCCGGGCGGTGGAAGTGGTGAACGCGACCCGCGAGGACCTCGTGACGCCCACCAACGTGCGGGAGGAGCTTCTCGACGAAGCCCCCCAGCGGGAAGGCAACTTCATTCGCGTGCCAAAAATCCTGGCCGACTAGCGCACAGGGGAAACCGCCGTGCGGTGCAGCAGCTCCAGCACCCGGCGCCGCGCATGCCGAGTGGGCATCAGGGCGGCGATGGGGCGCAGCTTGCTGCGTTTCTTGCGGTGGCTGCGAACCCCCAAGAAGATGTCGTAAAGGAAGTTGAATCCGTCGCTTCTGCTCTCAAACAAGCCAAGCCGCTGAGGGGATCCTTTGGCATCGAGAATCGGCTTGGTGGCGTGATAAGCAGGCCGATATTCAAACCAGGGAATCGATGGCCACAGGTGATGAACGAGATGATAGTTCTGCCCCATGATCAGCCAATTCATCAGCCTACTGGGATAGATCCGAGCGTTGTGCCAGCGGTTGCGCGACTGGAAGGGGCGGTGCGGCAGATAATCGAAGAAAAGGCCAAGGGTGACGCCCACCATCAGAGCCGGAGCAAACCAGCAATTGAACACAAAATCAAGGAAGCCATACTTGGCAGCCGCAATCACAATCGCCGCAAAAACGCCTCGGGCCAGCCCCCACTCGAGCAGTTCATAACGGCGCCATAAACGCCGGCGGAAAAAGAACAGCTCGTGATAGAAGAAGCGCGGTGCGATCAACCACAGCGGCCCGAAGGTGCTGACGATGTGGTCAGGGTCGTTCTTGGGGTCGTTGACATGGGCGTGATGCTGCAGGTGCACCCGCGTGAACACCGGAAAGCTGAAGCCCAGCAGCAGGGCGGCGCCATGGCCCATCACCGCGTTCCAGATGCGGTTGGGGTGAGCCGCGTTGTGGCAGGCGTCGTGGATGACGGTGCCCTCCAGATGCAAGGCCAGAAAGCCGGTGGCCAGCAACACGGGTAGGGGCCAGCCCCCCGCAAACCAACCCCAGATGGTGAGGACTGCCAGGCCATAGCCGGCCAAGAACAGGCCCACCGTGGGGTTCCAGGGAGCCGGGGGATCGAGAAACTCGCGCGGTACCAAGCTCGACGGTGTCGGTTGAGCCCCAACAGGGGCGACGGACGTTGGGGTCGCTGCCAAAACCTGTGTCATCGCGGTTGAAGCAGGTCCCAAAGCGTTGGCTCCCGGCAACTTAAGAAAACATTGATGCCCACCGGGGGACTTGAACCCCCACGACCAAGGCCACTGGTACCTAAAACCAGCGCGTCTACCAATTCCGCCAGGTGGGCGAACCGGGACTGTAGGAACAGGAGCGGGAAGCGCCCACCCGGGAGGCCACCCAGAATGGTGAAATCGTTTTGATCCGGCCATGCTCGCCACCCTGGGCGGACTCCTGGCACTGCTGCTCGGCCTCGCCATCCTGCTGCTGCCGCTGTTGGCCACCGAATTGAGCCGGCCGCGGGACTCGGTCTGGGGTGCCGTGGTGCTCCTGCTGGGCCTGGTCCTGGTGACCAGTGCCGATCGGCTCACCGGAGCACCGATGCTGGGCGTGCTCTGCGGGGGGCTGCTGATCGGCCGCCTGGCGGCGGAGGTATCCCAGGGGCGCTGGCGGCAGCTCAGCCCGGAGGAACAGCAGCGGCTCTGGTCGGCAGAGCGCTGGCAGATGAGCCTGCAGCAGGCGGGAGCGACCGTGACCCATCTGGTAGCGGCGGCCGGCACGGTGGGCAGCGGGCTAGGACAGTGGCTCGCGGAGCGCCGCCAACCGAAAACCAGCGGCAAACGCTGGGTGCGCCCCGAGGAGCCCGAGCCGGCCGACACCGTGGTGGTGAGCTCCTTTGCCGAGATCGATGCCCTGATCGAGGCTGAACCAGCGGAGCCGGAGGCGGCCAGCAACCAAGCGGGATAATCGGCCCTTGCTGCCCTGTGGCGACGTGACCGCCAGCTCTGCCCCCGATAGCACCGCCGCAGCGGGGCAGATCTCCTACAAGGACACCCTCAACCTGCTCCAAACGCCCTTCGCCATGCGGGCGAACGCCAAGATGCGGGAGCCCGAGATCCAGGCGTTCTGGGCCGAGCGGCGGATCTACGAGCGGCTGAGCCAGCAAAACCCTGGCGAGGCCTTCACCCTGCACGACGGGCCGCCCTACGCCAACGGGGCCCTGCACGTGGGCCATGCGCTGAACAAGATCCTCAAGGACATCATCAACAAAACCGCCCTGCTGCAGGGCCAGAAAGCGCGGTTCGTGCCGGGCTGGGACTGCCACGGCCTGCCGATTGAACTCAAGGTGCTGCAAGGGCTGAGCAGCAGCGAGCGGGCCGAGCTCACCCCCGTGAGCCTGCGCCAGAAGGCCCACGCCTACGCCCTGGAGCAAGTGGAGGGCCAGAAGGCCGGCTTCCGGCGTTGGGGCATCTGGGCCGACTGGGATCAGCCCTACCTCACCCTGCAGAAGAACTACGAGGCCGCCCAGATCGGCGTGTTTGGCGCGATGGTGCTGGCCGGCCACATCTACCGGGGCCTCAAGCCGGTGCACTGGAGCCCCAGCTCCCGCACCGCCCTGGCTGAAGCCGAACTCGAATACCCCGACGGCCACACCTCCCCGAGCGTGTACGCGGCCTTCCCGGTGGTGGAGCTGCCCAAAGGCCTCGCAGCTGAGCTCAGCGCCGCCGGCCTGACGACTGACGCCGCCACGGGCGCTGGCGGCCTGGCCGTGGCGATCTGGACCACCACCCCCTGGACCCTGCCGGCCAACCTGGCGGTGTCGGTGAATGGGCGGCTCGACTACGCCATCTGCGCCGTGGCCCCCCGCGGTGAGGGCGCTGCCCCAGCCGCCAGCCACCTGGTGGTGGCCGCCGAGCTGCGCGAGGGCCTGGAAACCAGCCTGAAACTTACGCTCACGCCGCTGCTGAGCGTGAAGGGCGCTGCTCTGGAGGGCATCGTCTACCGCCATCCGCTGCTGGAGCGCACCAGCCCGGTGCTGATCGGCGGCGACACCATCACCACCGAAGCGGGCACGGGCCTGGTGCACACCGCCCCGGGCCACGGCGTCGACGACTTCAACACCGGCAAAAAAGCGGGTCTACCGGTGCTCTGCCCCGTGGATGAGGCCGGCACTCTCACCGCCGAGGCCGGGCCCTTCGCCGGCACCAACGTGCTGAAGAACGCCAACCCCACGATCATCGCAGCTCTGGAGGCCACCGGCCTGCTGCTCAAGCAGGAGCGCTACGCGCACCGCTACCCCTACGACTGGCGCACCAAGAAGCCCACAATCTTCCGCGCCACCGAGCAGTGGTTCGCCTCGGTGGAAGGCTTCCGCGCCGCCGCCCTCGAGGCGATCGCGGCGGTGGAGTGGCTACCGGCGAGCGGCCGCAACCGCATCGAGGCCATGGTGAGCGAGCGGGGCGACTGGTGCATCAGCCGCCAGCGCACCTGGGGCGTGCCGATCCCTGTTTTCTATCACCGGGAAACCGGCGAGGTGCTGCTCAACGAAGCCACCCTGGCCCACATCCAGGCCCTGATCGCCGAGCACGGCGCCGACGTGTGGTGGCAGCGCGATGAAGCCGGCCTGCTGCCCGAGCCCTATGCCGCAGAAGCCGCCCAATGGCGCAAGGGCACCGACACGATGGACGTGTGGTTTGATTCCGGCTCCTCCTGGGCAGGGGTTCTGCAGGAGCGCGGCCTGCACTACCCCGCCGATCTGTATCTCGAGGGCAGCGATCAGCACCGCGGCTGGTTCCAGAGCAGCCTGCTCACCTCGGTGGCCGTCAACGGCCACGCCCCCTACAGGCGGGTGCTCACCCACGGCTTCACCCTCGATGAGAAGGGCCGCAAGATGAGCAAATCGCTGGGCAATGTTGTCGATCCGGCGGTGCTGGTGGAGGGCGGAAACAACCAAAAGCAGGAGCCCGCCTACGGCGCCGACGTGTTGCGGCTGTGGGTGAGCTCGGTGGATTACTCCGCCGATGTGCCCCTGGGTCCGGGGATCGTCAAGCAGCTGGCCGACGTGTACCGGAAGGTGCGCAACACGGCCCGCTACCTGCTGGGCAACCTGCACGACTTCGACCCGCGCCCCCAGGCCGAAGGCGGCGACGCCGTGGCCTACGCCGAGCTGCCGCTGCTGGACCAGTGGATGCTGCAGCGCACCGCTGCCCTGATTGACAGCGTGACGGGAGACTTCAAGCGCTACGAGTTTTACCGCTTCTTCCAGGCCCTGCAGAACTTCTGCGTCGTCGACCTCTCCAACGTCTACCTCGACATCGCCAAGGACCGCCTCTACGTGAGCGGGGCCGCGGAGTTCCGTCGCCGCAGCTGCCAGACCGTGCTGAGCCTGGTGGTGGAGCGCCTGGCTGGGCTGATCGCGCCGGTGCTCTGCCACATGGCCGAAGACATCTGGCAGAACCTGCCCTACCCAGTGAGCGAAGCCTCGGTGTTTGAGCGGGGCTGGCCGACGGCGCCCATGGAATGGCGCCAGCCTGAACTGGAGACGCCGATGGCCGCGATCCTTGAGCTGCGGGCCTTGGTCAACCGCCAGCTGGAGAGCTGCCGCAGCTGCGGCCAGTTGGGCGCGTCGCTGGAAGCGCAGGTGCAGCTGGAGCTCACCGCCGAAGCCGCGCCGCTGGCCGAGGCCCTGGACTGGCTTGAGGGCTCGGCCCATCCCAGCGTCGACAACCTGGCGGACTGGCTGCTGGTCTCAGGCCTGCAGATCGGCGGTGCGGCACCGGCAACGGTGCTTGAGGACGCCAACGCGAGCGGCGTGCACGTGCGCGTGGCCAGGGCGGATGGCGAGAAGTGCGAGCGCTGCTGGCACTACGAAACCGACATCGGCCGGCACAGCACCCACCCCACGCTTTGCGGACGCTGCGTGGCTGTGCTGGCTGAATGAATAGCCCTACGGCAGTTGGTCCAGGGCTCCGTGCCGAAGATCTGATCGCCCAGCTCCAGCTGCAGCCCCACCCGGAAGGCGGCCACTACCGCGAGACCTACCGGGCCAGAGAACAGGTGAGCAGCCCGCGGGGGCCGAGGGCCGCCAGTACGGCGATCCTGTTTCTGCTGGCAGCGGGCGAGCACTCGTGCTGGCATCGCATCGCCTCCGACGAGCTCTGGCATCACCACGGTGGTGGCGGACTGGTGATCCATGAGCTCTGCCCGGCTGGCCAGGCACGCTCCACCCACCTGGGGCTCAACCTGTCGGCCGGAGCGCAGCCCCAGCACATGGTGCCGGCAGGCAGCTGGTTCGCAGCCGAACCCCTGCCAGACAGCACCTGGAGCCTGGTGAGCTGCACCGTGGCACCCGGATTTGACTTCGCCGACTTCGAGCTGGCGAGCCAGGCCCAGCTCGCCTCCCATGCCGAGCCCCTGAGCAGGATCTGTCCGCACTGGCAACGCCTCTGTGCGGGGTGCCTGTGAGCCTTCAGAGCCAGCTGGCGGGATCGAGAAACCGATCCACCGGCTCCGGCCCAGCCAGCCGCTGTTCAGCAGACGGGTTGAGGGGCCCCAACAGCAGTTCTGCTGTCTCGATCACGGCGCCATCTGGCAGCAGCGGCTGATCAGGGTCGTAGGTCGTGGGATGGGTGGTGCTGCTCGAGAAGCCCCGAAAAAGCACCAGCTCAAACGCTTCCGCCGCCTCACCAGCACCCTGCCACTGGCCACGCAACCGCAGCACCCGATCGGGGCGATCGCGACTGAGCAGCTCCAACTGGGCAAGCAGGGCTGAATCCACCATCGCCACCCCTCAGAAGTCACCAGCGATGCGGCCCTGCTTGGGCAGGCGCACCAGCAGCCACTGCAGCAGGCCCACCACGTAGGCCACCAGGCCCACGTAGCCAATGAACGCCGCCACGGCCGGGGTCCACTCGCCGCCGAAGACGAAATCAAACACGGCCTCCACATGGCGATGCAACCCCAGGGGGGGCTGGATCCAGATGGCGCACTGGGCCTTGCCCAGGGCGGCGCCAGCCACGCACTGAAGGGCCGTGGCACTGAAGGCCGCCCCAGCCAGCCCCCACACCGTCAGGCTCCAGCGCCAGATGCGCAGGGTGAGAGGCAAGGGCCGCCAGGGAGGCAGATCGGCCAGTTCCTCGTTGAGATCCACCCAAAACCACACACTCACAACCACCAGCAGCTGGGCCAGCACGGCCACCACAAAACCTAGGGGCCGGCGGTCGGTGAGCAGCAGGGTGGCGAGCAGCAGCAAGCTGGCCACCTTCCAATAGATGCCCAGCAGCCGCACCAGGGCGCCCTCGCGCCGCACGGTGGCCCAGATCAACAGCACCAGGGGCAAAGCGATGCTGAACAGGACGGCCAGGCGGACATCGAGCCACACCAGCGAGCGGTACAACGGTTCGGGCAGGGCGGCGAGCACGCGGCTGGTTCGGTAAGGCGCCATTATCCGTTGCCCCCGGCGGGCGATAGGGTCCAGCCCATGGCCGCCTTTTCACTGCCCAGCTGGCTCTCCCGCCCCTTCGCAGGCCGCCCCGGCCCGGCCTGGGCTCGCACAGGCCTGGCCAGCGAATCCTCCCTGCAGGCTGCGGTGGAGAGCGTTGCCCGCCAGCTGCGCGGAGCCGGCCCAGCGGATCTAGCCCTGGTGTTTGCCTCAGCCAGCTACGCCAGCGACTTGCCGCGGCTGCTGCCGCTGCTGCGGGAGCAGCTGCAAGCCCCGCACTGGCTGGGCTGTCTGGGTGGTGGCGTCGTGGGCACCGACCACTCCGGAGCCCCCCATGAACTGGAAAACAAGCCGGCCCTGAGCGTCACCCTGCTGCACCTGCCCGGCGCCACGCTCCAGCCTTTTGCCATCGACACCGACACCCTGCCCGACCTGGATGGCCCGGCCGATCCCTGGCGCGCCCTGCTGGGCGTACCGGAAACAGCGCTCCCCCCAGCCGACCCCGCGGCCAGCCCCTCGATGCTGCTGCTGGTGGATCCCAGCTGCTCCCGCATCAACGATCTGATCAGCGGCCTGGATTACGCCGCTCCGGAGGCGGTGAAACTCGGCGGCATTGCCGGCCAGCACAGCGCCCCCCACGGCTCCCTGCTGTTCGGCGACCAGGTCGTGCGCGGAGCCGTCGGTTGCCTGATCGGCGGCGCATGGCAACTCGATCCGGTCGTGGCCCAGGGCTGTCGCCCGATCGGCCCGGTGTTCGATGTTGAACAGGCCCAGCGCAATGTGGTGCTGGAAGTGAGCCAGGGCCAGGCCCGCCGCAGCCCGGTGGCCGCCCTACAGGCGATCCTCACCGAGCTCAGCCCCGAGGAGCGGGAGCTGGTCAAGAACTCCCTGTTTCTGGGGGTCGGCCGCAGCAGCTTCAGCCTCGAGCGCGCTGAGCCGGACGGCCCCACGGCCTTCCTGGTGCGCAACCTGATCGGCGTGGATCCCCGCAATGGGGCCGTGGCCGTGGCCGAACGCATGCGGGTGGGTCAACAGGTGCAGTTCCAGCTGCGCGATGCCGCCGCCTCCCGCCAGGAACTGCGCCAGCTCCTCAGCCGGCAGCAAGCGCGCCAACCAGAGCCCCTGGCCACCCTGCTGTTCGCCTGTCTCGGCCGGGGTGCAGGGCTGTACGGCGAAGCCGATGGCGACGTGACCCTCTGCCGCGAGGCCTTTGCCCAGGTGCCGATCGCCGGGGTGTTCTGCAACGGCGAGATCGGACCGGTGGCCGGCAGCACCCACCTGCACGGCTACACCGCCAGCCTGGCCTTCCTGGTGCCGCGCGGAGAGGGCTGATGGTGCGCCAGCACGTCAACCCGCTCAGCCGCTTCTTCCAGCAGCCCCGGGCCCTGCCGCCGCCCGCGGAGCTGTTCAGCGCGCCGGATCAACCCCTACACCTCGATATCGGCTGCGCCCGCGGCCGCTTTCTGCTGGCGTTGGCCCAGCTGCAGCCCGGCCGCAACCACCTCGGCGTGGAGATCCGCCGCGCCCTGGTGGATGCCGCCGAAGCCGACCGCCAGGCCTTGGGGCTTGGCAATCTTCACTACGTGTTTTGCAACGCCAACATCAGCCTGCAGGACTGGTTGGCGGCGCTGCCCACCGACCTGCTCGAGCGGGTCTCGATCCAGTTTCCCGATCCCTGGTTCAAGAAGAAGCACCACAAACGGCGGGTGCTGCAGCCCGCCCTGCTGCTGGCCCTGGCCGAGGCCCTGGCCCCGGGGCGCGAGCTGTTCATCCAGAGCGATGTGCTGGCGGTGATCACGCCGATGGTGCAGCTGATCGAGGCCAGCGGCGGCTTCGATCGCCCGCCCGAAGACAACCGTCCCTGGCGAGCCGACAACCCCCTGCCGGTGCCCACCGAGCGCGAAACCTACGTGCTGGCCCAGGGGCTGCCGGTGTACCGGGTGCTCTACCGGCGCAACAGCCACAACCTGCCACCGCTCGAGAGCCTGGAGGATCGGCTGAAAGATCTGGAGGATCCCGACGATGGGGTCGATAATCCGGCCTGACGGCAGCCTTCGCCCCTTGAGCGCCCCCACCATCCCCGTTCTGCTGCGCTGGCAGGGCAAGCTCCAAAGCGCTTCCAGTGGGGCTCTCGGGCGGCATTTAAACCTGATTGCTGGGCTGGTGCTGTGCGCCCTGATGGCCGGCCTGCCCCTGGTGACCCGCAGCGGCCTCAGTCTGCTGATCCTGGCCAGTGGCCTGCTGTGGCTGCTGCTGGCCCTGTGCACTCCCCCCGGGCCCCTGGGGGGGATCGACCGCTGGATCCTGGGAATCCTGGCCGTGGCCCTGCTGGCCACGGGCTTCTCCCCGGTGCCCCTGGCCGCGGCCAAGGGACTAATGAAGCTGGTGAGCTATCTGGGGGTGTATGCCCTGATGCGCCAGCTGCTGGCAACAGCGCCCGTCTGGTGGGACCGCATCGTGGCGGCGTTGCTGGCCGGAGAGCTGGTGACCAGCGTGATCGGCATCCGCCAGCTCTACGGCGACACCGGCGAGCTGGCCCGCTGGGCCGATCCCAACTCCGTGGCCGACGGCACGGTACGGATCTACAGCACCCTCGAGAACCCCAACCTGCTGGCGGGGTACCTGCTGCCGATCCTGCCCCTGGCGCTGGTGGCCCTGCTGCGCTGGCCTGGGGTGGCGCGCAAGTTGTTTGCCCTCACGGCCCTGGTGCTCGGCGTGGCAGCCCTGGTGGTCACCTACAGCCGCGGCGCCTGGATGGGATTGGTGGCGGAAGCGGCGGTGATCGTGCTGCTGATCGCCATCCGCGGCACCCGGGCCTGGCCTCCCCTATGGCGCAAGCTGGTTCCCCTGCTGCTGCTGCTCGGTGGGGCGGCCCTGCTGGTGGTGCTGGTGACCCACGTGGAGCCGCTGCGGGTGCGGGTGATGAGCCTGGTGGCCGGCCGGGAGGACAGCTCCAACAACTTCCGCATCAACGTGTGGCTGGCGGCGCTGGACATGATCCAAGCCCGCCCTTGGCTGGGCATCGGCCCTGGCAACGACGCCTTCAACCAGATCTATCCGCTCTTCCAGCAACCCAAGTTCAACGCCCTGAGCGCTTACTGCATTCCCCTGGAGCTGGCGGTTGAGGCGGGCATCCCCGGGCTGCTGGCGGGCATCGGCCTGCTAACAGCGAGCTTGCGCACCGCCATCGGCCTCTGGCGCGGCGATGGCATGTTCAGCCTGCCGGCCTTGGGGGTGATCGCCGTGATCGCCGGACTCGGCGTGCAGGGACTCACCGACACGATCTTTTTCCGGCCCGAGGTGCAACTGATCGGTTGGTTCTGCGTCGCCACTCTGGCGGCCGGGGCTACTGCCGGGGTAGGGGCTGCGCGCGATCGTGGCTGAGCTCCGTTTGATCGCGGGCTTCGATGCCGGCCAGACCCACACCACCTGTCGGCTGAGCGATGCCAACGGCGAGGCCGTGCTGGCCGAAGGCCAGGGGCCGGGGGTCTGTCATCTGGCCGCCCCCGCTGGCCCCGCCCGCTTCAGCCAGGCCCTGAAGGCGAGCTGGGCCCAGGCCTTCAGCCAACTCGGAGCCACTGGCACAGCGGCACCGCCCACCCGCCTGCTAGCAGCCGCCATCGGGGCCAGCGGCATTGAGGTGGGCGCCCCGGTGCAAACGGCCGCTCGAGAGCTGGCGGCCCAGGCCCTGGGGCTGCCCCTGCCGCAGGTGGTCGTCACTGGGGATGAGCGCACGGCCCTGCGCGGCGCCATGGGCCGCCACCGCGGCGGCATCGTGGTGATCAGCGGCACCGGCATGATCGCCGTAGGGCGCAACCCGGCCGGCCTGGAGCACCGCTGCGGCGGCTGGGGCTGGCTGCTGGATGGGGCCGGCTCCGCCATGGACATCGGCCGCGATGGGCTGGCCCTGAGTTTGGAGATGGCCGATGGGCGTCGGCCCGACTCACCCTTGCGCGCCCGGGTGTGGGCCGGGCTGAACGTGTGCCCGGACGACCCGCACGCCGCCCAGGCCATCAAAGCCAAGGTGGTGGAGCCCGACTTCGGTGCTGCGGGCTTCGCCCGCCTGGCCCCCCTGGTGG
>Ga0169931_10003499_pt1 | contig 24851 bp, 25 predicted proteins | sample Kivu_15m_20L_FD_129675 | JGI IMG/M metagenome (GOLD analysis project Ga0169931, IMG submission 129675) | Freshwater microbial communities from Lake Kivu, Western Province, Rwanda to study Microbial Dark Matter (Phase II) - Kivu_15m_20L... | ecosystem: Environmental > Aquatic > Freshwater > Lake...
GTACATCGGGCGTTTAGGCCCAATTACGTTGGCAGCTGCGTTGGCATTACGGACACAACCAAATTTGTTCCGTTACCCTGAAGACCGACCACTTATCGGATAACAGTTACAAAATGACAATTCAAATGATGGCTGTGAGGGCAGGCAATGAGTGACAGAAAAAATCCACACCGCGGAGTGTTGGTGATTGGACTTGGTCGTTTCGGCGAAGCAGTCGCTCGAACATTATGTGAGCAAGGCATCGATGTACTTGCTGTTGACTTCGACCCCGAAATTGTTCAACGTTTGTCACCTGAGATTCCAAATATTGTGCAAGCCGATGCAACCTCTAGTCGTGCACTACGTCAAATTGGTGCAGAACAATTTGAACGCGCGGTTGTAGCAATTGCGACAAACATCGAATCCTCTGTATTGGCCACTCTTGCATTAAAAGATGATCTAAAGATTCCGCAAGTGTGGACAAAGGCAATTTCGAAAGAACACGCACGCATCCTTGAGCGCATGGGGACAGATCGAGTCATTCAACCCGAACATGAAATGGGAGTTCGAACAGCGCAAGGGCTTGCTCAGGGTGTTACGGATTACATTCGCATCGAAGAAGACTTCGCACTCGTGGAGATGGAAACTCCGGAGTCATTTATCGGCAAACCACTTGGTCAGTCAGGTATACGTAATGAATACGGCATCACCATAGTGAGTGTGAAACCACCAGGTGGCGTGTTTCGACATACAGACGCAAACACTGTGCTCGAACGTGGCGAGTTGATTTTGATTGCGGGAACACCTGCACAACTTGATCGTTTAACTGACGATGTCTAATTGATCGTCTCACCGACGACGTATAAGCCACTCTTTTCACCGATAGCCTCGCCAGACGGAAGGGTGCCAGAGTGGCCGAATGGGACGGTCTCGAAAACCGTTGTGGGTTTGTGCCCACCGTGGGTTCAAATCCCACCCCTTCCGCCATTAAGTCTCAACACACGAGATCGCGCGGGGGCATTTTGCGTTTAATGAGGTAGTCATCAACTGCACCTACGACACACTCGTTTACTCCGTACCCAGTGTGGCGGTCTGCAGTAACTGTGATGAGTTGTCCTTGTTCCAATGCTGTTGCCATTGCACGACTTGATTCCAGTGGTGTTGCTGCGTCACCAGTTGTGCCGACAACGATGATTGGTCCTGCGCCTTTGCCGGTAATCGCAATTGACAGAACATTAAAACTTGGCCATAAGGTGCACACGTATCCGGCAGCAAATAAGTCCCCCAAGCGTGGTGCAACGGCTTGAAATTGCGGACGTAAAGCGTCAACTTCAGCAATTGACTGTGGCCCTGGATCATCCACGCACGAAATCGCATAGAAGGCTTCTAACTCATCACCAAAGGTGCCGTCACTGTTGCGTTGGTAATACGCGTCATACAATCCGAGAAGTCTTCCCCCGTTGCCTTTTTGTGCATCAGAGAGTGCATCGGCAAGCCCCGGCCAAGATGATTCTGAATACAGTGAATAACTCACTGCAATGAGTGCAACACCCTCGTTTATGGCAGGTCGAGAACTCCGTACAACAAGTGGCGTCCGATCAAGTTTGACCATCAATTCATCAAATGCTGCTTCTGCATTGCCGTTGTTGTGAAACGTGCACTTTGAGCGCTTACTACAATCGGCCAAGAAAGCGGTGAGTTGTTGTTCGAATCCTCGCGCTTGTTGTAGACCTTCTTCAACATATTCAACTGTTGGGTCTGATGCTCCATCTAACACTGCAGCACGCACTGTTGTGGGAAACATTGTTGCCCACGTGGCGCCGAGTTCACTGCCATATGAAAACCCAAAGTATGTGATTTGTTCTTCACCTAGTGCGGCTCTGATGCGGTCCATGTCGCGAGCAGATGATGATGTGGAGATGTACGGCAAGATCTCTTCGTTATGGAGCACACATTCCTCCACAAACGCCCGCCCGGATTCTTCAATCTCTGATTGCTCGGCTGGAGTATCAGGAGATGGGTCAAATGCAAAATATTGGTCGTAATCATCGATGCAATCAACAGCGGGCGTGGTATCACCCGTACCGCGAGGATCCCAGCCAACGATGTCAAACACGTCGGTGAGTTCATCGGAGAAATAAAACTCGGCGTCGCGAGCCAGCGATGCGCCACCAAAACCGGGGCCCCCTGGGTTGACCAACAACGAACCGATGCGTTTATCGGGGTTACTCGCAACGCGTCGTTGAATGTTCAACGTGAACGAGCCCACGGATGGATCGTCGTAGTCGTAGGGAACCTTAAGAGTGCCACATTCAATTTCGCCACATTTCTTCCATTCGATTGTGCCGCCCACCGCTGGTGGATACGGCGACGTCACTGAAGTGGTGGAAGCAGATGATTGCGATGTGCTCGTGATATCAATGTCGCTTGCGGAATGTGATGTACACGCAGAAATGAGAATGGGAATCGCAACGCACAAAGCAACAAGTCGTCGACGCATTACGTTCACACTAGGGGGTTCACGACGAATATCGCCGTAGCCTTACTCCCGTGCGCATGGGCCCCCACATGATGTTGCCAGGAGATGCTTCGGCTGTCCGTGGTGCGAAATTGCAGAGACATTTATTACGTCGTGTGCGCGACTTTGCACGTCCATACAAGTGGAAAATCTACGGATTCCTCACCGCGATCTTGATTGCAGCTCTCCTCGCACTTGCTCCGCCGTTTTTGTTCCGATCCATTCTCGACACCGCAATTCCCGCCGGTGATAAAGGACAAATCACAGTCCTCGCCATTGTGTTGGTGATTGCTGCATTGGGCGATGCAGTTCTGGCGATCGTGCAGCGATGGCTCAGTTCAAACATTGGAGAGGGTCTCATTTATGACTTGCGGGTGGCGCTCTTCGACAAAGTGCAGCAAATGCCGGTCGCGTTTTTCACGCGCACGCAAACTGGTGCACTTATTAGTCGTCTGAATAACGATGTCATTGGCGCCCAAACCGCAGTGACAACCACACTGGGAAGTGTTGTCTCCAACATCATCGTCCTGATTACCACTCTGGCAGCGATGGTTGTTCTTGAGTGGCGTCTCACGTTGTTGTCACTCATCGTGTTGCCACTTTTTATCGCGCCATCAAAACGTGTAGGACGCAAGCTCGGCGAAATCACTCGCCATCAAATGGAACTGAATGCCGAAATGAACACGCAGATGACGGAGCGTTTCAACGTGTCTGGTGCGATCTTGGTGAAGTTATTTGGCAAACGCCAACGCGAGGTTGACGCATTTGGTGGTCGTGCAAAAGGTGTGCGCGATGCTGGTGTGAAAAGCGCGTTGTACAGTCGCATCTTCTTTGTGGCACTCGGCCTGGTTGGCGCACTTGGTGCAGCCGCTATTTACGGTGTTGGCGCATACATGGTTGTATGGGGAGACATCAGTAGCGGAACGCTCGTTGCGATGGCTGCTTTGGTACAACGTATCTATCAACCGCTCACTGGTCTCACCAATGCACGCGTTGAAGTAGTTACTGCATTTGTGAGTTTCGAGCGAGTGTTCGAAGTGCTCGATGCACCCGTTGCTATTCAAGACAAACCTGGCGCGTATGACTTAGTGGAACCACGTGGTCATGTGCAATTTGATCACGTCACATTCCGCTATCCACCTGGAGCAAGCGTGTCTATTGCATCACTCGAGAGTGAAGGAGTATTGCAAGGTTCAGACCCCGATGTTGATGTGTTGCGTGATGTGTCCTTATCGGTGAAGGCAGGCGAAACGGTCGCACTTGTTGGCGCTAGTGGCTCAGGCAAGACCACAATGGCATCACTCATTCCTCGCTTATATGACGTCACTGCTGGTGCCGTGCGGGTTGATGGTCATGATGTGCGGGATCTCACGGGTGATTCATTGCGTGATGCCATTGGTGTGGTGTCACAAGATCCGCACTTGTTCCATGAATCAATCATCGAAAACCTTCGATACGCCCGACCTAGCGCAACCGACAACGAAGTGATCGAAGCCTGTCGCGCCGCGCGTATTCATGACACCATCGCAGCATTGCCCGATGGGTATAAGACTGTGGTGGGCGAGCGCGGATATCGCTTATCAGGTGGAGAAAAACAACGTGTGGCGATTGCGCGATTGTTGCTGAAAAACCCGGCTGTCATGATTCTCGATGAGGCCACAAGCCATCTTGACAATGAAAACGAGATGCTCGTACAGGTAGCACTCGATGAAGCACTGCGGGGCCGCACCGCAATTGTGATCGCTCACCGATTGTCCACTATTCGTGATGCGGACCGCATCGTGGTGATCGACAAAGGCCACATCGTTGAAGAAGGCACTCACGATCAACTCCTTGCTGTGGATGGAGTGTATGCGTCGCAAATTCGCGCGGGTGGCACCTTCGAGTCTGTGCACCCCTGATATAGAGTCAATGCCATTCTCATGGCTACAAAGAAGACATCCGCTCCAACTGTTGATGATTCCGACGTTCTTTCCGTTCGTCAATTTGTGAAAATTATCAACGCCACACTTGAAGAGAAGTTTTACGACGGAGTGTGGGTCGAGGGCGAAATCGAAAAAATCAACAATTGGAACGGACACTTGTTTGTTGAAATTATTGATGGTGAGAAAAGCGATCGTGTCAAACTCGACTGCACATTGTGGCAAACACATGCTGTACGCATTAAAAGAAAACTTGATCTTCACGGTATTGAACTAAAAACAGGAATGAGAATTCGGTTCTTTGGTCAACCAACACTGAAGAAAAACAGTTCCTTGAGTCTCGTTGTAGAAGATGTTGATGCACAGTTTGCTGTGGGTGACATTGCAAAGAAACGTGAAGAACTCATCAAACGCCTCATCGATAGCGGCATGGCGGATCGCAATAAACGATGTGAGGTGCCGCTTGTTCCACTTCGTCTTGGTGTTGTGAGTAGTGCGGGAGCTGCCGGCTGGGCAGACGCACAGAAACATCTCGTGGAATCTGGTTTTGGTTTTACCGTGTTGTTTGCGAATGTCACCGTTCAAGGAGTTACCGCGCCACCACAAATTGCTGCAGCAATCACTGCACTCGGAAAGCGCTCCGATGTTGACGTCATCTTGGTCATGCGCGGCGGCGGGTCGAAGTCTGATCTCGCGGCTTTCGATGAGGAGAAAGTTGCGATGGCCATTGTGAAGTGTCCAATACCTATATTTGTGGGTGTTGGTCATGAGATCGACACCAGCGTGGCAGACATCGTTGCGCACACATCATGCAAAACACCAACGGCATGTGCTGATGAGGTGATTGATTACGTTGCGGAATTTGTCGACAGTGTTGATTCGCTTGCACGATTGGTGCGCTCGCATACTCAAACTGCATTAGAGGGAGCTCGCAAGGTCATTTCACTCAGTACGGAACGAGTGAAAACTCGTTCACAGGCAGTACTTATTGCGCAGCGCAATCGTATGGAACTCATTGAGACAAAAGTGAAGTTGCTTGATCCCGTTATGACAATGGCGCGGGGTTGGAGTATCACTCGCGATGCTCAGGGAAATGTTGTTCGTTCAATTTCAGACGTCGCAGTCGGCGATGTCATCATCACCAGCCTGGCCGACGGTTCAGTCACCAGCACAACAACGAAGGCGCAGTCATGAGCTCCAAAAAATCCGCCACACCAAAAGATTCAAAAGAACCAAAAGGATATGCAGAGGCACTCAGCGAATTAGAGGTGATCCTTTCCGAAATTGATAATCCGAAGGTTGACGTTGACGTGTTGTCTGACCGTGTTGCTCGCGCGTCATTTCTTATTGCGTGGTGCAAAGAGCGAATCGATGCTGCCCAGTTTTCGGTTAATGACATCGTGGCGTCGTTGGGCGACCATGCTGGCGACGACGAAGAAGACGAAGATGATGATTTCGATGATGAAGAAGACGACGATTTTGACGAAGAAGATGATGATTTTGATGACGAAGATGATGAGGACTAGTCGTATCCTGACTGTGTGACACTGCAGGCTCCTGAGTCGTTGACGGCGATTGTGCGTCAGGTAGATGCACAATTGGCTCAGACCGTGGCTAGCCAGCACAAGCGGTGGGCAGCAGTTGATCCTGATCTTGAATTGCCTTTGTCTGAGGTGGAGCGGTTGGTCTTAAGCGGAGGCAAGCGCATTCGTCCTGCATTTTGTTACTGGGGCTTTCGTGCTGCCGGTGGAGATGCGCAGTCAACAACGCCCACTCGGGTAGGGGCAGCCATTGAATTGCTCCATGTTTTTGCACTGTTTCACGATGACATCATGGACGGAGCTCTCACGCGACGCGGACAGGTCACATCTCACACGTCGCTTGCGCAGCTGCACAGCACTTCGCATTGGGCGGGAGAGTCGCGGCGTTTTGGTGAGGGTGCAGCAATTTTGATTGGTGATCTCACCCATGTCATTTCCGATCAACTCTTGGGTGACATTCCGAACGCTGCGCGAGACATTTGGCATGAAATGCGACTCGAAGTCAACGTGGGTCAGTATCTCGACATGTTGGGCTCGGCTCGGCGTGAGCGAAGCAGAGAAGTGGCGCAGCGCATCTGTCGATATAAGAGCGCTAAATACACGATTGAGCGCCCGCTTCATCTTGGTGCTCTCACCGCCGATGTCGAACGTGGAACACAACTACTGCCGTTGTTGTCGCAATTCGGTTTGCCGCTGGGCGATGCCTTCCAACTGCGCGACGATGTGTTGGGTGTTTTCGGTGACACCACTGTTACCGGAAAGCCGGTAGGTGATGATCTCCGTGAAGGTAAGCCCACATTGTTGTTGGCGTATGCATATGAAAAAGCAAATAGCGCACAACGAAAGATTCTTGATCGCGTGGGATCCGCCGACCTTGGGAACGATGAAATCATAGATATGCAAACAGTCATCGTTGACACAAATGCACTTCATGATGTTGAAACTACGATTACTTCATTGCGTGATGTGGCGATCGATGATTTGAAGAAGTCTGACGTCGACATCTCTGCAATCGAAGCGCTTGAACAATTGGCAAATTACGTCACCGACCGTGTTGACTAACACGCCCTCGGACATCACAACACCATGGCTGGAAATACTCGCGTAACTGGGAAAGAGCAGTATTACACGCCACCTAGTACCGCATCTTTGGTAGTTGATCGATTGCTCAGTAAATATCCTCAACTCGTTCGTTCTCCGTGGCTCGAACCAGCAGGTGGTACGGGAACTTTCATTGAAGTATTGAAACAGCGCGGCATTACAAACATTGAAAGTTACGACATCGAGCCGCACCATAATGACGTGCGTAGTGGGAACTTCATTGAACAAGAACTGGTGAATAAAGGTTACGTTGCAATCGGCAATCCACCATTTGGTCGTAACAACGCCCTGTCTGTTCCGTTCTTTAATAAGTGTGCTGACGTGAGTTCAGTCATTTGTTTCATTCTTCCGTGTTCGTGGCGTAAGTGGTCGGTAACAAACAGATTGGATCTCAATTTTTGTCTCGTTGACGATTACGACCTGGATATCAACTACGTGAATGTTGACGGTGAAACGCTCAGTAATAATTCTCATTTACGCACATGCGTTCAAACATGGGAACGGCGCGATCAGCAACGCGAAGTTATTCGCATCACTGACAATGGCATCGTCAAAAAATGTGGGACCGAAGAAGCAGACGTTGCTTTAACAATTTTTGGCTTTTCATGTGGCACTGTGCGAACGGAGTTTCCAAGAGTTCCTAACACAACACAGATGTTTTTGAGGTTGTGTCATCCGCGTGCGCTCGAGGCATTGCAGAATATTGATTACTCACGCTTCTTCAACCACACTGCGTATACGCAGGCACTTTCATTGCAAGAGATCAATTACTTGTTGAACGAATATATTTTTGGTGACAGCGGCGTTATTCAGACGCGTAAATAGATAACGCTTCATTTACTGTTACGTTTGTCATCACGCCAGGCGCATCTTCTGTAGTGGTCACCCACGGTGGACGCACCCGACAACACATCGCAATTGGTTCAGACAATGGCGACGTTGCAGTTGCGAGTCGAATGAATGTAGCGACATATGATTCAGGTCGCGCATCGCGAGACAATTCGATCAGCGCCCAAGGATCGGGAGTGGTGTTGGTGCCCTCGCGCAACCCCGCACTTGTGATCTCAGCGTGTGCACTCACATGCACTGCGCCCCCGGCAAGGCCAGGGCCATCAGTGAGGACGGCACCATGAACGAGATCAGGGCGTGCGCCCGCTGTAAGAAGAGCCACATAGGCCCCGAGCCCATACCCGAGAATCGTCGCTGGCCCCATGTGGGTAAGGGCAAAATCAACATCGGCCATGAGCATCTCGCATGAATAGCCGCCTCCAACGGGCACGCTGGAGCGTCCGTGGCCGGTGAAATCAAGGCCCCATACCGGCCCATTCCATTCGATGTCAGCAAGGGGAATACGACTCGAGTCTTCGCCGAGGCCATGGAGTACAAGAAGAGGCGAGCCCGATCCGTCACGCAATTTGTGCAATGCCAAGGTCACTTTTCTGTGCGTGAGAAATACGGTGTCGAGATATGTCTTTGCGCTCATGAGATGAACTCCAACACCATGTCAGCTACTGCACGTGGTTGTTCGATATGGATGAAGTGTCCGATGTCGTGAAACACGTGAAGGTGTCCATTGCGCGGCAACCATGGGCGAACATCTCGTTCGTTGACACCCCATCCCATTGGTTCATCGACAGTGCCGAGCATGCCAAGAAATGGAATCGACAAACTCACCATGCGCAACAGTGACCATTCAGGTCGCCATGGACCAAAACCAACAAAGCGCATCGTCGGATCAAGTTTCCAACGCCAGCCGTCTTCATCTTTGCGCGCACCAACGGTGACGAGATACTCCAACCATTCAATCGTTAGTCGTGGGTTCATTGCGCCACGTCGTCGTGCAAGATCTTCAATCGTTCCTGGTTTACGTGTCGCAGTGGCCGCTTCATGTCGATAGCGCAACCACGTAGTGATCTCTTCCGCCATCAATCGAGATTGATCATGGTCGGGGGCATCAGGCATGCGGCGCTTCGCGGGCATGCCATCGATGTTGACAAGCGACTTCACTCGATACGGCGAGGATTCGGCCAACAACAACATGATGGCGCCACCTTTGGAGTGAGCAACAACTGGTGCTGGTTCATCCGTGACCGATGACATCACCGACAATGCGTCGCGAATGTCGGCGTCCCAACTGTAAAGAGCTGTTTGGTCACTGTTGCCGTGGCCTCGATGGTCCCAAGTAACCACTCGGTAACCCGCTTCGGCGAGCATCGGACCAAATACATCGAATGTTCGAGCGAAGTCATTGCCACCGTGCACCAAAAAGAGAGGTGGGTTATTTTCTTTACCCCACTCGTATGTCGCAATGCCGACGCCATTCGCATCGTGGATTCGGATTCGATCGGGTACTCGTGCTCCGGGGTATGAGCGTTCGTCAGTCATCGGTACAAGGTTACGGCGAAGAACTAACATAGATGAATGTTCTTGCGCACCAGATTGCAGCGATACCTGCTGTGGAGCACCTTTGTGTTTGCTGTTCTCGCTCTGGTCAGCGCAATGTTTCTTGGTAACAGCGACAGTGACGCGGATGGCAGTGATAATGCTTCACAAGATTCAACAGGAACAACACAACGCATCACAACAAGTTCGTATATCCCTGAGACATACATCGTGCAACCTGGTGACTCGTTGTATTCCATTGCCGAGCAATTCAACCTCAGCGCACCGGCATTGGTGGAACTCAATGATATTAAGAACCCTGATGCAGTGTCCGCAGGCACAGTCTTGAAGTTGCCGCCGAGTACGGGCTTTGTTCCAATCGGTGCCACTACAACCATGCCACCGTGATCATTTCTTCTCATTGAAAACATTGGACATCAGAGCATCGAGCGCATATGCCACGCATGTCATTAATAAAGAGGCATAAACTACAACTATGACCGCAACGTTTTGGCCAACAAAAGAACACTGGTCGGTGCAGATTCCACTGCACACCCCTCACGTTCGTCTGCAATGTCTCGCCGACACGGGTTTCGTCTCGCTGAAGCCAGCACCGTTTGATGTACCACGCGAAGAGTTTGAATCACTGGAATACATGCCGTGGAAGAGTGGCGGCGATACCAACTTTGCACCGATTGCATCAGCTGATGGTGAACTTGATTGTCGCGGATTTTGGGACAAAGGCAAGACCGATAAAGACGCGTTGTGGACCATAAACGCCAATAAAACTTCCACTTTGAAGCGTTACGTGGAAAGTGTTGGAGCAAATTTCGGGCGTGTTCGCATCATCAAACTTGAACCACAAGATCGCGAGACTGCGATGCGCAGTATTCACCGTGACGACAACAATCGTTTCAATCCGGAAAACGAAGGTTGGGTTGTGCGTTCATGGGTGGAGCTCACTGATAGCCCCGACAGTTACATGTTGTTGATGGATAACGACAAAGACGGTTTGCCAGATCCTTCGACTGAACGTCGTGTGCCACTTGCTAAGGGTTCACGCTTTGTTGTCGACACGCAACGTTTGTGGCATGTTGTTGTGCACAATCATGACTTTCCGCGATATGCGTTGATCACAAGTTTTGAAAGTGGTCCGGTGCTCGATGCGTTTATCGCAAAAGAGCGCGCCTAACTTTTTACTGCAACTTTGGTAACTCAACTGCCGCGGTGTGAGGCAGCAAGTTCTGCAACTTCACGCATGATGCGCGCGATGTCAAAATCTTTTGGTGTGTATACCGCCGCAACACCTTCTGCTTGAAGACGTGTGCGATCTTCTTCTGGGATGATGCCACCAACAATCACTGGCGCATCAACACCTTCGCTACGAAGTTTGCGAACAACTTCTAGAACAAGTTGCATGTGTGATCCCGACAAGATTGATAGGCCTACAACATCAGGGTCTTCGTCGCGAGCGCTCGCAACGATCTGCTCGGGGGTAAGGCGGATGCCGCTGTAAACCACTTCCATGCCGGCATCGCGAGCTGCGACTGCGATCTGCTCGGCGCCGTTGGAGTGCCCGTCGAGTCCGGGCTTAGCCACGAGGAATCGTGGCGGACCGCCTGCCAATGACTTCACAAAGTCCGCAACGTCGGATAATTCCGATGTGCGGCGGCCAACGGCTGCTCCCACTCCGGTCGGAGCGCGGAATTCGCCAAAGATCTCGCGCAGAGTTCCCGCCCATTCACCGGTCGTGCCACCCACTTTTGCGAGAGCGATGGATGCATCCATGATGTTGTCGCCACTTTCCGCAGCGCGACGCAACTCGGTAAGGGCTTTTTCCACGGCCGCATTCTCACGTTTCGAGCGCCACGTATTGACATCGGCGATCGTCTCTTCTTCCACGCGGGGATCAACGATGAGGATCTTGTCGTCGCCACCGAGCGGTGAGTCCTCAGTTTCCTGAAAACTATTGACGCCCACCACCTTCTGGTCACCGATCTCGATTCGGCGAGTGCGCTCGGCCATCGACCGCACGAGGCGTCCCTTCAGCTCGTCAACGGCATTAAAGGCACCACCGAGTGACAAGACGTCTTGCAACTCAGTCCAAGCCTGATCGCGCAATTCGCTGGTTCTCTTTTCGATGACATGCGAGCCATCGAAAATGTCACCGTATTCAAGAAGATCAGTTTCAAATGCGAGCACTTGTTGCATGCGAAGTGACCACTGTTGATCCCATGGCCGGGGAAGACCCAGCGCTTCGTTCCATGCAGGGAGTTGCACGCTTCGTGCACGTGCTTTCTTTGACAATGTCACCGCGAGCATTTCCAAAACAATGCGTTGCACATTGTTCTCCGGTTGTGCTTCAGTGAGGCCAAGTGAGTTGACTTGCACGCCATAACGGAATCGACGAGCTTTTGGATCTTTCACGTTGTAACGCTCTTGGCCAATGCGATCCCAGAGTTCTGTGAATGCTCGCATTTTGCAGATTTCCTCAATGAAACGAATACCTGCGTTCACAAAGAATGAAATTGATCCAAACACTTGATCAAATTCTTCGTCGCTGACTTGCCCACTTTCTTTGACGGCATCAAGCACGTCAATCGCGGTGGCAAGAGAGAATGCAATTTCTTGCACCGGAGTCGCACCTGCTTCTTGCAAGTGATAGGAACACACATTCATCGGGTTCCACTTGGGCGCGTTCTTTGCACACCATGCGACCATGTCAACAATCAAACGCTTTGATGGAGCGGGCGGGAAAATGTATGTACCGCGGGACAAATACTCTTTGACGATGTCGTTTTGTGTAGTGCCGCGAAGTTCTTGACTCGACACTCCTTGTTCTTCCGCATTCGCTGCATACAGCGCAAGCATCCACGCTGCAGTTGCATTGATCGTCATTGACGTGTTCATCTTTCCTGGCGGAATGGAATCAAGCAGCGTGCGCATGTGCCCAAGATGGGAAACTGGCACACCCACCTTTCCTACTTCGCCACGCGCAAGAAGATGGTCGGGGTCGTATCCGGTTTGGGTGGGAAGGTCGAAGGCAATCGACAATCCGGTTTGGCCTTTCGCAAGGTTGGTGCGATAGAGCTCGTTTGATGCCTTAGCGGTGGAGTGACCCGAATAGGTTCGCATCATCCATGGGTCGTCTCGGCGCGGGGTGTCGTTTTCAACTGCCACGCCTCAAGTATGGCAATCGCGTTGGAGTATCCCTACTGCTCGGGTCCCCTACGGGCGAATGGCCTCCGCCAATAGTTCGAGATATCGAAGGCGAGGAACCTCAATCACCCCAAGGGATGCAAGGTGCTCTGTTTGCCATTGGGTATCCAGCAACAACATGTGCTCGGCCCGCATCGCACTAACAAGTGTCAGCAATGCGACTTTTGATGCGTCTGTCTTTCGATGAAACATAGATTCACCCGCAAAGAGACGGTTGATACGCACGCCATATAAACCTCCAATGAGTTGACCATCACTGTCCCACGTCTCCACGCTGTGAGCCCACCCCATTGAGTGCAATGTGCAATATGCGTCAATGAAATCATCGGTGATCCAGTTTCCATCTTCTCTTTGTGACGCGCAGTTAAGCATTACATCTTGAAATGCAACATTGAACGTTGTTGTGTACTTACGCGCACTTTGACGAAGTGAGCGCGACACGGTAAGTGAGTCAAGCGGCAACACACCACGTTGCTGTGGCGACCACCAACCAAGCATGCGTGACTTGTGATCGAGATACATCGGGAAGAATCCGTGCGTGTATGCGTACAACAATGTCTCAGGAGCTAAATCTGCACCCACCGCTATGACATCGTCATCGGGCCATTGTTCAACAGGAGGAAATGACCAATCTGTTGTATCGAAAAACGACATTTATTTTGCGTAGTTGTAGAAACCTTCGCCAGACTTCCGTCCGAGTTTTCCTGCAGCAACCAAACGACGCAGCGTAGGAACTGCGGCGTAGTTCGGATCTGCAAACTCTTTGTAGAGCGCATCAAGAATTGACAGCGATGTGTCGAGGCCCACAAGGTCAAGAAGAGCGAACGGTCCCATTGGGAAGTTGCAGCCACCTTTCATTGCGGTGTCGATGTCTTCCATTGATGCTGTGCCGGTTTCCCAAATACGAATCGCGTTGTTCAAGTACGGGAACAACAGTGCGTTCACGATGAAGCCCGCGCGATCTTTCACCGCCACGCCGTTCTTTCCGCACTGATCGACAAACGCGTGAGCTGCCGTGATGGTGTCATCGGATGCAGTGATAGGGCGAACTACTTCAACAAGTGGCATCGCAGGTGCTGGGTTGAAAAAGTGAATGCCGCACACTTTGTCGGGACGCGATGTGGACATCGCCATCTCAACAACAGGCAAGGTGCTGGTGTTTGTTGCGAGAATCGCAGATGGCTTCACGATCTTGTCAAGCTCGCTGAAGAGTTGCTTCTTCACGTCGAGGTCTTCAACCACTGATTCGATGACGAGGTCACAATCTGCCAAGTCAGACAGTGATGATGTCGCCGACAAGCGCGCCATGATCGCTGCTTTGTCGTCTGCGCTGATTTTCTCGCGCTCAACCTGCTTTGACAGACCCTTGTCGATGGCTGTGATCATCGCTTGCGCTGAATCGTTTGAACGTGAGCGCACAACGACTGTGTATCCGGCCTTAGCCGCAACTTCAGCGAGACCAGAGCCCATGATTCCTGAGCCACAAATACCAACACGTGAGATAGAAGTACCGTTCATTCATCTGAGGGTAACAACACAGCCATCTTCACCACGTATCGTCACAGATGGCCTATGAATAACGCACCCCGACATATCCCCCTCGAAGCCGTTCATAATTTCCGTGACATTGGTGGATATCGCGCCAGAGATGGGGCATTTGTGAAACACGATCTCGTCTTTCGGGCCGACGGGCTCTATCGCCTTGCCCCCGCTGACATGGAGACCATTCGCCGCCTTGAGATCAAAACCGTGATCGACTTACGCACCGAAGCGGAGTTGCAAGAACACGGAACGTTTCCGACCGAAGAGCACCCGGTCGATTTTCACAATGTGCCGCTCATGGACGTTGTGTGGGAGAAGTCAGAAATCCCTCACTTTGATGACGTTGCTGATTTCTTAGTGTGGGGTTATCGCGACATCTTGACCGATGCTCACGACCGCTTCGCGCGTGCGTTCGACATCGTTGCGCAACATCAAGCGCCTCCGCTTGTGTATCACTGCGCTGCAGGAAAAGATCGCACCGGACTGCTGACCATGTTGATTCTTGGTGCTCTCGGTGTGTCACGAGATGACATCGTTCATGACTATGCGCTGTCTGCTGAAGCAATGAAGCGGATGCGCGAATGGGCGGAGCGCACATATCCAGAGCGCGCTCATGCGATTAAAGATGCGCCGGCTTTTTTTCTCGCTGCAGATCCGCGCGCGATGCACGCAGTGATTGATGACTTCATGACTGGGCATGACGATTTTGCCGAAGCAGTGATCGCTTATGGCATTCCTGAAGATTCAGTGGAGCGCTTGCACTCTTTTATGTTGACGTGAGTTGTGCATTAACTCTCAGAGATAACAATCGACTCAACAACAACTTCCTGACTGGGAGCTCCGTTTCCAAGACCGCTCTCATCGTCTTGATGTAAGCCCATGATTTTCTTCAACACATCAATTCCTGATGTGACTTTGCCGAATTTCACGTACGTGCCTTGACCGTCCAATACGGACACCTTTGGACCTGTTGCAAAGAAGAATTGTGCACCAGCACTGTTCGGTGCGCCGGTGCGCGCCATCATGAAGTCGCCCTCTTGGTAGGTGTAACCACTACCTTCATCGGGAATGGTGTAGCCAGGTGTATCGGAATTGGTTTTTCCGCCACCTTGGATGATGTCGAGACTTGTGTCGGTGCGAAACAGTAGTGACCCGTCGTAGTACTTGTAACGCGACAACACCACAAAATTGTTCACTGTCGCAGGAGTGTTTGCGGTGTCCAGTTCAACTTCTATAACGCCTTGTGACGTGGTGAGCGTGGCGGTGTAGGTCTTTGCGGGATCAATACACATCGGTGGGGCAGAACTGAACGACATCACTTGTGTCTGCATGCCATCGGTTGCTGGACACGTGGTGTCGGTCGTTACGGCTGTGGTGTCTGACGCAACGGGAGTAGTCGACTCATCATCGTCAACGACGAGATTGACAAGAAGGAACAGCCCAAGAATGAGGACGGGAATACCAACACCGAACTGGATTGCTCGCTTTCGCGTCTTGTTGCGTGCTTGCACCCGCTCGGCTTGTACGCGACCCATTGCGCGGTTGGCTTTTTGGCGTTCTCGTTTGTTGGTACCCACAAAATGTGCAGGCTACCTCTCTACATGGCGGGTAGCGTTGTGCGCCTGTGGCTTTGATTGTTCAAAAGTTTGGTGGGACCTCGGTCGCTGACCCAGAGCGCATCCGGGCGGTCGCCGATCATGTGGCGTACACCCAAAAACATGGCAATCAGGTGGTGGTCGTGGTGTCGGCGATGGGCAAGACCACCGACAATTTGCTGTCTCTCGCACAACAAGTGTCAAACGTGCAGCCTGGTCGCGAGATGGACATGTTGCTCACAACGGGCGAGCGCATCTCTATGTCACTTTTGTGCATGGCTCTGGCTGGCGTTGGCGTTGATGCGGTGAGTTTCACCGGGTCGCAAGTGGGGATCATCACCGACACTGTGCATACCAAAGCAAAGATTCTCGAAGTACAAGGTGATCGAGTGCGAGAAGCATTGCAAGACGGCAAGGTGGCGGTAGTTGCGGGCTTTCAAGGTGTGTCGACTGATCATGAAATCACAACACTTGGTCGTGGCGGTAGTGACACCACTGCGGTTGCGCTTGCTGCTGCGCTCAACGCTGATGTGTGTGAGATTTACACCGACGTCACAGGTGTATTTTCAGCAGACCCTCGCATTGTTCCTCAAGCGCGAAAACTTGCGCGCCTGAATTTCGAAGAAATGCTTGAGATGGCGGGTGCAGGAAGCAAGGTTCTTGCGCTTCGCTCTGTTGAGTTTGCACGTAATCACAACGTGCCATTGCACGTTCGATCCAGTTTCACTTGGGAACACGGCACGATGGTGACCGGTGACCCCACCGAAGGAGATTCATCCATGGAAGAGCCGATTATTTCTGGTGTGGTTCATGACGCATCCGAGTCCAAGGTGACAGTTGCCGGTGTGCCTGATCGCCCTGGCGTGTCCGCGGCATTGTTTGAACCATTGGCAAACTCGAATGTGAACGTCGACATGATCGTGCAGAACACATCAAAGGCTGGTCACACAGATATTTCCTTTACGGTGCCAAAAGCCGACATGAAAGTCGCAGAGGAAATCGTGTCGCGTGTTGCAAAAGAGATCAAGGCGGAAGGTGTGTCACACGAAACCGACATCGCCAAAGTGTCGCTTGTTGGTGCTGGTATGAAAACCAGCCCAGGAGTGGCAGCGAAAATGTTTCGTGTGTTGTCAGACAACGACGTCAACATTCACATGATTTCCACTAGCACTATTCGTATTTCGGTTGTTATCGCGTTTGCTGACATGGAAAAGGCTGTGCGGGCTCTGCACACAGCCTTTGATCTTGATAGTGGCAGCACATATTCGGCTCCCTTGCCCGAGCGCAAGTAGTCGCACCTGCCAAAATCGACAGCATGACTCGTCGGCGACCTCAACTCACACCATGGCGTACCGCTGGTGAACGTGCCGAGGGACCACAAAGCGCTGACGAAGTCGTTCGTGAAACTGGTTGGGTGTTCAACAACGAGACAGGTAGCGCGCTGACGCTTGCTCAATTCGTTGAGCAAGGAAACAGGGAAGTCGACGTGTATTTGCGCCGATTCAAGTTGCTGGAGACAGCCGGAAATTCAACATTGCTTGAGATCGGTTCTGGCATTGGTCGCATGACTGCTGCATTCACCAAGAATTTCGATGATGTTGTTGCAACTGACGTCGACGCAGCATTTCTCGAACGTTGTCGTGAAACCGTTGCAGAGTTTGGCGATGTCATGCATTTACGTACCGCTCACATTGCAGATGGTCGAACAATCCCTGTCGCTGATCAGTCAATTGATGTTGTGTTTTCCTACATCACCTTGCAGCACTGCAAGAACGAAGACGCCATTGCGTTAACAAAAGAAGCCATGCGAGTGGTGAAGCCCGGTGGCCGCATCGTGTTGAATTATCGAACATGGGTACCAGCAGACATCTTTCTGATTCCTGCCGGTGGGGTGATGCGTCAGCTGTGGCGTGTGCCGTTTCTTCGCGCGCGTCTCGCTAAATGGCGCTGGTCGACGCGTCTTGGCTGGCAAGCAAACCGGTTGTCGCCGTCTGCAGTGTTGTCGGCCGTTGAGAAAACAGGAATCCCACTTACTGACACTGTCCTTCGTCATCACAAGTCGCGCTCGCTGCCACAGGTCACATACAACGGCACTGGCGTGGAAAAGCGGAAGTTGGACAAAGCCAACAAAAGTCATTGGTGGTTGGTGGCAACTCGCGGTTAGCGTTGTGCCCCATGCGCATTGGAGTAGTTGGAGCAACAGGACAGGTTGGCAGCGTTATGAGGACGCTGCTTGCAGAACGTAGTTTCCCTGTCACGGAAATGCGATTTTTCGCCTCGGCCCGTTCCGCAGGAAAAGTTCTGCCCTGGAAAGGGATTGACATCGTTGTTGAAGATGCAGAGACCGCAGATCCTTCGGGCCTCGCCATTGCATTGTTTTCTGCCGGTGGTGCGTCATCGAAAGCGTTGGCACCAAAGTATGCGGCCGCTGGCGTGACAGTCATTGATAATTCCAGCGCATGGCGCATGGACCCCGATGTACCACTTGTTGTGAGTGAAGTGAATCCCGAAGCAATCAGCGATGCAAAAAAGGGAATCATTGCTAATCCAAACTGCACAACGATGGCCGCGATGCCAGTGTTGAAACCATTGCATGCTGAAGCAGGCCTTGTCCGTATGATCGCGAGCACATATCAGGCGGTCAGTGGAGCTGGCCTCGTGGGCGTTGATGAATTGTCCACGCAAGTACAAGCAGTTGCTGGTGGTGCTGCACAGCTCACTTTCAACGGAGACGCCGTACGCATTCCGGAAGCAAAGAAGTTTGCGCGTCCGATTGCGTTCAACGTGTTGCCTTTTGCAGGTTCGTTAGTCGAAGACGGCGAAGGTGAAACAGATGAGGAAAAGAAATTGCGTAATGAATCACGCAAGATCTTGAACATTCCGAATTTACGCGTGTCTGGTACATGCGTGCGTGTTCCGGTCTTCACCGGTCACTCACTGTCGCTCAATCTCGAGTTTGAACGTGCACTCACCGCAGCGCGTGCAACTGAGTTGTTGTCGCATGCACCTGGCGTTGAGTTGTCTGACATCCCAACACCATTGCAAGCAGCGGGCAAAGATCCAAGTTATGTCGGTCGTATTCGTCAGGACTCATCTGTTGATGGCAATCACGGACTTGCATTGTTCTTGTCGAATGACAACTTGCGCAAAGGTGCTGCATTAAACGCGGTACAGATCGCTGAACTGCTCGTTCGCTAAGAGGAGTTCAATCACAAGAGTCGGGGTGACAGGATTTGAACCTGCGGCCTCGTCGTCCCGAACGACGCGCGCTACCAAGCTGCGCCACACCCCGGTGGCAGTTCCTTGCAGAACTAGTGCGTCAGGCTATCTGCGCTCGCAGTTTCATCAGTTGAGACGTCATCAGAGATGTCCGCACCAGTGAGGACGGGCGCTGGTTGATCAAGACCTTCGGCAAAACAGCCACCCGCTACAATTTCTTGTGCAGCTTTGCGCAACTTCAAAGCATTAAGTGGCTTAATGAGCCAACCGTTTGCGCCACTGCGCCGAGCCAAATGAATATCAGCCTTGCGATCAAGCAACATGAGAACTGGTACATGCGGCAGTGCACCACTGCTGTGGTCAAGACGCAAGTCCATAGTGATTGCCATGCCACCCATGGTGCCCACTTGTAGATCGAGAATGGCCAAGTCGGGTGTGCGTTCCTGTACAGCCTTCACAACTTCGCGTCCATTGGTGACAACGGTGAATGATGTGGCTGGCGAACTGAGCGCAGCCATCACGTCGTTAAGAACCCACTGGGCATCGGTAGCAACCAAAATATGCACGATTGCATCTTAGTTGGGCGAGCGAGTGAGTTCACTTGCCAACTGTGCGATGCCTGCCATGTCATGTATGTCGTCTGCGCGTTCGGTAGCTCGCGATACGACAACGTTTCCGGAGTAGGGGCTGACAAACGTGTCAATAATCGCGTCAGCTACGTCTGCTTCGTGGGCAAGAACCGCCAGGTTTGCATAGGCATCTGACAAGGGACCCGGCTCTCGGGAACGTGCGAGCGCAACGTCTGCCGAGATATTCCCAAATCGAGGGGGCATTCGGTTTGCGATCATGATGCGAAGAGGCAGTGACAATCGCGTCAGTTCGGAAATGAAGTAGTGCGCTTCGTCGAGTGCTTCTTTTTGCGGTGCAGTAACAACAGCGAAGGCGGTGTGGTCGGCGCGTAGCAAGTTGGCAACCTCAAGGGCTCGGTCTCGGAGCACGTCTTGCATGCCATCAAAAGCGCGTAGGAACGAGATCGCGCTTTCGAGCGCGTCGGATCCAACAACACGACCAATAATTTTCACCACTGGTGTCAAAGCAAAACTCATTACTTTGAAACCGCCACGTGCGGGAGTGGAAAGAAATCGCACGATTGGATGATTCAAAAAACGTGCGAGTCTCTCGGGTGCGTCGAGAAAATCGAGCGCATTGCGTGTTGGTGGTGTGTCCACAATGACCACGTCGAATCGTTCGTCGTGGTGCAATGAATACAAACGAGCAGCAGCCATGTAGTCGCGTGTGCCGGAGATCGACTCTGCAATGTTTGCGTAAAACGAATTGGTGATGACTTCTTCCGCCTTTTGCGGTGTTGGCGCAACTTCGCGAATCAGACCATCAAATGTCTCGCGAACATTCAACATGGTGACCCACATTTCGCCGGGTGCATCTAGTTGTACGCGCACAGGCTCGTTTCCCACGTTGTCGGTGAGACCCATCGCGTCTACCAAACGTCGCGCTGGATCAATCGTGATGACGACTGCCTTTCGACCAAGCTGAGTACACACGATTGCTAATGCTGCAGCAACAGAAGTCTTTCCGACTCCACCTGTCCCACAACAGACCATAATTTTTGCGTCACGACACTTCTGCATCAGTTCATCATTTGAGGGAATTGCGTGATCGCTCATTGCGTTATTGCCCATCACAGCGCCTCTAGTGAACGCGCTAGATCGATTGCCATGTGGGTAACAACTGTTGTCTCTGACGTGTATCGCGGCAATAACACCACTTGTTGATCAGTGCGTGATCGCAATAGTTCTATTGCGTCGCGTTGTGCATCGCGGCGAGATTGTCTGTAACGCCACGCGGATGCAAGGTCACTGTGTTCATCACCGCCAGATTCAAAAGTGCCGATCGGCGCATGGTCGACACCGTTCACAATGATCGGCCCGAGTGCAACGCCAACTTCGTCAATCAGTTGTTGACGAGTTTCCAGTAGTTCAACAACCGGCGTGTATGCCGGTGTTGTCACTAGAATTACTTGGCATCGAGCGGGGTCACTCACCATGTTGCGCACTTCTTGTGCTTGCTGGCTAATGGGACCTGACGACACCGTTGATTGCATTGTGGCTGCTGCACGCAACAGTCCGATTGCTTGTCCGGCAGCCGGACCATCGACAACGATGAGGTCGTGTTCTCGTGATTGTTCCATCTGTTTGATTTTCCCGAGCACCAAGAGGTCGTCGATGCCGGGGGCAGTGGACGCAACAAGGTCCAAGATTCCGGTGCTCTCCAGGCGCTGGCCGACCCGCGCAAGGCCATGCGTGGCGAGGTATTCCCGCAGCGCGTCACCGGGGGTGAGTGAGAACTGGGTCACACTGGCATCGAGGCCAGGTGGCAGTGATTTACCGTCCAATTCAATGTGGGCAACCGAAACCCCTTGTTCTTTTGCAAGGTGAGCCATGGCAACCGACACTGTTGATTTCCCGACGCCACCTTTTCCCGCCACAATGAGAACCCGAGTCTGGGTGAGAAACTGGTCAACGGTCATGCCGTAACCACATTCAGGCGTGAAGGAGAAGATGTGAACGCACGAGCACGCAAACCAATGTCGAAAGCGCGCGTGTGGTTGGGCGTATCGCTCATGCTGGTCGGCCCTGCAGTGGCGATGGTGTCTGGGCACGTTGCACAAGCATCAGTGGTGAACGCTACCGATAACACGTCCGATACCACTTCTGATACGACACCGATTGAAGCCACATCAGGAGAAGCATTCGTCACTACTTCAACAACTGATCTCAAGCCCGTCGACGTCATTGAAGTGAGTGGCCTAATTGATGAAATTAATGCCGACTTCATCTCATCTTCGCTAGAGCGTGCTGAAAAAGATGGTTCACAAGCTGTGATTCTGCAGTTGAACTCTCGTGGCAGTGTGCTTGAGCGTTCGCAGATGGAAGACCTGTTGCGCGACGTGAAGAATTCTCCGGTACCTGTTGCAATTTGGGTCGGCCCAAGTGGTTCCCGTGCGTATGGTCAACCCGCACAACTTCTTGCTGTTGCTGATGTAACAGCGATGGCTCCTGGTGCGCGCGTTGGTCGTATGGGATTGGCGCTGCAGGTTGACGGTGAGCGCATCACATTTGGTGAAGCAGATTCCGCTTTAGCGAAGGGCACTCTTGGTTTCCTTGAGGCACGCGAACAAGGCGTATTGCGATTCAGCAATGATGATCGTGGCGTACCAGTACTTCGCAACATGTTGTACGCCCTTGACGGTTTATCTGTGGGTGGCGTTGTACTCGACACGGTTGTCGACAGCCTCGATGATGGTGGTCAAATCACGCGTGAAGCCACGACTGTTCGTTTCTTCAAGTTGGGTCTCATGCCTCGATTGATGCACACCGTTGCAAGCCCTGCTTCAACGTATTTGTTGATGAGTGCGGGAGTTGCACTCATCATCTTTGAGTTCTTCACTGCCGGTATTGGTGTTGCTGGTCTTGTCGGTGCAATAGCGCTCATTCTTGGAAGTTTCGGTTTAGGAGCGTTGCCTATTTCGGGATTAGCACTCGTTCTGTTCTTGCTTGCTTTCGTGGCGTTTTCTGTCGATGTTCAGGTGGGAGTACCACGTTTTTGGACAGGTGTCGGTATGGCGTTGTACGTCATCTCATCGTTCACTCTGTTTCGACCAACCGACGGATTAACTCTGAGACCTTCGTGGATCACATTGTCCGTTGGGATTATCGGCATCGCACTGACGTATGTCGTTGGTATGCCCTCAATGACACGCACACGTTTTGCAACGCCAACAATCGGACGTGACAATTTGATTGGCGCAGAAGGTGTCGCAGTTGGATCGATCTCACCTGAGGGAACAGTGGACATCAACGGTGCTCGTTGGCACGCACGAGTGAATCGTGCGACACCACTTGATGATCGCCAGCCAATGAGGGTCGTTGGAATTGACGGCATCACGTTGGAAGTTGAACCACTCGAAGGTGGTGCGCGCGATTACCGCGAGGCACGGAAAAAGTCTTAATCGTGGGACTACTCATTGCGCTATTGCTATTTGTTGTTGCGCCACTTCTTGAGTTGTACGTCCTGATTCAAGTTGGTTCTGAAATTGGTGTCTTGTGGACCATCGCCGCACTCATTGGTGTGAGCGTGGTAGGGACTTGGCTTGCAAAACGCGAAGGTTTTCGTATCTTCCGTTCGTTTCTTGAGACAAGTCGTAAAGGTGAAGTGCCATCGCGTGAAATGGTGCATGGCGTGTGCGTCCTTCTTGCTGGCGTCTTGCTGTTCATCCCCGGATTCATTGGTGACGCGCTTGGTCTCTTGTTGCTGCTGCCACCAGTGCGAGCCGTCATCGTGTCGATTGTGTTGCGTCGCTCCAATTCCCGGACCACGGTAATAACAGCTACGTATTCTGGACCTATTGTCGACACCACTGGAGAACTGCGTCCTCCGCATACGGGTACTAGCAATCATGACGACGGTAGTGATGATGACAACAGATCGGGGCGTTGATGTCTGACTCGCGCGCATCGCATCCAAAAGCAAACGAGCCTTTTGATCCAGCAACTGTGCCTGTTCGTCCAGCCGCCACAGTGTTGTTGGTGCGTGACGATGATGAAGAGCAGTCGGGCATTGATGTTTTCATGCTCCAACGCACGATGAGCGCAGCGTTTGCCAGCGGGATGTATGTGTTTCCTGGTGGTCGTGTCGATGACGTTGATGGACATGATGAATTGTGCGAGCTGTGCGACGGCTTAACAGACGAAGAGGCAAGTGGTCTATTGCAAATCCCGAGCGGTGGACTTGCGTACTGGGTAGCAGCGATCCGTGAGTGTTTTGAAGAAGCCGGTGTGTTACTCGCGCGTCATGCGCCAACAGGAGAGTTGATCAAATTCGATGATCCCTACACCGAGAAGTTTTTCTCGGAAGCGCGTCATCGAATTCACGAAGGTGAGATGAGTCTTACCGAGTTGTGTCATCGCGAGAACTTGCACCTCATCACCGATTCGATTCATTACATGAGTCACTGGGTAACACCGGTCGGAGAACGTCGTCGTTTTGACACACGTTTCTTTGTTGCGCGTGCACCAGTTGGTCAAGACCCACTACACGATGACTCGGAAACTGTCGATAGTTTGTGGGTAAAACCGCACGTTGCGATTGAACGTCATCAACGTGGTGAGCTCGCGATGTTGCCACCAACTATTTCAAATCTTGAATTTCTGTTGCCACACTCTCGCGCCGATCAAATTCTTGAGGCGGCGCGCAAAGTGGGTGTGCCACCGCGTATTCAGCCACAAATAAAAATCGACGAAGATGGTCGCGTGGTGGCGATTCTTATGCCTGGCGATCCGGGCTTCGTCGAAGAGTAACAACAGCTATATCTTCTGAGCGTGCGGAACACCCGGCCATCTCAGGCGCTGACGGTGTTTCTTCAATGATCTGACGCGCGATATCGGAAAACACTTCTGCGGCAACACCGATGCCAGACAGCACCACTGGTTCGCCAGCATCACTACCTGCTGCAACTGTTGGTTCGATCGGAACCTGTCCAAGAAGTGGAACACCGATTTCATCTGCCAATGCTTGTCCACCACCTGCACCAAACAATTCATATGCAGTCCCGTGCTCGCAGGTAAAGGAACTCATGTTTTCAATGACGCCTGCAACACGTAGGAAACTGCGTCGTGCCATGTCGGCTGCGCGAATCGCAACTTTTTGGGCAGACACTGCGGGTGTTGTGACAATCACAAGATCAGTGCGAGGCAACATGCGTGCGAGTCCCATTTGCACATCGCCTGTTCCGGGCGGCATGTCAATGAGGAGA
>Ga0169931_10003500_pt1 | contig 24848 bp, 16 predicted proteins | sample Kivu_15m_20L_FD_129675 | JGI IMG/M metagenome (GOLD analysis project Ga0169931, IMG submission 129675) | Freshwater microbial communities from Lake Kivu, Western Province, Rwanda to study Microbial Dark Matter (Phase II) - Kivu_15m_20L... | ecosystem: Environmental > Aquatic > Freshwater > Lake...
CAATATCAATATCAATATCAATATCAATATCAATATCAATATCAATATCAATATCAATATCAATATCAATATCAATTTTGTATTTATTATGAATAATATTTTTATTAGTAATTATATATATGGATAAAAACTGATGACATTTGTGAAACTTGTCGGTTCAATAAAGCGTTAGTTACAAGTGACTGAAACTCAAATGATTTGTTTTTTTTCAATTTTTTTTTATTCTAAATTCCAATCTATCTTCTTAGATCCAATTATTTCTAAATAATCATTTATTATTCCAAAATGATTTACACTGTCAAAAGAAGGATACGTTTTCAAATTTTTCCTACATGACAATCCTGATGGATGGGAACTTATAATAAGTTTATGTCCATTGTTTTCGTATTTATCAATAATACTTTTTTTTTCCAAAGCATTAGCGCCCCATAACACAAACATAATATTTTGTTTATTTTTACAAATATATTCGATAATACTATCTGTCATCCATGACCAAATATTTTGATGACAATTCTTATTATTACTACCATGTTTTACTGTTAGAGATGTATTTAATAGCAAAACACCATTTTTACTCCATTTTTCTAAATTACCATGATTTGGAATATTTTCAATAATATTAAATTTCTTTTGATTTGCAAATATATTTTTAAGAGAACTTGGTATTTCAATTCCAATTGGCACGGAAAAAGATAAACCCATAGCTTGTGGAATATTATTATTATTATGCATTTCCATATCAAAATAAGGATCTTGACCTAATATAACTACTTTTAATTTTTTAAATTTCGTAATTCTAAATGCATTAAAAACTAAGTCAGGTTTTGGATAAATAGAAATTTTTGGATCTTGGCTTTCTTCGTGTAATTTTTTTCTTATTTCGCCGAATTTTTCATGCTTCATTAAATCTAAAAATAATTCTAACCAAGAACGATGAACCAAATTTTTTATTGAAGGCATTTCAAAAAAGTCTGACAAAATATTTTTTTCATCCCAGTTTCCATAGGTAGAATAACTTTCGGTAGTAATATCCATTTTATATTTATTACGAATAATATTTTTATGTAATAATAATTTAATCAATTTTTTTATTAAATAATTATATATATGGATAAAAATGGTGATTTTAGTGAATATAATGAATGTAATAATTTGATTCTTGAAATAATAAAAAAAGAATACAAAAAAAGGAGTTCAGCAATATTAAATATGGAATTACACTTGGAATATTTATGTTCAGAACACATAATATCTTTTAATGAAAATTCACGATATATGAAAATATTAAATGATATTTTGCGTGTTTTAAATATGTTTTATAGTGATATTCAAAAAAATCCCCAAATAAATTTTAATTTTGTAAATAATAAAAGTGAAAAAAATATATTAACTTTTAAAAATATTAAAAATGCAAAAAAAATTGGTGAAATAAAACATTTGGAGAATATTATTGAATTTATGGATATTATGGATATTAAAGAAAAAAATTTGAATGAACTATATGAAATAGACAGTATGATGAAAGAAATGACAAAAACAATTGGGGCAAAAAATTTAGATGAAGTAATATATATTCATACAAAAAGAAATCATAATAGTTACAATTTTAATACTATTGACAAAGATTTAATAAATATATTGAATGATATTTTTGTTCCAATAAGTGTTGATTTTACTACTGTTAATAATGATGTTTGTGAAAATAAAATAATGGTAAATCATTTGAAAACATCAAGACATGATCAATTATTAGACAATTATTATTGTGTAAATATATTTTTGAAAACACATTCTGGGGAAAAAAAGATAGAAATAAAAGGATTTTTCAAAATGGATTGTATTAATTTAGTTTCACGAACATCACAAGTATATAATGAAATTATTTTGAAAAAAAAAGAGCAGTTTTTGAAATCAAAAAAGAATATAATAGTTCCTGATGATTTCAGAGTATATCATGTTAGAAATTTATGTTTTGGAGAATTGGTAGCAAATACACAAGATAGTTATAATCAAATTTTGGTTGAAGATTATGAATTATATCAAAAATATTCTGGATATACATATAAACAATTATTTGACTGTTTTTTACAATTAAATCTTGAAAAAAAGTTTAAAATGATAAAAATATTGCTATTTGGACATGGCTATTTATTAATAAAAAATAGTTCCGAACAAGTTTCAAATAATTATACAAATAATGCTGGATTATTATATGGGTTAGTGAAAGAATCAAAAATAGGTACTTCTTTGGTGGCAGACATATTTTTAAAAAATTTAAATTTAGTTTCAAGATTAAAACTTGCTAAATCAAATACTTCTATAAAACATGAACTTGAAAAATTAGAAAAAATCGATACAGAAGATGTTGATTTTAAAAAACAATTATTGGCAAACCCCAATATACCACAAAAAGTAAGAAATTTAATTAATATTAAAATAAATGAAATAAAAACAAATAGTAACGAATATTATAAACAAGTTACTTATGTTAGAACTTTATTAGATTTCCCATGGCTAAATTTAAATAAAAATGATAATCAAAATGATATTTTTAATATATACAAAAACGATAAACAAAAAAAGAAAGAAATAATTATTTCTATGCGTGAAAGATTAGATAGCAAAGTTTATGGACACAAAGAATGTAAAGAAACCATATCAGAATTAATCGGAAAATGGTTTTCAAATCCAGACAGTATGGGAAAAGCCATCGGATTAAATGGACCACCTGGTGTTGGAAAAACATTGATAGCAAAAGAATTGGGAAAAGCATTAAATTTACCATTTTCCCAAATAAATTTAGGTGGTTTAGATGACGGATGTATATTATCTGGACATTCTATAACATATAGTGGAGCAGTACCAGGATTAATAATAAAATCGATGGTTGAAAATGGCAAATCACGGTGTATAATATTTTTTGATGAGTTAGATAAAACTGCTTTTAAACAAGGTAGAAATGAAATAACAGATACTTTGATACATTTGATAGATCAAACTTCTAATGCTGAATTTATGGATAAATTTTTTCAAGAAGTGAAATTTCCATTAAATAAAGTTTTATTTATATTTTCGTTTAATGATAAAAGTAAAATAGATAAAATTTTACTTGATAGAATGGAAGTGATAAATGTAGGTTCTTATACTATTAGTGATAAAATAAACATAATTAATAATTTTATTCTAAAAGATATGAAAAATGAATTTAATTTCAATGATGTAAATATAATATTAGACAAAGAAGATGCTATATATTTGATTGACTCTTTCACTATGGAAGCAGGTGTTAGAAATATAAAAAGAAAAATAGAAAAAATCTTTTCAAAATTAAATATGAATAGACTGATGGAAAAAGGACCATTTGAAAATGATAATAAAGAAAAAATAACGGAAGTAAAAATAACACAAAAACTGATAGATGAATATATTGAAAATTTAAAAGTTCAAAATAAATGTATTACGAATACTCCAAAAATAGGAAATGTCAATGGATTATATGCTACTGATAATAATTATGGCGGAATAATACCAATATTAATATATAAAAATCATGGGAATAAAGAATTTAAATTAGAATTAACTGGAAAACAAGGCGATGTAATGAAAGAATCGGTAAAATTTGCATTTACAATTGCTATGAATATTTTAAAATCTGAATATAGAAAAACATTTATGGCAGAATGTTCAGGAGGACTACATGTTCATACTCCAGATGGTTCTACACAAAAAGATGGTCCTTCTGCAGGGTGTGCTTTTACACTTGGTTTTATATCTGTAATGTTAGGAAAAAAAATAAAAAATAATATTGGTTTAACAGGGGAAATAGAACAAGATGGTAATATAACAGCAATAGGAGGATTGGAGCAAAAATTATATGGCGCAAAAAAATCAGGAATTAATTTAGTTTTTGTCCCAAAAGAAAATGAAAAAGACCTTGCAAAAATAAAAAACTCAGATTCCAAAATTTTCGACAAAGATTTCTCTGTATTAGAAGTCTCTCATATCAGTGAAGTTTTAGATTACGCTTTGATAGAAGACAAACACCATGAATATAAAAAAGATGAATATAATAGAAAATTATTTGATCATAAAAATTATATTGGTGAAATTTTTGATGAAAAAAGTTCTCCAATGGCTATAAAAAATAGATAAAATAACATCTAATGATTCTCTACATATATATAGAAAAAATAGTAAAAAAAACTTTTAACAAGTTACTCCAAATTCTTTCATTTTAATTAAAACTTCATCTGGAATTTGTTCTTCTGTTTCGACTTCAGAAAAGTTTTTAATATACAAATCTGTTAATTTTTTATCAAAAAGTATTTTTTTATAAATTTCTATTTTTTTGAAAGTCTTAATAATAGTTATATCTGAAATTTCAAATTCATCAGCCAATTTCTTTCTTGTTATTTTTTTAATTTTATTTTTTTCGACAACAAGCATGATACAAGCAGCAGCTATTGAAAAAGGATTGTGTTCAGTTGCTATATTTAATGCTTCAACATTTGTAGCTACTGTTAATGCTTCACTGTTATAACAATTTAAAATTTGCAATTTATTACAATATCTTTTAATAAATTGGCTTGGATGGCTGACACTATTTTTTGTTGAAGAATTATTTGTTATTAATTTTCTTAAATTTTTTATTCCTTTATTCATTTCTGAATGAGTAATATTATACATATCGGCTATTTCTTTTGGAGTATATGCTATCTCCTTTTTCGAACAAGAAACATATAAACAAGCAGCACTAATGCTTATTCTGTTTTTTCCACGAGTAATAACAAATTTTCCTTTATTTTTACCATTTTCATGTCGACATTCACTTATCATTTTAAACATAATTTTTGCATCATCTTCAATACATTTTAAAATAGAATATTTCTGACATATATTGTGAATTTTTTTAAATTCATTATTTAAACTTCTTTCTTTATATTGCATAGAATTCCAATTATTAATTAATTTTATTCTGTTACTACATGATCCTGAAATAAAAGTTCCCATTGAAGAAATTGGAAGAAGTGGATTTATATAACCACTACATCGAGCATTAACATCACCATCTTCATATTGTTTCCATTCAGGACTATAATCTAACATATAGCCCAAAACAACGCCACATAATTTACAAATATAATTTCCTTGTGATGTATCTTCATCTATTAATTCATAATTCTGGCAATCTGAACAAAAAACTTCTTTATTGCTATTCTTATTGTGGGAATTATTTTCCACAATCTCGATTTCATTCATAAAGTCCAGTTGTTTGTTAAATAATTCATTTTTGCCAGAAAATACTTTCATAGTGTTATTATTTATATTTATTATATCTTTAAGTATTTTTTAATAAAATTATTTTTTCAATTTTTTATTTTTATTTTTATTTTTAATTATTATAAATATCTTAAAATTAATTTGTATTTAATATAAATTATGGAAGAATATGGGGAAATTATGATTGACGGTGTTAAAATAAAGAGAAATTTTAAAGTTATTTATCGTGACATTGATGGTAATGTAATTATTGGTAAAAAATTTATCGGAACAATACCATTACAAGCGGCAAAAAAAGCTGGGAAAAAATTATATGATTATTATAATTTTAATAATTTATTAGAAAAACTTGGTGATACAATTACATATTGTTTATATGAAACTACACGTGGATATGAAAATAGGAAATTTTGGTATGTTGCGAAAATGGAAAAAAAAGAGCCAAAAAATCTTTATAAAATACCGAAAGAATATATAGATAGTTATAATAATAGTGGCGATGAAAATAGTATTAAAATAAAAAAAATAATTCTTAGTGAAAAAGATATTTTAAATTTGGGGGGATTTGAAAAAATATATAATAAGTCGAAGGAAGATGTAAAACCAGATATAATTTTTGATAAAAAAATAAATGTGACACCAATTATAAAACAAACATATAAAAAAATAGTTGTTCCCGATAGTTTTTTTTGGAATACAGATGATGCAGAGAAAAAAGTAAGTATTGAAAATATTGTTTGTTCAGTAAAAATAAAAAAGCCAAAAAACAAAAAATAAAATATGTTTTTTATAATATATGAAAAATGAAAAAAATATAAAAGTTGATCATGATGGAGGTAATTTTTCAATATATAAAAACAATTCATTACAGGGTAATTTTAGTGCAAAATGTATTATAAAATATATTACTGAAAATATTTCCCATAATTTTTTTGATAAAGTTGAATGTGAAAGGAGGACTATTGAAAAATATTTTTGTAAAGTTTTAAAAAGCGGTGAAATCAGACTTGAAACACATTTGAAATCTCCACTCATGGGAAACATGGAATTATTAATGAAAATATATTATGATATTGCAAAACTTGAAAATACATTAATAATGGAAGAATTAGAAAAAAATCAAATTACTATTATTGAAAAAAATAAATTGGAAGATCAAATAAAAACTTTAATATATTTATTATTAAATCATATTTTAAAATTAATAAATGATATAAGTAAAACAATAAAAAATGATACTACAAAAGAAGATTTAAGATCTTCGTTATTGAAATATAATATGTTTGTAATGGGAAAAATAAACGAATTAATATTTGATAGAATGTCAAGAAATAAGAAAGATCATATTATGTTGGAACTTGAATTAAATCAAATTAAAGAGGCAAAAAAATATACTGATAGTAAAATTACACTTATGGAAAAAAATATTAAAATTCAAGAAAAAGAAATAAATAAAATTATTAAATATATTGATGAAAAACTTGATGATGCTGAAATTTTAATTGATAATAATTATAATAGTGATAATGAAAGTATAGCAAGCATAGTTAATGACAACGATGAAGAAAAAATAATGGATATTGAACATAGAAATAATATGTTTGATGAATTAGATAATTCTGAGCCAGAAAATGAATATTCTGAGTCTGATATAAAAAAAATTAATATAGAATATTTAACTCCAACAAAATAGTATGTTATGTTATATTATATATGGAAATAGATAATATAATTTTTAATGAAAAATATTCTGGATTGAGAGAATTATTAGTAGTAAAAAAGAATAATAAAAATTTTGTTGAAAGAGCACAACAAATGTCTGAATTTTATAATAAAGAAATAGTTAGTTTAATCGAAAAAGATCTTGAAAATAACAAAAAAAAATTCGAATTATTTTCAAAAATGTTTATTGAAAATAAAAATATATATGACAATACTATACATAATCTTATTTTAATCAAAAGTTAATATAAATTTAACTTCATTATTATTATCACCATCAATAAAATTTGGATTCATAATAGTTCCAATTTTGTTTTTTTTATTTTTCTTTAAAAGATTATCATCTTCATCTTTTACTGTAATTTTTTCTTTTTCTTTTTCTTTTGTAACTAAAATTTTCTTTAATTTTTCATCTTTATTGAAAGTATTCATTTCTTGGATAATTAATTTGAAATTAGTTTCGACAAATTTAATAACATCCGAAGTAAATGCCCATTTAAAAAAATTTAATTGTCCAATAGTTGTATAAATATAAGTTTTTTCACCATTATATTTTAAATAAGAATCATTACAGCATGGAAAAAAAAATTTCTTTCTTCTTTTAAAAGGATCAAAATAGCGTTTTTTAAAAGTTTTTAATTGAGCTTTATAACCTATTTTTATATTAAATGTTCCAATGTTCTTTTCTTTTGAATATTTAGTAACAAACCATTCCAAAATTCTTAAAGAAATATCTGATTTTTTTAAAATTATATCTATCATTTTTGATATGTTTTCTGGATTTGTATTGCAATATTCAGTAAAAAAATTGTTGATAATTTTGTAATGACATATTTCAATATTATTGAAAATAAAATTTGGATCTTCTATTTTTAATTCTGGTTCTTTTTTATCATTGTCATTTTCATTATCATTTTCATCCGACTTTTCACTCATACTTTCTTTTTCGCTATTTTCAACTTCACTATCCACATAATTTTTTTCTTTTTTAATATTATTCATATATTAATAATTAAATTATTACGTTTAAGTATATTTTATTTATATTTTTCCATTTTAATCGCTTTCATCGCTGTCTAATTTTTCTTCTATTTTCTTTGGCTTTTTTGCAACTTTTTTTTTTGTTTTTTTTTCGTTATGCAATTTTGCAACATCATCAATCAAATCTTTAATAGCGCCATTTTCTAATTTTATGTCTTCTCCTAATGTTTCTTTGAATTTTTTTTCATCAAAATGTATTTTCTGAATTTTATTCAAATGATTATCTTTGTTATTTTCATTATAAATTTTTTCTTCGACTGTATTTTTAATTATAAATCTAACGACTTCTACTTGATTTTTTTGTCCTGTCCTATATGCCCTTCCAATAGATTGCCATTCCATATTTCGTCTATATTCATAACTTCCATAAACAGGATCTAACATTATTACTATTTCTGCTTTTGTTAAATTTGTTCCGGAAGCAGCACTTTCTGACGACAACATAATAACTTTTACATCATCGTTTGTATTGAATTGTCTTATAGTTTTACTTCTCTGCCATACATTTCCTTTACAAAATACATTTTTTATTCCATATTCATTGAGAGTTTCGCCTACTTTTTTTAATAAATCATCCCATTGTGAAAATATAATTGCATGTTTTTTTGTGTTTCTCAAATAAAATACAAGATTTGCTAATTTAGTTCCAATTAAATTAATCAAAGTTTTTTTATCTTTGAAATCTTTTACTTCTATTTTTTCTTCTTTTTCTTCTTCTTTTTTAACCATATAAATTTCATCTTTTCCTACATGCCTTTTACAAACAGGACAATCCCTTTTTTTCTCTACATGGTATTTAATACAGTTAAAACAATATATATGACCACATTTTGTTACACCGAGATCTGTTCCTGTAATATTGCCAAAACAAATACAACATACTTCTTTATTATCATCATCACTATCACTATCACTACTAGTACCTTCATTTTTAATAATATTTGAAGTTGTTTTCAATCTTTTTACTACATTGTTGTAATAATCAAATGATGCTTTTTTTCCTTCATATATTTTTTTAATTTCACTATATTTTTTTTTATAATCATTAACAATATTTTCCGCTGTTTCCAAATGATTTGATTCTGTTTTGTAGTCATAATTTATAATTGTTTCAATATCATTAATTGTAATTTTATTTATAGGGAAAGTTTTATTTTTTATTGTTTCTATATCATTTTTTAATTCAAAATTACCATTTTCGTTGTCATCTTCAATATTCTCATTTTCAATATTTGTTTTTTTAAGTTTTTGATATTGTTCAAAATTGCTTTTAAATTCATTCATCAAAGAATTCAATTCAAAAATAATTTTTACATCTTTTTTTCGTAAAATTGTAGCATAACACTTGATTTTTTTATAAGTAAATAAATTTTCCAAATGTTTCATTCTCAAATCAGATATCTGATACTTTTTCTCTGCTGAAATCATCGCTTTTTTATAATGTTCAGTCATTATCTTTTCTATTTCTTCCAATGTACTACATGTACTAATGATAGTTTTCAATTCCTCAACAATATGAGGATGACAGCATAATTGTCTAAGTGTGACGTCATACTCTTGCAACATTCCATTAGCTTTATATGCGTTATACATCATCCATTCAGTTTTTGAAAAATCAAGCCAAACAACAGTTTCTTTTAGAGGTAATAATTTATTTTCATCTTCAACTGATTTTTTTGTGTTTCTTCTGAAAAAACTTTTTTCTGTGTAATTTAAAAGTTTTTCGTTCAGCCACATTTTTCTAACATATTGGCATTTGTAGTTTGAAACAAAATTGATCATTTCTGTTAAAGAAGTTTCTGTTTTATCAAATGGAGTTCCTGTTAAACACCACTTGTATTTTCCATTGAATAATTTAATTATATTTCTTAGATAACTGTATTTTTCAATGCTGTGTATTTCATGAAATTCATCAATGATAATTCTATGCCAATTTATAAGTAATAAATCAGGATCTTTACAATCCAATTTTTCATTCAAATTATCAAAAAGATTTTTTTTTAATTCATCTAAACTTTTTATAACAGCGACTTCTGAATAATTTTTTGATCCAAAAAAAGATTTTTTTGTTCCAATTTTTTCAATCATAGTTTTCAAAAAACATTCGCTGCCCAAAAAAGGAAAAGATGTAACAACAAAATCAGCATCTAAAATATCTCTATATGTATATTTGTTCATGTGTGTTTTTGTGAAAAAGGGGATAATTTTAAATCCATAATTTTTGTCTAATACTAATTCCATTTCTTTTATCCATTGTGCTGAAAGTTGGTTTGGACAAATAATTAAAGTAGCATTTCCATGAATACTGCTGTCACCATCCCAAATAAAATTCTTATTTAATGACTTGTTGCATAGAGACATAATAATTGTTTGGTATGTTTTTCCAAGCCCTACTTCATCAATTAATGCTCCACCAGATATATTAATAATATCTCGTGAATTATTGCAAACAATTTCTTTTTTACTAATATCAAAAATATAATCTCCCAATACTATTTCGTTTTGTTCAAGAGATATTTGTGTAGTTTCTAATTCTTTATCTATCATCCATTTTATTGATTTTTTTTGGTATTCATATAGTGGTAGTTTCGCATAAATAGGCTGTTCATATATAGGATCTGTTGGATCAGCATTTGGTTCTGAACATTTTGTAATAATTTTTTTAATATTTTCTTCTTCTCTTTTTTTTAATTCACTTTCTTGAACATATTGATGTCCCTTGCTTTTATAAAGTTTGTCATATTTGCAGATATTTGCAAAAAAATCTCCGTCTGGAATTTTTCCATATTTTTTAACCTTTTTTTTTAATATTTCAAAATCAATTTTAAATAATAAAACTCTAAAATTTAAACCTTCTTCTGAAATATAATTAAAATAATACGGATAATATAAATCAATATTATTTTTATAAATTTTTTCCGGAATAATATTAGCAGTCATTTTTTTTGTATTACAAAAACTGTTATGTTGATTTATGGCTTCTATCCCTTCAATATAATTATATTGTGATGAAAAAAGCCATTCAACATTTATGTTTTCTGTAAAAGTATTATTATAAGAAGAATTATTCGCATATTTTTCGTAAATAAAATACTGTTCTTTATTTTCGATAGCCATTTTTTTTATGTTTTTTTAATTAATAATAATATTTTTTTATTTGCAAAAAAATATCAATTTTTTTTTTATAATAATCATTTTTGTATATAAAAAACTAAAATGGCTTAAAGAAATAACACAAAAAAGACATTATTAATGACAAACAAGGGAAAGACATCTGGAACGCAATCCACCAAGAAGCAAGAAACAACTACTACTCCTACTACTACTACTACTACTGTTGTAGCATCTTCTACTGTTACACAACCAACTGTTCAAGTAGCAGGTTCAACAACAAAACAAAAGACAACAAAGAGGGAATCTCCAACACCTACTGTTCAAACACAAGTAGCAACACCTGTTACTATTCCAACAGAAACCCAAACAACAGAAACAACAACCGTAACTACAACAGGAGGATCACAAGCATCATCAGAAGATAGATTTGAGGAACACATTCTCCAAGTTGAATCTGCGTATCAAGAAGTCAAGTCACACCTACACCTTCTTCACAAGTCGCTCCAACGATTGAAGTGTGTTCATCGAGCTGAATTGAAGAGGGCACGTGTCAAGAAGACCAAGCGTAGCGACAGACATAAGCCAACAGGATTTGCTCGTACTCGTCCAATTCCGGAAAAGGTAGCAACATTTATTGGTGTTGAACCAGGAACAGAACTTTCAGGACCTGAAATTACAAAGAGGGTATGGAGTGTTTTGAAGGCGCGAAATTTAACATTCAAGGATGACAATCGAGTTTTGCGTGTTGATAATGAAGTTTCTGATTTGTTTTTTGTTCCAATGTCAGTAAATAATTCAACTGAATCAACTGATGCAAATGGATTTAATTTTGGAAATCTCCAATTTTATATTAAGCAAGGTTTGGAAGGCAAGAAGTTAGAACGTAAGCAAAAGACAGCCACGGCTACTAAGTGAGAAAAATAATTTTATAATATAATTGAAATATTATAAAAAATGAATTAGTAAATCTCCACGGGTATTATTATTTTTTAGCAGTCCTTTTCCTGAAATTATTTGATAGTTTTGTTCATTATTTAATATTATTTCTTCGCAATCCATATAGTCAATAATTTCTCCACAATTATTTCTATCAATATTCATAACTATATCATATTTTTTGCAATAAAAATTATTATTTATTATTTTTGTTGTAATAATAATATCTCCACAATTTCCAAAATTATCGATTTCGCCCATTTTTTTAAATATATTTTTTCTATTTTTTAATGGAACATAAAGTTTTATATTTTCCCTTGTAAATCTTTTAATTTCAACTAACATGTAATTATCATTATATCTGTCTTTAATGTCACAAAATATTTCATCATTAATATTAAGAATATTTTTGCGTGTATTTCTTTTAATATAATTTGCGAATAAATCAAAAATTAAGCCAAAATTAATATTAAAATTAAAATTTTTTGTTTTATTATTATTATTATCAATTAAAAAATCATAAGCTTCTTTTATTTCAACAAATTTTTCACAAGAGCCGTTTTTATCCGGGTGATGTTTCAATGCCATTTTTTTATAGGCATTTTTAATTTCTTCATTTGTATATGATTTTTTATAATCTAATTCTAATATTTCATAAGGATTGTACATATTTGTAAATATTTGTAAATATATATTTCTCGTTTATATTAGTAATAAAAAAATATTAATAATAATATAATAATATGTATAATCAATGCAATAATAATTTAATGAGGGAAATGATTGCAAAAAATAACCAAAGACATAATTTACAATTTGGGAATTTTACAAATAACGAACATTTTCAGAATAAAATTGATATGGCAAAAATGGCAAAATTAGAAAAATTAAAACAGGTAAAAAATATTAGTGAAGCTGGATTGTCTAATAATGAATTAATTTCTCTCGTTATTAATCCTATTAAAATAGAAAAATTAGAAAAAAGAGATACTGATACATTATTACTTGATTATCAAGAAAAAAAGTATGAATATGGAAATTTGTCTAAATTTTCTTCTGATAATAAGAAAACAATCGTTCCAAAGCAAGTTGCAAGTTTATGGAATGGTAGGAAAAACAATCCTTACAAAAATATATTACACTTTTTAGATATTAATGATTATACAAAAAAAGACTACAAAAAAGAAAAAGATTTAATTATTCATAAAACTACACAATTAGATAAAATAGCAGATATATCAAGACTAAAAACAGAATTGAAAAGGCTTGAAGGTATGTTGTTTAATCACGACAAAGAATTAAAAACTATTTATTCAAATGATAAGAAAAAAAAATATCTGGAAAATTTTGAATACGAAAATAAATACAAAAATAAAATAAAATATGATCCAAAAAATTGTTCTGAATTAAAAGAATTATACAAAAATGAACAAAAGAAAATAAATAAACAAAACAAAAGAATTGATGATATGATAGAATTATTAATGGCAAGTGAAGATTTATCAAAAGAAGAATTAGATGAAATTAAAAAAATACAAGAAATTCAAGAAACTATTAATATTTCTAATGATAAAAATGAAAAAAAAAAAAAAAATAACGAAAAAAAAGAAGAAAAAAAAGAAGAAAAAGAAGAAGAAAAAGGGGAAAATAATGAAACAAAAGAAAAATATAGGAATAGAAATTCCGAAAAAAAAATAGTTTTATCAAAAAAAAATATTCATACTGATACTAATGCTGAACCTAATTCTGAAATTAGTAAAGATAATATCAGAGATAAATACAAAAATAGAAATTAGTTTTTCTTAAATATCCAAAATGGTTGGGGATTTGTTTTGTTTAATTTTTTATTAATTATTTCACCAGAAATATCAGAATAATCCATATCTGTTCCAATATTTCCTAAAAAATCACAATTCTCCAAATTTTCAACACAATATTTTGCCATATCTTCACAATATTCTAAATTATAAAAATCATTTAAATACAAACACATATGTCCTTCATTTTTTAAATGCTTCCATGCTTTTTTTAAACATACATATAAAAAATCATTTACCCATTTTGTTGAAGTATTATATTTTTTATAACTTTGAGTTTTATCTTGTGAATATATTTCTAAATCAAAAAAAGGCGGACTACTAAATACTAAATCATATTTTTTATTTATTTCTAAATCTTCAAATCCAACAGATTTAAATTTTTGTTTCTTTTTATCACCAAATAATTCTATCATAATATCATAATAATTAGCATTACACAAATTAGGATCTGCACCATAATATTCTATATTAGCAATACAAGCTGCTATTAATCTGTCTCCCCAACCAACAGAAATATCTAATACACTTTTAGCGTTAAAAAAATTATAAAATCCATAAGATATATTTGTCCAAAAGTAAGAACATATTTTTGTTGAATTATAAATATTATTTGCCACAATTTTATAAGAAATATCAATATTATTTTCATATAGCATCGTCAAAATTTTTTTTATTAAAACAGCATCATCTGCTATTTGCAATAAATTTTTTTTTTTTCCAAAATGACATTTTGCATTACACCTTTCTATAATATAATTTGTAATTTTATTATAAAATTTATAATCTTTAACTTTTTTTACAACTAACATATAATTTCCATTGTATTTACTATCAATAAATTTCCTGTCTTTTATCTTTAAAATAGCGTCATATTTTTCCCCGTATTTAAATGTAAGAGAATAGGTTTTTATATTTTTTGCTAAATTCATAATTATATCCATATTTTCGTCTATTCTATCAAAATTGTAAAATTTAAATTTATTAACAAGAGTATTGTTAATAATTTCGTCTTTATTTTTTTTCATAACAATTTCTTTAAAATAACTGCACTTTTTTCTTAACAAAACTTTTACAATATTTTTTGAAAATTTCTCCTTATTTGATACATTTTTAAAATCATAATCAATATTTTTTAATTTATTTCCATCAAAAAGAAAATGCAGAATTTCAAAACACGTTTCTACTGATTTATAGCCTATTATTTTTTTTATTTGACTTTTACAAATATTTATAATTCCTTTATTATCTATTTCTATTTCACTATTTGAAAAATAAACAAAAGTCTTATTGCCACATATTTTTATAATACAATAAATATCATTAAATTCATCTTTTTTTTCATATTTACTAACTAACCATTTTGAACACATAAATTTATTTTCGACAATATATTCTATTAATCCATCAAAATCAGTTCTATAATCTTTTTTTATTTTATTTTCATGATATATATATGGTCTTATTATATAATCATCATAATCACACTTTTCTTTCAAAATATTTTTTATAATTTTAAAATCATAATTTAATTCGGCAACATCAATACATACATATTTTCCTAATAATTCTTCTCCAAATTCTTTAACATCATTATATAATTCATAAAAATCAGTGAAAACATTAATATTACTAATATGATTATAAAAATTTATTTTTTCTCCATTTTCACCTTTAATTATATTTAATTTATTTTCTGTAATTAGAATATTACTTATTTTGTTTTCTTTAAAAATTTCTTCTAAATAATTATTAATTTTTTCCATTTTTTATATATTATAATATATCATAATATATTGATAATTGCGTTGATAGCTTCTGTAATTAAATATTATTTAATTATAAAATGGATAGTTCTTTTGCCGATATAATAAATATTCTTTCAAAAAATAAAAATATGCAAAAAGCTCCCGAAATTATATGCGAAAAAAAAGAAGAAAACAAAATAAATAAAGAAGATGATAAAAATGAGGATTATAGTGATATAAAATTATTTTTTGATGATAATGATAATGATAATAATAATGAAGAAGAAGAAGAAGAAAATTATGAAGAGGAAAATGTTGAGGAAGAAAGTGAAGATGAAAATAATGTAGAAAATGATAATGAAGAAGAAAATAGGGAAAATATTTATGAAATACCGGATTTATTATTAGGTGAAGATATTATTGGTATTGATTTGGGAACAACGAATACTTGTGTTTCAATATTACATGATACTTGTGCCACTATTATTCCAGATGAATTTGGTAATAAATTAATTCCAAGTTATGTAGCATATACAAATGTAAATAGATATATTGGACATGATGCAAAAAAACAAAAAGATATTAATATTAAAAATGTTTTTTATGAAGTTAAGAGATTAATTGGTAGGAAAATAGACGACAAATATGTAAAAAAAGAAAGAGAATTATTATCTTATGATATTGCATCTGATGACAATGGAAATATATTATTAAAACCAGAAACAAAAAATGATAAATATTTTACACCAGAAGAAATATCTGCTTCTATTTTATCAAAAGCTAAACAAATAGCATCTGATTATTTAAAAAAGAAAATAACAAAATGTGTAATTACTGTTCCTGCACATTTCAATGATGGACAACGCCAAGCTACCAAAGATGCGGCTATTATTGCAGGATTAGAATGTATTAGAATTATAAATGAACCGACAGCGGCTGCACTTGCTTATGGATTATTAGAAAGAACAAAAATGGGAAAAAATAAATTGAAAAAAGTTTTGGTTTATGATTTTGGTGGCGGGACATTGGATGTTTCAGTTTTGAATATTGAAAATGGTATTTTTTCTGTTTTAGGTTCAAGTGGCAATATGAGACTTGGAGGCAGTGATTTTGATACTTGTTTAATAGAATTTTGTATTAAAAAATTTGCAAAGAGTAATTCCGATTTTACATTGGAAAATTTATCAGCAATGTCTTTACAAAAATTAAGAACAAGTTGTGAAACAGCTAAACAATTATTATCTACTGTTTATGAAACTCATATTGCTGTCAAAAATTTCTATGATACACGAGATTTATATTTTAAAATTACAAGAAAAGATTTTGAAAATTTATGTAGTGATTTATTTTTATTATGTATTAAACCTGTAAATGACGTTTTAAAAGCAATAAATTTATCAAGCTGTGAAATAGATGAAATAATTCTCGTTGGTGGAATGACACGAATGCCAAAAATTAGAGATTTATTAAAAATAAAATTACAAAAAGAACCAAATTGTAGCATAAATCCAGACGAAGCTGTTGCCGTTGGAGCTGCTATACAAGGTTATTTATTATCCCACTCAGATAATCCATTTTCAGAATCTATTACTCTATTAGATGCTACTTCACTTTCTTTGGGAGTAGAAACTATTGGTGGTGTTATGAATAATATTATAGATAGGGGAGAAACAATTCCTGTAACAAAAAAGAAAAATTACACAACAGATAAAGATTATGTAAAAAATGTAAAAATTAAAGTTTATGAAGGTGAAAGGACTTTGACAAAAGATAATTTTCTTGTTGGTGAATTTATTTTAAATGGACTTAATCCACAACCAAGAGGGACACATGAAATAGAAGTTATGTTCAATATAGATGCGAATAGTATTATTACTGTTACTGCTACTAATAAGAAAACAAATACGAAACAATCTATGTTTATAACAAGTAATAAAGGAAGATTAACACAAAATCAAATTAATCAACTTATTGAAGAATCACTTGAATTTGAATTTAGGGATGAATTTGAAAAGAAAAAAAAATGGTCACATTATGAAATTGAAGATTTATGTTCAAACATAACTATTAATATGAAGAATAAAAATGTAAAATTAACAGAATGTGATAAAGAAGTAATAAAAGTAGATATTGCTAATATTATTGTATGGCTAAAAGAAAAAAAATATAGCGAAAGAGAACAACCTGAATATGATGAAATGATAGACAAAATCAGAAAAAAATATAGTGTTCTTTCTATTAAAAATAAAAATGAAAATGAAGATAATAATATAAATGCAACTGATGACAATACAGTTGTTTCAACAAATATTTATGACGATGAATTAGAAAAAGATAAGGAACAAATATTTGTACAAAATGAAGAAGATGAATTAGGATTAGAAGGTATGACTGATAATGACAAACAAAATATAAAAGACTTGCGAAAAAATCTCGTTGATATGTGTAATTCTTTATTAGAATTTACTTATGATGAAAATATAAATATTAAAAAAGAACACATAGATGAATTGCGTGATTACTTAGATGATGTTTTATTATGGGTTCATATTCATAATAAAATAAAGAAAGAAGAATATATTGAAAAAATAAATGATGTAAATTCAAATTGCAATAAAATATTTGAAAATTATTCACAAGAAGGTGTTTATAAAAATAATGAAATTTCTATTTTTGAAAAATTAGAACAATTATGTTACGCCGTACAAATTATTATATCAGAACAAAAAAATCTGTCTTGTTCAAATATTGGTGAAATCAAAAATTGTATTGAAGATAATTTAAATTGGATATATAGTGACAATAATAAGAGTGTTGAAGAATGTCAAAATAGATTTGATGTTATGAGCAGGTTGTCTGATAGTGTTTTTTCAAGTGGAATTATAAATAATGATATTAAATTTAGTGATAATAATGGATATAATAATAATAAATGTAGTGATAGCGACGAAGAAGAATGTATTGAAGATAGTGGTATTTCTATTATATCTATAATGAAAAATAAAAAGAAATTAGAAATGGAAAAAATGATTGTTGAAAATTAGAATTATAATAAACCTAAATAATTATTTATATATATATATTATGATAAATTCAAAAACAATTTGTTTGAATATGATAGTCAAAAATGAAGCACATATTATTTGTGAAACTCTCGAAAAACTCTTGAAAAAAATCAAAATTGACTATTGGGTTATTTGTGATACTGGTTCTAATGATGGAACACAACAATTGATTACTAATTTCTTTGCTAATAAAAACATCAAGGGTAAGTTATATGAGAATGAATGGAAGGATTTTGGACATAATAGAACTTTAGCATTAAATTATGCTTTTGGAAAGAGTGATTATTTGCTTATTTTTGATGCTGATGACGAAATTGTTGGTGATTTTGTTTTGCCTGAAAAAATGGAAAGTGACGCTTATAAATTTATTTTCAAGTCAAACAGTCAAAAATATGAAAGAATATTATTAGTTAATAATAATATTAAATTTAGATTTGTTGGTGTTTTGCATGAATTGATCGAATTTGTTGAATTTAAATATGGAAGACAAGTTGTAACTCTTAGCGGTGATTATCATGTTGATTCTGGAAGACTTGGAAATAGAAATAAAAATCCTAATAAATATCTTGATGATGCTAAATTATTAGAAAAAAGTTTTTTGGAAATTGAAAGTGATGAAAATTATAAAAATGATAGGAATAAGGTAATGTTATTACATAGGTATGCATTTTATTGTGCAAATAGTTATAGAGATTTTGGTGATTTTGAAAATTCACTAAGATGGTATAAAAAAACTGTTGAAATCAGCGAAAATCCGCAAGAAAAATATATTGCTGTTATTAATATTTATGATGCATATAAACGTATTGGAACTATTGAAAATAGTATTCAATATTTACTAATGGGATTAGAGTATGATGATAGCCGTCCAGAATGTATTTATTATTTGATGTTATATTATTCTTCCAAGCAAATGTTTAGATTAGCGTTTAGTTTATATTCTATTGCAGAAAATACTCTATCAAAGTCAGTTGAAAATAAGATACTTTATAATGAAAATATTATGCTATATGATTTGCCAAATTTATTAATTTATATTGCTGGAAATATTGGTAGGGAAGATATTGTTATTGCTATGTATGATTTTATTTTTAAACGTAAATATCCAAATTTTACTGAAACCCAATTTAGAAATATGATTGCAAATTATCATCTTTTTATTGATTTATATAACACAGAAAATCAACAAAAATTACAATTATTTGATAATTATATTGAATTTGTAAAGACAAAATTTGATGTTACACAATATGGAGAATTTATTGATAAAATAAGGTTTTATTTGAAAATTGATCCTACTTATAAAATTTTTAATAATAATAAAAAAAATATTTTCTTATATTCTGGTTCTTCACCATTTGAATGGAATTTGACTTATGCTAAAACAAATGCAATTGGTGGTAGTGAATATTGTTTAGCGTCACTTGTAGAAGCATTTTCTAAATATTATAATGTATTTGTATCAGGAGATGTTAAAAGTGAAATAGTTGGTAATATATGTTTTGTGAATTCTAACGATACAAATGGAGTTATTACAAAAGATTTTGTTTTTAAAACATGTGATTTTGAATTTGCTATTACTTCGAGACAATTGAATTTCTTTTCTGAATGTAAAAAAATAAAAACCTACCATGTTTATGTTTGGGCTCACGATTGTATGTTATCTCCACTATCAGATACTAATAGTATTTTGAAAAAGTTGGATAATCAAATAGATAAATGTGTATGTTTAACACAATGGCATAAAGATTTGTTTGAATTAAACTATCCTTCTTTAAGAAATAAGATAGAAGTTATTGGCAATGGATTGGATTTAACAAAGTTTGAAAATATTGATAATAAAAATAAAATTAAAAATAGATTTATTTATACATCGGATTCTGTAAGGGGATTGCTAACTCTTGTTAGTAATTGGGGAAAAATATTGAGTATTTGTCCAGATGCTGAATTGGTTATTTCTTCATATAATTCTTTTCCCAGAGAGAATATTCCTTCTGATATGGAAATTTATGAAATTATAAAAAATTATAATAGTATTAAACATTTAGGAAAATTAAATAAACAGGAATTGTATAATTTGATGGCAAGTTCTGAATATTGGTTATATCCTACTAATTTTCCAGAAACTTTCTGCATTACAGCTACCGAAATGTTAAAATCAAGAGTTATTTGTATTTATTATCCATTAGCTGGTTTGGTTAATACTGTTGGTGATTATGGATTTCCAATTGGTAATTTAGATGATGAATATGAAATGATGAAAATAAAAAAAATAATGAATATGACAGAAGAAGAGAAGAATGTTATTAGAAATAAGGGTGAAAAATATGCAAGTTCAATTTCATGGGAAAGTAAAGCTGAGAGTTGGATTTCCATGCATTATAATTATAGAAATTATTTGCCATATGAATTACCAAAATATAATTTGAGTAAAATTAAAATAGTAAATTTAGAAAGACGTCCTGATAGAAAAATGCAAATGATTGAAAAATTAGCTAAACAAAATTTTACTGAAAATGAGTATGAATTTATAAAAGCTCGTGATGGACAAAAATTAGATTTGACTGATAAATTAATTAAATTATTCAAAGATAATAATCACGATTATAAAAAGTCTGTAATTGGTGTAGCTCTTAGTAATTTAGATATTTATTATAATTTGCTTATTAATTGTTTAGATTATGTTGTTATTTTAGAAGACGATATTGAATTTTGTGATGATTTTAAAAATAAGTTAAATAGATGTGTAGAATTGGCTTTACAAAATGAATATTATGATGTTGTGTGTTTTGGCGAAAATGCTTCTAAGAGAATTATTAATAAAAATGTCGATAATTTAAAAATAGATGAAATAGTTGGTTCTCATATGTTTATTTATGGATATGTTGTAAAAAGATCGGCTGCTGAAAAATGTGTTGATTATATTGAAAAACAATCCATAAGAGCGGCTTTTGACGCAAGGATATCTCTTGGTAATTTATTGAGATGTGGTATATTGAATGAATTGCTTGTAGAAACAGAAGTTTATGGTATTAATGGCAATGATTCTGATATACAATCTGTTGCCGCTAATTCTAAATTTTCAGTTGTTAATAGTAGTGAAAAAAGGAATGTTACTATTTCATATTGTGATTGGTGGCAAATGGAGTATTGTGGTGGTATTTTTGATTATGGTAATAATTTTTTGACGAATATTTTATTGAAATATGGAAATGTTAATTTATCTATTGTTGAGCCAAATAAAAATCCCGATATTTTATTTTATAGTGTATTTGGACAAAATCACAGATATGTAAATGCAAAAAAGAGGGTGTTTTTTTCGGGGGAATCAACTCCAATTAATAAAATTGCTGATTATAATTTAACATTCAATAAAACTACTTTAAAAAATTCAAGATTTCCATTATGGATAGTTTATGCTGATAATGAAGTATTAAAAAAAAATAATGAAAGAAAAGATGGCAATTTTAGAGTAAAAGGGAGAGAAAAGTTTTGTTCTTTTATTTGTTCTAATTCTCGTGACTCTTCTCATAGAAAATCTTTTGTTGAAATCATGTCGAAATATAAGAAAGTTGATTGTGGTGGTCCATTCATGAATAATATTGGTTTTATTGTTCCAAGAGGCGAAAATTGTTCTGGAAAGACAGAACATAATAAAAAATATAAATTTTCAATGGCATTTGAAAATAGGGATTATCCTGATTATGTAACTGAAAAAATATTGGATTGTTATAAATCTGATTGCATTCCTATTTATTGGGGATGTAAGGAAGTTGTTAATGATTTTAATCCAACAACATTTATTAATGCAAATGATTTCGCAAATTTTGAAGATTTAGCTAATTATATTATTAAGGTTGATAATGACGATGAATTATATAATAGTTTTTTCAAAGAAAGATTTTTGACACAATTTTGGATAAATGTATTCTTAGATCCTAAATCCACATTTTTTGTTGATATTGCAAAAAATATATTATCTTAAATTACTAATTCATAGATGTTGAAATCATATTTGTATCAATAGTGTCACTATCTTCATTTTCATCTTCATATTCATCATAATTTTGGTCAAACAATTCATTTTCATCACTACTACTGCTTCTTACACTTAATATTTGATATTTAATATTATTTTTGATAGTTGTTTCTGAACTATTAATATCTGTTTCTAATTTTATTTTATCTTCCGTTTCTGTTTTTTCTTCTTTTTTTTCTACTTTTTTTTCTATTATTTTTTGTTCTTCTTTTTCATCACAATCAGAATCAATAAAAGAATATTCAACAAGTTCGATTTTTTCTGGAATTATTTCGTTAATTAATATTTGTGACGGAATAATATTTGTAAAAATACTTTTTTTGTCATTGTCGATAATTAGCCCATCTATTTGAAAGATAATTTTAATTTTATCAATTTTTCCCCTGTTAATTTTTTGAAAACATTCATCTTGTGAAATATTTTTTTTTAAATTAGTAAAAAACAGTGTATTTGTATTTGGCAAAACTTTGATAATATTTGATTTTAAACTTTCAGATTCACTAACGATAGTTTTATACCGATATCCTTGTAAATTATACTTTGTTTTTAAATTGTTTTTTGTAATATAATTTAAAGATAGTTTGTCAAGATTATCCATTACATTTTTTATTTTATCGTCGGAAATTACTATTATTGAATTATCAATAACTTTATCATGTAATTCAAGCATTTCAGATTGAATATAAAATGTATTTAATTTCTTTTTTAAATTGTAGTAATATTTTGAAACTATTAAGTTCTTATTTTGAACTTCAACTTCACTATCAATAAAAACACACTTGTAATTAATTTCATTTATTTTATAAATTGTTTTTGCCATTATATATTTCTAACATCAAATAATTTCAATTAATTTAACGCGTAAAAAATTATTTGATTACTTTTTGGCTGGCTTCTTCTTTTGAGCTGCCGCTTTCTTCTTTTCTTCTTCTTCCTTCTTCTTCCTCTCTTCTTCTGAGTCGGAACTTGAATCTGAATCTGAATCGCTTTCTTGCGGTTTGGAAACTGCCTTTGCTGGTTGCTTTTCAGGTGCACTCTTTTTCTTTGCATTCTTCTCAACCTCAGAATCAGAACTGTCTGATTCTTCTTGTTTTTGTTTATTTGTTTGTTGTTCTTGTTCTTGTTTATTCATTTTGTTAGCGATTGCCAGAATATCATTCATTGGCTTTTGTTGTAATCGTCTTGCTCCTTCTCGCTTACTTATAATTACAACTCCATCGCAGAAAATCTTCATTCCACATTCTCTAACTTGCATCTTTCCGACGCTTTTTGATGTCTTATTTGCCCAAAAAGATGGGAAACGTAACATGTAGCGAATTGTTGAACCCCATGTAATATGACTTTTTAATTCTTCCAATGTTGTAACAACAATATCAGAAGGACAATCAACATAAGTGACTGTAAATTGACGGTCTTTCTTTCCAATACGTTTGCATTTTTCATTTGTTGAATCAACTGTTTCTCCTTCATAATCAAAAACAGCCTTAATTCTGTTCCATTCAAATTCCTTATTGTCCTTCTTTCCCTTTCCTGGACGAATATTCCTTGTGAAAACTAAATCTTTAACAGGATTTTCTTTTTGGCCCTTTGGATATAGGAAATGTGGATTTGTTCGAATTCTTTCTTCAATATCATCATCCATTTCATTAATCATTTTTGAAATAACCTCTCCTCCTGGTCCTGCATATTCACCATCAGTGCAAATCCACATTGATAAACAATCATCATTTGTCATTCTAAATTGTCCATCCGGAGTTACAATTCCTCCATAACCAAGGATCATATCATCTGTAAATATCTTCAATGGTCCAATATTCTTTTCAACTTTACCGTTATCATGAACTGTTGTTCCGTAACAATAATTTGGAAAAACTCTGAATTGATAATTTTTCTTTTGTTCTTCACCTTTTACCGGAGCTTTTTCATAATATTCAGATGGAATAACAAAGTTTGACTTTTTGTAGTTGGTAGGAATAATAAAATCATCAACAGATTGAGACATTTTTCTTGTTTTTTTGTTATTTTAATATCAATAAGCGTGATAATTTTTTTTTTTCAATTTTTTTTTTCTAAATTTAATAAA
>Ga0169931_10003501_pt1 | contig 24841 bp, 20 predicted proteins | sample Kivu_15m_20L_FD_129675 | JGI IMG/M metagenome (GOLD analysis project Ga0169931, IMG submission 129675) | Freshwater microbial communities from Lake Kivu, Western Province, Rwanda to study Microbial Dark Matter (Phase II) - Kivu_15m_20L... | ecosystem: Environmental > Aquatic > Freshwater > Lake...
ATCCTACTTTTAAACTGCATCCTAGACACCAACAACTGCTTAGTCACACTATTTATCTGATAATTCAATTACTAGTTGTGTTGCTTATGACTTTGACCTTATCTGGATATTCTTTATTGTTATTGTTATAGTCGATCTATATCTGAGCGTCGGGAGATTAGTTGCAAACGGAGTTATACGTTGCTGCTTTAGAGACGGACGCGTTATTAGCGGATTGATTTTATGTCGGCTAGGCATATCTAGAGTTATGTTTTTAGCTAGTTTCTGTTTTAGGTTACTTATTTGTTACTAGTCTATAACTATTTGACCCTAGCAGTTAAGTGATATATCTGTCCTTTAGCATCTTATAGTTGCCCCTGTAAATCCCTATTTTTCCTACCACTTTGTTCCTCCAAATCAACCACCTCCTTAAACGACGACTAAATCTCTTGCAAATAAGTCTTATACCTCTAATTCTCCTGCTAACATTTCTACAATTGAGTACTTTTCTGATTCAGACTAGTCTGTGTATGCTGCAACTGTTGTTTTACAAAATTAAGTTATATTTTATTCTAGTCATATTGGATACGAATAGTCGCCATTTGTGTGCGAATTTGTGAATATTGTTACTATAACTGTTCGTGACTTGTAAGGATGTCTTTGTTGCTTTAGATGATCTCTCTGTCTTTTTTGCGGATTATCTAGTTTTTTTAATCGTTGTGTTGTTGTTTCATGATGGTGACTTGGTCACGCAGATTGTTTAATAAAAATTTGTATTATTATTTTTAGTATAATGCTTTTTCCGAGGCCTATTTTATTTTTTAGTGGTTTGTTCTATCTTGTCGGGTTTATTAGGAAAGTTGTGCAAGTGCTCGTTAGCCTATGTAGATGTTTTATCTGGCCTAGTCTAGTTATTTTTCAAGTTTGGTTATGTTGTGAGTGAGTTGTGTGAGTTATAGTTGTAGTTGCTGGGCATGTAGTACTATATGAGCTGAATGGGGCTGTTAGGCTTGTAGGGTGGATGCGATTAGTAGTAGTTATTTGTGGTGTTGGGCTTTGTTCTATTTGTTTTACTGCTATTTTGTAGATATTTATTGCTTTAATTGTTTTATTTAAGTGAGTAGTCTGTTGATTTATGTTATATTTTGTTAGTTTTGTAGTTGTTCTTCTTGGATTTGCCTTTAGAGTTAGTCTTTAAGTTCACCCATCAGGCTCTACAATTTTACTATCTACTTATTAGAGCTCATAATCTTGAATCTGTTTTATTATGCCTCTACTTCTATTTCCTGTACTTGCTGTTATGCACTTTATAGTCTTTGTTAGAGATCCCTAATACTTCGTTTGAGTTGCTAGACTACGATACAGCTGCTTTTCCATTATACTTTCTACCCGCCTATCTAACCTATAACTCTGCTTATATCATTTAACAATAATTTATGTTGCTGTTTTTGTTTGTTGAGTTACTACTACATATCCCGCATACTATTTACGCTCCTCGCCTGCTCTAGACTGAATTCCTCCATCTATTACTTGTAGCTATCTTAAGCTTGTCTTCTAGCTGATCTTAATCTTTATTAAAAATCTACAACTAATCTTTTGTTGATAGACTACAGCTAGAGTATTCTAAATGTGCACTAATCTAAATTTCTGTACCTATCAACTCTGACCCTGAGACTCGAGGCTACATCCTAGACTCGACCTACTTGCAGTATACCCATTACTTCGTTCATAACCAGTTAAATTCGTTACAGTTGGATTACTGTTTAATAGTGTCTGTTTATGGCTTGTTTTGTTTTTTAGTTTTTTATTACATTTTTTAGTTTTTAAGCATAGTTGCGATCAGATGGTCTGCTCAGATAGTCCCCAAGACAGTCTTTTAATTAGATATGCGATTAAGTTAATTGTAGCCATGTTTGTTTTTACTAGAGGTAAGAGTCGTGCAGCTGGAGATACTTGTTGTGATAGTACTGACCATCTAATATCTGCTGAGATGGTTGAGTGGATAATATCGGGGGCTGAGGGTTGTACTGAGAAAGCACTGGGTTATATTGTGAGTTTCTAGGGTTGTACTACGATTGCTGAGGTTGAAACTGAGATTGCGAAGGAGTGACCATCGGGATAGGATGATGAGCTGCCATCTAAAACACCAATCTCCTAGCAGTAGTAGAATGACTGTTATGTATATTACTCCTCCCCGTCTTCTCCTTACTAGTATTGTTGACCCTATCTTTACTACTACTCTTGCGGGATGATTTTCCTTTTCTTTAACTTTAAAATTTAAGTTTGTACTCTCTGTTGAGTTGTTATTCGTTCTTGAGGAGGTCGAATTTTGAGAGGATGTTTTTTGAGAGAGCGTCGATGTGTTTACTGCTGCTGGTTATGAGAAGTTTGCTCTATATTTTGTGGCTGAGCTAGGGCTAGAGACGCTGCTTTTTGGATGAACTGTTTCGCATTCAAAAATATTAGATTATTATATAACATCAGCAATACACAAACAAGAGAAAAATTCATATATTTACAATATAAATTCTATAATCTTTTAATAATGTTGTAATAATTTTTTAAAAAGCATTCTTTGTTTCTTTAAAATGCTTATTATTAGTCACACTTAATCCATATAATCATATATCTCCCATATGAAAACCCTTATCCTCATCTTTTCCCTATCCATCCTCATCTTCGCTGACCAGCTCATTCCCATTCCTAAACAGTAGTACGGCTTCTCAGTCGGCGATCTGAATGGCAAATTACACATCGAAGCATTTATCGATCTGTTATGTATGTTTATGACTAGGTAGGTCCTGACTCGAGAACATCGTTTAATGCCCTTAGAAACGTAATCAAGACTGTCGATCTATCTGCGAGTAGAGTCAGATTGACGTTCCAAAGTATACCACTGCCCATGCATTTCTATGCATTCAAAGTCCATCAAGGTACGATTGTATATAGTAAGCGATGATGTACGTGCAAAAGAATTCCTACAGCAACACCTACAAAGTTATTTAATACTTCTTCGACAAACAAGATCAATTCACTTAATAAGTTCTAATCGACTATACAATCAACAACTTTCTCGACTAATTAGCATCCCTAGTGTCCTCTCTTACAGTATCTAATGATTCATTAAGAAAGTCAACGAGAAAGATTTGAGAAAAGAACTGGCTACTGGCAGTGATACTGACAGACAGACTAGATATCATTGGAAGTATTCAGTTGGAACTCATGGGGTTTCGGGTGCGCCTATTTTCAATGCGAATTCGGTTAGAATCGATGGGGCTTAGAATTTCGGGTATAAGTAGTGGGTGGCATTCATAAAACAGTACACCAGCTGATACAAATTAAAAATTACCGCTTTGAATTTATTAATTTTTAAATTCTGTATACATATAAGACTATTATGAATGTATTGATATTGTTGTGTATGGAATATGGAATCACGATCACTGGTAGTCATAGGATCCATCTTGTCTGCCAAAAGATGAAGAATAGTCTTCGGGAAGGGGCTAAGAGCGAGAAGGGGCTGCTGAAACATAGCCTGGATCTGCGTACTTCCTCAAGTATACAGGAATGGGGGTGAGTCTAGTGATCGAACCTGAAGGACTACGGACAGGAGGTGCAGGGTCAGCTGCTATATTATTCGAGGTCTATGCTGTTCTTAACAGCTTCTTTATCCTTAAAATCTGTATGCTAAAATGAATACAAAGTTAGAAAGATTTTCTTTATCTCTCTGTTCCTGCCAAGTGCCTCCAGCTGCCCTATTTTGTGAGTATTATTCAATTTCAGTCAGATAAATCTTAATACCCATGATCTCCCTTTTCAATTAAGAATACTTAATAATACATAATCTACGCTGTTGCTGACTGCTTGTGATTGCAATCTAGTATCATTACTTTCAGTACTGTTTCTTTGCAATCTTTCTTGCAAAGCTGCCAGTTCACTATTGGCTTTTTATATCCTTAATATATGGTGAAGTACATATCGTTTTTGAACTTTATTTAGGCTTTTAGTCGTTGGGTCTACTCACATATGTTTTCATAGGCGTTTCTTAAATGCCCGATCTACTCAGAACTAGCCTGGTCTTTCTTATATGACTGGGCAAGAGTCTAATCTAGTCTCTGCTTTTAATTTCTGCTTATCTGTAACTCATTCTGCAATCTAGCAACGTTTTTTCTATGCTATCTCAGCTCAGAGTTGGCATTAGCGAGCTCTTCAACCATTTTTTGGTTGCTTTTTTTGCCCTCAACTTATCTATCTTCATAGTTTCTGCGAATCTATTGACCATTCTACAATAATCGACCCTTAAGGCCTTGATTTTATTTGCGCATTTGCTCATACTCTGTCCTCACATCGGTCATTTAGACTTCCAGCAATCCTAGCTGCTTCTATAATGTTATTAATTTTCGTTTCAAATCATTATTCTAATTATTCTTCGATGCTAAGGCCTACTATAAAGCAACTGTTTTTTGTGTAATTCCACTTGCCTTTCCCAGTCTCAATTTCGCCTACTGTAGCTAAGTTTCAAGTTATTTGTTGTTTTGAGCTTATTGTTGATAGTTGCGTTATAGAGTTGCATAGTATTCGCTGTTGGTTTGACCAAAAGATGCAGTGATGTTGTTAGATTTATCTTATAGCTGTCTTTGTGCTGCTCTTAGTTGATTCTGAGTGTTCTCTAGTTCTTGTCTAAGTTGGGTCACTTGAGTCTTGTGTTTTCTCAGCTATGAATCCACACTATTTTCCTTTATTCTTTGTTACTCTTACTTCCAGTTTTGTCGTTCCAATTGTTCTGTCAGCTGGCCTGCCTTACTAGCTAGGACTTGTTTCTGACTCAAAAGGATCTCATTCTTAGCTTTTTATTCACGATACAGTTGCTCGTATTTGGCCGTGTTTTCTTATAGAAGTTGATTGGTCTACGCGGTTTGCTGATGGTCGTTGTTGAGCTACTTGAACTTCTTCTTGTAAATATTGAGGAACTATTCAGATTCGTTTAGTTGCTATTGAAGCTCACCGTTCTTTATCTTCTATGTGCTCAGCTATAGTCGAAGAGTCTAAGCTTGCTGCTTGAGATCTTTTTCGATCTTTTAGAACTTGTCCAGCTCTAGATCCAACTGTGCCTTGATGAAGGTGTTGGCAACTTTAGTTTCTTCTGTTTTTTTGGTGAGGATATTGTTGGTGATTGCCTTCATCTTGTTCATTTCCTACTAATGACTTTCCAAACTCCTTTGCAACTCAAACTGTAGTCTCTAAGCCAACCTCTCATAACCTTCAACTTTTCCTCTCAGCAACTTGTTCTGTTCGTCTAACCCTATAGCTTTTTCAGCTTTATCAGTTAATTTTTACTTAAGAGATCTATATTTCTTCTAGTATTATCTCTTGGCAATCACAGCTTTGGCTAGCTTATCTTTGAGTTAGACAACATATCCCTTCATTAATTGGAAATGACTGGTATCTGAAGAATTCTTAATAGTCGCAAGTGGATCATTTTGTGCGATATTAGCGATCACACGTTCCTCGAAATCTTTTAACTAGGAGTCTTATCCTGAAGCTTACATGAAATCTTTGGTCTATACTACAACTAGTTTGCTCTTCAACATATTGCACTATTAATGCAGTTGCTATGCTCTTAATTCAGCTTTTTTCATGTTTTATTACATCTAGAACATATCTTTTGAAGCGTTTTAGTAGCTAGTTAGTCTCTATCTCAGTCTAGTTATCTCACTCTAGGCTCTGGTTTTCTATTGTAGAACTGTTTAGTATGTGTCAATAGGAATAGTAGTGCGACTGATCTGGCTCTGTTATGCTCGAGTCGCCTTGACAGCTTCTAGTTGTTTCGTAAGATCGCTTAAGACGGTCTATACTTCTCTGAAACGTTGATTTCCATCAGTAGTCTTGCTCAAAAGTCCCTTAATTATGGTCTCATTCTTGCTGACTAAACTATTGTTGAGCTCCCTATATCGATTGACCTCCAGTTTCAATCCATTACTCAGTTCCTAAAACTTATATCTCTGCCTATGCTCTTCCTCCAATTCCTCCTACAATTTCTCATAAGCAGCCTTTAGACTTCTGACTAATTCCTCTTGCCTCGCCACATCTTTCCTTAACACATCTTCCCTCTCCTCATAGGACGCAATCAACCCTGACAATCCTTTCTAATCTTTAAAAGCCTTCAATTTATTCAATTGTCCATTCTGATCAGCAATCACTTCATTCAAATAGCTAATCTCTCTCTCAAGATTGTTGTATTATTTTCTTTGCTCGCTGTTGGTCTCCTGGAGTTATTATAAAAACTTTTAAAGCTGTGCTTTATCGCTTTTGGCTACGCTTAGTTATTTTTAGGTTTGATCTAGAGTGTGGCCGAGTTAGTTGATTTGTTGTTAGTATTGGGCTTTGATGTCCTCGGATTGATTTTTGAGAACTTTGTTGGCGTTGTGGATCTTCTGGATCTAGAGTAAGGCCTTTTTGTATTTGTTCTAGTAAGGTTATCCGGATACGATTGAGTTGCTTTTGTGACTCATCAGTTACAATCAATATTCAAAACAATATATTAACATGCAACAACATCAAGAACAGAAAATACATATAAATACCTTCATACTTATGTGACAGTATCAAAAAATCATTCAAAATTATGATTTTTTAAATTAATTTATTATTTATCATGATGAATATAGCTCTAATCATACTAACACATATACTGACTCCTCATTTATCTATTAATTTCTATAAAGCGAACGCCAAATGCGACCCAACTACCACTAGAGCTCACAATTACCCTACAGTCCTCGTTTCCTACAACCATCGCAACCCATCCCACCTTCTCGCAGACACCAACCCACCCACTCTCTACCAATTAACCCCCACAAAAGCACATTTACATCTTCCTACCCTATCTCACAGTAATACATCTAAGACGATGCATACAATACCAACCACAATAGAGAAGGCGATAGGATGAAGAAGAGCAGAGTGGGTGATCGCAGACCTAATAGTAACGGCAAGGTTTCCTGGAGAAAACACTAGTCGATTTAAAAGCTGTTAGAGAAATAAAATAACAATCAGCGGAGTCAACTCTCAAAGGAAAATAGTAATCAAAGAAGTCAGATCATCAGACCACAAACATCTTGTTTGTCCAATCCTCCTAAAGCAAATAAAGGAACACAACAGATATTCGAGCAAATGCAAGATAAATATAGATAATTACAAGGGAAGTATAAAATACTTATGGGGGAGGCGACTACTCAAGCTCAGATGTACTAAAGAGACAGACAGGAGTTGGAGCAACTAAAGAAGAAAAAATATTAGAGCCAAGGTATACTGTAGAAACTTAAAGCAGAGTTGATGATGTTGCATGATGCTAGCAAGAATAGCAAGGGCAGACATAATGAAGCATTAGATAGCGATATATCGACTATCCACTCTACAGTCACACCCAGCCAGACATTATGGAAACATCAGTAGTAGAACGAATAGAATAAAATACAGTCGCAATCAAGCATAGGCAAGTAAAAATCACAACTTTTCATCCCAAAAGTGCAATCACAACTAGTAATACCCAAAGTACAATCTCAGCTTGTCATCCCTAGAAACTAATCACAAGCAAGTACTCCTAAAGATTAAGCTAAATCATATATCGCTAAGCCGAGTCAGTCCTCGACATCTTGGCACAAGGTTAGCCGAGCCAATTAGAGCACCCACAAGATGAGCAGAGTTGCATAAAGCACTAGTAATATGCAACAAAGCGTATGTCGGTCTAAGAAAAAACCTTAGAGATAGTACTACTCTGCAGGTAAAAGACCATAAAATGACAAAAGTAACATTTCTGCTTTGAACAAAACAGGTTAGAGTAAAGTTCAGGGGTAGAGCTGGTTGAAAGGAGATAGCAGAATAAAGCCTAGGCAGTAGACTAAGGGTAGTGACTGCAAGTGGTAGTAAGGGTACAAGGCGTATACACCTGGGACTGCTCTGCATAAGAAGAATATTAATAGTAGTGGGTATTCGAAGTATCGGTTCCAGCCGACTTTTAGAGTGCAGTGATAGCAATAATAACTTTGTTTGTTTATTCATAATAGTTAGTTATCATGCCCTCTGAAGGCTTTATTCATAATATTTTGAAGGCATAAACATCATTTTGAAGATGACTTAGCTTATAGGGCAGTTTTTGAGGCAGATGACTTAGCTTATAGGGCAGTTTTTGAGGCAAGAGACGCCTACATTTTGCGAATCATAAGCCAGAATATAAGACATATTACACCCAGAGCACAAGCCACTATTGATAGGGCATAAGTAAGTGATTAAAGTTGATTTTATACGTTTAACATCTAAGTTTAATCAATCGAAACAGTCTCTTGAGCCGCTGTAGGTTCATTTAATAAAATCTATTCATTTTCTGGAGGCATACCTTAAACCAACATTCTCTTATCTCCTTGTATAACTGCATCAAGCACAAGTCTTTTCATTTCTATAACCTTGGCAAGATTAGGATTCTGCCATATAGTCTTATTGAACCCCTTGCGGATGTAATACAGAGGACAGTAACTAAGCGCATCCACAAATCCCTGTATACATTTAGTCTTGATCTATTCATTTCGATCGAAGTTGCCTATAGTCATCCCAAAATTTTGTATTGATACTTTGAAATCAGGATACAAATGCATGGCCATGAAATTTAGTAGAATTTATTGACATTATGGTGCGGTTCTTTGTCTCATGGTGACCAGTTCAGGGATGCTACTGTGTGCAACTTCGATAAAATGTCTGGGGATGAGTCTGATGTTTTATATTATGGAGTAGTGTTTGAGTGGTGGAGAGTATCCGTAGTTGAAAGCGGCTTGAAGAGAAAAAGCGTTACCGTTGTTGGATTTACTACCTTGAATATAGGATTATTTGCCTGCCTAGCCGACCATCATGAGCCAACCGACTGCCCATTTCTGACCAGTCGTTATGTAGTTTGTGATTTACTGGCAATTTTACTGGCTATTGTTGCGGTTGGAAAAGTAGATGAGCTAAGATTTGACCTAAGCAGGGATAGTGAAGTTAAATAGAGGAGGTTTTGCGATAGAAAAATAGAGAGGGAGACCAGTAGATGACACTACAGTTTGAGATGATGTTGCCACTTATTCGAGTTTAATTATAACGAATTCTTTCAGAATGGGACATTGTTGAGAATTGATGTTGTTGATGTACACCTGGGCTGCTTGTAGATCTTTTTAATTTCTGCATCGCAGCACGATCGCTACGCCGCCTATCTAAAGTAGAGTAAAGACCTGTAGCAAAAATACAAGGAAAACTGTGATTTTCAACAATCTCATATATTATACAAACTTAATGATTGAAAATTAGCTAAGAAAGTCAACAACAATACAAATATGTCCTGTATATTCTATTTTTTATTTAATATCAATAGTATAATCACAGATAGATGGGCACTTTTTCCAATAGAGTCTACAGTTTAATAACTTAGTTAGCTATATGGTACGCACCTATTTTCTGTGTCCCACAAACTTTCTAAATTTATGATCTTGCAGGTGTTGTTCGTGTCATAGCCAAATCCATAAGTTTATTAGCCACACTGTTTTCAAGCAACAAATTGATATTTTGTTTCAAATCGTTTATTCTGTCTGTCAACATCACATGAGCTGGATTTCTAAGTTTTTTCTTCATCTGTGGCATCTGATGCGGCTAAATATTATGCTAAAGTTCGTCTTAACTGCTGCTAATCGAAAAATCTAGGTTTGAAAGATCGTTTTTGATGGTGTACATTTTCTAGTGGTTTACTTTCAATGAGACTTTAATGTTGTTGATTGCCTACTAGATGGGTATCATGCTAGGGTTTGAGGAGGGCGGTTATTAGTTTAACACAGTAAAACGGGCTTTGTTTGTGCGATCTTCATTCTTTTATTATGTTTTCTTTAGGTATTTTTATTTATCGTAAGGCTTTGATTAAATTTTGACAGGTACTACTTGCTACTTTTATTTATCAACAGCGATTGGCTTACTCTATACTTTGTTTACAACAACTTCTTAGACAACTTTTACTTATTTTTTCTCAACTATTTCTTCTTAATCCTACTATTTATCCTCAGCTATGGCCTAGACTTCACCCTCTGAGTCTTCCTCGTAATCTTCATCGTACATATCGTAGTCTTACTCCATTTTAAAAGGTTTTGCTTTTTACTCGAATTGCTAAACAGATGCAGACCTCTGGGTCGGTTAAGTGCTTATGTCCTCTTTTACTGTTTTGTTTACTCCTTTTTTTTGGAAGTTGGCTTTACTGGGTTGTTTTTTGCGATCGTTTTATAACTGCTTCAGTTTTTACTTTTATTTTTTGTTTTACTCGCTCAATTTTCTTATCTGCTACTACAACTGATTTCTAATTCTCTATTTTTCTTGCTTCTTTTTCTACGCACTGAACTAAGGTTTACTCTTTTTGACTTCAATTTAGGTTACCAAAGTGAGACCTAGTTTACCGGCTTGATATACAACACCTTCAATAAGAAGCTTAGCTCCATTCTATTCCAACAATTTTTGGTAAGTTTACTTTAGATAGATGGCTACTCTTTTCTTGATAATGGGTGTTTGCAGAAATTACAAAATAGTAGGTCTATCTTTCTCTTTTTTTTGCAACATTTTCTTTACCAAATCTCTAAGTTCCTTCGAATAAAATTAAGAAACAGGAGCAAAGTTGGCCTCCAATACTTTAACTGCGAGCCCATTAATCGACAAAGCCTAGAACGGTCTTTTTTGATTGCACATTTCGTACAAAATGCAGCCGAATGCCCACATATCTCTACTTAAATCCATATTTACGATTTGTAAGAGTAAGGTTTATGTCTGTATTGTTCTGGTGACATGTAGTACGGCGTGCCTATACTGGTGCTAGCTAGATCCATCTTTTCGTCGAGCACTTTGGATATGCCGAAATCACCCAGTTTTACCTTATTTTAGGTGATGAATATATTGGGTGTTTTTAGGTCTCGATGCAAAATACGTTTATCATGCATGTAGAAAATGGCAAGAGCTATCTGAGCAGCCCATTATACTACAGTCTTCTCTTATATCTTCCTATTAGCATGCGATTCCTTCTGTTCGACTATGAGCTGATTAAGATCACCACCAGCACACAGTTACATGACAATATTGAGCTCCATTCCTTCTCGAATCGATTACTTGTATCCGACGATGTTGACATGCTGGAATTGTTCTAGTAGTCGAACTTAGTTGAAAATATTTTAGATTTGTTAGGTGGTTTTGCCGTTTAGTTCGATCTTCTTTATCACGTAAGGTTTTTGCTATACGAGGTGATGCGCGAGATAGGCGTTGCCGAAGGCGCTGGGTTAGGTGGATGTACCCTTGACCGATAATATTTTAAATTCGGTATTGGTTCATTTATACTATATATGCCAGCCTATAATCATATAAACAAACATTAATAACCGCTCACTGAAAGTTTAATTTGAAGCATTATTATAGTGAGAATGCTCTGTATGGCTTAGTTCGTTATAGCTTGGCGGTTGTTAACAATAAAAGAATATTATTTCCACTGCATGCTATAATTATTACTCTACATCATCGTTCACAACACTAATGACGTCTTCAGGTTCAACTTAGAGCTAAGCCTCTTACTCCCCCATCATAATCGAGAAACCTCCTTTGGAGTTTCTCATCCATAACCTTTAATTCGCTCCTGACCAGGATGCTGCCAGCAAAGCTATGGCCCAACTCGCAGATGTCATGCGACAGGCCTAAAGTGATTCCTTCGAGCAGTGCCTCATGGGAGTCAATCATCTTTTCAAAAAGGGATATACGAACGTATTCATGACTTACGCTGACCTTATGCGTAAAATGATGAACCACTTTACGCGTTTAGGCAAAATGCTCTAAGTACCTTTTCCCTTATCTTGGCAGAATGAGACGCAGGACCCCAACATCGAGGTTCGTATGCTCTACGTGTTATCTCTCATCGCAGAACTCATCCGATAAAACCCCAAATTCTACTTCCCTTTCACTCGCAAGTTCCTCGTCACTGTCTTCCGCATCGACTACGAGCTTCTCGAACAATCTGCCCGCAAAAAAGACATCCTCGCTATTCTTTCCGTCATTTACTAAAACTTTTCCAGACAAAGTCGACTGGTATCAAAGTATAACATGACTGCAACCCTCAAGACTTCCCTTCTCGAGAACTACTACCTGATCCAGGAATTGTTCACTTTGAAGGTATTCAATCGGGCTATCTGCAATTTGGCCTCAAGAGGTCAGGTTTTCAGCAGCCAGGATTTCACGAAGTACCGAGTGATTGAGACTTTGGGGCAGTTTATTGCTAAGAACCAGATCGAGCTGTTCATGGTCAAGCTGAAGATGGCGATGGTGTGGCTTGGTGGCAGGAAGGAAGAGGGCAGAAAAGACGAGGGCAAGGCCGATGAGTCCAGAATGCTCGAGGAAACTCAATGATTGAACATCAATAAAAATATGGAAGAGAAAGGCAACTAGCAATCTAGTATGCCTCAGGTTGTCAACATTTTAGAGTATTTCTTTAAGAGATTAGTAAAAATTACGTTTCTTGTATATTTCTTTGGTATTGACTACGAAACAACTGTTTTCACAATAAAACGATACTATTAACTAATAAGATATCTATATGTATTATGCTCTATTGTTATGTATGTGATGGCATAAGTATAGCCGTATCAGATGTATTATGGCAGCCTGATGACCCCTGATCCGTGACGCATGGCCTTGATCCAATAGTACATAAAATCTGCCATTATGACTAAATGTATGATCTGCGACAACATGAACCAGTATCCTACATATTCTGACAGCAGACTCATTGATTTGTCTGTGTTTAGTTATGCGTAGGTGAACACCCAGAAAATTATGAACATTATGCGTGAGATGGCCTGAGCTGCTACAAAATGTGAGGTGAATGATTAGATATCTCCTTTCTATGTAAGATATGGGTTACTTTGTTGCGGAAAAGCACGAATTGACTGAGAATTGCAAAAGTCTAAAGATACTGAGTGAAGGCCCAAGTGTAATCTCCGATGAAATGTCGATTTAGTGATGAATGGAAGAGCAGAGCGAGTACTGCTGCAGCACCTATAAGGTAGTAGCTTTTGACAGTATCGAGATCTTGGTTGTAGCTGCTTCTGAAGGTGTAGGAAATGCAGTAAAGAATATAGCCAGAAAGGACGGTGGCGAGTGCTTATTGAATTTTGAATACTAGGTTTCCGGTAGTGTCGTTGGGTAGATATCCCTGAGTATATCATTAGGTACTTTGTAGAAAAGGAACAGCACGAATCGAGTGCCGAAGATGACAAGATAGCACAGGAAGGTCTCACGAGACAGACCAGTGACTGAACGGCTTTTGCGGATTTTGAACACGATTAGTGCGAAGCCGAATGTTTGAACGGTACCTGCAAGGGTGAAGATGAGCGAAAACTGACCGTCGCTGAAGACGAAGTAGAGCAGGGCGACGATTGCGAGGAGACTGCCCCAGGAGATGAGGTCCTACTTTTTTAGGCTTTTGAGAGAAAGACCCTCCATCATAACGTGGAATTATAGATTTATATGAATATACAACCATAACGACATTGAGATCAGCAAAAAGAATTAAAAATAGATAGAGATACCTTCTGGATACGTTAGCTCATTAACCGGAGCTCTGTTGATCAAAAATTAGCTAAAAAATATAAAGATTAATATTTTGTTAGTCACAATATCTTAGCTGTGCTATTTTTGATTTAAATAGCTCTCAATTTAATTATAGTTTTCGGTTGCTGATGAAAAAGCAGCACTCCAAGAGCGCCATCATCAAGTCCAAGGTCTCAGCACAAGTCAATCCTTCCAAAAGCAGAGTGATCAAAGCACATAGTCAGGTCAAACTTCAATCCTTGCCTTCGGGTCAGATCGTTAACAAACAGCCATATATCAAAACAGCTCAGGTTTCAAGGTATAACAACTCGAATACTCTTACTTTAGAGCCAGTATTTACCCAAAATACTAGTCATGTGCATAGCAAGATGATTACTACTCAAAGCAAAGTCAATACTGCGCAGAGCAAAGTAGATAGTGTTCATGATCTTCCGAGCACTAGACATCAAAATGATCATAATAGCAATAGGAATCATCAAGATCATAACAGCAATAGACTAAAATTAGACCATCCTAGCACAAGACAACAAATGTAGAGATAGAGTCGTCCAAGTACCAGACAGCAACTGTAGAAAGAAGTCGAACTTACTAAATAAAACACGATGTTAAAGCAGAAATGTTGCTAGTTGTAGGAAATGTCGATTCGAGACAAGTAAAAGATTAAAAATTTGATTATCAGAATGAACTAACTAAAACAACTTAATCGCAGCTCAAAAAAAGCAGAACCTACAGCTTAGCCACTTTCTAGTAGCAAACCTCTTCAGCAACGATGGCAAAATAGTAACAGCCAGACCATCCTGAAGAAAAATTAAACACCTTTTAAGGGACTTTAAGGCACAGGGTGCACTCATTAGTGTCAAGAAAGGACGAAATATTTAGAAGCAGAGCTTTATAAAGAGAGACTTGCAAGGGATAGATTAGAGTTAGAGAGAAGGTAGTGGTAGCAAGGCAGACAGTTACTCAAAAGACAGTATGGTTAATTGTTGCAAGAAATAAGGGACATAAGGCATGAAGATTAATGATTTTTTATAATACTAGTGATCGAAAAATAGCAATTAAGGCTTAATCCTCAAGAAAATCATATAAAAATTGTATTTATATTGTATGCTTAATGTGTTAGTGATAATCTTTTTGATCAGTAGAGTGAGTCAATCGACACATTAGAATTCTGTAAATTTTCATATATTTTCTGAATCTAAAACTTGAACTCAACCAGTCCCAATATTTGTTTTTCGTACGGTTTGAGTATCTGATGCAGTTGGCTGGGTAGTGGTCGATCATTGGGTCCGCTGACCATGACTCTTAGTAGTTTTCCCAACAATTTTGAGTATCTAAGTTGATCGACCATTTCTAGTGCCCTTTGTAGTACATGTTAATTAATTTGTACTGCTTGCATATCGTAGAATGAGTGTCCTTAGATGAATGTGCATATTTACAGCATGACTATAGCAATGCTGTATGTCTGACATATGTTGGGATGCAGTCTACTGTTTCTGCCCTAACGCATGTTCTTTAGCTACTAAGTGGCTATATGCTTAAATTTTTACAGAAAAAATTTGGCAAAATATTGACTTATGTGTCAGGCTGGGTGAGCTGATTACGGATTTTGAGATGACCGCTTTCGTGATTGAGAACAAGATGACGAGTCTTGAGATGGCCTGATTTTATTTTAAATGGTTAAAATCTACGAACAGCATTCAAGAGACAGTAAAACAAATACCATACCTATTTTGATAAGACTGTACCTGAATATTTTTACTATTACTTAAGTTTATTTGAACTTCTAGTGATGACGTTTTCGAGCAGTAATTTCATCCTTCAAGTTGACAGTATACAGTTCGTGATAAATCTAGGTCAGGAAAAACTACTTCAAGTTATTTGCGATCAGTGCAGAACTATGAAGTGTCTCTTATGTAGCAATATACAGGTAGCATAAGATTATCACAGTCAATCTGCTGACCATAAAACTGCAATCTACATCGTAAACAACGCACCTAGGTTATGCTGAAGATACCTATATTAATTTTGAATGACCTCTGGATATAGGATGTGATTTAATCGCTAGAGCTGGTAAATTAATATACTTTTCGTTGCAGTTTTGTCTCGAGGTTTGCTTTCCAGGGCTTTGACTGGAACATTAGCTACTCATCGCCCCAGCCGCGTAGTTAAGAGAGATAGACTTCGGATGATGTAGCTCTGCGTGAGTAGTTCTCAGTGTTTCCCATTAATATCTATTTATCAGCTATTATTAATAGGTGCTATAACATGAGAATCTTTAAATTTAATTATATTAAAATTATAAAAGTCCGACCCGAACAATTTTTTTAGATATTATTATTTAATCATATTTTTAGTAAATCGTAGTTAAACGTCATTATAAGATATTATGTATGATTTTTGACTAAATCACATTCTGGCGACATTCTTTTTGGTGACCTCGATTAGTTCCCTCAATTCGTGCTTGCCGTACTCACAGTAGTAATGCTTGAAATCAAAATCTTTGGTCATAAGTTGTTGCAATCTGACTGCATCACACAAATGATTAATATGCAACCACTAAGGTCTGCTTCGTTAGTCATTTTCTTCCTTTTTGAGCCCAGCCATGGTGGCCTATGCGTATGCCTTGACGAGTCTTTACAGTTTTTATCCAGTCTGCTGTGAATGTTTTTCTGAGTTTTCCATTTCGAACTTGACGATGGTTTCTTCTTTAAGCAGAAAATGCTATAAATTTTTGAAAGAAACACTCTCAATAAAAGTTTTCCATTGAGGTAGTTTGTATTCGTTACTTTTGTTTCGAATACAAGTCTAGAGAATAGCATAGTACTATCTAGATCTCTAGAGAAGAGCTCCAAGGATAGGTGGGGTCAGTTTTCTTCCTTGTTTGGTGCGCAGTTCGTTCATTACTGATAGCAGGAAGATTATCTTGTTGCGTTAGTTGAGGAGGAAGTAAGTGTTATCTTGGATCTGATGCAATAGTTGTTCGTCTTCAGTGATACCTTAGTCTATATTTCCGTCATCCTTGACTTAACCTCTTTGGATCTTCTCATCTGCTGATTTGATATTAGGGTTATACATAGCTCCTTTGAAATCTTTCTTTTTTCCCTACTTGACCAAATTAACCGCATAGTCAACCACCTACTACTTCTTTTTGAACTCACTTGAATGTATAATCACCAAATTTTGATTCAAATACAACTTACAAATATTTTCACTAAGACTGCCATCCATAGTAAGTGTAAGCGACAGTTCTTTTTCCATCTTTTTCTCAATATACCTATTGACTTAATGCTGGAACAATTCTTCCCAGCTCATTCTTTGTGCAGGATTGGGTCTAAGCATATGCTTTATCAGTGTTTTGCTCATCTCGCTGATATTGTTAATTGCTCTAGGGAACTATATTTGTTCTTTGGCGATCATCTACTTGAGCTGATTGATGTTTTTGGCGTTGTATGGAGGACTTTATTATGATATGTGTACCGTCCGAACAGCATCCAGTAGTAGCAAACGCCTAATGAGTATATATCTGCCTTGTTGCTGTATTCTAATGAGTGCAGAACCTAAGGTGCCATGTTCAAAGGCGAGCCCAGCATAGTTTCTGCCAAATTCTAGTTTCCGAGAATCTTCGAAAACCCAAAATCTGCGATTTTAGTGACCCCATCATGCCTCAAAATATTTGCCAGTTTCAAATCACGATGCAAGATCTTATGATTGTATAGATGATGGAACCCATTAATAAGCTCACAGAGGATCTAAATGCTCTACTATTAAGTCAAATATCGTCTTTTTTTGACATATGCATCGAGATCGCCGTCGTTGCAATATTCAAGCACAAGATAATAATTGTTGGAAGTTTTCTTCATGTCGTACAACTTGATTATGTTGTGACTCTAGCAGCTTTTCAACACCTTAATCTCGCTCTAAAGCAACTATTTGAACTTTCCTTAGTTTGATAGATTGTACCTTTGACGTTTTAACGACGGATTGATTTGACAGCCACATCATTGTTAGTGGCTCTGTCGTAGCCCTTAAAGACCTAGCCGTATTGTCCGGCTCCGATCTTGCGACTGAGCACATAGTTGTCGATGAGTTTGGGCATCAAATATATATGTTTTATATCTAATCTGATTTTGCACGCACAAATGCAACCTATAAGGCCATTACATTTAAACAAAAATGAAGCACAAATATGCCTTAGTGATAATGAGCATGATACATATAAATTTTATATGATGAAGACGGTACAATCAAGCTTCTTCTTCCTCTTTGCCCTAAGTCTTCTGTCCCTGCACGACAATCAGTATGAACTCGTTATCAGGTGCAATTAACACCTCATACTTGTTAGTTTTCAACCTCATGAATTTAAGTTCATTGTGCGAGTCGAGATCTCTGATAGTATTTTTTGCTTTTGATACGAGCTGTGGAATTAATCTGGCAAGAGCATTTCCTGTATATGTTGATATGTACCTTATTACTTGCGTTAGTTGGTGTAGGTGGAACGAATGATGGCACCCTAGCTGTTAACGATGACGATGCCTTGGACATTTTTGTGGGTTTGCATGCGGTTGAGGGTTTCTTAAACTTACGACATTTGGATAATATTACAATCATGCTCACAACACGCATCAAATACAACAAAAAAACATAAAATACATTCAAAAAACTAAAATAAGAAAAGAATTTTAATCATATATAAATCAAATCTTTTTAATTTTGATTAATTCATTTAAATATTTTCAATCTGCTACTATGCGTATCTATGTTTGACTTATATATTTGAATTTTGAATGAGTATAGAGGCAAAGAAGCCAACCATTTTCTTTCCGGCCAAGACTCATCGAGTGTTCTTCCTAGTCTAGCTTCTACAACCATACTACGGCTCTCACCCTGAGCACCATTTCCCTTAGCTTGACTCCTTCCCTACCCAGGTGCTGGGAAACGAATGTCTGCGTCGACTCTATGATCTCACCATCGATAACCTCAACTTGCATTCATACTCAGAAGCAGTGTTTTTCTGTGACAAGCTGGCAACATTGGCGAATCATCATTTTGGTGTGCTATACTTGCTCGGTGAGTGTCACTTCCGCAATCAGGACTACAAAAAAGTTCACTCACTTTTTCAACAACATAAAGTACTAGCTCAGAACATTAGTTTTCAACTACTTGCAGCAAGAGCACTTCTTTTGAACAATCAATATTAGCAGTGCTTATCAGTCTTAGAATTGCCTCTTGAGAACTCATACTGCAATCGTAAGATGTAAAGCGTGAGAGCATTCATACGTGGACAATGCTTCTAGGCACAAGAGAACAAACTCATGGCGGTTTAGAGCTATACATAATGCGTTCAGAAATAGCCAAGTAACGTAGAAGCATTCAATCGATTAGTAGACTGCCAGCTGCTAAGCGGAACTCAAAAGAAAAAATTACTAGAAGGCATAAGTTTTGCTCCTGAGGATTCTTGGCTCAAAAAAATATACTCGGCTAAGGTCACTAATACTCCATCTGAAGTAGCTGGACCTTAGTAGGAAGTCAGAAGGGAGCGAATATTTGAGTTGCTCGTCAGTAAAGAAAATATAAATATCTTATGCATTCAAGCACGAACTCTATACCAGAACTATCAGATACCAGCAGCGTACTAACTATGTCTCAGAGCAGTTAAAAAAGATCCTTTGTGTTTTGAATTGCTACCAGTTTATGCAGCCTGTTTACTAGACCTTGGTCTGACTGCCTAACTCTACTATTGTGCACATAGGCTGGTATAGAACTATTCATCGCATCCTGTGAGTTGGTTCACAGTCGGAACTTACTATTTCCATTGTAAAAAATATGAGATTGCTCGAAAGTATTTCCAGAAAGCGATTTTACTCGACAGGAGCTTTTTGTTTGCTTGGATAGGTATGGCGCATTCTTTTGCAGTGCAGGATGAGTCAGATCAGGCTATGTCGATTTATAGGACTATCGTAAGGTTGTTCCCTGGATGTGCACAAGCTCATCTCTACATGGGTATGTAGTACTTGCGTACAAACAATTTAAAAACTGCTACTTTGGCTTTGCAAAAAGCAAGCGAGATAAACTCAAGTGACCCTCTGATATACTCCTAGCTGGGTGTGATACACTACAAACAGAAGCAATACAAATAGGCTAAGAAAAACCAGCTATAAGCACTGAATCTATGCGACCCTGACTGTTCATTCTGGGTCACTTAGACAATCCTGACCAACTTGGCCCACACCTGTCGCAAGCTGAAATAGTACAAACAGGCCATAACATACCTCTAGCAATGCGTGAGTTTGAACTCATCTAACCCTCAAACTTATTTCTCTTTAGGCTTCATCTACCACCTCAGCGGACAGCTCAGCAAGGCCATTTCTTACTACCACAAGTCCCTCAAATTCAAACATGACAATCAATTTGCTCAAGACATGTTGCAGAAGGCACTAACCGATGCAAGTGAGCTTCCTTGGGATAATGCATACAACTCATGATTTGGTATAGCATATGTAATTAACTACAATTTATAATCATTCATGTTACAGATATTATGAATGTTATTATGAATGATTTAATATTATAATATTTAAAGAATAGATGCGAGAATAAGATCGTTCGGGAAACAATTCAGACAGTGAATAGTAATAGCATGTTCCAGGTCAAGGCAACGCTCATCTTACATATTTTCAGCAATTCAAACGTCAGCTGTTTACCGCGTGGTTACCCATACCTACCCTTACCAAAACGATCATCCTTTTCTATCTAATGGGACTCATATTCATAGCGATTGGCGTGCCTATGGCCATACTTGCTTAACAAATACAGTAGGCTACAATCAATTACGACAACTGTGCGGCTACTTGCACCCTCACTCTAACTGTACCAGCCATGCAGGCTCCAATTTTTGTTTACTATTAGTTACATAATTTCTATCAGAACCATCGATTGTATGCCAATTCGATCAGTTACTAGCAACTGTAAGGATAGTCGGTAACTGCTTCTAGTGTAATCAAAAATTTAAGCAGATTTCGTAAGATTGCTCACCTATCATAAATAATAAAGATCTGTATGTTACCACAGCTATAGACGGGACTCCACTTGTTCCAACTAATACAGCTTTTCCCTGTGGAATGGTACCATATACTGTCTTCAACGATTCCTTTTCGCTGGCATACCCTTCAGGTCTTAACGTATCTATGACTACAGATGGAATAGTGTGGCCGAGTGATCTTAATCGATACAAAAACCCTTCGAATCTCAGCAATGTATGGTACAACATAACCGATCCTCGTTTTTTAAACTGGATACGTATAGCTCCTTTGCCTAATTTTCGTAAACTGTGGGCAAGAATAAACACTGACCTACCTGCAGGCACCTACACACTGACCATCAACAATAGTAACAAAATCAATATATAGACTATAATGTTTCTTTGTTTAAGGTGGAGAAGTATTTCGTGCTAGCCACTTCTAGTGTATTTGGCTCTAAAAATACTTTTCTATACATAATATATCTAGTAATGGGTGCATTATGCCTGGTAGTGGGGACTGTTTTTTTGGTGAAAAAACTAAAGAAAAAAGATAAGAAAGTATGATTAAAACTGTTTTATTTGTTGTTTAAAGTGAGATAGTAAAAACATCAAAGGTTTATGTCAGTAGGGACGATCTAAAGTGCCATCAAAGGTTTATTCTACAGCGAATTAGAAATAGGCTACTATTCCGCACTCAGTTTGAGTTACTTACCTGCTCTAGGTATGGCCTCTTAACCTGTTTTTGGTATAATTAATTAGCCTATTTTGGGTATAGTCTCTTAGCCTGTATTTTATAATTTACACTATTATTAGATTGTCTTTAATTTCTACAAATTCAATGTCCTCGCCAAATTACTTCCCTTTTCTGGAGAAATCTGTTATTTTTCGTTAAGTTATTTTAGACTGATTCTGACATCTTTTCTAGCTCGGGCCACAGCCAACAAAAGTTCCTTGACTTTAACTAGCTACTTATCATTCTGATCTCCTTTCCAACTCTTAATACATACTCCGTTTTCCTTCTGCAATCTAAAATTGTTTCTTATGTCGTCTACAATTACAACTCGAGTTAGCTAACGACCAATCCGACTTATATCTTTGACGAAACCGTAGCGAAGTCTTATTGCGTGTTGACGACACAGTAATCCATCGATATAGTTGAGTCCAGAAATGGCTTGTTTGGCATAGTTTTATAGAGAAGTTGTGAAGATGATGATTTCATAGTATGAGGATAACTCTCCTAGAAATTCAAGACAGTGAGGGCGGTAGATAGTCTAGTATCTTTTTTTAGATTGTTGGTCAGACTAGCTATCGCTCTGTACTGAATATAAAAGTGTTTAGTCTAGATCTACAACAAGCGTGTAAGGTTTTTGAGTGGGTCGTATAAGGTAAGGCGAGGGACACGTGGTGAAAAAACTCAAAGATGCATGCGATAGACTGCTTTTTGCTTATACTTATGTAAGACATGTGGCGAAAATGCCAAGTATATCGTAGAAAGAACGATTGATGTTTGCATTCGTAGTTAGTAGAGGACTAATTTTTTGATAGAATTAAGTGTGAAATTTAAACAAATACTAAGTTTTTCCTTAAAGTGAGATTAAAAGCTATGAAATATTTGATCTGGTTAGAAGTTTCGCTTATGCATGCTCTTTTATAAGTTATACAATATCCGATTTATCTTCTATCTACATTTTGAATAAATTTTGTTAGTAGGTATTAGCGATGATCTGGTACCAGAAACCCACAATCATCTCTACCGCTCTACCCAACTCCTACCAAAGTGTGCCTACTCGACCAGAAATGATATTTAAAGTCACTGCTACGACCACAATTCGTTCGAAAAGCACAAGTTTTCTAATGTTTAAACCTACATTTTATTCACTAAAAGCCTTGTCTAAGCGTACTATTGATGATCCTTAGTCTCCCAAGACATACTATTTTATTACTTTTATTGATATTTTTTAATCGCATTTCTAGAGAGCTAATCGAAGCCCCAGCAATCTATGACTATGCCTGGCCAAGTTGATCAACATATCAGGTTGATCCAGCTTTAATTTACAGGTTTATTCACTGTTCCATCTTAGCATTGATTCTCGGAAAAATAGGTTATTGCTTTTGCGTGAAATCGTAGATTTGGATGTAGAACGATGTTGCTGGTTGTAATTTGCTCTCATTTTTAGTTTCTACGATAATTTTGTTCTGTAATCGATGGGTGATTCCCAACGATAGGCCTCTCGGGAAAGCTATTAACCGGTTTAAAATTTGCCTATTTTGGGGTATCTGGGTAGGCGATCTCTTTGCGAACGACCTTGACCTTGGGTTGAACTTATTGCTAAGATGTTAGCCCTATATTTATCTGCTAGATTTAGATAATCTGATGAAAAACCGTTACGAAGAGGCTACTAGGAACTTGTATTGCTCGGCTCTGTTTTGGTGCGTTCGTGTTTGGGGCCTAAAATTCTTGATTTGAATTTTTGGCCTCGCATGGTCGTACTTCGCATGCGTAAGATTATAACTATATTAAGCTGATAGTTAAAATAAAACTTTGAAAAAATAGTTAGAAAAAATCAACGTAAAAAATGAATTTTCTGTAATTTTTTCTAAAAAAACTTTGATTAAAATTGCAATTTTTTGTATTTTTGTGAACCTATATTATTTATTGGAGTATGTAAGGTAATAGCTTATGAGTTACAATATAATATTAATTTCTGTTCAGTATCATGTCCAAATATCCAAAGGAATAGCTCAAAAAACGACTATCAGCCATGCAATACAAAGTCACCCAGGAAAACGGCACAGAGCCTCCCTACAAAAGTACTTTTACTTTCATCTAGACGAATATTTCAACTGCACTAAGTAGGGCACCTATCTGTGCGTGGTCTGTGGCAAACCTTTATTCAGTTCTACTACTAAATTTGACAGTGGATGCGGCTGGCCTGCCTTTTACGACTAGCTCAAAGATGCTAAGATTTTCCAGAAGAAAGACTATGCGTTCGGAATGGTGAGGACATAGGTCAGATGTTCGGAATGTGATAGTCATCTGGGACACGTCTTTGATGATGGACCTCAGGACAAAACCGGAATAAGATATTGTATTAATAGCGCCAGCATAAATCTAAAGGAGGAGAAAAAATGATTATGGGTGGATTTGTGCAATACTTTGGAATAGAAATCAACTAAACTAAGATTAAATTTAGTAATAAAATGTTAATGTGACGATATTTTTTGTCAAAAATGATGTAATTAGGTCATAATTTTATGAAAATGATGATTTTTATCTTACATCATTTGTTGTTTGTTGGGAATTACGGTTTAATTGAAGAATCTTCGCTGATAACCCCTGAAAACTAGTCACCTAGATCGAGCTAGAACACGAAATTAGTCAACGGTTTCGGTGGCTCCTATAATTTTAGACCAGGTGGTTTTCTGAAACCAGTTGAAGTATAGTTGGCTCTGGGAATTGGATCTGCCTAGACAAGTTCTTAGTCACCTTGCGAAGATTAGGATCTTCTGCGTTGTTATCTTTATCTTTATTATTATTGTTGTCTTAGATGCTAGGGATGTGCTCGTGCTTATAAACTCTTTGAAAACGGAACATTACTGCCTTTCTGGTAGCGAGGGATCTCAGGAACTGGCAAATTAGATGCCTATGACTCAGATACGATACCATCAAAATCTTAGGAGGCTAGATCGAGTTAGAACTTATAAGGCTTGTCAGGTCTCACATAATCACCAAACTATTCTTACTATGTTATCTGTCTGGGATCAGTCTGAAGCGACTATACTCTTACTTATTGAACTACCATAAACTAAGAAGGCTTTTTTTCATCGTAAAAATGTTACTAAGTCTTATACAAGGGGGGAGAACCATGTAGATTGAGACCTAGAGTGCTTTTATTTGTTGTGTTTTGCTCAAAAGGTTTAGTTATGTTGAGATTGTCTCCAGACTATTCAGCGAGTCTTTTGATTTTCTTTTGTTATATGTTCTGACTTTAGGGTAGTTCGACTGCTTCTTTATCGGGTTACTAAAATTATGTGCTTTCTTAAGATTTGCATTTGCGATAGGCGACGTAAATGACTATAAAAGCGACGACTGTATTAAAGAATAATTACTCAATAAGATAGGAAGACCAACAGCAAGACCTACGATAAGGCCAGTTTTTTAGCTATCAGGAGTATTCTAAACTCCATTTGCAACTG